>JACDJC010000265.1_pt1 | contig 66780 bp, 54 predicted proteins | sample 7454191 | NCBI WGS metagenome assembly JACDJC01 (sample SAMN14253291, study PRJNA609438) | sludge metagenome | isolation source: sludge after 25d culture with pyrite and EDTA | collected 2018-12-20 | reverse complement strand
TCGTCAGGCCAGCGCTTTGCCTTCGGCTTCCTCCAGATTCGCAGTTACCCGCGACACCCTTGCCGTTCAGCTAACTCTTCCCCTTGCCGGGCGAGTAGAGGACTTTCACCTCCGAGTGGGTGCGCCCTGCCGGGCGCACCAACCAAAAAAGCCCCGCCGAATGGCGGGGCTTTTAGCGGATGACCAGCATCCGAAACCCGGTTTACTGGGGGACGACGTTGGTTGCGCTAGGGCCTTTCTGACCCTGCTCGACGTCGAAGGATACGCTCTGGCCTTCAGCCAGTGACTTGAAGCCCGCGCCCTGAATGGCGCTGTGATGGACGAATACGTCCTTGGAACCGTCAGTCGGGGTAATGAAGCCGAAGCCCTTTTCGTCGCTGAACCACTTAACTGTACCTGTAGCCATGTTGCTAACCTCTGTAAAAATTGATCGTTGATATGCAGACGCTTGCCAAATGGTTACGGAAGAATCTGCCACGAACTGCGAGAGGATAACTGCCGAAAAACTACAAGAACACTGCAATGTGTCGCACTCTATTGAAAACCCAACTAAAAAACAAGCGGCATTTTCTATTTAAGACCAGCTGCAGGGAATAATTGTCCCTTAAAATGGCATCCACCACGCCCATGGGGCACCCGATGACTGAAAAATTCGAGGTGGGCCGAGCCTTTAACGAGTCCTTGGACGGCGGTACGCCTTCAGAACAGCGATTATGAACGCCCTCTATTCACGTATCGAATCCCTGTTTGGCGGATTGCCGGGCTGATTCCCCGGCCCTGGTGATCCAGCTGTTTGTCTATCCGGACGCCTGGAACCTGCACATGTGATCGGCCATCGCCATGCTCTACCTGTTGAAGCAGGGGGCGGAACCCTGTCACCGGACCCTGCTGGGCCGTAGCGGTCACAACGCACTGGCCAGATCCACATACCGGGTTCGGTTCAGATCACTGACTGGGAACGGGCCAGCAGTTTCAGTGGCCCGGGACGGCCGATATAGAAGCCCTGCGCATAGTCCACTTCCAGCCGGCGCAGGGCATTCAGGACCGCCTCGGTGTGCACGAACTCCGCCACCACCAGCTTGCCCATGTGGTGGGCCACTTCAGTGATCGACTTGACCATCGCGTAGCTCACCTCATCCTGGTGGATATCCTTGACGAAGATGCCGTCGATCTTCACCACGTCCACCGGAAACTCCTTCAGATAGGAGTAGGAGGCGTAGCCGGTGCCAAAATCGTCCAGGAAAAAACGGCACCCCAGGGCCCGGATCTCCCGCATCAGGGCACTCACCTGATCCATCTGACTCACCATGGCGGTCTCGGTAATCTCAAAGGCGAGTTTCCCGGGGGGGACGACGGAGTGCTGAATCTGCTCCTTGAGGAACGGAATAAAGCTGTCATCGGCCATGGAGTGGCCGGAGAGATTGATGCTGAACCCGCCCAACGCTGCCACCTTGTCAACGGTCAACTCACTGTTGGCCCAGCTGAAAAAGCGCTGCACCACCCAGCGGTCAACCGCCTGCATGCGCTCGTAACGTTCGGCGGCCTCGATAAACTGCTCCGGGCTGGCCAGCTGATCCTGGTCGTCGAGCCGGCGCAGCAGCACTTCATGATGATCCGACAGGCCATCACCGATAAACACCGGCTGAATCAGCTGGGCAAACAGCTCCAGCCGATCATTTTCCAGCGCCTTCTCGATCAGCGGAACCGACTGTACCAGGCGCTTTTTCTGTGCGTAGACCTCGCCCTCGACCTGGTAGCAGCGAGAGCGGTTCCGGCCCTCGCGCTTGGCCTCTTCACAGGCCGACTGGGCGGCAGAGATCAACCCTTCCGCCAGTTCGCCCTGGTCGGCAATTTCGGTCAGGCCGATACTGACCGTCACGGATATCTGTTCACCGGCCCATTGAAAATGGTAATTCTGCACCGCCTTGCGCAGGCTTTCGGCAGTCCTGAAACCTTCATCCAGACGACACTGGGGCAGCAGAATGCTGTACTCGTTATCGCCGGTACGGGAGAGAACGCTGCCATCACGCAGGAAGCTTTGAAAGATACCGGCAAGGTTCGCCAGAAAACGGTCTCCACCGTCGGTGCCGCAGAGTTCATTCACCAGGGTGAATTTATCCACATCCAGGCAGATCAGGGTGTGGTGGGTGCGGGTGTTGCGACTGTTTTTCAGCAGATGGTCGAGCTTGCGCCGGAAGGCGCGGCGATTGATCAGTCCGGTGACCGGGTCCTGGTCGCTCTCATCCCGCAGCCGTTCAAAACTCTGCCGCAGGGCCCGCTCAACCGCCCGCTCCACCATCGGCAGCCCTGCCTCCTCCACCAGTGAAATCTGTCCCGCGCTGATCGCCTGCAGCAGTTTTTCCGTACGGAAATCCAGCGCCTTCACACCCTGGCTGTCAACAAACAGATAACGTCGCTGGCCGGCGTCGTGCAACGCCAGGTTGAGCATGCGCACATGTCCCTGCAGCCGCTGTTCGGCAACCCAGTCGCCCACCTGGATCTGCTCCAGTTGATGCACTGCTTGCGCATCCACCTCCGGCAACGGCGCATCGGCAATATCGCGCTCCAGCGTCGCCGGCAGCAGCTGGTCGAAATAGCCCTCATCCATCTCGATACGCCGTTCGTTATAACGGCGATAACTCTCACTGCCCCGCTCCAGGCAGTCGGCAAGCTGGGTGATCAGACTGCCGGACTGTTCACGATAGAGCGGATAGGCATCGAAACCGGCGGTCAGCACCTGCTGCACCTTCTGCCACTTTTCAGGCTTCAGGTAGGCGTTTCGCGAGCCCGGTTGCAGCGCCTGGTTGAGTAAAATCAGGACACTCTTGTAGCTCTGCAGATGCTTGGCCTTTTTCTCCCCTTCGACAGCCGTCTGGACCAGCAGCCCGGCCCAACCCAGGCGCAGCAGTTGATCCACCAGCACCGAGATCGAGCCGGTCAGCTCCTGTTGCAGGAAGGTCCGGATCTCCCGGCTGATGGAGGCTGTCTCGTCTGCCTCGGCGGTGGCTGCGAGCACCTGTTCGAGATTGGCGTCGAAGGCCGAGCGCCGTTCCGTCAACAGTTCGGTGACCTGCTGGGAGATCGCCTCCAGGTCGGCCTTGCCGCCTGCACCTTCCAGCGATCCCAGCACCGCTTCCAGTCGCGCGTTGATGCTGTGCGATACAGCCGAATCGTCCGTTGACGGCGTCAACAGCGCCAACTGGTCAAGGTCATCCAACAGCTTGTGGGCGGGGTGTGAACTGTCATTCAGGACAGCGGGATTTTCGATCGCCGCCCGTGCCAGCGGCAGCTGAACCTGGCGCAGAATCCGTCGCATGGTGCTGTTGTGGCGCGGATCCTGTTGCGCCATGCGCAACAGCTGTTCCGTGGCGTCGATAATCTGCCGGCTCTGGCCTGACAGCTCCACGTCGCCTTCCGCACCGGTATGCCCACCCAGCGCCTGCTCAACCCGGTCCGCAAGGTTGCGCTGATCGCCCTGCACCATGTCATCCAGGGCATGGGTGACCGCGGTACTGCTGGCAATACCTTGCGCCATCGTCCCCGGGGCCGGCGGCTCTTTTTTTCTTCCCACATAGGATGAGAGCCGCTCAATCAACGAGCGTGGCCTGGGCCGTTGCGGCCGCCCTGCCTGTTCGGCCTCGTCCTGCCGGGATGAAACAGGTTCCAGTGGCGACGGTTTCTGCTCGGTTACGCCATAACCGCGCTGCTCCAGCAGTTGATAGAGCTGATGATAAAGGGGATCCAGGGTTGCCAGTATCTGTTCGGCAAATACCCTGTAGGCGATCCGCCGTGACTCGACACTCAGCTGCAGCGGATCGAGACTCTTCTTGAAGGCCCAGAGCAGGCAGTAGGGGGAAAGCGGGTTGTTATCGTTACTGACCGGCGACTTGAGAATATAGGCGATCGCCTGGGAAAGCGCATAAAGAGTCTGGGAGAAACGACTCTCCAGACGCCGGGAGGTGGCCACCACGGCAGCCCATTCGTCAAATTCATCCCGGTTCACCAGTTCCAGATGCTGGCTGTCGGGCCGTGACAGGTCGGTATTGACCTCGGCATACTGCAACTGCCGCCAGTTCTCATTCACCTGGAGCAGAAAGCGCTCTCTCAGCTCACCCGGTGCGGCCTCGATGGCCAGCCGGCCATGGCGCAGTTCCGGCTGCGCCTGTTGCGAGGCATGCTCCTCCAGTTCCAGGAAAGTCTCGTCCAGGATACGGGCAAAACCGTCAAAGCGGCTGATCAGGGACTGATCCAGCAGCGATTGCACTTCATACAGGGCCCGAAGCGCCGGGGTTTGGCGAGAATCACCAGACGGGGATCTGTCGTTCAGGGCCAAGCGGGAGAGGTAGCCGAGCACCCGCTGGTCCAGCTCCATGAATGCGGCACCGATACTGCTGTCGGAGGCGAACACGATGCGCACCGGAATCCGGTAATCCTCGCGCTCCTTCCCGGGCTTCAACAGCACCACCGCATCCAGTGGCACATCGCGCTGGATTGCGTTCAGGGCACCCTCTTCAATAGCGAGGGAAAAACCACCCCGGGAATAGTTATTGATCAGGCAATCGGTTGTTGTGGAGTCGCTGAGTATCAGCTGGGCCGGATGACTGGTTTTGATACGTCTGAATTTACGTCGATCCTGGGTCAAGAGAGACTCCACCGCTGTTTTTATACCTGATCAGAGAGCAAACGGGGTTACTTTCTCTGTGATCTATAAACAGGACAAGAAGAATTACCTGCCCGGCAGAGTATCATAGAACAGCCACGAAACGGCTAGTGGGGGCGCATTCCGTTCGTGGTGAGCCTGTCGAACCATGAACAATCAGCAGGCGCCGGAAAATCCTTCGACAAGCTTCCTTCGACAGGCTTCCTTCGACAGGCTTCCTTCGACAGGCTTCCTTCGACAGGCTCAGGATGAACGGGTAATTTCCGCTCGTGGTGAGCCTGTCCCGTTCGTGGTGAGCCTGTCGAACCACGGATGAACGGGGGTGGTGCAGACATCCTCAGGCAGCCCGCTCATGCTGTACCTCACGGGAAGAGGGCTGGCCGCGAACCGGCGCATGCTGCAGGGTGAAACCCTGGGTAAAGGCGGCCTTGGTGATCAGGGTGTATTTCATCCAGGCGCCGGCCAGCAGGGCGAGGATCCCGGCAAGGATGGCCGCCGCCGGCACGATCAGGGCAAGACAGAGCAGCAATCCCGGCAACAGATGCCCACCCCAGAAAAACCCACCATCAATGGCAGCCAGCCGCTTCTGGCTGGCCACCGGCACCCTGGCCTCGGCCAGACCACGACGATAGTGACGCCAGGCAAAGGCGCGCAGCGCCAGCAGCATCAGCAGTGCACCCCAGGCCAGTGGCTGCGGCTGGTCAAGCAGCGGCAGTAGCAGGACCAGCAGGCCGGCCCCCTCGGTCAGGCCGGTGATCACCACCAGGCGGCCGGCCCGGGGATGACGCCAGGCGGGAATCCCCTTGTCGGCGCGCAGGATGCGCGACTGACTGTAGAGAAACGCGCCTGCCAGCAGGGCGCTCGGCCAGAGCAACAGCGGAGTGAACAGCCAGGCCAGACCGGAGAGAAACAGCAGCGGCGCCACCCATGCCTCACGTGACATCCAGGAGCTGGAGGCATGCTTGAGCACATTCAGGGCACGCCAGGGACGGCCGATCTCCAGCCAGACGCAGAACAGGCCACCCGCCACCAGGGCCAGTCCGGTCAGTAGCAGCGGCACGCTGTCATAGCCCAACGGGCTCAGCAGGGCGGTCCAGAGGATCAGTCCGCTGCCGACCCCGCCGCCGACGAAGTTCCCGGCGGCGCGCCAGTCCCAGTTACGCTGCACACGGGAGGAGATCGGGTTATTTGCAGTCATAGCGTTCATCAGGCTCTGTCCCATAGGTAGTAGACGCCGGGTCCGGTGCCCAGCTCTTCGTTCTGAAGGAAGCTTTTTGTCTCCTTCAGCAGCCGCGACAGGTTGCTGTCGGGATCGTCCAGGTCACCGAACACCATTGCCCCGGAGATACAGGAGTTGACGCAGGCCGGGGTCACTTCATGATCCACACCCGGGATCTGGCCGGTCTCTGCCGCCAGGTCGATGCGCTCGATACAGAAGGTGCACTTGGTGGCCACGTTGATGCGCTCCGGATCGAACATCGCCTGTTCATTGGCCATCGGCCGATCACCATAGGCGAACTTCGTCTCGTGCACGATGGAGCGCGCCTCGTAGGGACAGGCCATGATGCAGTTGGCGCAGCCGATACAGAGATCGTACTTGATCTCCACCAGGCCATCCGCACGCTTGCGGGTGGCCGTGGTTGGGCACACCTCCTCGCAGGGCGGCTCATCACAGTGCATGCAGGCGACCGGCATGAAGCTGCGCCGCACGTCGGGGAACTCGCCGCTCTCCACGTCCAGCACCCGGCGCCACTGCACACCGGGTGGAGTGGCATTTTTCTGCTTGCAGGCGGCGGTACAGGTCTGGCAGCCGACACAGCGGCGCAGGTCCACGGCCATGGCATAGCGGGTCATTGGACACCTCCGGCAACCTTGCTGATGCTGACACGCACGATGTCGGCGCCGGAACCGGTGGCGTCGGTCAGTTCCAGCGACATCGGGGCGATGGTGTTGAGGCTGGGCATCTCCAATCCCTTGGCATAGGGTGTGGCCCAGTGGTCGAACTGGCCAACGATCACCAGGGTGTCGGGGCGCACCCCGGCCACCAGTTCGGCACGGCCGTAGGTGACGCCGATGTGGGAGCGGATCGCGACCCGGTCACCGTGGGCGATGCCCAGCTTTTCCGCGCTGCGGTTGTTCATGATCACCCCGGTGTGGCCGCGCACGTTCAGCGACACCTCGCGCATCAGCTGGATGCTGACATTGGCGCCAGTGTGATACTGCATGCTCTTGGTGGCCAGCAGCCAGAACGGATAGTCGGCGGGATCGGCGCCGTCGTTGACCAGCGCCCGCTCCCAGCGGCCGGGAATATCGTGCCACTCCGGCAGGGCCGAGTACTCGGAGAGCTGGACGTCCCACCAGGCGATCTGTTTCTCGTGCAGCCGGTTGCCCAGCTCCTTGCCGATGCGCAGCAGGCGCTCCTGGTAGGGCATCTCGAAACGCAGCCCCTGGGCCTTCAGGGTCGGATAGAGATACCAGCTCTTCTGCGATGTCTCTTTCAGGTAGAGGCCGTTCTGCTTGAACCACGCCAGGTCCTTCACCTCCCGGCCCTCGCTGAGCTGGGCGCTGGCGGCCTTGCAGATGGCGTCCCAGATCTGCTCCGGTGGATTGACTGTCCCAGTATCGAGGGAGAAGTCATAGCCTTCGCCCTTCAACGGCGCCACCCCGCCGGCACCGCGATTGATGGCAGCGTTGTATTTTTCCAGCAGACCGGTGCGGTGCGCCAGCTCGGTGGAGATCCAGGTAAAGTCCCTCGCCTCGCCCTGGGGTTCGACCGCCTTCTGGCGCAGCAGCGCCCCCCGGTGCTTCCAGAACTGCTCGACAAACTTGGTCCCGCCCACCGGGATAAGCTGGGTCGCCTCCAGGTCGGTCGCCTCCGGCAGCAGCAGGTCGGCCATCCAGTTGGTCTCGTCCACCGTGTAGGCAAAACAGACGGTGTAGGGGAACCGGGCGATCGAGTCGTTCAGACTGCGGGTATCCCAGAACGAAATAGCCGGGTTGGAGCGGAACACGAACCAGATATCGGGCAGGGTCGGCTGCGGCAGGTTGAAATTTTCCGGTTGCTCGCGCTGGAACATCCAGGCCAGCTGAGTTGGCCCCAGGGCCTGGCTCCAGGCGGAGCTGCCGACGATCGGCACCAGGGTGCGATGGGCGTTGCGCCCGGTCGGTTCGGCCACCCAGTTGGCCTTGTCGGTTGGGTTCAGCTTCTGCGCCATGAAGCCGTCCTCACCCGGTTTCACGCTCTGATGCCGATCCTCATGCGGACGATTCAGCCGGATGGTGGTGCCGAGCGTGCCACCCGGCACCTCCAGCGCTCCCACCAGCACCGCCATCAGGGTGCGCGCCCAGCAGCACTCGTAGGCACCCCAGCCGTTGTTCACCGACTTGCCCAGGGTCACCGCCACCGGACGATAAGGCAGTGTCTCGCCATCCACCTCGATGGTCTCGCCGACACAGGCGTTGTCCAGGTATTCGGCGGCAATGCGGCGGATGGTCTCGGGCGGGATATCACACACCCCGGCTGCCCACTCCGGGGTATAGTCGGCGACATGCGCCACCAGTTTGCTGAAGGCGGTGGTGCCCTCCACATTCTGTAATTCACTGCGCTGGTCATCAGCGTCGATGCTGATTGCCTGTGTAACCTTGAATTTACCCTCCAGCGCCGGCACAGCGTCCGGCGTATCGAACGCCACCGCCTGTTGCCTCTGCGCATCCCACACCAGGGGCTTGCCAGACTCCGCATCGCGCAGGTAGAGGCCGTCCGCACCCACCAGATAGGGTGATGAGGTGACATCACGCAGGAACGGCCGGTCCAACCGGTCATGTGCATGCTCATGCAGCAGGCAATGGATCAGGGCGAACATAAACGCGGCGTCGGTCTTGGGTCGGATCGGCACCCACTCGGATGAGGTGGCGCCGGTGACAGACTGGTGCGGCTCAACCTGGATCCGCTTGTAGCCGCGCACCCGGGCATCCGCATGGCGGGCGATGGCGCAGGGCCCGCCGGTGGCATCCACGTTGCTGCCGATGGAGAGCACAAAGCGGGTGTTCGGGGTGTCCGCCGCGACGGTAAAGGCGCGGTGCCAGAACTCGCCATAGAGGTGTTCCGAGTGCACGCACTTCACCCCCTGGCCGGAACCGAAACTGAAGTCGATCGGCCCGCCCCAGGAGGCGAGAAAGGCCGGAAAGGTCCCCATGTAGTAGGCCGGCGTGCCGCCATGACCGAAGGTCGCGGCCACCCGGGGCATACCGGCCTGATCGACCAGACCCCGCTCACGAATACCCTTGAGCTTGTCACTCAACAGGGTCAGGGCCTCATCCCAGGAGATCGGCTCGAATCCCGGATCCTCCTTCATCCCTTTTTTGGGATTGGTGCGCTTCATCGGCTGCAGGATGCGGTTGGGGTTGTAGGTCTTCTGCACCAGGCCGTAGGCCTTGACGCAGGGGCGACCGCGGCCGGGGTGGCTCTGCTCGACATCGAAATTGGGCATCACCTGGGTGGCCACACCGTCCACCACCTCGACCCGCATGGGATCGGGACCGGAGACGCAGTTATAACAGTAGGTCGGCACCGTTGTTTTTTCGGTGCTGTTTCGCTTTATCGGGTTATCCATTAAATGATCCGCTCGGGGTGGGAGTAGACACAGAGACTGGCATTGCGGGCGAAGCCGATCAGGGTGATCCCCTGCTCTTGCGCCAGGCGAATTGCCATACCGGTAGGACCGGAGACGGCCGCCACCACCGAGATGCCGCTGGCCGCCGCCTTCTGGACGATTTCGTAGCTGGCCCGGCTGGTCATGATCAGCATGCCATGATGCAGCACATGGCCGCTCTCCAGAGAGTGCCCTACCAGTTTGTCGAGGGCGTTATGCCGACCCACATCCTCACGCAGGGCGATGATATTGCCCTGCGGGTCGCACCAGGCGGCGGCATGCACCGAACCGGTCTTGTTGAACAGGTGCTGCTGGCTATTGATGTGATCCAGCGCCAGTAGTAATGCCGCGCTACTGATCTGCTGGCCGTTCTGCAGGGGATCGAGACTACAGGCCATCTGTGCCAGGCTCTCCTTGCCGCAGATTCCGCAACCGGTGCGGCCGGCCAGGGCACGGCGCTGCTGCTTCAGCGCCCAGAAACGGGACTGGGCAATCTCCAGTTCAACCTGGATGCCCTCGTCCAGCTCCGTCACCTCGATGTCATAGATTTCATGGGGATGCTCGACAATGCATTCGGTGAGGGTAAAACCACGCGCGAAATCCTCCAGATGCTGCGGGCTGCACATCATGACCACATGGGAAAGGCCGTTATAAACCAGCGCCACGGGGACCTCTTCGGCCACCCAGTCTTCGGAAACCGCCGCCGTACCGGCGTGCCACCGGTTGACCTGATACTGCTTCATCGCATCGGCCATTACGGCCATTTTCTGCATCAGCACACCCGCCTCCTTCTGTTTATTATTGGGTAGAATCGAGATTATCCCAACTATAATAATGTTTATATTGATACATAATCGTGGTTTCTATTCAATATCTACGTATCATTTTGTTTTAAATATTTTCACCCATTGTTTTTTAGTTACAAAAGATTCTATTTAAATCAACAAGTAACATTACTCAATGTTTTTATTATTTTTTATGGTTTTTTCAATAATCAAACAAAGGCTATCAGTAAACAACAAAACTATTATTTAAAGGCCGTGAAACCTGATATATGTCAATTATCCAACCTGTAGTGATACGCAAATCAATATACACATAAACGATAATGCTTATATAAAAGGCTTTGTTCCGGTCATGTGTCGATGTCGATTTGGCTGGAAGATTCTCCTGGAAGAGGCTCAATACCGCGAAGCACGAGGATCTGCGTGAACAAAAACGCCCCGTAGGAGAAGCAGCATCAGTCGCGAATTTGTGGATGAATCCGCTACAAAGAACCCGCTCCCGCCGCCCGAACCCGACACGAAACACCGCCCCACACGCGTTCCCGGACCAATTCCGATTAACAACAAATAGTTTGATATCCATCTATTTTATGGTAAATATTATCATCCGGACCGGAGCGACGCAGCGACAACAGCGACCGGCAATGAATCAGAGAGACCGATCAGGGGTGCAACGGGCATGAAAAAACAGCTGATATCACTCAGGGTGAATGGGCGCGACCGGGAGGATGCGGTGGCCGACAATACGCTATTGATCGACTACCTGCGGGACAAGCTGGGACTCACCGGCACCAAGCAGGGCTGTGACGGTGGCGAGTGCGGCGCCTGCACGGTGCTGGTGGACGGCCGCCCCCGCCTCGCCTGCTGCACCCTGACGCTGAGCGTGGACGGGTGTGATGTGGAGACAGTGGAATCCCTGAGCCACAACGGACGCCTGAGCACATTGCAGCAGGCATTTCACGAGAAACTCGGCACCCAGTGCGGCTTCTGCACCCCCGGCATGCTGATGGCTTCCGAGGCATTGCTGCGCAAGACCCCGAACCCGGACGTGGACGCGATCAAGGGTGCCCTGGCGGGCAATCTCTGCCGCTGCACCGGTTATGTCAAGATCATCGAATCGGTGCAGAGCGCCGCGACCAACCGGGCGATCGCACCATGAATGCACCCCATCCCAAACTGAGCAGAGGTCCCATCGGCGTCCGCACCCCGCTGGTGGACGGCGTCGACAAGGTCACCGGCAAGGCCCGCTACACCGCCGATATCCCGCGGCTGGACGCCCTGGTCGGGCGCATCCTGCGCAGCCCCATCGCCCATGGCCGCATCCTCTCCATCGACACCTCGGCGGCCGAGGCGCTAGAAGGTGTAATCGCCATCTGTACCGGCGCGGACTGCAGTGTACCGTTCGGCGTATTGCCGATCGCTGAGAACGAGTTCCCGCTGGTCCGGGACAAGGTGCGCTACCGGGGCGACCCGGTGGCCGCCGTCGCCGCCATCGACGAGGCCACGGCGGAGCAGGCGATGGCCCTGATCAAGGTGGAGTATGCGCCGCTGAAGGCCTACACCGAGGCGCGCAAGGCGATGGCCAAGGGCGCCGAGGTGATCCATGACGACAAGCCGAACAACGTGCTGCGCGAGGTACACCAGGAGTTTGGCGACGTAGAGGGCGGCTTTGCAAAAGCCGACCTGATCAGTGAACGCAGCTTCCGCTTCGCCGAAGTGAACCATGTACATATCGAGCTGAACGCCACCCTGGCCGAATATGACCCGGAACGGGAGTGGCTGACCCTGCACACCACCACCCAGGTGCCCTACTACGTGCATCTCAAGGTGGCCCACTGCCTGGAGATGGACGAGTCCCGGGTACGGGTGATCAAGCCGTTCCTCGGCGGCGGCTTCGGCGCCCGCACCGAGGCGCTGCATTTCGAGATCATCGCCGCCCTGCTGGCGCGCAAGGCGCGCGGCACGGTGCGCCTGACCCAGACCCGCGAGGAGACCTTCATCGCCCATCGCGGCCGTCCCGATACCGAGATCAAGATCCGCATGGGCATGACCCGGGACGGACGCCTCACCGCGGTACACAACGAGGTGATCCAGCGCGGCGGCGCCTATGCCGGTTACGGCATCATCACCATCCTCTACTCCGGCGCCCTGATGCACGGCATCTACGACCTGCCGGCGATCCGGCACGACGGCTGGCGCGTCTACACCAACACCCCGCCCTGTGGCGCCATGCGCGGCCACGGCACGGTGGACGCCCGCGCCGCCTTCGAGGCGTTGATGAACGAGATGGCGCATGAGCTGGGACTGGACCCGTTCCAGGTGCGTCGTGCCAATCTGCTCCAGGCCCCCTGCACCACCCTCTACGCCCAGAAGGTGCTGAGCTACGGCCTGCCGGAGTGTCTGGAGAAGGTGCTCAAGGCATCCGACTGGGAGAAGCGACGCGGCAAGCTGCCGAAGGGCCGTGGACTGGGCATGGCCTGCGCCCATTTTGTCTCCGGCACCTCCACCCCGAAGCACTGGACCGGCGAGCCCCACGCCACGGTCAATTTGAAGCTCGACTTCGACGGCGGCATCACCATCCTGACCGGCGCCGCCGATATCGGCCAGGGCTCCAACACCATGGTCACCCAGGTGGTGGGCGAAGTCCTGGGGGTGGAGATGGGGCGGCTGCGGGTGATCTCCGCCGACAGCGCCCTGACCCCGAAAGACAACGGCAGCTACTCCTCCCGGGTCACCCTGATGGTCGGCAACGCGGCCAAGCACGCGGCGGAACAGCTGCGGGGTATCCTGATCGAGGCCGCCGCCGGCAAGCTGGAGGTAGCGCCCAACCGGATCGAGTGCGGCCACGAGTGTTTCGGGGTCATTGGCGAGGATGACAAGGTGATCGGTTTCTCCGACGCGGTGCGCGCCGCCCTGGTGGAGACCGGCACCCTCACCACCAAGGGCACCTTCACCTGCCCACCGGAATTCCAGGGCGACAAGCGCATCCGCGGCAGCGCCATCGGCGCCACCATGGGCTTCTGTTACTCGGCCCAGGTGGTGGAGGCCTCTGTCGATGAGATCACCGGCAAGGTGACCGCCCACAAGGTGTGGGTGGCGGTGGACGTGGGCCGCGCCCTCAACCCGCTGGCGGTGGAGGGCCAGATCCAGGGCGGCGTCTGGATGGGCATGGGCCAGACCGTCTCCGAGGAGACCCGCTACGACAAGGAGCGCATGGTGCACGGCAATCTGCTCGACTACCGGGTGCCGACTATTGTCGAGAGTCCCGATATCGAGGTGCATATCGTCGAGAGTATCGACCCCAACGGCCCGTTCGGCGCCAAGGAGGCGAGCGAGGGGATGCTGGCCGGATTCCTGCCGGCGCTGATGGACGCGGTACATGATGCTACGGGCATACGTCCCGACGCCCTGCCCCTCTCCCCAGAACGCATGAGTGACTGGCTGGAAGCCCGGGAGATCGAGGCATGAACTATCTCAACGCATTCCGCTTTATCCGTCCCGAGACCACCGCACAGGCGGTGGCCGCCCTGGCCGGCAGCGCCAACGCCCGTCCCCTGTGCGGCGGCACCGATCTGCTGCCCAACCTGCGGCGCGGTCTGGTGGGTCCGGACGCCCTGGTCGACCTGTCGCGCCTGGCGGCACTGCAACAGATCCACTGGGACGGTGACAGCCTGACCCTCGGCGCCGCGGTGACCCTGGAGCGACTGGCCGAGGAACCGGCAATCAGCCAGCACTTCCCGGCACTGGTGAAGGCGGTCCTGGCGGTGGCCGGTCCCAGTCACCGGGCCAGCGCCAGCCTGGGCGGCAACCTGTGCCAGGACACCCGCTGTATCTTCTACAACCAGAGCGAGTGGTGGCGCCGGGGCAACGACTACTGCCTCAAGTACCAGGGCGAACGCTGTCACGTGGTGGTGAAGAGCGATCGCTGCTACGCCACCTACCACGGCGATATCGCCCCGGTGCTGATGGTGCTGGAGGCAGAGGCTGAGGTGATCGGCCCCCACGGAACACGCCGCCTGCCCCTTGAGCAACTCTACCGCGAGGATGGCAGCCGGCATCTGACCCTGGAGTCCGGCGAACTGTTGAGTGCAGTCATCCTCAAGCGGGACCCGCGCTGGCACAGCGGCTACGAGAAGGTACGGGTGCGGGATGCCATCGACTTCCCGCTGGCTGGTGTTGCCGCCGCGCTGCGGCGCGAAGGTAACACACTGGCCGAGCTGCGGCTGGTGGTGACCGGCACCAACTCCATTCCGATCCGGGTCGATCTCAGCCAACTGGAGGGGCAACCCTGGAGTGCGGAATCCGCCGAGGAGATGGCCAAGGCGATCCGCAGGGCGGTCAATGTGTTGAAAACCACAGTGACCGGCGCCAAGTACCGTCGCCGGGTAGTGATGGCCATAGCAAAACGGCTGGTATCCCAGCTCTGGCAACAGGCCGCCTGAGGCAACCGTCATGCAGCCACTGACCGCGGCCACCCCCTGGGGTCCCGAGCTTGCACAGCTGAACGACTGGCTGGCGAACAGAGAGCGCGCAGCCCTGGCCACGGTGGTCGCCACCTGGGGCTCCTCGCCCCGGGCGGTGGGCAGTCACATGGTGATCCGCGCGGACCAGCAGTTTGCCGGTTCGGTCTCCGGCGGCTGTATTGAGGGTGAGGTGATCCGTACCGGCTTGTCAGTGATCGATTCAGGCGAGCCCCGACTGCTGCAGTTCCAGGTGGCGACCGATCGGGCCTGGGAGATGGGCCTCTCCTGCGGCGGCCAGGTGGAGGTGCTGGTGGAGGCGGTTGATCAGGATCATCCTGTGATCCGGCAGATACAGGAGCATCCCCCCGCCGGGACAGTCTGGCGGCTGCTGGCACTCGACACCGGGCAGCAGTGGCTGATCGGGACAGGCCAGCCGCTAACCGGCGAGCCCGTTCCAGCCCCATTGATTGAGCCGCTCAACCACGCCCTGCAACAAGGCCATTCCCTGCGGTTGGGTGATAACTACTTCCTGCAAGCCTACGCAACACCGGCCCGGCTGTTCATCGTCGGCGCGGTCCACACCGCCCAGCACCTGGCCGCCATGGCCGGACGCTGTGGACTGGCACCACTGGTAATTGATCCGCGTCGTGGCTTTGCCCGGGCCGACCGCTTTCCCGATACAGCGCTGGTGCAACAGTGGCCGGACCGGCTGTTCACGGAACAGCCGCTCGGCGCCAACAGTGCTCTCGTGACCCTGAGCCACGACCCCAAGATCGATGACCCGGCGCTCTGCACCGCCCTCGACAGCAAGGCGTTCTACATCGGCGCCCTGGGCAGTCGCAAGACCCACAGCGAACGACTGCAACGACTGACCGAAAAGGGTTATGGCAACCGGCTGCAACGCATCCACGGCCCCGTTGGACTGGACCTGGGCGGCCGCGCCCCGGCCGAGATCGCCGTCGCCATCCTCGCCCAACTGATCCAGGCCCGTTACCGGAGGGAACAAGATGCAGCGGCTTGAACTGTCCACCCACCAGGCACTGGGCCACTATCTGGCCCACACCCAGCACACCCCCAGCGGCGTCATCGGCAAGGGGCGAGCACTGCAACAGCGGGATATCGACCGCCTGCAGCATGCCGGTATCCAACGGCTGCAGGTGATCCGCTTGGCGGCCGACGATCTGCACGAGGACGCCGCCGCCACACAACTGGCAACCCGGCTCCTCGAAAGCGGGCTGGCACTGGACCGGGCCGAGGCCGGGCGCTGCAACCTGATTGCCACTCACCGCGGTCTGCTGCAGCTGGATGAGGCGCAGATTCACGCCCTCAATGACCTGCACGAATCGATCACCCTGGCCACCCTCCCCCCCGGATCGATAGTGGAGCGGGGGCAGGTGGTGGCCAGCCTCAAGATCATCCCCCTCGCCATCCCGCAGGAACTCGCCAGGCGGTGGCTGGCACGGCTCGACTCACAAACGACACCCATCGGGATGCACCGCTTCAACACCCTGCCGGTGGCCCTGCTGCGCAGCCACAACGAGGGGGTCGTGCCGGAACGGGGCGATCGTTTCGAACAGCTCACCGCCCGCCGCCTCGCCTACTACGGCTGCGTGTTGAGCGAGGTGCGCCACTGCACGCATGACGCGGACGCCATGGCGCAACAGCTGGCGGAGCTGAAATCCCGCTGCCGCCTGATCCTGGTGGCCGGCAGCTCCGCCACCCTGGACCGGCAGGACGTGCTGCCGGAGGCGCTGGATCTGGCCGGTGGCAAGACGCTGCACTTCGGGCTGCCGGTGGAGCCGGGCAACCTGCTGCTCTACGGCCGACTCGACGACACGCCGCTGATCGGGCTGCCGGGCTGCGCCAAATCGGCGTCACTGAATGGCCTGGATCTGCTGCTGCCCCGACTGGCCGCCGGCCTCCCGCTGGAGCGCCGCGACCTGACCCGGCTCGGCGTCGGCGGCCTGCTGCGCAACCAGCAGCGGGAGTTCAGCCAGCAGAGCCTGCGGCCGGTCGCCAAAACAGCACCGGTCGGAGCGACCCCCAGCACTGCACCAGTCACCGCGCTGGTGCTGGCGGCCGGCAGTTCGAGACGGATGGGACGCAACAAGCTGCTGCTGCCGCTTGATGGACGCCCGATGATCCAGCACACCCTGGACGCCCTGCAGGGCAGTGGCGTGACCGGGATCACCCTGGTGAGCGGCCACCAATCGCTGCTGCTGCGGGAGGCCCTGAACAGTCACCCGCTCTCGGGGCGGCTGCGGATCATCAACAATCCCGGCCATGCCCACGGACTGGCCAGTTCACTGCGCCACGGCCTGGCCCACCTGCCGCCCGGCCACGGCGGACTGCTGCTGATGCTCGGCGACATGCCCCTGCTCACTCCGGCACTGATCGATAAACTGCTGGCCCGCTTCCACGAACTGGATGGCGAGAAGATCGTCATCCCCTGCTACCGGGGCAAGCGGGGCCACCCACGGATCTGGCCTGCCGCGCTGGTGCCCATGATGGCACTGGCCAGCGGTGATCGCGGCGCCGATTTTCTGATTCGCCAGAACCCCGCCTGGGTGGAGGAGCTGGAACTGGACAACCCGGCGGTGATTCGCGATTTCGACACTCCGGAGGCGCTCGCACAATGGCAACCGTAACGGCACAACCGGCCCGGACCGACCTCTACAACAGCCGTATCAAGGCGCTAGCGGCAACCGCCCGGCAAACGGCCCTGTTGGACCGGCACGCCCTGCCGGACGGGGTTGAACGGCGCAGCGCCAGCATCGACAACCCCCTCTGTGGCGACCAGATCGAGGTCGAGATCTGGAGCCGGAACGGTCGCATCATCGAGCTCGGCTTCGGTATCCGTGGCTGCCTGCTGGCGGAGGCATCCGCCGCCATGATGCGACAACTGGCCATCGGCCAGACCTATGCCGAACTGGATCAGCGCATTGAACAGCTGGAGGCGTTCCTGGATAACCAGCAACCGCTCCCGGATTCCTGGGCGGAACCGCTCGGCTGCTTCACTCCGGTGCAGGCCCACCCGGGGCGCCACGACTGCCTGCTGCTGCCGTTCCTGGCGATCCAGGTGGCGCGTATTGAGCACGTATGAGTTGCGGCGAGTCATAGCACCCTCATTCAGGGGTACCACGCCTATCTATAAACCTTTCCCCTGGATATACTCGGTGGTACACCAATCCCGCCGGGGAGGGCATTCGCCATCAACCCGACTAGGAGCCTGTCGGGTTTGACCGATCGTAGCGAGGAAAAGCCGGTTTGAGACAGATTTTTCGATCTTTCGAGGCGAATAGTGGACCTATTTAACGAGAAAGATCGGAGAATATGGCCAAATCCGGATTTTCCGCAGTAGGTCAGTGTTAAACCTGACAGGCTCCTAGCCACACAGCCGTGGATTGAAACCCGAATTATCCGATTGAACCTTCTGCCGGAATCGGGTCAGAAGGGTTACCTGTGATTGCCCACGGACCGACAAGGACTCAGCCATGCCAAAACAGACCAAGGTCTCCAGACCTTCCGCCACCGACAAAGCAAGGCCGGCCCGGCAGGAGCAACCCACAACCGCGGATATAGATCCAGCCACATCGGACCCATCCACCGTTCATGATCTTGCGGTAACCCTGGACAGGGCATTCAAGGCCAATCTGGCCCGGATGACCGCGGGCATCAGCCCGGCGGGGCTGGCCAAGGTCTATTTCGACTGGCTGTCGCACCTCGCGCTCTCACCCGGAAAACAGCTGGAGCTTGCCGACAAGAGCCTGCGTAAGCTGACACAGTTTGCCCGTTACGCGGGCCAGGCGGCTGTCGATCCCAAGACACCACCCACCATCGAGCCACTGCCGCAGGATCGCCGGTTTAGGGACAGCGCCTGGCAGACCTGGCCCTACAATCTCTACTACCAGTATTTCCTGCTCAATCAGCAGTGGTGGCACAACGCCACCACCGGGATCGATGGCCTGTCACCCGGAAGCGAGCAGGTAGTCTCCTTCGCCGCACGCCAACTGTTGGATCGCTACTCCCCATCCAACATTCCCTGGCTGAACCCCGAGATCAGCCAGGCGACACTGGCCAGTGGCGGCATGAATCTGGTCAAAGGCTGGCAAAACCTGGTTGAAGATATGGAGCGGATGGCCACCGGCAAGCCACCCGTGGGTGCCGAGGCCTATCAGCCGGGGAAAAACCTTGCCCTTTCGCCCGGCAAGGTGGTCTACCGCAACCACCTGATTGAGCTGATTCAATACAGCCCGACAACCGATCAGACCTATGCCGAGCCGGTGTTGATCATGCCGGCCTGGATCATGAAGTACTACATTCTGGATCTGGCCCCGGAGAACTCACTGGTCAAGTACCTGGTCGACCAGGGACATACGGTGTTTATGATCTCCTGGCGCAACCCGGACTCAGAAGATCGCGACCTTGGCATGGAGGATTACCGCAAACTGGGGCCGATGGCGGCACTTGACACCATCGCAACCATTATTCCGGGGCAAAAAATCCATGCGGTCGGCTACTGTCTCGGCGGCACCCTGATGTCGATTGCCGCCGCGGTCATGTCCCGGGATGGCGATCAGCGCCTCGCCTCCCTGACCACCCTCGCCACCCAGGTCGACTTCTCCGAGGCCGGTGAACTGATGCTGTTCATTGGCGAGAGTGAAGTGGACTATCTGGAAAGCATGATGTGGAAACAGGGGTACCTGGATGGCTACCAGATGGCGGGCGCTTTCCAGATCCTGCGCTCCAACGACCTGATCTGGTCACACATGATTCACGCCTACCTGCTGGGCGAACGCCAGTCGATGAACAGCCTGATGGCCTGGAATGCCGATCTGACCCGCATGCCCTATCGCATGCACTCCGAATACCTGCGTCGGCTGTTTCTGAACAACGACCTGGCCAGCGGCCGCTACCAGGTGGATGATCGTCCGGCCGTCATCAATGACATCCGCGTGCCGATTTTTGCTGTCAGTACGCTTAAGGATCACGTGGCCCCCTGGAGATCCGTATACAAGATCCATCTGCTGGCGGACACCGATGAGGTAACCTTCCTGCTCACCAGCGGTGGGCACAACGCCGGCATCATCAGCGAACCCGGCCATCCGCGCCGACAGTTTCAGATAGGCACCCACCGGGAGGGTGAGTGCTATATCGACCCCGATATCTGGCAGCAAACCACACCGGTCACGCAGGGTTCCTGGTGGCCTGCCTGGCAAAGCTGGCTGGTCCGGTATTCATCTGACAAGACGACTCCTCCCACTATGGGCAACAAACAGTATCCTGCCCTCTATGATGCACCCGGTGAATATGTACTGATGAAATGAGTGGATTGGCGATCCGGAGCCCATAGATTGAGGGGAGGAACGAACCCGGAGATCATGGCGCGCACGCCTGAAACCCCGTTGAGGTTTTCAGATTCAGCCAAACCCACGGGCGACCCTACCGCGCGGTTGCCGTGTATCGCGGCGGGCAGTCTGTCAGCTGTCAGCGTCAGCGGCTTTCAGGCAGAATCTTGCCCAGCAGCCTGATCAGGGTGGCGCGCTCCCGCTCCGAGAGATTGCCGGCAAGGCGCGCCTCATGGGCTTCCACCAGTGGCGTCAATTCCCTCAGCAACTCACGCCCCGCCCCGGTCAGGGCCAGCGCATTGGTGCGCCGGTCACCCTCAACCCGCTGGCGCACCACCAGCTGCTGTTTTTCCAGCTTGTCGATCACCGACACCACCGACGAGCGATCCAGGCGCACCGCCCTGGCCAGCTCAGTCTGCTTCAGTCCCGGATTGGCATCGATGATCACCAGCACGGCGTACAGGCTGGGCGTGATCTGCGCCTCCCCGACCGATTCGGCAAAATCCCGAAATACGGCAAGCTGGGTGAGGCGCAGATGGTACCCCAGCAGCTCGGGCAGCAGGCTGTAGTCGATTCTTTTTACGGTGGCTCTCTTTTTGCTTCTGGGCATGATCCGGTGAACAGCTGTTAGTTTGATAACGAACCATTGTAAAGCAAATGATTGCCGTGAAAAGAAAAAACTGGTTTCTGATCAGGTGCAGCGTGGGCATAAAAGACATGTCCACCCGAACTGATCATGCGGAATTATTGATAGGCACGCTTCACTTCGCCTGCATGGAGGCAGGTAAGCGGGCGTTGGCCGGGAGCGGTAAGCCTTGGTGATCCTACCGGATCGGGCTTTCGGCCACGAATCCACCACCCTGTTCAGAGCGCCAGCGCCTCCACGGCGGGCAGATAATCGTGGTCCAGATCATGTGCCACCGCGGCATAGGTGATCCGACCCTTGTGCACGTTCAGGCCCGCCAACAGGTGGGGATCATCCTGCAGTGCCCGGGGGAAGCCCTTGTCGGCCAGCGCCAGGGCGAAAGGCAGGGTGGCGTTGTTCAGGGCGAAGGTGGAGGTGCGCGCCACCGCCCCCGGCATGTTGGTGACGCAGTAGTGCACGATGTCGTCCACGATATAGGTGGGGTCGGCATGGGTGGTGGCATGGGAGGTCTCGAAACAGCCCCCCTGATCGATCGCCACGTCCACCAGCACCGACCCCGGTTTCATGCCGCCCAGCATCCCGCGGGTGACCAGTTTGGGGGTCGCCGCTCCCGGTACCAGTACCGCCCCGATCACCAGGTCGGCGCTGAACAGATACTCCTCCAGCGCCTCCTTGGTGGGGTAGATGGTATTGAGTCGTCCGCCAAACTGCAGATCCAGCTGCTCCAGCCGCTCAATGGAGCGGTCCAGTACGGTCACATTCGCCTCCATCCCCATGGCAATGCGGATGGCGTTGGTACCCACCACACCGCCACCGATCACCATCACATTAGCTGGGGCCACCCCGGTCACGCCCCCCAACAGGAGACCGGAGCCGCCGTGGGACTTCTCCAGACACATGGCACCTGCCTGGATCGACATACGTCCCGCCACTTCGGACATGGGTAGAAGCAGCGGCAGTCCGCCGCGCCTGTTGGTCACCGTCTCATAGGCAATGGCGGTAACACCGGAGCTGAGCAGCAGTTCCGCCAGGTTGGGATCGGGCGCCAGGTGCAGGTAGGTGAACAGCAGTTGCCCTTCCCGTAGCAGGCGACACTCGGTGAGCTGCGGCTCTTTCACCTTTACCAGCATCTCGGCCCGCTCATAAACGGCCCGGCCACTCTCCACGATCTCCGCGCCAACCGCCCGATAGCTGTCATCATCCATGCCAATACCCGCTCCCGCCTGGCTCTCCACCACGACCTGGTGTCCGTGGTGAATCAGCTCACGTACGCTGGCCGGGGTCAGCCCCACCCGGTACTCATTGTTTTTGATCTCTTTCGGCACTCCGATCAGCATACTCGTCGCTCCCCGCTACCGGGCTCAGATAGAATCCGTGAATAAAAATCGCTTCTCTGTACAGTTAAAATCTAGCTTATTTTACCGCTGTTTTTCATTCTTCCTTACGCCATCAAGGCGGCCCGGGGCTGAAGGATCCCGCAGGGCTATGATCCGCTCCCGCGGCCGCCGGATAGCGGATGGTCCCGCAGCGACGCTAAATAGCCTACAATGGCCGTTCAGCATGAACCCGGATCATACGGGTGTCTGGAACAGTGCAGCTTCAGCTCCTGCACGAATTAATTGAGCCACAGACCCGCGCACAGCCGATACCGGAAGTTTGCTCTGACAACTACAAGGGAAATCTATGATTCGCATAACTCATCTGCTGCTGGATATCCTCAAGCCGCTGCATCCCAACGTGATCGAGTTCAGTAAAGCGCTGGCGGGAAAGGGCGACTACCAGATCCGATTGTCCGTTGTGGAGATGGACTCCAAGACCGAAACCCTGCAGGTGGAGATCGAGGGCGCCAATATCGATTATGAACAGATACAGGCCGCCATCAGTGAAATGGGCGCCTCACTCCACAGCATCGATGCCGTAGCGGTGGAAAACGACACGACAGAGAGCGATTGAGCCTGATCGGGGCTTCACAACACGATGCTTTTGAAAAAACTGGAACTCTGGCTCCACCTGACCAAGTCCCACGGCATCATCCGCCGCTATTTCGTGGTCAACGGCTTCGATGGTGCACTCACCATGCTGGGGCTGATCACCGGCTTCTACCTGAGCGGTCAGGCGGTACTGGGCGTGGTCATCAGTGCCTGCCTGGGGGCCGCCATCGCCCTCGGCATCAGCGGTCTCTCCAGTGCCTACCTGAGCGAGAGCGCGGAGCGACGCAAGGCGCTGACGGAGCTGGAAAGCGCCATGGTCGATGACTTGTCCGGCAGCGCTCATGCTTACGCGGCGCGGGGCATCCCGCTGTTGATCGCCCTGGTCAATGGCGCTGCACCGCTGCTGATGTCGCTGTTGATCATCGCCCCCCTGGCGCTGGCCAGGAACGGCGTCGATCTGGCCATGGATCCCCTCCTGGCCGCCATCGCCTGTGCATTCATCTGTATCTTTGGCCTGGGTGCGTTCCTCGGCAATATCGGCGGCACCTCCTGGCTGATCAGCGGCATAAAGACCACCGCTATCGCATTGATCACAGTCGCCCTGATTCTGCTGATAGAACAGTGACATGAACCGATCTCTATCCAGGCGCTCGATGCCCTGGCCAATAACCCGGTTGCGGGATAATGAACCCACTGCTCCGGTCTTCCATGGGGTCGCACCGGGGCCAAATAGCATACAATAGCCGCTGAATTCCACAGGACACTCCATGAGCAGCATTCTGCAGGTCGACAATCTGGTAAAGCATTTCAACGGCGTCCAGGCGGTGAACGGGGTCAGCTTCTCCATTGAGCGCGGCAGCTGCTTCGGTCTGCTGGGTCCCAATGGGGCCGGCAAGACCACCACGGTGGAGATGCTGGAGGGGATCATCACACCAACCCGGGGGGATATCCGTTACAAGGGGGAACCGACCGGCGTGGTGTTTCGCCAGGAGGCGGGCATCATGTTCCAGGAGACTGCGCTGCAGGAGTTTATCCGGGTCGGCGAGACCCTGGAGCTGTTCGGGCGCTTCTATCCCCGCACCCGCCCGATGGATGAGCTGATCGAGCGCTGCGCCCTGGGGGAGTTCCTGGACCGGGATGTGCGCCGCCTCTCCGGCGGCCAGCGGCAGCGGCTGCTGCTGGCCATCGCCCTGATCAACGATCCGCAAATCGTGTTCCTGGATGAGCCCACCACCGGCCTCGACCCCCAGGCCCGGCGCAACTTCTGGCGGCTGGTAAACGACATCAAGCAGGAGCAGAAGACCCTGGTGCTCACCACCCACTACATGGAAGAGGCGTACGAGTTGTGCGACCAGATCGCCATCATGGATCATGGCAGGATCATCGCCCAGGGCTCACCCCGGGCGTTGCTGAAAAAACATTTCGATCACTCGGTGATCTGCCTGCCGGACCACGCGGTACCGGAATCACTGGACAGGGATACGGCGCTGAAGCTGCACCGGGTCAACGGACAGGTGGAGATCCTGAGTGACGACATCAACGCCACCATCCAGCAGTTGATCGCCCAACAGGTGCCGCTAACCCATCTGCAGATCCGCTCCCGCACCCTGGAGGATCTGTTTCTGGAGCTGACCGGCCGCGAACTGAGGAGCTGAATCGTGGGCTTTCGCCGTTTTCTCGCCGTATTCACCGCCCGTAATCTGGAGTTCGTGCGCGACCGCAGCGCCCTCTCCTGGAACATCGTGCTGCCGGTGCTGATCGTGTTCGGTTTTGCCTTCGCCTTCTCCACCGGCGGCCAGACCCTGTTCAAGGTGGGTCTGTTCGACCAGCAGAAGCAGGCACCGGGCATCGGGCGCTTCCTGCAACTCAAGCACATCCAGTTCATCCCGGTGGAGAGTATCCCGGCCGCCATCACCAAGGTGGAGCGCCATCAACTGGACATGCTGCTGGACAGCGCCAGCGGCCGCTACTGGATCAATGACCAGTCGGCCAACGGCTACCTGCTGGAGCAGCTGCTGGGCGGGGGCGAAAACCACTTCGACAAACAGACCGTCAGCGGCGAGGCGATCCGCTATGTGGACTGGCTGATCCCCGGGGTGCTGGGGATGAACATCATGTTCAGCTCCCTGTTCGGGGTCGGTTATGTGATCGTGCGCTATCGCAAGAACGGGGTGCTGAAGCGGCTCAAGGCGACCCCCCTCACCGCCTTTGAATTCCTTTCTGCCCAGGTGATGTCCCGCCTCTGGCTGATTGTCACCGTCACCAGCCTGGTCTACGCCGGTACCAACCTGCTGGTGGGTTTCCGCATGTACGGCTCCTATCTCAGCCTGCTGCTGGTGCTGGTGATCGGCACCTTCAGCATGATCTGCCTGAGCCTGATCATCGCCGCCCGCCTCTCCAACGAGGAGACCGCCAACGGCCTGCTGAACATGATCAGCTGGCCGATGATGATGCTCTCCGGTGTCTGGTTCTCCCTCGAAGGCTCGCCCGAGATCATCCGGCAACTGGCGCAGATCTTCCCGCTGACCCACATGATCGACGCGGCCCGCGCCATCATGATCGACGGTGCCGGAGTGCTGGATATCGCCCCGCATCTTTTGATTATGCTGGCCATGAGCGCGCTGTTCATGGCCATCGGGGCACGCAGTTTCCGCTGGGAGTAGGCAAAGCCGGCAATCCTGGCAGCGATGCCGTTCTGTGCCGCCACCCAGGTCGGGATTGCGACACAGCGACACGGGATTATTTCTCAATAATTCTGCAAAACGGCCGATGCACTGCTATGCCGAACCTCTGCGGTGCAGCATGCCCCGCAACCAGCAGTACCCGACATGGCAATGCCGAAAGACCTGGTCCTCTCTTTTGTTCAGTGAGTTTGTTCAGTCAGTTATCAAGCAGTCGCGCTGTTCTGACAAAAGTTCGACAGGGCCTCTCTGTCTCCGGTTTCCCGGACAGCATTGATCGAACACCTACACAATGAGACGGGCTTGAGCCCAAGCAAGAGGATGAGACAGCGATGACAGATCACAGTTCTGACAAGTTCAGCACCCTTTCCCGGCGTGGTTTCATGAAGCTGGGGGCCGCTTCGGTTGCCGCGGCCAGCACCCCCCTGTTCTTTATCAAGGATGCCTGGGCCGAGCAGGCCATCGGCAACTATCCGGTGAAGGGCCGCACGGTCAAGTTCGGGTTCAACTACCCGCAGAGCGGCGCCTACGCCGACGAGGGAGCCGATGAAGGGCGCGCCTACAAACTGGCCGTTCAGCACATCAACAACGGCGGCGGCATGCTCAACACCCTGCAACCACTTGCCCTGAAAGGTAACGGCGTGCTGGGCAAGCAGGTGGAATTTGTGATCGGTGATACCCAGTCCAGCCCCGACCCGGCCCGGACCAGTGCCCGGCGCATGATCGAGCAGGACAACATCATCATGTTTTCCGGCGGTTCCTCCAGCTCGGTGGCCATTGCCCAGCAGTATCTGGCCCAGGAGCGGGGGGTTATTTTCATGTGTGGACTGACCCACTCCAACGACACCACCGGCAAGGATCGGCGCCGCTACGGCTTCCGCCACTTCTTCAACGCCTACATGAGCGGCAAGGCGCTGGCACCGGTGCTGGCGCGCAATTACGGCAGAGACCGGCGCGCCTTCCATCTCACGGCCGACTACTCCTGGGGTCACACCCAGTACGCCTCCATGAAGGAGTTCACCGAAAAAGAGGGCTGGACCACGGTCAACAACATCATGACGCCGCTCGGTTCCAGCGACTTCTCCATGTTCATCACCGCCATCCTCAACTCCGATGCCGATGTGCTGATCCTCAACCATTACGGCAAGGATATGGTCAACTCCCTGACCCAGGCGGTGGAGTTCGGTTTGCGCGACCTGCAGAAAAACGGCAAGAATATCGAGGTGGTGGTCCCCCTGTTCAGCCGGGTAATGGCCAAAGGTGCCGGTGCGGCCAATATCGACGGGGTATTCGGCACCACTGGATGGAACTGGAACCTGCAGGACCCCGGCTCCCAGGCCTTCGTAGCCAGCTTTACCGAAGCGTACGGTTTTCCACCGTCACAGGCGGCCCACACCTGCTATGTGCAGACCCTGCTCTACGCCAACGCCTGCGAGAAGGCCGGGACCTTCTATCCTCCCGAGGTGATCAGGACCCTGGAAAACTCCCGCTATGCCGGCATCGGTCCGGGCGAGACCTTCTATCGCGGCGAGGACCATCAGTGCTTCAAGGATATGCTGGTGATGAAAGGTAATGGACCTGACAGCATGGCCGGGCAGTATGACCTGCTGAAAATCGTCGAACAGGTAAAGGGAGAGGATACGATCTACAAACACAACACCTTCCCGGGCGAACTGGGTCCCTACATACCCGGCTGAGCAGTCTGGCGATGTCGCCTGGCGGCACGGGCGACATCCATCCCCACCCCACATCGATGCCCGGGCCATCGGCTACAATCAAAAAGAGCGGCGCCATCAAACCACCCGGGCGACCGTGATTCGCTTGAAAACCGGTGATCCGCCGCCATTATCACTCTCCCGACCTGACCGCATGGATTTTCCCTATGAGCATCTCCGATCTGCCACTGATCATAGAACCCGACGCCCTGGAACCACTCCTGGACAACAGCGAACTGCGGATAGTTGACCTGACCAAACCCGCCACCTATGCCGAACTGCACATCCCCGGTGCCGTCTATCTCGATTACCACCAGATCGTCGCCATGCGTAAACCGGTCATGGGCCTGCTGCCGGAGAGCGCACAGCTGGAGGCCTGCCTCTCAGCCATCGGGATCGACGAAACGGTGCATGTGGTCGCCTATGATGGCGAAGGCGGCGGTAAGGCCGGCCGACTGCTCTGGACCCTGGAGACCCTGGGGCACAACCGCTTCTCACTGCTCAACGGCGGCCTGCACGCCTGGGCCAATGAAGGCCACCCACTGGAGCGAACCACAAGCAAACCGGACCCCAGGAAATTCAGCGCCCGTCCCACCGACGCCCCGGTAGCCGACGCGGACTATATCCTGCAGCACCTGGGCGAGGCGGGCTTTGCCCTGCTCGACGCCCGCAGCCCGGACGAATACAACGGGTTGAAACTTTTTGCGAAAAAGGCCGGCCATATCCCCGGCGCCGTCAACATGGACTGGCTGCTGGCCCTGGATCAGCAGCGCAATCTGCGTCTGAAATCTCCCGACGAGCTGTGGATGATACTGAGCGGGCTGGGCATTCATCCCGACCAACAGGTGGTGACCTACTGTCATACCCATCACCGCTCCTCTCTCACCTATATCATGCTCAAATCGCTGGGATTCCGGCAGGTGAAGGGGTATCCAGGCTCTTGGTCGGACTGGGGCAACCGGGCGGATACGCCGATTGCCTGATATCCCGCGTTTACCTGGCGTAGCGATGCCGGTAGTATCCTCCCAACTATCCGGCAATCCACGGAACCGCTGTAGATGAATCACCGCTCTCCCGAGAACCCGGCCAAAGAAGCCGGCCTGGCCGACAAGCTGTTCGCCCTGCTGCTCTACCTGCTGCCCCATCACCTTCTGTCCCAGGCGATGTACTGGCTTACCCGAATAGAGTGGCCACCCCTCAAGGAGCGGCTGATCCGGGGGGCGATCCGGCTCTACAAGATCGATCTGACCCTGGCCGAAGAGCCGAATCCGGCACGCTATGCCAGCTTCAACGCCTTCTTCACCCGGGCATTGCGGCCCGAGGCCCGGCCACTGGACGACGAGCCGTCCGCCATCCTCTCACCGGTCGATGGCACGGTCAGCCAGTTCGGCAGGATCGAGAACGGCCGCATCTTCCAGGCCAAGGGTCGGAGCTACACGCTGCAGGAACTGCTGGGCGAGGACGGAGAGTGGTGCGAGCGGTTCGCCGAAGGGCATTTCGCCACCCTCTATCTCTCACCGCGGGATTATCACCGCATTCACATGCCGCTGGCCGGCGAACTGAAACAGATGCGGCATATTCCCGGCCGGCTGTTCAGTGTCAGTCCCTCCACCACCCGGGTGGTACCGCGCCTGTTCAGCCGCAATGAGCGACTGGTCAACCTGTTCGAAACCGAACACGGACCGATGGCGGTCATCATGGTGGGGGCGATTTTCGTCGCCAGCATGGATACGGTCTGGGCGGGCACGGTGGCACCGGCCACGCGCCGCATCAGCCAGTGGCGTTATGGCCCACAGGCACCGGCTCAACCGGTAACCCTGGAGAAAGGCGAGGAGATGGGCCGCTTCAACATGGGGTCAACCGTGCTGCTGCTGTTCCCGAAAGAGCGCATCGCATGGAGTGATGAACTGGCCGCTGACGCCCGGGTGCGGATGGGCCAGCGGATCGCCACACTGATCAACTGAAGAATCTCTGTATCAGGCACGATCCAGCGGAAAGGCCAATACCTGGCTGATCTGTTCCGCACCGGTCAGCTGCATGATCAGGCGATCGATGCCCAGCGCCACCCCGGCACAATCCGGCAAGCCCAGATCGAGGGCCGCCAGCAGATGCCGGTCCATCGGCACCAGCGGCTGACCGGCCGCCGCGCGGACTCGCAGATCCTGTTCAAAGCGGCGCTGCTGTTCGGCGGCATCGGTCAGCTCATGGAAACCGTTGGCCACTTCCACCCCGTTGATATAGAGCTCAAACCGCTCCGCCACCGGCGGACTGCCCGGCCGAACCCGCGCCAGGGCCGCCTGGCTGGCCGGGTAGTCATAGACAAAACAGAGGCCCGGCCCCAGGGACGACTCGATGCAGTGGGTCATCAGCAGGTCCAGCCAGGCGTCCCGGTGCGGCAGATCCAGCCGTTCTATACCCGCCACCCCCTGATTCAGGGCGCAGTCGCGCAACTGCCCGGCCGACGCCTGATGGGGATTCAGCTGCAGCTGCTGCTGAAACAGCGCCTGGTAGCTGACACGCCGTACAGCCAGCGGTTCCGGCATCAGGCTCTGTAGCAACTGCTCCACCTCATCCATCAGCCGGTGATGATCAAAGCCTGGGCGATACCACTCCAGCAGGGTGAACTCGGGATTGTGCAGGCGCCCCACTTCCCCGTCCCGGAACACCTTGCAGATCTGGTAGATGGGGCCGGCGCCGGCGGCCAGCAGGCGTTTCATGGGGAACTCGGGCGAGGTGTGCAGATAGAGCGGCATGCCGGCCGGTGCACCCGGTCCGGTGTAGCGGGTCGCCAGGGATTCAAGGGACGGATCGGTGGCCGCGGAGCGGGAGCAGATCGGCGTCTCCACCTCCATGACGCCCTGCCGGTGAAAAAACGCCCGGATCTCGGCCATCACCCGGGCGCGCATCCGCAGCATCTCCATGGCAGCCGCCGGGTGCGCGCGGGTCTCCCCTGTCTGATCGGGGCTCAAGGAGCCGGTCGGCTCACTCTTCCTTGGCCCGTGAGACATATTCGCCGGAACGGGTGTCCACCTTGATCAGTTCACCGGTCTGCACAAACAGCGGCACCCGCACCACGGCACCGGTCTCCAGGGTGGCCGGCTTGCCGCCACCACCGGAAGTGTCGCCCTTCAGGCCGGGATCGGTTTCGGTAATGGTCAGGTTGACGAAATTGGGCACTTCCACAATGATCGGCGTGCCGTTCCACAGGGTGACGGTGCACATATCCTGATCCTTGAGCCACTTCACCGAGTCGCCCACCGCGGCGGCATCGGCGCTCACCTGCTCAAAACTGTCCGGGTGCATGAAATGCCAGAACTCGCCATCCGCATAGAGATATTGCAGATCCATCTCCATCACGTCGGCGGCTTCCACGGTCTCGCCCGACTTGAAGGTGCGCTCGATGACGCGGCCGGTCTTCAGGTTGCGGATTTTCACCCGACTGAACGCCTGGCCTTTGCCAGGCTTCACGAATTCGTTTTCAATAATGGAGCAGGGGTCGCCATCCAGCATGATCTTTAGCCCACCCTTGAACTCACTGGTACTATAAGTTGCCATCTTGTCCTCACCAAACAACCGACTGGAAAACGCGCATGATACATCGAATAGAGCCTGCATGTCAGACTCCCCCGTGGCAGCACTCCCTCGCCAACGCCTTCAGCGATGTCGATGCGTTTATCGAATTCCTGCACCTGGACAAAGCGATTCTGCCGGCCGCGCGTGCCGCCGCCAGTCACTTCGGGCTGAAAGTTCCAAGGGAGTTTGCCGCGCTGATGCGGAAGGGAGACCCGGCCGATCCCCTGCTGCGCCAGGTCCTGCCCATCGGTGCGGAAAACCTGCCTGTCCCGGGGTTTGGCCCTGATCCGGTGGGTGATCTGGAAAAATCGATCATACCGGGCGTGCTGCATAAATACCGGGGACGGCTGCTGCTGATCGCCCATGGCAGCTGCGCCGTCAACTGCCGCTACTGTTTTCGCCGCCACTACCCCTACCAGGACGCCACCGCCTACCGGCAACGCTGGCAGAAGGCCCTTAATCATATTCATCAAGAGACGGAGATTGACGAGGTCATCCTCAGCGGCGGCGATCCACTGGTCCTGAGCGATGCAAGGCTCGCCGAACTGGTCAGCCGGCTGGAGGAGATTCCACATCTGAAGCGGCTGCGCATACACACCCGGCTGCCGGTGGTCATTCCCGCGCGTCTCACCGCCGAACTCTCCGGCCTGCTCAGCGGTGGCCGGTTGCAGCCGGTGCTGGTACTGCACATCAACCATCCCCGGGAAATTTCTCCCCAGCTCTCCAGCGGCCTGATCCGGCTGCGGCGCGCTGGAGTTACCCTGCTCAATCAGTCCGTGCTGCTGAAGGGGGTCAATGACAGCGTCACCACCCTCACCGCCCTCAGTCGCGCGCTGTTCGAGGCCGGCATCCTCCCCTACTATCTCCACCTGCTTGACCGGGTGGCGGGGGCAGCGCACTTCGAGGTGGAACTGACACACGCCCGGCAACTGCAGGAGGCGCTGCGGACCTGCCTGCCGGGATATCTGGTACCCCGAATGGTTCGGGAGACAGCCGGTGCCTCAGCCAAACAGCCGCTGTTCTGAGCATCCCCGGGAGACGCATGCGACTGTCGCAGGATCACCGGGGATATAAAATGCAATTTTTATTGCAGTAGGACCTCAACCTGCCGATAGATACACTGTAAACTATGCACGGCCAGACGGCCCTTTTATTCAATTTAACAGAACAGTAGCGAACTCATGGAGATACGCAGTACCCTCGGTTTCATATTGCCAGAGCGCACGCCAGCGCCCGCGGGTTCGGTGTTGTTGCATCCGAAGCAGTTCTCCACCTGGGTCAGCGGTCTGCCGATGGCCAATGTCGGCGAGACCTCACGACAGGTGTTCAAGACCATTGTTGAATTCAACCGGGTCACAATCCCCAATCTGGATCGACTGAAAATCGCTGAACTGTTCCGTCGCCCGATCGGCTACATCTCCGACAACCTGCGCAAATACTATTACGACTCACCCTTCCCGCTCTCTGCAAAAAGCCGCAAGATCGCCGTGCTCAACCGGGAGCTGTATACCGAGCTGGCACTTGCCTACAAGATATTTCTGGAAGCAATGGTCTCGGGCAGTTCCGGGAAATTTGACCGCAAGCTGCTGATTATCGCCATTCACCGGGCCATTCGCTGCCTCTCCCTGGTGATCTACCAGTCCGTGATCGTCTATGACCCGATTCCTGCCACCGTCTGGAAAGAGATCCACCGTCTCTACGCCTTTGCCGAGCAGAACCAGGTTCACGAACTGGCGGTCAAGGATGGCCAAAACGACAAGACGATCAGCAGCATCGCCATGCTGTATAAACAGGTACTGCTCTTGTCGATCTGCTCACCCTACCGCATGCGGCAACGGGAAATAGAGACGGTGATGCAGTCTCTGGATGCCTGGTGCAGACTCGCGACCCTGGGCAAGTTGACCGGCGAACCACTGGGTCCGTTTGATTTTATCGCCAGACTCTCCACGGATGCGCCGCCCCTGCACCATACGCTTGAAATGGACGAGGCGGCCAATCTCAGCCGCGTGCTGAACACCCAGCCACTGGTAAAAATGTTGCGGGAGACTTTTGACCGGCAACCGCCGCAGGAGAGCGATGGGGACCGGACGGAATCCCCCCTCTCAAAACACCTGCTGCGGAAGCTGATACAGATTCTGAGCTCCGAGCCCAAACGGGAGTTCGTTCGCACCCGGCTCAATTTTGAACTGAAAGTGGCGGTTGGGGTAACCGCTATCCACTATCTGCGCTCGACCGATAATACGGTAACCGAGATGTCCCGGTCCCAACAGCCCGGCAGAGACCTCGACTGGATCGACCAACCGGCAAGCAATCTCCCCAACCCGACGCTTTACACCCATTCAGAGAGCAGGCTGACCCTGGAGGGATTTGACGACCCGATCCACGAAACCATTATCGCAACCGGTTTCGGGAAGTCTGGCTGTGAACAGGACGGCACCCCGCTCTGGGCATCCCGGCCGACCAAACTGGCACACGAAACATTTGCCTGCAAAACCAATAATGAAAGCGCCGGGGGCTACTGCATCAACTGGCAGGGCAATAATGCCCCGAAGATAAAGATCGGCGAAGTGATCGGCATACAGTCAGCCACGGTCAAAAGCCAGTTCGCCATCGGCATCAGCCGTTGGATGAAAAACCTGCCGGGACAGGGCCTGCAACTCGGCATGCAGATGATCGCACCGAGCGTCACCGCCGTTCTGATCCATCACCTGGAAGGCGACGATCCGGCCAGTCATGCACATAAGTGCCTGCTACTGCCGGAACTGCGTGCCTCTGGCCAGTCGGCCAGCCTGATATTACCCACACTGCCGTTCAAGACCGGCGATCTGGTGATGATCAATGAAGCGAACAGCGAACGCAAAGCCAGGCTGACGCACCTGATCGAGACCACCGGGGCATTTGCCCAGTTCCATTTTATCTATCTCGACGCACAATCCGGCGGCGGCAGAGGCATTGATGATGATGAGGCAGACTTTGACAATATCTGGCCCATGCTGTAGTGATGCCTAGGCCGTATAATGGCATCATAACAATCGGAGGGAACTGATCGCCGGAGGAGTGTATCCCGTCCGTCCCGATACGCAAAAGAGAGGAACCAGGAAAAATCGGCATTTCGCAGCCCTTTTGAACCGGCCCACCAGCGTACTGCGGGTAGACCATACCAAACGCGCTGCGTCAATCTAACACTGGATATCTGTCACCTATGAATGGACACACCGAGACCGACATACCGATCCGACTGCTGGTCATAGAGCCCTCGCGCAATGAGGCAGAGAGCTATATCAGCACACTGCGAAATGCCGGCCTGGTTATTCATCCCGTCTTTGCCGCCGATGATCAAGCGCTGCTCGATCTCACCGACCCTGAGCAGCCAGAGCTGATTCTGCTCTCCCTGCCGGACAGCATCGACAAGCTGGCCAACATCACCAGGCTGTGCCGGGCGGTTTTTCATGACACACCCCATGTCATCCTCTACCGGGATCCGGAAACTGATCCCGAGATCCTGCTCCAGACCATGCGTGATGGCGCAAGAGACGTGGTTTGCGCCAACGACCCGGATCATCTGCAACTGGTGATCATGCGTGAATCGGAAAATATCTCCATCCGCAAGGCCCTGGCGGAAACCCAGCAGAAACTGAAAGAGGCGGAGGCGCGCTGCAATACCCTGATCGAAAGTTCCCAGGACGCCATCGCCTACATACACGAAGGGATGCACATGCAGGCCAACCCGGCCTATCTGCAGATGTTCGGCTATGTCGACATGGGAGAACTGGAAGGCTTACCCATCCTCGACATGATATCGTCGGCGAACCATAAAACCATCAAATCATTCCTCAGAACCCTGGGCAATGAGCAGGCAGAACTCAGCATCACCTGCCAGAACAGCGCGGGGGAGGCCTTTGACGCAACGATGGAGTTTTCGCCGGCCACCTATGATGGTGAGCCGTGCACCCAGCTGGTGATCCGCAATGAGGCGCAGAACAAGGAGCTTGAGCAGACCATTGAACTGCTCAGCAATCAGGACACCCAGACGGGCCTGGCCAATCGCCAGTACTTCATGGCCAAGATGGAGCAGCAGATTGCCGACTTGCATGAAACCGGCGGCAGCTGTGCACTCTTCTATATCGTTATTGACGACTTCAGGGAGATCCGGGGCAGGATCGGAATCAGCGCAAGCGACGCCCTGCTCAAGGAACTGGCCGGAATGCTTGCCCGCAACCTGGAAAAGGATGAACTGCTGTCACGCTTCGGCGATCACACCTTCACCATCCTGAGCAGCAAGGACAATGCCGGCACCGCCGGCAGCATGGCGGAGCGTCTGCGACAGTTGATCGAGGATTATATCTATCAACAGACCAATGTCACCTGCTGCATCGGCGTCAGCCTGCTGGATGCCGAGATCACCGGCAGCCAGGATTTTATCAATCGTGCCTATCACGCCTACGAAGCGGGGCGTAATGCCGGCGGTAACCGCTACGCCCTGTATGACGCCAGCGAGATGCAACCGAGCTACGGGGAAGACAATACCGGCGATGAGGCGCGCATCAATGAGCTGATACAACACGCCCTGGAAAACGATCGCTTCCGCCTGGTCTATCAACCCATTGTCAGCCTGCAGGGAGACAGCCGTGAGCACTATGCGGTACTGACCCGATTGCTGGACAACAACAACGAGGAGATCCTTCCCGACTATTTTATTCGGCACGCCAAGCAGGGCGAGCAGATGGCGAAGGTCGATCGCTGGGTCATCAACAAGGCGATAGAAGAGCTTGCGGAACAGCGCAAGGAGGGCAAAAAGGTCAACTTCTTCATCAATATCTCCAGCGCCGGGCTGGAAGATGAAGGGATGCTGCTGTGGATCTGTGACTGCCTGCGTAAACACAAGGCAAAAGGCCCCTGGATCACCTTCCAGATACACGACAGGGAGTTGCGCAATCATATCCAGACTGCCAAGAAACTGATCGATGGATTGAAAAAAATCAAATGCCAACTCGCCATCGATCAGTTTGGCTCCAGCCCAAAGGCGGAAACACTGCTCAAGCATCTGCCGGTGGATTTCGTCAAATTCGACCATGAACTGATGCAGGAGCTGGCCGCCAGGCAGAATCAGCAGGATCAGTTGAACCAGCTCAACGCACTGGCCAAGAGCCACAATATCAAAACCATTGCCACGGGTGTGGAAGACGCCAACAGTCTGGCCATTCTCTGGACGGTGGGCGTCAATTACATCCAGGGCTACTTTCTCCAGGAACCTTCGGAAAACATATCCTACGAGTTCAGCTCCGCATAGCGCAATGCAGTGCAGCCACTGTCAGCATCAGATAGAGGATCCGGAAGCACTGTTCTGTGCCCAGTGCGGTCACTCTCTCTGCCGCGCGGGACACTGCCACCAGTGTGGCAAACGGCTGCAACAGAACGCCAACTTCTGTGACCGCTGCGGCACACCGGTACGGGATCACTCCGCGCCTTCCTCCACGGCCACGACACAGCCAACCAATCTTACGCTCCATCATATCGCCCCCCTGAAAGGCATTATCGAGGCGGAAGTCCAGCACCACGTGGCAGCGGCCCAGGTCAAACGCAGCCAGGAAAGGGCCGCACAGAAAGAGAAAGCCCGCCAGGCCAGGCTGCTCAAGTGTGGGCTCAACGAAAGCGACTGGATCGATATTTCCGGCGGCACTTTTTTGATGGGTTCGCCGGCTGACGAGAAGGACCGCTTTGAAAATGAACGGCAGCATGAAGTAACCGTCGACAGCTTCGAGATCCTCAAGACACCGGTCACCTTTGAAATGTTCGACATCTTCTGTGATGACGTGCGACGCTCCAGACCCCCCGATGAAACCTGGGGCAGGGGAAACCGGCCGGTAATCAATATCACCTACTGGACGGCCATGGACTACTGCGACTGGCTGTCGCAACGTACCGATGCAAACATCCGCCTGCCAACCGAAGCCGAGTGGGAATATGCCTGTCGCGCCGGCACCACCGGTCCATTCTGGACAGGCGACAACATCTCCCCCGAGCAGGCCAATTTCGACGGCAACTATACCTATGGCGGCAGCGAAAAAGGGCCATCCCGCGGACAGACAACGCCGGTCAACCTGTTTCCGCCCAATCCCTGGGGACTGCATGACATGCACGGCAATGTCTGGGAGTGGTGCGCCTCGGTCTATGACGACGCATACAGCGGGCTTGAACTGCTGGACGCCGGCTATAAGGAGGATGACCGGCGGGAGCGGGTGGTCAGGGGCGGATCATGGCATAACGTACCCAGCGGCCTGCGCTCCGCCGCCCGCAATAAACTGGTGCCGAGCTATCACTATCTCAGGGTCGGCTTTCGGATTGCCCGCGACGTGAAGCGACACGAACAGCAGGACTGATCCGTCTGCTACAGCGCAGAGAGCCGGCCAAAATCGCCCGACAGAAACAGGAAAGCCCGCGGCCTCCCCTGTGGGGTCACCGCGGGCTGAAGCTGCCCAACTCGGAACGAACCCGGCTCAGATGGCCAGATACTGCTGGCGCAGCTCCTCGTTATCCAACACTTCCTGGGCCAGCCCGTCAAACACTACCTGACCCATATCCAGAATGATCGCCCGGTCGGCAAGACGCAGGGCCGCTACCGCGTTCTGCTCCACAATGATGGTGGTGATGCCCAGCTTTTTGATACCGTCGACAATCCGCTCGATCTCATGCACGATCACCGGAGCCAGCCCCTCGTAGGGTTCATCCAGCAACAGCAGTTTGATATCCCTGGCCAGGACGCGTGCGACCGCCAGCATCTGCTGTTCACCGCCGGAGAGGGTGGTTGCCTCCTGGCTGCGCCGCTCGGCAAGACGGGGGAAGTGCTCATAGATACGCTCGATGGTCCAGCCGATCGGCGGCGCGATCTGGGACAGGATCAGGTTCTCCTCCACCGTCATGCCGGCAATGATGCGCCGGTCCTCGGGCACCAGGCCCACGCCATTCTGCGCCGCCTCGTGAGATTTCATGTTATGCAGCGGCTTGTGGTCGAGCCAGATCTCACCGTGAGTCACCTGCGGACTGTCAACCCGGGCGATGGAGCGCAGGGTGGAGGTCTTGCCGGCACCGTTGCGACCCAGCAGCGCCAGCACCTCACCCTCACGGACGTCGAAACTGACCCCCTGCACGATATAGCTCTCACCATAATAGGAGTGGATATCCCAGCAGGAGAAGAACGCCGGATCCGAACCGGTACGGGTGACCGGATCGACCCGCCGTATTGTGCTGTACTTGCTCATAGCTCCGCCCCTCCCAGATAGGCTTCCTGGACTTTCGGATTACCACGAATCTCGTCCGGCGTGCCGCTGGCGATGATCCGCCCCTGGGCCAAGACACTGATCGTGTCAGCGAGGCTGAATACCACGTGCATATCGTGTTCAATAATAATCTTGGTCATACCGCGCTCTTTGATTCGCTTCAGCAGATCGATGGTACGGTTGGTGTCGTGACGCGCCATGCCAGCGGTGGGCTCATCCAGCAGCAGCAACCGGGGATGTTGTACCAGGCCCATGGCCAGTTCCAGGCGCCGCTTGTCACCACGGGACATGCTGCCCGCATGCTTGTGGATGTGCTCGCCCAGCCCCATGTCCTTGAGGATATGGATCGCATCCGCTTCGATCGCCTTCTCGGAGGCCAGACTCTTGAAAGCGTTAAATTTGAAGGTGCCGTCGCGCTTGGCCAAAGCCGGGATCACCACATTCTGCAACACGGACAGATCGGGGAAAATCTCCGGAGTCTGGAATACCCGTACCATTCCGGCATGATTGATCTCGTGGGGCTGCATGCCGATCATATTCTTGCCTTCGAACTCTACGGTTCCCCTATCCGGGATCAGGCGACCGATGCAGCAGTTCAGGAGCGTGGACTTGCCAGCGCCGTTAGGACCGATGATCGCGTGGGTTTTACCCTCTTCGATGTCCAGATTGATATCACCCAGGGCATGCAGGCCGCCAAAGGTTTTATCGACATTTCTGATGCTCAATACAATACTCACCACATCACTCCTTCTCCGCCGACAGGACAGCATCTTTCCTGCCCCCGCTTGACTGGAAAACCTTGCGGGTATACGCGGTAGCACGACGAATACCCTCGACCACGCCACCCGGCAGGAAAATCACCACCAGCATGAACAACAGACCCAGGGTGAGATGCCAGCCCTCGCCAACGAATTCACCGGAAATCGCCACCACAATATTCTCCAGCCAATCCGGGAGAGCCGCGAAAACCTCGTGCAGCTGATTATTGTTCATGGCTGAGAAGATGTTTTCAAAATATTTGATAATGCCGGCACCAAACAGCGGCCCAAGCAGCGTGCCCGCCCCCCCCAGAATGGTCATCAGCACCACTTCACCCGAGGCCGTCCACTGCATACGTTCCGCACCTACCAGCGGGTCGGTAACAGCCATCAGCGAACCTGCCAGGCCGGCATACATACCGGAAATCACAAATGCGGTGAGCAGGTAGGGCTTGGTGTTGAAACCGGTGTATTTCATCCGGGTCTGATTCGACTTGATTGCCAGCAGCTTCAATCCAAACGGCGAACGGAAAATTCGCAGGGAGATAAAGAAGGCGATGATCAGCATGACCGCACAGAAATAGAAGCCGTTGTATCCACTCATCTCGATACCAAACAGATTGGTCGAGGGCAGCCCCTGCCCAGCGGGGCCATCCAGGACCCGGGGATCGTCCATGGTCAACTGCAGGCCGGTTTCACCATTGGTCAGCGGTGTCAGCACGGAATAGGCCAGGTTGTAGGACATCTGAGCAAAGGCCAGTGTCAAAATAGAAAAGTAGATGCCCGAGCGCCGCAGGCTGAGAAAACCGATAATGACCGCGAACACGCCCGCCAGCAGAACGGAAAATACCACGGCGGGCAACACATTCATGGTCAGCAGCTTGAACGACCAGACTGCGGTATACGACCCGACGCCGAGAAACACCGCGTGTCCGAACGACAGATAGCCGGTCAGACCGAACAGAAGGTTAAAACCAATGGCAAAAATGCCAAAGATCGCAAATTTCTGCAGCAGGTCGGGATAACCGGCGCCGACGGGGGCAAGCCACAGGGGCGCCGTCAGGACGACCACCACGAATATCGCCATGACAACCCAGTCATTCTTCAACAATGACATATTCATATCAATCCTCCATCACGCCTTTGCGTCCCATCAGGCCGCGCGGCCTGACCAGGATGATAACTACCGCGACCAGATAGATAATGATCTGGTCAATACCCGGGATGATGGCTTTTACTTCATTCATGGAGGCAAACGATTGCAGGATACCGAGCAGGAAACCGGCCGTCACGGCGCCACCCAGCGAGCCCATGCCACCGACAACCACTACCACAAAAGAGAGCACCAGAAAGTCCATGCCCATGTGATAGTCGGGGGGCAGAATCGGGGCGTACATGACACCAGCCAGACCGGCCACAACCGCGGCGATGCCGAACACAATGGTAAAACGGCGTTCGACATTGATACCGAGCAGTCCAACGGTTTCACGGTCATGCATACCTGCCCTTACCACCATACCGAAGGTGGTGAACTGCAGGAAAGCGAACACGGCAAAAATAATAATACCCGAGAACAGCAGATAGATCAGTCGCCACCAGGGATAGACCACCGACTCGCCGAGCCCCAAAAGCACGCCGACCGGGGCGCTGCCGGAGAATATTTCAGGCGCCGGCGAGGGGATCGGGTTGGCGCCGAAGAAGGATTTTATGATCTCCTGGAGTACAATCGCCAGGCCGAAGGTCACCAGGATCTGTTCCGCATGGGAGCGCTTGTAAAAATGCTTGATCAGGCCCCGCTCCATCGCCAGGCCGATGAGCAGCATAACGGGTATGGCCAGCAGGATCGATATCGGCACCGACCAGTCGATAATCGTGGTGCCAAAATCGCCAAACCAGATCTCCAGGTAAGGCTGCTCCTTGTAAGCGTCAAAGAAGGTAATGCTTGTATCCTTTACCTTCACGGAAATCGTCAATATTTTTTCTACCGTGATCGCGCAGAATGCACCCAGCATGAACAGTGCACCATGGGCAAAGTTCACTACACCGAGCGTCCCGAACACGAGTGTCAGGCCAAGGGCAATCAGCGCATAGGCACCACCCTTGTCGAGGCCGTTCAATATCTGAAGAAAGATCGCATCCATTACTGTCTACACACCAGTGGAAGTGAAAAAATAACAAGCGCCGGCTGCCCGAAGGCAGCCGGCGACAGGCTAGCGTGGATCAGACCTCGTAGGGGCCGAGTTCACCGCCAAAGATCTTGGCGTCGTATTCAACCTGTGAACGCGGGACGATCTCCTGAACATCCAGCAGATCGAACTGAGAAGATGGATTCTCTTTACCGCGCACCACCAGCACATCCTTGAAGCACTGATGGTCCTCTGCACGGTATTCGGTTGGACCGTTACCCATGCCATCAAAATTCAGGCCTTCCAGTGCCTTGATCACCTCTGGTGGATAGAAAGTGCCGGTACGTTCAACCGCATCGGCATACAGCAACGTCTGTACGTAGCAAGTCTGGGCCGCCTGCGAGGGCGGGAAGCCATACTCCTGGCCGAAGGACTTGACGAACGCTTTGGAACCTTCATCCTGCAGCGACCAGTGCCAGTTGGTGGTGCCCAGGATACCCTTGATGTTGTCACCGGCACCCTGCGCCATCAGACGGGAGAACAGCGGAACCACGATCTCGAAGTTCTTGCCGTTGACCTGTTTGTCACGCAGCCCGAACTGAACCGCCTGGGTCAGGGAGTTGATCATATCCTTACCGTAGTGGTTGAGGATCAGCACGTCGGCACCGGAGTTCAGCACCGGGGTGATGTACTGGGAGAAATCACCGGCGCCTACAGGCGTACGTACTGTGGCAACCGTTTTCCAACCCATCTTCTCGGTGACGTCCTTGATTGACTCTTCCTGGGTCCAGCCCCAGGTGTAGTCGGCGGTGAGGTGGTAGGCCTTGCGGTCCGTCCCCATCTCCTTCTCCAGGACCGGACCCAACGCCTGGCCGGACATGTAGGCGTTGAAGAAGTGACGGAAACCATATCGGCGCTTGTCCTTGCCGGTGGTGTCGTTTGAGTGGGTCAGGCCCGCCATGAAGATGACGCCCATCTCCTGGCATAGCCCCTGCACGGCCACAGCCACACCGGAGGAGGAACCGCCCGTGATCATCAGTACGCCATCTTTCTCCATCATGCGTTTGGCCGAAGCGCGCGCCGCGTCAGATTTGGTCTGGGTGTCACCGGTCACATATTCCAGCTTTTTGCCGAGAATACCGTTGCCTTTCAGCGACCGCGGTTTCATGGTGTTCAACATACCACCGTCGCCTTCACCATTGATGTGTTTGACGGCCAGTTTGTAGGCACGCAGCTCGTCGGCACCCTCATCCGCGTAGGCGCCGGTCTGAGGTACATTAAAGCCAAACTTAACGGAACTGGCATTACCGGGATTATTGCGAAAATCCTTCGCCGCCCAGGCATCTTTTATGAAGAACATGGGCATATTGGCCGCCGTCAGCGCCGCAGCACCCACCTTGATAAAACCACGACGGGAAAGTTCGCTGGTCTTAGACTTATCATCACTCATTACTATTTTTCCTCTCTCCATTTCGGGCTGCATGCCCGATTATTGTGCACGTGCATCAGGGTGCTGATTAGGCCCCCAGTGCGTTCTCGCGATATTTGGCTGAATGCCGGGGTAACGCCACTGAATCAGATCGAGCTCTATGCATCTTCTTCCATTGGCGAAACAGCGCTCTGGGTAACCCGATCATCAACCTGAATGAAATGGCTTCCCAACTCTTTTCTTATTATGCCCCATCTGGCAGATAGGGCCGTCCGCCCGTTGCCGGCAACAGCACCAGCACACAGACCCGTCCCGACTTACTATACCCTAGCAAATAACATGCCCATGCCATCGGGCCGATAAATCAAGGCTCTGGATCGACTGACACCTGTGTGTGTTACCGAAACACCCATCTGCCGGTAACAGAACGTGTGTAGATTCGTAACGCGGAACCGATAATGGGGGTAAAAATAACAGGCGTTTAGTGATTTATATCAACAAAAGAGCGATCCGTCGACCATATGAAGGGGTTGAAATCGCATGCCATAAAACAATACCGCTTTGCCGGTCACCCCCCCTGCAGCAAATCGCGGCGGGGTGATCACCGTGCTGATCAAACTGCCTCGACATGAAAACCCGCCCCTGTTCAGGCACGGGTTACCAGGGCATGAAGCTGTTCATGAAGGTCATGGGACGGGAGATGCTGTGATTCATACGGGACATATCCTGCCGCATGACATAGGTGGAGAGGGTCATCGACTGGATCGAGCGATCCATCGAACCGATCGTCTCAAGCATCGGTTCAAGTGTACTGACCTTGTCATTTATCTCCGACATATAGCCAGACATCACCCGGATATTGGCAGTCATATTGCCCATATTATCCGACACCGATTGCATGTTGTTGGCCAGTACCGTCATATTGGAATCGACACTGACCGCCAGGTAATGAACGTCTTTTGCCAGACTGTAGACCAGGAAAAAACCGTAGGCGGCGAGGATGATAAAAGCAAACAGGGATGGATAGACAATTAACTCCCAACGCCGGGCACTGGTCTCAAATGCTTCCGAAAGACGATCCATTGAGTAGACCTGCTCCTCTCCCGGCGCCCGCCCCTGATCCACGTTCACTGTTTCCTGGACCATCCGTTTCATCCTCAAGGCAGCGCCCAATTAAATAAGTAATTAATACAATGCTAATATATTATCACGAAATGATTTTCAGCGTATCCGTTTTTTATTTATGAAGGGCGCACTGCAGATTTATAACGAGTCCCGCATGGCATTGGACAGACACCTTGGAACCTCCAATCCATTCAGAGGTTCCAACGCCATAAAGATGCATCGACCCTTTAGATAGATGGCTGTATTTATTGAAAATAAATAACATAAAACCGCATTTTTTATTTTCGTGCGCTGATAAAGTCAGGAATCGCTTTAATCAGGGATCTTCTAGAAATCCCCGATGGCACCACGCCGCATGATCTCAAGTATCACCCTCTTTACATGCAGCGCCTCCTCTTTCAGTGCAGGAGGCAGGGGCTCACCGCCATGAATCATCAGATCCATATTCAGGGCATACAACCAGAGTTGGCCTTGTTTATCTTCAATCAGGGTAATCCGACACGGCAGATAGGAGGAAAATGCATCACTGTAATCGAGCATCTGTGCGGCGGTGAGGGAGTTGCAGAACATGTAGATTTTCACAAAGCGGTACTTCTCGCCACTTTTCGCTTCCACATCCTTATACAGGGGAAGCTCCCCGACATTGGAGATATTGAGCTCATTGGCAATCGTCTTCATGGACTGCTCAACGTCCTCGGGTGTCAGACCCTCGGCCACCGGCATTTTCCACGCGGTGGCCTCCGCGGCGTTGTGCGTCTCCAGGATATTTTCGATCAGCTCTTGATAGACCTGGGCGGCACCCGGATCAAATCCGTCCAGTATCGTCCGGGCTTTGACCATGGCGACACCGGCGGCGATCACGGCCAGCAAACCGATCAGGGCAAATACATTTCTGATTACGCGCATAAGTTACACCTCTTCCCTAGGAGCCGACTTTTTAGCCCACCATTCTGTTGCCGCCGCTTCCGCGACGAGACCTACTTCAGCATGTTGGGATACAGTTTTGCACAGAGCGCATTCAACTCCTTGCTGCCCTTGCCCCGCGGATTCAACTCAAACACCGCCAGTCCTTCGCTGAAGGAGCGGCGAAAAATGGTTCGTTGTGACAACCGCGGCTTGATGAATTTCATGCCGGGCAATGCAACCAGTGCCGCCGCCGCCTCATCCGTTTCACGCACCGCGTGATGCGTATCACCGCGGTTGATAAAACCAATAATCTCGGGCGCTTTTCCTTCCGTGGCCGCATTTACAAACTGGATAAATCGCTGGGTAGACCAGATATCTGCCTGGGAAGGCGGGACCGGCACCAGTATACGATCAGCCAGCCGGATGGCGCGCTTCATCATCTCGATATCTGCCGTACCGATATCAATCAGCACCTCATCCGCCTCCTGCAACTTGTCACTGTCGAGTTGCTTCTTGCCCTTTACGGAAATCTTTGGGCGATAACCCTCTTCATCCCGAACTTCCACGACATCCCGCAACGTCGCCTGGGGATCAAGATCGATCACCTGCACATTGGCTTCAGCCAACGCCAGCCAGACAGCCAGATTGAATGTGACCGTACTCTTTCCCGAGCCGCCCTTGAGACTACCCACGACAGTAATCATGCCTACGCCCTTAGGTTAATCAGATACCGACAACACGTGCAGCGTCATCCGCAACTAGTATCCGGTACGCCGGAACTGCGGCGCGGTGTTATCCCAGGCCAGCCACTCCTCTCTGCGAATGGGGCGGGCAGTATCTGAACCGGAATACGGACGCGCTTGCCAGGCCCGATCAGACAGTTGCCGCGCGGGCATCCCGGCTAACGGATGGTGACGTTGATCCTGCCGAAAACGGTAATCCCGCGGATAGGCGGGTGAGATCGGATAGACCTTTGCCACAGGGTTACCTTGAAGCGCCATGGGGAGTGGTATGGATCGAAAGCGATAGTCCTGCCGCCCCCCCGGCAACCCGGAATAGGGCTGGTAACGGCCTGCAGATTGCCACGGCAGCGCCCGTGGCGCCGGCATAACCGGACGCTGGAATGGCCGGGAACCGGGATAGCCCGTATAGGGCATCGGCCTCATTCCACCCCAGGGGCCCCGCCTGTCCGTCTGGCGATACCCCACCGGTGCAATCGGCGGGTAGGCCCTTGGGCCGCGAAACTGTGGCGGGCGCGGATACGCCCACCTGCCGACAGGGGGGCGCATAGGATAAGCATTCGCTACGTGGGGCATGGGAGGCATGCCATATCTCCCGGCTGGCCGCGGCGAATACCCGAGCCACGGCGGCACCTGACCACGATAGCCATAGGGCGGCAGGAGGCGGGGCCGGGGCATCGGCACAATGGGCCGATAGCTCACCGGTATCGGCCAGGCGGCTGCCCGGCGCACCGGGGCATAGTGTGGCGGCAGATTCACAGGATGGGCCGGGCGTGTCATTGGCCGCATCTGCTGAAACCGATAATGCGGTCTGAAACTGGCGATTCCGCGAGAGGGGGATGCCGGCACATAGCTGGGCAGCATCTGCTGAGGCAATCCCGCAGGGGCGGCCAGCAGGCTCTCCGCCATGGAAACGAAGGTCAAACCGACCACCGCTGACAGTATCCATCTGAATTTGATATGCATTGTTTTTACCCCATGACCGTCTGATCATTCAGTAGACTGACCCGCAGCAATTCATCGATGCTCAATTCTGGCGCTGCTGCGGTACGATTTTCTTGAATTGTTCAGGTATCAGGAACAGGTCAGGGTTCTGCGGTGCTATCGTGATATTATGCAGCTCACGGATATAACCCCCCTGACTCTCCTCCCTTATTGCCAGATTGAGTTGCGGATCGAACCAGCGGGTGGAACGCTGGATCACTTGGCCATCCCGGGTCACGACCATCTCCCACTTCTCAACCGAACGTCCGTGAAGCTGCTCCAGGTCCAGCATGCGTTGCTCCATCACCGGGCCTCCCACAATCTCCTGCCGCAACAGGATCGAGCGCTGCTTCCCGATCCACTGGGTGCTCCGCACCGTACCTTCCTGTGATGGCACGCTTACCTGCCACTTGGTGGCAGCACGGCCCTGCAGCTCCTCATCACCCAGCTTCTTGCATTGCGCCCCCGGCAATCCTTCACAGGGTGAACCCTTTTCGCCCAACGGTGGCGGCACCTCCATCCGATACTCAATATAGCTCTGTTCCCGGGGGTAGAGCACCCAGGTTATCTGATTTTCCGTATCAATAATATTAACAACCGGTTGGCCATTCTGCTGCATCTCACTGCGCACACGGCTTTTCCCCACATAAATGCGACCTACCCGCTGGTTTTTCTGCGGGTCCGTTTGCACGGTATCTGCCGAAAATTCGACTGCCGCCGGGGAAGCTGCCCCCGGTTGCGACCAACCCGCAACAGCCAACAACATGAAACCGAGCGCTATGATTTGACCGCGTGTTGACATCCATACCTCCAGCTGCCGCAGCAAAATAATCATCGAAACAACGATCCGCCCTTACTCACACGCCCGAAAAGCAAGCGCAAGTAATTGTTATGTATATATTTGCAACTACTCAGCACTCAGTAACCATGGAAAAAAACGCTGCGCGCTGGCGAGTGAAACAAACCGCATCTGTGGTTGATACGCGCCGTTGCATTCAGCACAGCCTGCATCCATGTTTATCGGGACCGCTGAATAATTGCATCTATTTTTACCTTACCAGCAAAAAATAGGCTATGTCCCAATTAGTTGTTGGTCTTGTTTTGGCTTAGCTTGGCAATTCGCCCGGTAGGCGCGGCGCCTCGCCGCGAATTCACCCCGGGGCGGGCCTCCTGCAGGTTAACCCCCTCTCCAGCGGCCAAGCGTAGTGGTAGGAGTGGCCTCAGCGGAGAATTTCGCGGATAAATCCGCTCCGGCAAAATGGCCACTTCTCATGCAACAGTTAACTGGGACAGAGCCAAAAAATAATCTGTGCGGGCTGGACTACTCCCGTCTCCTGTCGTCCTTTGGGCGAAACCGGTACCCCGGATGCACCACTCCTGGCAGGGTCATCTGATCTGGATAGAAGCGTGGAACCGGCTGCGCCGGAACCGGGCGCCTGGGGTCAGGTCTGAACTTCAGTCCTTGCTGCCCTTCCTGATCCAGCGGCCTGGCATAACGCCCCTGCCCTGCAACATCCGGCAACCTGGGATTCAGGTATTCCGGTTGTGTGAACGCCGGTGGTGTAGCGTGAGGTCTGGGCAGATAATAGCCCTCCCCGCCGGTATACCGACCTGCCCGCTTGGGCTGTGACGGGACGGCAGTAGACTCCGGCAGCGGACGGAACCGGCCATAATACGGCCCCACGCCTTCAGCAACAGCCCAAGGTGAAAAAAGTAGCATAGATAATATACCGGCACTGAGCAGACAACTGACACTGGGCAGACAGCTGACCCTGAACCACATGCTCATCGGTGTCACTCGATGCCACTCTCATTATCAAGCTTTAACCGGATTCCGCGTCGGCCGCCTTTGCGTCCGGGAGTAGCTGGCGTATCCGGATGCACTTCCTGCTCTGGCGGCGCTTGCTTGCCGGTCTCTGGGGAATCTTGCACGATCGTTTCGTGCTTCTCTGCCTTCTTGACCGATTTTTTCTTGGCGACAGCCTTTTTCTTGGCGACAGCCTTTTTCGCCGGTGCTGCCTTTTTTCGGACCACCGCCTTCTTGACAGTCGGCCTGGGCAGGCGCGGTTCACTCGCCGGGGGCACCTCTTTGACGGGCTCTTCCGTGTCGGTATCCGCATTGGGTTCAGTGATAACCGTGTCAGCCGTCTCATCCTTCACCTGCTGACGGGGGGCGGCAACCGGCTCGGCAACATCACCCCGACCTGTCGCTTTGGGCGGCACCGGGGGGACATCGCCACTGGCAGGTGTCGCCGGTGGTGGAGACGCCTCACGCGGCACGGCGGCCACATCCGTTGCTGGTGCCGCCGCTTTCTGGCGCGGCAGCAGTTGCCCCAGGAGGAGGAACACGCCGCGCAGCGCGTAAAATACCATCAGCATCAGCGTGGCGATCTTGCCCCAGAGTAACAGCAGAAATGGCTGACGCGGGCCGGCAGGACTGTCATTCCCTCCGGAAGGTTCATCATCCTCCAGCCGGGGGGTGTTGCCGCTGTCATAACCGGCTGCCGCCACTTCACAAAGAGCCGTACTGGCCTTCATGCAGCCAAGCGGTATCACGATCAGGGTCAATATGGTGGAGACCATGACGCCCGAGGCGAGGGAGATGGCCATGCCCTGGAAGATCGGATCGGTAAAGATCACACTGGAGCCGCACACCAGCGCCAGTGCAGTAATCATGATAGGCCGCGTGCGAGTGGTGCAGGCGCGTATCACCGCCTGTTCAACCGGCACGCCGCGCTGGATTTCATGAATGGAGAAGTCCACCAGCAGAATCGAGTTGCGCACGATAATACCGGCCAGGGCGATCCAGCCGATCATCGAGGTGGCGGTAAACTCCGCCCCCATGATGGCGTGCATGGGGATAATGCCCAGCAGGGTCAATGGAATCGGCGCCATGATCAGGGCGGGGATGCGAAAATTGCCAAACTCCCACACCACCAGGATATAGATCAGCACCAGCGCCACCATGAACGCCGCACCCATGTCGCGGAAAGTCTCGAAAGTAACCGTCCACTCACCGGTCCACTCGATGCTGGAACGGCTGTCATCCCCCGGCGGCCCGAACCAGAAGGTATCCACTTTTACCCCGTCCGGGGCGATGTAGTTGGCCTTCAGCAGATCCTCAACCTGAAACATGCCGTAGACCGGAGCCGCCAGCTCACCACCCACGTCGGCCACCACGTACTCGACCGGGCGCAGATCCTTGTGGTAGATGATCGGCTCTTCCTGCATCATCTCAAAGGCTCCCAACTCACGCAGTGGCAGGGTGAGGCCGCTGGTGGACTGAATGGGCAGATCGCCCAGCCGGTTGATCTGCGACCGCTCGGCCAGCGGCACCTGGATCAGGATGTTGACCGGTTCATGCCCCGCCTTCTGCTTCACATCGCCCAGCCGCACCCCGCCAAGCGCCATGGAGAGGTTACGATTGATGGTATCAACCGAGACGCCGCGTCTCACTGCCTTCTCGGTATCCACCTTGAACAGCCAGTATTCATAACTGCCACGCAGATAGTTGTCCACATCAACCAGGCTCTCGGCCTGCTCGAAGATGAGTGTCAGATCCTCGGCCAGTTGCCGCCGTGACTCCGGCGTCGGTCCATGCACCTCAGCCACCACGGACTGCAACACCGGCGGACCGGGCGGCATCTCCACCACCGCGAATCTGGCGCCAGACTCCCGGGTGATTTCACTCACCAGCTCACGAGCCGCGACCGCCAACTGGTGGCTGCTGCGTTTCCGTTTGCTCTTGTGCAGCAACTGCACCTGGACCTCGGCCTGCCACGGATCCTGGCGCAGATAGTAGTGCCGCACCATGCCATTGAAATCAAAGGGTCTGGCGGTACCTGCATACACCTGCAGGGCGGTGACTTCAGGCATCTGCCGCAGCCGTTCGGCGATCTGATGGGCCAGATTGGCGGTAACCGGCAGCGCCGTCCCCTCCGGCATATCCAGCACCACCGAGAATTCCGGCTTGTTGTCCAGGGGCAGCATCTTCACCGCAACCCATTTGGTATAGAACATGGAGCAGGCAAAAAAGAACGAACCCCACAGTATCACCCGGAATATGATGCGCTTGTTGCGTGAGCGGATCAGGGGCGTGAGTACCTTCTCATAAAAACGTGCCAGACGCTGCGTACCCAGCTTCTCCCGTTCTTCCGCCACCTCCAGGTAGGCCATGCTGGGCCGCAGCCAGCGGGAAATGGCCAGCCAGGGGGTAAACACAAAGGCGGCAAACAGGGAGATCAGCATGGCGGCCGAACCCAGGGCCGGAATCGGCTCCATGTAGGGGCCCATCATGCCGGTAACGAAGCCCATCGGCAGCAGTGCCGCAATAACTGTAAAGGTCGCGAGTATCGTGGGATTACCCACCTCCCGTACCGCATCCACGGCAGTATAGGCATCGGTGGAGCCGGTCTCCAGCCAGCGCCGGTAGATATTCTCCACCACCACGATCGCATCATCCACCAGGATACCGATGGAGAAGATCAGCGCGAACAGGCTGACCCGGTCGATGGTGTAGCCGGTCACCCAGGCATAGAAGATGGTCATCAGCAGCACCACCGGAATCACCAGCACCACCACAATGGCCGGACGCAGGGCACGGAAGGCAAACAGCACCAGCAGGAACACAAAACCGGTGGCAACGAACAGCTTGAAGATCAGCTCGTTCACCTTGTCCTCGGCCGTCTCGCCGTAGTTGCGGGTGATACTGACGCCGACATTCGAGGGGATGCGCAACCCCTTCAGGTGCTCCACCCGGTCGAGAATGGCACTGGCCACCGTAACCCCGTTGACCCCCGGTTTTTTCGCCACCGCGATGGTCACGGCGGGAATACCACTGGCCGGTTGCTCATGGTCACCCGCCGGACCGGTGTAGTAGGCCACCAGCTGTTTGGCATCCTCCGGCCCCTGCACCACACGGGCCACATCATGCACATAGACGGGCACATCGTTATGGGTGCCGATCACCAGCCGACTGATATCGTCGGTGGTCTTGAGGAAGGCGCCGGTCATCACCGTAAAGCGAGTGTTACCGGATTCGACCCCGCCGGCCTGCTGTTCGCTGTTGGAAGTCTGGATACGGTTGGCCACCTGATCCAGGCTGATACCGTAACCCGAAAGCCGCTCCGGAGAGACCTCGATGGTGACCTGCTCGGCGCGCCCGCCGACGACAAAACCGTTACCGGTATCCGGAATCTCCTTGATGCTCTGCAATACGTCATGCGCCAGCATGCGCAGCTGGCCGTCATCCACATCCGGGACACCGTTCTTGTCCAGATCCTTGGACCAGAGGGTGATATTGACCACAGACACATCATCGATACCCTTGGCCTTGACCAGGGGCGGCGACACGCCGGGAGGGATCTTGTCCATGTTGGAATCGAGCTTATCGTTCACCTTGACCAGTGACGGCCCCATCTGCTCGCCCACGTCAAACTCGATGGTAACCATGCCCATGCCGCGCTGGGAGGCGGAGTAGACATGCTTGACACCGTCGATCTCGCTCATGATCCGCTCCAGCGGTTCAATGGCGAGATTGGAGACCTGATCAGCGGAGGCACCGGTATATTGAACAAAAATGTCCACCATCGGCACCGAAATCTGGGGATCTTCCTGCCGGGGAGTCATCATCAGACCCAGCAGCCCCATCAGCATCATGGAGATAAAGAACAGCGGAGAGAGCGGTGAGTTGATGAAGAAGCGCGCGGTACGTCCGGCAAGTCCCAATTGCTCATCGGTCAGTTGCGCGTGGTTCAACCCATCTTTGTTTGCATCTTCCTGATTCATCATTTTCACACTTGATTGCAGCTGTATGACAGGAGTGAGTGTCGATCACCGGTATAGACGGCGGATCCTGCGCGCCTTCAGCGTTTGTCAGCCGGGTTGCTCCAACCCGAAGCGACTCCGCTTGCCGGATTGCGCAGTATGCGCTCACCCGAACTCAAACCGGAAAGCACACTGACATAGCCGTTATCCAAGCTTTCGCCGACCCGGATCAGGCGCAGCTCAGGGCGGCCGCCCTTGCCTTCGACATATACACCCGGCAGACTGCCGTTGTAGCGTATGGATGATGCCGGAATCACCGGATGATTGAGTGCAGGGGCCGTGAGGTCCGGCACCCTGACCGTGACATACATACCCGGCGCAGAGACTCCCTGGGGCAAATCGAATTTCACCTTGACGGTATGGCGCTGTGAATCGGCGGTTGGAAAAATCTGCGCGACACGCACCGGGACCACCTGTCCGGTCACATCCAGATCCGCCTGCAGCATCATCTGCTCATACAGACCGGGACGCAGCCGGGCTGGCACATCCACCATGATCTGCAGATACTCCACGTCGGCATAGACCAGCAAGGGCTGACCCGGCTGCATGGTATCGCCGACTTCAACATACTTTTTCAGAATGACGCCATCGAACGGCGCAAGGCTGATGGCATCGCGCAACTTGGCATCGATGGCCTGAATCTGGGACTGGGCGGACAGGATGGCGTTCTGGGCCTGGGTAATCTGTACCCCGGAGGCGTAGAGATCAGCGCGTCGTTCCACGTTCTGGTTGCGGTTTCCGGTCATGCCCTCCACGGGACGTGTAAACATCTGGTCAAACAGGTTTGGCAAGCCCATGCCGCCCATCGCCTGTTTCGACTGGGGAGACCAGAGTTCACGATTGTACTGCACCCCGGCCGCCCGTAATTGCGCATCCGCGTTGGCGAGTTGGGCCAGGGCCGCATTGCGCTTGGCCAGTAACTCAGTGTCATCCAGCGCCACCAGCAGTGCCCCTTTCTCGAAGGTGTCGCCTTCGATGCCCGCGAGATGCTTTACTCGCCCCGGCAACTGGGCTGACAACGTCACCTCTTTATAAGGTATCACCGTTCCGCCCAGGGAAACGGTCGAGGTGCCCTGTACCTGCTGGACAACGAAGTACTCGCCCCCCTCACTCTGTGCATACACCTGCTGAGGCAGAACCGGGGCGACAGTCAAGGCTATCGCCAGCGCAATGGCATGGACCTGTATTTCCATTTTTATAGTTATCCCGCTGATTAAGAACTGCTATTGATATACCACCCCGGTGACTTTACCACGACCGGTAAAATCCGGGGTACTTTCAAACACTCAGGCGTCTTATTCAGCAATGCGCCTAAATTGGAGATACTGCCAAACCGATCGTAAAAACAGGCCCCTTCGTTCCTTGCGGAAACGAGGAGGCCCGGACTTTGTTGACTGCCAGTTACCGCTCGGGACGGCCGATGGACCCGCCCGCTATCGGGATCAGACCCTGCCCATCACAGAGAAGCTCTTGATAAAGGGACCGGCCATGCGCGGATCCTTGAGCATGGAGGCATAATCACCCACCTTGAATTTCATCTTGCCCGAGGTAAACGCCACACCGAGGCCCATCATGCCCGGCGGCTTGGCAATCCACTTCTTCCACTGCGCCTCACTGCAACGGATGTCCCAGTTCAGGGCTTCCCCCTGATAAGCGCCAGCCGCAACGGCTTTACCGTTTTCCACGGTAATCACGCCACGGGGTTCTCCCTCTCCTTCAAATCCGTAGCCGATCACACTGCCAAAACCGATCTGCGCGAGCGCACCGACCAGCTCGGAATCCGCATTCCACTGGGTCATGAAACCCTGCATCCACTCTTCGGAAAAAAGCTCAGCCATATCACCCCCTCTTGTAGATATTAATATCCGGGCCTGGCATCCCGCCAGAAATCAAACGTTAAGTACTACCGGCGACAAAAAACATATTAAGTATCTCTTATATACTGATATAGCGCAATAGCCACAGACCCGGCACGGATAAGCAACTTATCCATAAGTATTTGGGCAAGTACATTTTTTTCCTGCCCCCACATCACCGCACGGCCAGATTACCAATTAACTAAATCCGTTGAAACCACCCGTTTGCATCAGAATCCACAGCAACAGACTACCACCCGTCGCCCCGGCGCGTTAGTATGATCGGTAAACAAATCCGGGGTAACAGTGATCTGAAGCAAATAAAAACAGCCGTCGGGACAAATACCCCCTTCCCTACAGCAGGAGTAGTTCATGAACACGGCAGGAAGACTCATCGAAGGACGCCTGAAACATCTTGAGACGCATCTCGAACAAGAGAACCCGGTACTGCTCAAAACCGTACAGAGTTTCAAGAAACTGGACCGGATCGCCTACCGGACAGGCCTGCTGGATACTGACGAATCCTATGCCACCCAGATACCCTGGTGGCCGCTGATCTCCGTGCTCGGCACCTTCTCATCCGGCAAATCCACCTTTATCAACCACTATCTCGGCTACAAGCTCCAGCGTACCGGCAACCAGGCCGTTGATGACAAATTTACCGTCATCTGCTACAGCCGGGAAAAGACCGCCCATGCCCTGCCGGGCGTGGCGCTTGACGCGGACCCGCGCTTTCCCTTCTATCAGATGAGCGAGGATATCGAACGGGTCGCCAAGGGGGAGGGGGAGCGCATTGATGCCTACCTGCAGCTGAAAACCTGCCCCAGCGAACGGCTACGCGGCAAGATTCTGATCGATTCGCCGGGATTCGATGCCGACGCCCAACGCACCTCCACCCTGCGCATAACCGATCATATAATCGATCTTTCGGATCTGGTACTGGTCTTCTTCGATGCCCGCCATCCGGAACCGGGGGCGATGCAGGACACGCTGGATCACCTGGTGAGCAACACCATCAAGCGCAATGATGCCGGGAAGTTTCTCTATATCCTCAACCAGATCGACTCCGCCGCACGGGAAGACAATCCGGAAGAGGTGGTGGCCGCCTGGCAACGGGCTCTGGGAGAGCGGGGACTCACCGCGGGCCGATTTTTCACCATCTACAATCCCGAAGCCGCGGTGCCGATCGATGACGACAACCTGCGGCAGCGCTTCGAGCGCAAGCGGGATGCCGACCTGGAAGAGATCCATGACCGCATGCACGAAGTGGAGATCGAACGCGCCTACCGGATCGTCGGAGTCCTGGAACGCACCGCACGGGATATTGAAGAGCGTGCCATCCCGGCCGTCAAGACAGCCGTCGACCGCTGGAAAAAGCGTGTGCTCTGGAGCGACGCCCTGCTCTTCGCGCTGCTGTTCGCCGGCCTGTTCGGCATGAGCCTGAAACAGGACTACTGGCAAGGCTTGCGGTTCGCGCCACCCTGGCTGGAATCCATCACAACCAACTCCGCGCTACAGATCGGTATCGCCGTTGGCGCCTTGGTGGTGGTACTGGGCCTGCATTTCATGGTCCGTTCCCTGGCCGCTCACAGTCTGTTGCCACAACTGCGCAGAGAGGCCGACAGGCTGGCGGTCCGGGGCAACCTGACCAACGCCTTCCTGCGCAATACCAAACCCTGGCGCAGTATCTTCAGCAACTCCCCGACGGGCTGGGGGCGCGGCGCCAGGAAACGCCTGGCCCAGGTAAAGGAAGATGCCGACAATTATGTGCAGACCCTCAATGACCGCTTCACCAATCCATCGGGCGATGCCTCAGTGCATCTCGAAAATCAACCGCTGCTGGCCACCGCATCCGTCACCCCGGATGAGGAGGCCGAGTTGAATCCAGCCTCCGGCAATCATAGCTGACCACCGTCCAAATGCCGTTGCCATGCTCGTATCGGGATTGATCCCGAGGGCACAAAAATAGCGGCGGTTGCCTTGGACATCCAAGGCAATCGCTGGCTCCGGCCCCTGGATGCACGACAGCCGTGACGGGTGCGGATACTGAAAGCCGTGGTTAAAGCCCCCCGGATCATTCATCCACTTCATCTTCGGCTCAAATCTCAAGGGCCGGCGAATAGGAAAGAGACCGCCCGCCCCCCGCCTGCTTGCAACGATCAACCGCCCAATCGGCCTGATGATAGAGCCGCTCGAGCTGCACCCTGAGCTGTTCACCGCGCGGTTCGGACAGCATGGCCATCCCGATACTCACCGTCAGTGTCACCGGACCATCCCGCAATCGCGGCACCTGGGTGGCGCTCGCCCTCTGAATACGTTCAGCCATGCTGTTCAGCCCGTTCACAGGGGTATGGGGTAGCATCAGCACAAACTCCCCATCACCCAGCCGCGCCACCAGATCACCCGTCCGCGCCTCTTTTTGTAATATTCCCGCGATCCAGCAGATCGCCCGGTCTCCCGCCAGATGCCCCCATCGGTCATTAATCCCTTTCAAATCATCCAGATCGACCAGCATCAGTCCCAGGGGGTGATCATAGCGTACCGCCCTGGCAAGCATCGCCGCCCCTTCGACGAAGAAATAGCGACGGTTGTTCAAGCCGGTCAGCTCATCAACAATCGAATGTTCCTGGCACTGGGCACGTAATTTTTCCGACTCCGCCAGTGACTGCGCCAACGCAGAGGTACGTGACGCAACCTGATCCTCAAGCCGATTGACCAGTCGATGGAGATGCAGCAAACGACCGAGAAAATTGGCAAACAGCATCAGGAAATGCTGCTGCCAGGTCTGGAAAAATTCCGGCAGATGATGTGACACATTGAGTACGCCCAGCACTTCCTCATCCGAAACAATGGGCGCCGAAATCAACGAGCCATCACCATAGGACAGCGTGGTGTTACTGAACGGCTTAAAACGCGGATCGGTTTTACAGTTCCGGCAATATTGAATCTGGCCACTCTGCAGGGCCTGCCCCATAATCCCTTCACCGGCGGTAAACCGCATGCTTTCAGCGGCGCTGGCGGGCATGTCCATAATGCGCCGACTGAAGGTATCAGGACCGCCGCCCACCGCGCAACGCAACGTCTCCCCCTCCAGCAGAAAAATCGAACACTGCTCCAGATCCTGATATTCAATCAGTGCCTCCAGCGCCCGCGCCAACAACTGATCCTCCGACACACCCTCTATCGGCATCCGTGACAGCAAGCGGATCGCCGAGAGCGAATCGACCAGTGAAAAAAAATGGTCCTGATGGCCGAATATCACGCCGGTCCTCTTCTAGTTATTCGGGACATTCATGCAAGCTGCCTCGCCACCAGTTCCAGATCATCCAGTTGCCGGAGAAAACGCTCCTCAATCTGGGGCAACCGACTCCTGTCAAACCGGTCAATTTTATTCAACCAGTCTGATTGATCGAGGGCAAAAGCCTCACCGAGGCGAATCCTGTCTACCCAGTCAATCGCACCACTGAGCAGATACACTTCCGTCTGGTAGGTGCCGGTGTAGTCGCTCAAGCCCTGCTGTCCCAGCATGGTCAAAATAGCCGAAGGCAGATGCCAACGCTCTGCCAGCCAGACACCCGCCTCCTGATGATTGATACCCAACCGATCCCTTTCAATCTCCAACAGCGCCTCTCCCTCGGACTGTGCAGCCAGTCTCAGTACTTCGGCATACCGCTCCCCCATGGCATGCACCAGCAGGAGGACCCCAAGATTGTGAAACAGCCCCCCCAGATAGAGTACCGCTGAATCGGGCCGCTGTGGCGACGGCACCATCATCGTCAGCAACCGCGCCAGCTGGCCTGAGGCCAATGCCTTGAACCAGTATCCCGGAAGATCAAAAGCCGGGCATTTTTCCAGATCAAAGACACCTGCCACACAGATACCCAGGGCAAGACTCTTGACCATATTCAGACCCAATACCCGGATAATCGCCTCCTCGACACTGTATACTGGGGAAGGTTGGGCGAAATATGCCGAATTTGCCAGACCAACGATGCGCGCTGCGAGTCCCGGATCCTGATCGATAATGATCGCCAGGGTTTTCAGGTCGATTTCATCATCCGTGACAGCCTCCAGCAATCGGGTTGCTGTTGCCGACAGCGGAGGCAGATATTTGACATCGAACAGTTCCCGTACGGCGTTCTCATTATCTGCACCCATAGCACATCTCTTCCCGAAATCCCTAACTAACCTTGTTAGCGTTTATCTGCCGCTTTTCTTTAGTCAGCAGTCGATTATCGGCATTTTCCGCGGCAGGATAAACAGACCACTTGACATGCTGCACTGCAACGAACAATATAGTGTAACTTTAACACTTAGTAGTCGGTGCACATGTCATTTCAGTATCAATATCCGCACCCCGCAGTGACCACCGATGTCGTGGTGTTCACCCTGCGTGAGCAGCAACTGCAGTTACTGCTGATACGCCGGGCCCAGGCACCCTACGCCGGCGAGTGGGCACTTCCTGGCGGCTTTTTGGAGATCGATGAAGACCTGGACAGCTGCGCAAAGCGGGAACTGAAAGAGGAGGCCGGTGTCACCGATCTCTACATGGAACAGCTCTATACATTTGGGCGCCCCGACCGGGACCCCCGCGAGCGGGTCATCAGCGTCACCTATTACGCCCTGGTACCATCCGACAAGCTCACGCTCTCTGCCGGCAGCGACGCGGCTGAGGCGGCATGGTTTCCGCTGCAAGCGCTCCCGAAACTGGCATTTGACCATAACGAGATCATTCTGCTGGCCCGCGAACGGCTGGCCGCCAAGACCCACTACTCCACCATTGCCTTTCAGCTCATGCCGGAAACTTTCACTTTGAGTGAACTACAGTCGGTCTATGAAATTCTACGTGACGAGCAGCTCGACAAAAGGAATTTCCGCAAATGGGCCCTGTCCCTGAAACAGCTGGAAGAGACCGGAGAGAAACGCAGAAACGGCAATCACCGGCCGGCCAGAGTCTATCGCGCAAGCAACCCTGATCGGGTCGAGATCATACGCTGAGCAGGTAAACCTGAGAGAGAAAACCATGACCCAGACAACCACCCCTATAGTAATCCGTCAACATGCCGTCGTTGTACCGCCCCATCCCCGGTGGCCCACGCTCAATGCGGATGAAAAACAGGCGATCAAGGCACGCATCAAGTCACTGCTGAAGGCACGCAATGCGGTGCTGGTGGCACACTATTATACCGATGGCGACCTGCAGGAACTGGCCGAGGAGACCGGCGGCTGTGTATCCGATTCGCTGGAGATGGCCCGCTTCGGCGCCCGGCAGGAGGCGACCACCCTGGTGGTTTGCGGTGTCCGCTTCATGGGAGAGACGGCCAAGATCCTCAATCCCGAAAAGCGTATTCTGATGCCCGATCTGAACGCCACCTGTTCCCTGGACGAGGGTTGTCCGGCAGATGAGTTCAGCGCCTTCTGTGACCAGCACCCGGATCATACGGTGGTGGTGTATGCCAATACCAGCGCCAAGGTAAAGGCCCGCTCCGACTGGGTCGTCACTTCCGGTATCGCACTGCCGATCATCAGGCATCTCGCGGCCCGGGGCGAAAAGATCATCTGGGCCCCGGACAAGCACCTCGGCCACTATGTGCAGAAAATGACCGGTGCCGACATGCTGTTCTGGAACGGCGCCTGTGTGGTTCATGAAGAATTCAAATCCGTGGCTCTGGAGCGGATCCGGCGACTGCATCCGGATGCCGCGGTACTGGTTCACCCCGAATCCCCCGAAGCGGTCATAGCCCAGGCCGATGTGGTGGGTTCTACGACGGCTCTGATCAAGGCAGTAGTGGAGATGGATAACCGTGAATTCATTGTTGCCACGGATGGCGGCATATTCCACAAAATGCGCCAGTTGGCACCGGACAAACAGCTCATCGAAGCGCCAACTGCCGGAGAGGGAGCCACTTGCGAAAGTTGCGCCCACTGCCCCTGGATGGGCATGAACGCCCTGCAAAATCTGCTGCAAGTGCTGGAACATGAAAATAACGAAATTCTGATTGATCCGAATATCAGGGAACAGGCGGTCAAGCCGATTCAACGGATGCTCGATTTTGCCCGGAGCCAGGAAAAACAGGAGGCCTGATCACATCTTTTTGCTGCAATGTGTCATTTTTCATTCAAGTTCCAGTAGCGACTGGTCGCCACATAACCGGGACCCGCAACAGCGGTGTTTTGTGCCACCAATTTTTTACAGCAACAGAATGACAGAATGGGGGATTCTGGCACTGTAACGAGGAGCTTCCATGAATATCTTGCGTCGCCTGAATATTACCCATCGACTCTGGACACTGATAACACTGGCAATTTTCGGCATTGCCGTGATCACGGCATTCTCTCTCCTGCAATTCAAGAGCAGCCTGCTGCATGAGAAATCGCTGCAGACCCAGAAACTGACCGAGATCGCATACAGCATCATTACGGATTTTCATGCCCGCTTCAGTCAAGGGGAAGTAGACGAACAGACGGCCCAGAAGCGTGCTCTTGATAGCGTCAGGTCTCTGCGCTACGAAGACGGAAACTATTTCTGGATTATCGATATGGACGCCGTCACACTGATGCATCCGATCAAACCCGAACTTGAAGGCAAAGACCTGGCGGGATTGAAGGACGCAAACGGCACCGCCATTTTTGTCGCTTTTGTCAACAAGGCAAAAGAGAGCAGCGAAGGAATGGTACCTTATCTCTGGCCAAAGCCTGGCAGTGAAAAACCGGTCCGGAAGGTTTCCTATATCAAGGCGTTCAAGCCGTGGGGCTGGATTGTCGGAACCGGCATCTATATTGATGATGTGGATACCGCATTCTGGAACAACGCAACCGGACTGTCGCTGATCACCGGCATTATGCTACTGATCCTGGTTACCGTCTCCCTGGTGATAGCACGCAGCATCTGTACCCCGCTCAAGCTAACCACCCGGGCGATGCACAACATTGCCGCCGGTGACGGTGATCTCACCCAGCGGTTGGACAGTACCGGGAATGACGAAGTAGCCCGGCTAGCGGGCGCGTTCAATGAATTTGCAACCAAGGTGCAAAATACCATCAGCCAGGTCAGCAGCGCGACCAACCAGATCGCAACCTCGGCTGACAACCTCACCGCCATCACCGCAAAAAGTCATCAAGGGATGGGGCGGCAGAGAAGCGAAACCGAGCAGGTCGCCACTGCGGTAACCGAGATGGCCGCAACCGTCCATGAAATCTCCCGAAATGCCGAAAACACCGCGGCATCTGCCCGTGATGCGAACCGTGAGGCAAACAGCGGACGCAACATCGTGAATGAAGCTTCTCAGGCGATCCATGCACTCGCAGGCGAAATCGAATCCGCTGCACATGTCATCAACCGGCTGGAATCGGAGAGCGAGGGTATTGGCAGTGTGCTGGATGTAATCAGGGGCATTGCCGAGCAGACCAATCTGCTCGCCCTGAATGCGGCCATAGAAGCGGCACGCGCAGGTGAACAGGGTCGTGGCTTTGCCGTGGTCGCCGACGAAGTACGCACACTGGCCAGTCGGACCCAGCAATCAACACAAGAGATTCAGGCGATGATCGAGCGGTTGCAATCCGGCACCAGTGAGGCGGTGCAGGTAATGGGACGCAGTCAATCCACTACCCAGGTCACTGTTGACAAGGCGCGCGCCGCCGCCGAATCACTCGGCAAGATCGTGCAATCAATCTCCACCATCTCAGACATGAATACACAGATTGCCAGTGCTGCTGAAGAGCAGTCGGCCGTCGCCCAGGAGATTGACCGCAGCATCGTACAGATAGCACAACTGGCGGAGCAGGCGACCGGCAGTAGCGATCAGGTGGCAACTGCCAGCCAGGCGCTCGCCCGACTGGGTGAAGCATTGCGGGCCCAGGTCAGTCAATTCAAAATTTGAGCCGGGCGTGCGGTAGCCGCGGGCAATAAAACAGGTAATGTCAGAGGGGGCCGCTGGCCCCCTCTGCCTGGGTCGAACCGATCAGCTCTCCGGACCGATATGCTGCCCACAGACCCCCGAAGACTCTGCGTGCTTGCGCAACCCTTCAACATTAAGAATTTCAATATGCCCACCCTTCACCCTGACCAATCCCTGATCAGTGAAGTTGTGCAGAATTCTTGAAAAGGTCTCAGGTTTGACCGAGAGACGTGACGCCAGCACACCTTTTGGCGTAGCCAGATCAAAGGCCACCCGCGTCTGCCCCTTGAACATAGATTTGCCGCACAAATATCCGGCAACCCGGCCGGTGGCGCTCTGCAGGGTCAAATCATCAATCTCCTTGATCATGCGCCGCAGTCGCATGCTCATGTCCCCCATCACCCGGAAGCAGGTATCAGTTGACTCCCTGAGCAGATCCAGGAAACCCTTGCTGTCCACGGCGGTAAGACGTGTCTTTCCAATAGCCGAGGCGCGCACAGGGTAGGAGGGTTTATCAGAAAACATCAGCGCTTCGGCGAAGGTGTAACCGGCAATCACCACCTCGATTACTTTTTCATTGCCGTTCATTGAGAGCCGGGAGAGTTTAATCTGCCCCTCTTGAACAAGAAAGAAACGCCTTGCCACGTCACCCGCCTCAAACAGCGTCTGATTATCCTGCAACTCGATTTCAGTACTCATCTTGCGGACACGTTCCAACTGACCCTGGTCGAGTTGGGAAAAAAGGTAGGCTTCTCTCAGTTGACACGGCATAGTCACACCACGAAAAATAATAATTACTTTACTTTCAGTAAGTTAACATTTCAGTAGTGTGTATTCTAGCGCAGAAAAAGCCTGATGAAAATCATCTGCTCAAAGAAAAGGCGTATATGCAACAGGCGCAGCCCTGGTACCAGGCCGACCTGGCCCGGTACAAACGGGGCATCAGGGGTTGCCGGACTAATGCATACCCTCGCCACTGGTAGCGGAAACCGCCGCATAGGCCAGCAGGGCGCGGTTGGTTTCCCGGTACCGATACATGGCCGTCAAAAGATTCTTCAACAGGAGTCCATTGGACAGGCCGAAGCATAATCCTGCTGCATAGGAAAGCATGCCGGGATGCAGGATAGACGCCAGGACCAGAAACAGCGCTGCCAGGAAGAGATGGTATTGCATGCGTGCCGGTCTGTCAGGAATAAACTCCTTCATGTTGGGGACCTTTACAGTCATACACATCAAGTTCATCTGCCGATTCTGCAGGTGAAACCAGGAGAGAAAGGGAACGATCTTGTACAACATGCCATTGATCACCGATACCCCCACACCCAACAACAGGCCCACGCCCAGCAACAGATGGTAGCGTGGATGATGGCCGATAGCCGGTGAAATGCTTCCCGCAACCCACAGCAGCGCGCAGCCTGGAACAAACAGCATACCGGTACGCCAGAACAGCATGGTGATATCCGGCACCCGGCGTTTCCGCTGCAACTGCAGTCGAACAGTGACCACTGCATAAACGACAAACCCGCAGGCCAGCAGAAACAGCCAGATTTTCACCATCCAGGCATGCAGAAATCCGGATATTTCACCCAGCATCAGGGCCGTCCAGATCACCAACCCGGCAAACAGCAGCGGCGCCAGCAGACGGCGCAACCGAGCCGGATATTCCGGCGTCACTTGAAACATCGGCACCACCTGGTAGGAGATGCCAATCAGCAGCAGACCGATCCAGCCCAGAATGCCCCAGCCGAGATGAACATCAACCAAGGCAGCGATATGGCTAAACCCCATTGCACCAAGGAGGCCACTCCCGAGCAGCAACCCGAGCAGCAGGGTAATGAGCAGGGAGACGACAGCGAGGCGTATGGCAATCACCGTCGCATTGACGTTTTTTACCCGCCACAAGGCAATTGTCACCGCCGTAAAAAAAAGAATGACACCGGCGCCCATCAAGCTCAACGCCACCATCTCGCCCACGACGCTTCCCGACAGGAACGCGAATACCAGCAGAACCGTTCCCAGCGTGATCGCCAGGTGACAGACCGAGCCTACTGCAACCACCCGGGGAACCGGGGAACCCGCAAGCACTGGCAGCATCTGCAGCAAGGCCCCGCACATCACCATTGCCAGAACGCCAAGCGTCACCAGATGGGTTAGGCCCAGGGTCATGGGTGACCAACGGGTAAGAAACAGATCAGGGCCATTTATCAGCAACATGATCGCTGCCGCCAGACCGAACAGCGGCGCTGTCAGAAAATATCTGAATGGGATGGAAATAGGCGGAGCCTGATCCAGAGAGAGATTTGCGGTGTTAAGCATCGATAACCAGGTATTCCGTAAAACCGGGCAGCATAGTATCAGGTGATACTATTATTTCCAGAAAAGAGTGCTGCCGTGGATAAAAGGTTTCTCACTGTGATATGTGGGGATCGACAGCAATCGCCGCAGCGTCATCATCCATCTTCCAGATAAATATCTCATAGTTGTCTGATGAAATATCCCGACAGTGCCAGGCAAAACCGCTCTTTTCCAGCAGTGGATAGAGCAGGTGAGGCTCTCGACGATGCAATACACGCAGATAATCACCCGTGCTCAACCGCTTTATCGCCTCCAGGGTTTTTTCCAGAGGCTCACAGGGCTCCAGCATACTCACGTCCAACTGTATCTCCATACTTTAACTACAGGCTCCAGATATATGGCAATTACACTGGCTGAACAGCCGGCCCTGACAATGGCTGGGTAAGTTAGCCATTTCACTATCATAATTTTCTGATCAGAGCATTTTCATCTCTTGCAAGGTCGCCTCTGCATCGTCAGCAAACACCTGATCCGTCATAGGATAAAGCATCTGCTCCTCTTTCATATTATGCTGCTGCATCACCATCATCATGGTTTCCGACAACCCCAGATAGCGCTCATCATCTTCATGCGCCACGGCAGCCTCCATATCCGCCATCAACTGGCGCATCTGGGTATGCTCCATACGCATCACCTGGGTCGGCCCCATCGCCTGGCCTGAGCGCTGCTCAAATCCGGGAAAGAGTACCCCCTCCTCCTGGCTGAAATGGTTTTCCATGGCATCGCGAAACGCCTCGAATTTTTCTCGCCCCTGGGCCCAGTCTCCCTGGGCAATCAGCTCCTCCGCTTCGGCAAAAAGTTCATCACAATGCCTGTGATCACGGGCCATGGTTTCGGTGATCGTTGTCATTACGCGTATCCTGATCCTGTCGATGATAGATATTTTGAGCGCTGAGTATCGGTAATTCACAGCCATTCGCACCTTGATTTCAATCAATCCGGTATAAATTCAATATGTTACCAATCCTTAATATTCTATTGACACAAATCAAGGAACTCGTTCCGACATGCAGGCTTAATGCACCCTGTATACCTTTCGCGTTACTTACAATGGAAATATAATAGAGGGGATAATAATGGCCCAGGCCTTCACAAAAACCATGGCGCGGAACATCTTTTATGGTGGATCCGCGTTTTTCTTCCTCCTTTTCCTGGCTCTGACCTTTGATTCTGTCGGCCAACTGCCCAATCGCGACAATCGTGCCGCACTTGAAGGGGCCGTCGGCGAACAGGTTGTCAAAGGCAAGATGCTCTGGGAAGAGAACAACTGTATCGGCTGTCACACGCTGCTGGGTGAGGGTGCCTACTTCGCACCGGAACTGGGCAATGTCTACAAACGCTTCGGCAATTCCAAAGACGGCATCATCGGCTTTATCAAGAGCCGTCCCGCCAACGGCATTCCCGGGCGCCGCAGCATGCCCCAGTTCAACTTCAGCGATGACGAACTCGACTCCATCGCCGAGTTCCTGAAGTATGTCTCCGGGATCAATGCCGCCAACTGGCCGCCAAACATTCAGGGTTAAGGGGGGAGTTTTAACCATGACATATCAATCTCAATCGGTCGCCAAGCTTTACTTTACGGCCGCCATCGCCCTGTTTGCCGCGCAGATCCTGTTTGGTCTGATCATCGGCCTGCAGTATGTGATCGGGGACTTCCTGTTCCCCTATATTCCGTTCAACGTGGCCCGCATGGTCCACACCAACGCCCTGATCGTCTGGCTGCTGATGGCCTTTATGGGCGCCGCCTACTACCTGATTCCGGAAGAGGCCGAAACCGAGCTGTTCAGTCCCATGCTCGCCACCCTCATGTTCTGGGTCTTCCTGGTGGCGGCGGCTTTGACCGTGGCCGGCTACCTGCTGGTGCCCTACTCCGCACTGGCCGAGCTGACCGGTAACGCCCTGCTGCCGACCATGGGACGGGAGTTCCTTGAACAACCCACTATCACCAAGATCGGTATCGTGGTGGTGGCCCTGGCCTTCCTGTTCAATATCGGCATGACCATCCTCAAGGGGCGCAAGACCGTCATCAACCTGGTGCTGCTGCTCGGCCTGGTGGGTCTGGCGGTGTTCTTCCTGTTCGCCTTCTACAATCCCGTCAACGTGGTGCTGGACAAGATGTTCTGGTGGTGGACGGTGCACCTCTGGGTCGAGGGTGTCTGGGAGCTGATCATGGCCTCCATCCTGGCCTTCGTGCTGATCAAGGTGACCGGCGTGGACCGCGAGGTGATCGAGAAGTGGCTCTATATCATCATCGCCATGGCCCTGATCACCGGTCTGATCGGCACCGGCCATCACTACTTCTGGATCGGTACCCCCGAGTACTGGCAGTGGTGGGGTTCGGTGTTCTCCGCCCTGGAGCCGATTCCGTTCTTCATGATGACGGTATTCGCCTTCAACATGGTCAACAAACGGCGCCGTAACCATCCCAACAAGGTGGCCACCTTGTGGGCGCTGGGTACCGCAGTGATGGCGTTCCTGGGTGCCGGCGTGTGGGGCTTCCTGCACACCCTCTCCCCGGTGAACTACTTCACCCACGGTTCCCAGATCACCGCGGCGCATGGTCACATGGCCTTCTACGGCGCCTATGTGATGATCAGCCTGACCATCATCTCCTACGCCATGCCGCTGCTGCGTGGCCGCTCCGCGGCCAACAGCAACAAGCAGCAGGTGCTGGAGATGTGGTCGTTCTGGCTGATGACGGTGGCGATTGTCTTCATCACCCTGTTCCTCACCGGCGCCGGTATCCTGCAGGTCTATCTGCAGCGGGTGGCCGATAATGCCCAGCCGTTCATGGTGGTGCAGGACCAGATCTCGCTCTTCTACTGGATGCGTGAGGTGGCCGGCCTGATGTTCTTCACCGGTCTGGTGATCTACATCGCCAGCTTCTTCATCGGCCAGAATGAGCCCGAGGCGACCGTCGTCACCAGCACGGCCTGAGCGGCAGAAACCGGAGGCTGAGCCTCCACCTTCGAAGGCCGGCTCCTGGAGCCGGCCTTTTTTGTCCAGGGATGGATTTATGCCGCGGAGCACAGGGATGTGCGGGAGC
>JACDJC010000263.1_pt1 | contig 66988 bp, 47 predicted proteins | sample 7454191 | NCBI WGS metagenome assembly JACDJC01 (sample SAMN14253291, study PRJNA609438) | sludge metagenome | isolation source: sludge after 25d culture with pyrite and EDTA | collected 2018-12-20 | reverse complement strand
GATCGTGGACGGCGCCAAGCGCAGCGCCAGGGTCGAGAGCACCGAGCTCGTGCTGATCGTCGGGGAGGAGCGGACCGCAGCGCCGTTGCGCACGATCCGTGAAGCCGCTGCGCTCCTCGACGTGGTGCCGGGTGCCCCAGCGGTCTACACGCCGGCGACGTCGGTGGACCTCGACAGACCCCTCGTCGTGGATCCTGCAGCGGCCGAGGTCGTAGCCGAGTGGTTCGCCTTCGGCTCGAACGCGCTCGAACGGTTGCTCGCTGCGCATCCCGAGATGGCCGACTCGGCGGGTCCACCCACGTTGTGGCCGGAGCACTTCGACCTGGCCGTCACCGTCGCCGACGGGGTCCGTGGCGAGGTGGTCCTCGGCGTGTCACCGGGCGACGACGCCGATCCCGATCCGTATGCGTACGTCGCGCCCTCAGAGCTCGGGCGCGGTCTCGTCGCGACCGACGACTGGTGGAACCGACCGTGGGGACGATGGGTGCCGACCGGTGACATCGCAACCACCGACGACCTCGTGGCGTTCTACGAGGACGGCTTCCGCCATGTCCGCAGAGGTGCCGGAGGGCCGGGCTGAGTCTGGGACTGCACCCGGTCGTCCCGGCGCGCTCGCTGGGTGATGAACGCCGATAGCGTGGGGTGCCGGACGCGACCCGATCGGTTGCGTCGAGACCCACGGAGGCGTCGTGAGCGAAGAGAGCACCACCCCCGACGAGATCGAAGCCGAGGAGCGTGACGATCTGGCGCAGATCGTCACGAGGATCTCGGACCTCCCCAACGCGTTGGGCCTGGCCGGCCGGCTCAGCAGCGGCGTGCTCGAGGATGCAGCGGCGCTCGACGTCCGTACGCTCCACCTGGTCCGGATCGCCGCGCTGGCCGCCACCGGGGCACCGAAGATGGCCTGGGAGATCAACCTGGAGCTGATGCAGGACGAGGTCAGTGCCGAAGAGGTCGACGCGGCGCTCGCTGCGGTGGCCCCGATCATCGGCACCTCGCGCTACCTCGACGCGGTGACCACGCTGGTCCAGGACTGATCGACTCCAGGACTGGTCGGCCGACGTCGGATCCGACGGCACCCGACCTCTTCCGACCGTTCCCGACCGTTCGCGTTCGCAGCCCGTGTCCCCCACGACCGGCCCTGAAGCGGGCGTGCCCGCAACAGTCCTCGAGCTGATCGAGCACGGCACGGACCTGATCGTCCCGCTCGCGGCCGGCGAGCCGATCGCCACCCTCGACGCCGTCGAGGCCGGCGCCGCAGCGGGCGAGATCGACGACGTGCGAGTGCACCAGATGCATGCGCTCGTCGAACGCGGCTACCTGGACGGGCGCTACGGCGATCGGCTGCGCCACGTCTCCTACTTCCTGTCGGCAGTGACGCGCCGGCACTTCCACGCCGGTGGGATCGAGCTGGTGCCCAGCCACTTCAGCGAGGTGCCGCACCTGCTGCGCCGCACGGTGCGGCGACCGCTGATCGTCGCCGCGTCGTCGCTCCCGGACCGCCACGGCTACTTCAGCCTCGGCACCAACGCGGACTACGTCGGTCGGTTCCTCGGCAACTGGCCGGTGTTCCTCGAGGCCAACGCACACATGCCTCGGACCTTCGGCCACAACACGGTGCACATCTCGCAGGTCGCGGGATGGTGCCAGGTCGATCGTCCGCTCATGGAGACAGCCGCGATCGAGCCGGACGACGTGGACCACGCGATCGCCGCATCGATCGCCGAGCGGATCCCGGACAGGGCCACCATCCAGGCAGGAATCGGATCGATCCCCAACGCGGTGCTGGCCTCGCTGTCCGGACACCGCGACCTGGGCGTGCACACCGAGCTGTTCTCCGACGGGTTCGTCGACCTGGTCGAGGCAGGCGTCGTGAACGGCGTCTACAAGGGCCGACACGCCAATCGGAGCGTCACGACGTTCGCGCTCGGCACGCAGCGGTTGTACGACTTCCTCCATGCCAACCCGGCGGTCGAGCTGCTCACGGTCGACTTCGTGAACGACCCCCGTGTGATCGCCCAGGAGCCGCGCATGGTCTCGATCAACGCCACCACCGAGGTCGACATCCTCGGTCAGGCCGCATCGGAGACGATCGCGGGACGGTACTACTCGGGCTCGGGCGGGCAGGCGGACTTCGCCAGGGGAGCGATGTTCAGCGAGGAGGGGTCCGCGTTCCTCGTCACCCGGTCCACCACGAGCAAGGGCCGGAGCCGCATCGTCAGCTGCCTGACGCCTGGCTCGGTGGTGACGACCCTCAAGAACACCGTCGACAAGGTCGTCACCGAGTGGGGCGTGGCCGAGCTTCGGGGGGCGTCGCTGTCGCAGCGCGCCGAACGCCTGATCCGCGTCGCCCACCCCGACCACCGGGACCGGCTGACGTTCGAGGCGCGCGAGCTGGGCTACCTGCGGGCATAGCGCAGTACGATCCGGCCTACTCGGCGGCGGCAAGGGGCACCATGGCGGATCTGAAGGTGGAGGTCGACCCGATCGACGTCGGCTTGGACGCCGATCGACTTCGACGCATCGACGCCCACTTCGCTCGCTACGTCGATGACCGTCGGCTGCCGGGCTACCTGGCGGTGGTGAGCCGCCACGGCCGCGTCGCCCACATCGCGAGCGCGGGACACCGAGACCTGGAGTCGGGTGCGCCGGTCACCAGCGACACGCTCTTCCGCATCTACTCCATGACCAAGCCGATCACGTCGGTCGCGGCCATGATCCTCTACGAAGAGGGCGCGTTCGAGCTCAAGGACAAGGTGAAGTGGTACTTGCCTCCGTTCGCCGGCACGCGGGTGTACAAGGGCGGGTCGGCCGGATCGCCACGACTCGAACCGCAGCTCGACGGCATGCGGGTGTGGCAGCTGCTCACCCACACCGCGGGGCTGAGCTACGGCTTCCACCACACCCATCCCGTCGACGCGATCTATCGCAAGCACGGCTTCGAATGGGGTCATCCCAGAGGCCTCGACACGGCGGGCGTGATCGACGAGCTGGCCCGGCTCCCGCTCGTGTTCCAGCCCGGGACGTCCTTCAACTACTCGATGGCCACCGACGTGCTCGGTCGGCTGGTCGAGGTGTGGTCGGGTCGACCCTTCGACGACTTCCTGCGGGAGCGCATCTTCGACCCGCTCGGGATGGACGACACGTCGTTCTGGGTCACCGGTGACGACGTCGAACGCCTCGCCGCGCTCTACATCCCCTTCGGTGATGGCGGTGCTGCGCTCCGTTGGGATCAGGGCGGAGCTGCGGCGACCCGCGAGCAGACGTTCCTGTCGGGCGGCGGGGGGCTGGTGTCGAGCGCCGGCGACTACCACCGCTTCACCGAGATGCTGCGTTGCAGGGGCGAGCTCGACGGCGTGCGGATCCTGGGCCCTCGCACCGTCGAGTACATGACGACCAACCACCTGCCCGGCGGCGCCGACCTGGAGGCGTTCGGTCAGGCGACGTGGGCGGAGACCACCTTCGACGGCGTCGGCTTCGGCCTTGGTTTCAGCGTGCTGGTCGATCCTGCCGCGTACCGGACGGTCGGGTCGGTGGGCACGTTCGGCTGGGGAGGTGCCGCGTCGACCGCCTTCAGCGTCGATCCGGTCGAGGACCTGACGCTGGCGTTCTACACGCAGCTGCTGCCGTCGAGCACGTATCCGATCCGCCCGCAGCTGCAGCAGCTCGTCCACCAGGCGATCATCGACTGATCAGGACACCCACCCCGATTCTGACGAGAAGTCAGCACCGGAACGGTCGGATCTTCACCGTGGAATCCGACTTCGTCAGATGCGCTCGAAGTTGCGGCGCAGCTCCCACTCGGTGACCACGGCGTTGCTGGCGCGCCACTCCTCCTTGGCGGTGTGCAGGAGGTGGAAGTGCACGTCGTCGCCGAGCGACTCGTTGGCGAACTCGGAGCGCTCGAACGCCTCGATGGCCGTCACGATGTTCCACGGGATCCGTTCGACGTCGTCGGCGGTGTAGGCGTTGCCGACGAACGGGTCGCCGCAGTCGAGGCCGCGGTCGATGCCGTCGAGGCCGGCAGCGATGATCGCCGCGAACGCAAGGTAGGGGTTGCAGTCGGCACCCGGGATGCGCGACTCCACCCGCATGCCGGCGCCGTGGCCGACGAGCCGCAGCCCGCATGTGCGGTTGTCGGGCGACCAGACGACGGCTGTCGGCGCCCACGATCCGGGTTGGTAGCGCTTGTAGGAGTTCACGAACGGGGCGAAGCAGAGCGACAGCTCGCGAGAGTGGGCGAGAAGGCCGCCGAGCCAGGAGCGGAACTGCGGCGACATGTGGTGAGGGTCGTCCGATCCGGGACCCGCCGGGCACAGCGGCTCGCCGTCCAGGCTCCAGATCGAGCTGTGGATGTGGCAGCTGGAACCCGGCTGGTCGATCCTCGGCTTGGCCATGAACGTGATCGACTTGCCTTGGAGGTGGGCGATCTCCTTGGCGCCGTTCTTGTAGATCGTGTGGTTGTCCGCCATCGTCAGCGCGTCGGCGTAGCGCAGGTTCAGCTCGTGCTGGCCGGGCGCCGCCTCGCCCTTGGAGAACTCGACGGGGAGCCCCGCACCCACCATCCCGTTTCGCAGCGCCCGGATCAGCGGTTCGTCCTTGGTGGTCTGCAGCACGTGGTAGTCGAGGTTGTACCAACTGCTGGTGCGGTCGTCGAGGTCCCGGTAGTGGTTGCGGGCGAGCTCGTCGTAGGGCGCGTCGTAGGCGAAGAACTCGAGCTCCGAGCCGACCATCACCGCCAGGCCACGCTCGGCCGCCCGATCGAGCTGGTGGCGCAGCACCTGCCGGGGCGACACGGCGACGGGGGAGTCGTCGGAGTTGTCGAGCACGTCGGCCAGGACGAGTGCCGTGCCCTCCAGCCACGGGGTGATCCGCAGCGTCGACAGGTCGGGGCGGCCGCGGAAGTCGCCGTAGCCGGCCTCCCAGTTGGCGAACCGATAGCCCTCGACCACGTTCATGTCCACGTCGACGGTCAGGAGGTAGTCGCAGGCCTCGATCCCCTCGCCGCCTTCCGCGCTGCCGTCGGGCCCGAGGATGTGGTCGAGGAAGAAGCGTCCGGTGACCCGCTTGCCCATGAGGCGGCCCTGCAGGTCGGTGAAGGCGACGACGACGGTGTCGATCGTGGCGTCATCGACCAGGCGAGCGAGCGTGGGGACGTCGATCAGACCTGTGGCCGCCGCCCTGTCGGACATGGGGCGCTCGGACATCGGGCGGTCGGACCTGGGGGAGTCGGGCATGAGCAGATGGTACGGGTCGCTACTCGGGCGTGGTGTAGGCGGCGGTGATGCCACCGTCGACGAGCAGGCTCTGGCCGGTCATGAAGCTGGACTCGTCCGACGCCAGGAACAGTGCGCCGTTGGCGATCTCGATCGGCTCGCCGAACCGGCCCATCGGGATGTGGACCAGTCGACGTTGACGCTTCGCGTCGTCGTCGAGGTATTTGGCGAGCAGCGGCGTCAGCACCGGACCGGGGCACAGCGCGTTGGCCCGCAGGCCCTGACGGGCATGGATCACTGCGATCTCACGGGTCATGGCGAGCACGGCGCCCTTGGACGCGGTGTACGCGATCTGCGGGGTGGCGGCACCCAGGTGGGCGACGAAGCTGGCGACGTTGATGACCGACGCGGTGGTGCTGCGTCCCGCCTCGCGTTCGGCCTCGACGGTGGTGAGCATGGCGGGGATGGCGTGCTTGCAGCCGAGCGCCACTCCGGTCACGTTGACCTGCAGCGTCGTGTCCCACACCGAGACGTCGGTGTTCACCACCCCGTCGTCGTCGGCCAGCGACACGCCGGCGTTGTTGTAGAGCACGTGCAGCCCGCCGAACTCGGAGGTGGCGAACTCGACCGCGGCGCGGACCGAATCCTCGTCGGTCACATCGGTCGACACGAAGGCGGCTCGACCGCCACCGGCGGCGATGGCCTCGACCGCGTCGGCGCCGTCGGTCACGTCCGCGATCACCACGTCAGCGCCCTCGGCGGCGAACAGCTCCGCGGCCACCCGGCCCAGTCCGGCGGCGGCCCCCGTGATGAGCGCCACCTTGCCGTCGAGTCGTCCTGCCATGTGCGTCGTCCTTCTTTGCCGGGTTGGGTGCGGTGCTGGGGGTGGGGGGGTTGGGCGTGCAGCGGTCGAGTCGCTCGGCTCGGACCCGACGCCGCCCGGCGAGTGTAGGAGCCGGCGGGCCCGCTCCTACACTCCGGCCATGGCCAGCACCGACCGCCCCGAGAGTCCCGTCCCGAGCCATCTCGACCTGCTGATCGGAGGCGAGCGCACCGCAGCGGCCGACGGTGCCACCTTCACCGTCACCGACCCCTCGACGGGGTCGCAGCTGGCGACGATCGCGAAGGCCGGCCCGGCCGACCTGGAGCTGGCGATCACCACCGCACGGTCCTCGTTCGACTCGGGCGTCTGGGCCGACGTCGACGCCACCTCCCGGGGCAAGGTGCTGCTCAGGGCGGCGACGCTGATCCGGGAGCGGGCCGATGACTTCGCCTGGGCCGAGGTGGCCAACGCGGGCCACACGATCGAGGACGCCCGTTGGGAAGCCGCAGCGATGGCCGACGTGTTCGAGTACTACGCCGGGGCGGCCGACAAGCACCTCGGTTCGGTGGTCCCCACTCCGGACTCGGGGCTGGGCCTGGTGCTCAAGGTGCCGGTCGGGGTGTGCGGCCTGATCGTGCCGTGGAACTTCCCGATGCTCATCGCCACGTGGAAGCTCGCGCCGGCGTTGGCGTGCGGCAACTCGGTGATCCTCAAGCCCGCGTCGCTCACCCCGGTCACGGCGCTGATGCTGGGCGAGCTGCTGGTCGACGCGGGCGTGCCGGCGCCGTGCGTGACCGTGCTCCCTGGTCCGGGTGCATCGGTAGGCGACGCCCTGGTGGCCGACCCAAGGGTGGACAAGATCTCCTTCACCGGGGACTCCTCCACGGGTTCGCACCTGCTGCGCACCCTCTCGCCGAACATCACCCGGATCTCCTTGGAGCTGGGTGGTAAGTCGGCTGCGATCGTGTTCGACGACGCGGACCTGCCGACCGTGATCGACGCGGTGCCGTACTCGGTGTTCGCGAACGCCGGTCAGGACTGCTGCGCCCGCAGCCGGCTCCTGGTGCAGCGGAGGGTGTACGACGACGTGGTGGACGGCCTGGTCGAGCGGACGCGACGTCTGGTCGTCGGGGACCCGGCGAGCACCGCCACCGATATCGGCCCGATGATCTCCGAGGGCCAACGGTCCACCAGCCTGGAGTACCTCGACATCGGCCGTTCCGAGGGTGCTGAGGTGCTCTGCGGTGGCGAGGTCAGCGGGCCCGGCTTCTACCTGACCCCGGCGGTCGTCTCCGGCGTGGACAACTCGATGCGCATCGCACGCGAGGAGATCTTCGGGCCGGTGGTGTCGGTGATCCCGTTCGACACCGAAGCCGACGCCGTCAGGATCGCCAACGACAGCGACTACGGCCTGTCGGGCACCCTGTGGACCCGGGACGTCGGCCGGGCGATCCGTGTGGGCAAGGCGGTGCGCACCGGGGTGATGAGCGTCAACACCAACCGGTCGGTCCGCTACCAGCTGCCGTTCGGCGGCTTCAAGCGCTCGGGTCTGGGCCGGGAGCTGGGCCTGGCCGCGCTCGAGCACTACACCGAGTCCAAGACGCTGTTCCTGTCGGCGGACTGACCGGCCGAACCCCGATTCTGACGAGAAGTCAGGACCGTTCCGGTCGGATTCCTCCCGCAGAACCGACATTCATGGCACCGACTTCGCGGAGCCGCTGCTCGTAGATCGCCCGGAGGCGTCTCGCCTGGCCTTCGGTGTCGCCGTGGAGGAACTCCCAGAGGAAGCGCGACGTCTGGTAGCCGGCGACCTGAGCGTCGAGCGAGCGATCGTGGTCGATCGACATCTGCTGGCGTCGGGTGTGCCAACGGCGACCGTCCGCTTCGGCGACGAGCCGCGCCTCGGGCCAGCATCGGTCGACGAAGCCAGGGCGATCCCAGGCACCGGGGAGTGGATGCTCGTGCGACGGCTCCGGGATGCCGGCCAACCGGATGACCTGGTCCATGAGGCGTTCGAGCTCGCTCGCGGCCATCGTGGTACCGGGTCCCAGGTCGTCCAGCACCTGCGACATCTTGCGGACGCCCGTCTTGCCGCTGCGGCGAAGCCGGGCGAGCACCATGGCGAAGTCCGTGATCTCCATGCGCCGGTCGACCACGGCGGACTCGACCAGTCGACGCAGCCTGGTGATGCTGACCTCCGGATCCGCGGCCAGGTCCATCGCAGTCCGGGGGATCGACGTGACCGGCAGACCGTCGATCCGAACGACGTCGCCGTCGGTGAGATCGACCTGCCGACGCCAGATGACCCCGGGAGGCGGGTTCCGTCGCTCGCCCTCCACGAGGAGCATCACCTCCGGGCGATCGAAGGCTTCGTCGAGCCGGTGGAGCCGCCCGGCGGTGTGCAGCGCGATGGGGCAGCCGGGTCCGGCGTGGAGCACCGCCGCCCAGAGTTGGCGCCGGTGGTCGGCAGCGCTGCCGGCCATGGCGTACACGCCGGTGTGGACCTCGTGCCAGCGCCGGCGGGCGAGACGGCGGGAGATCATGCGCGCGGTGATCCCCGCCTGGAGCGCCTGGCGGCGCGACAGCACTCCCATCTGCTCGGCAGCGATGGCCGCAGCCAGGTCGTCGGGGTGCTCGTCCACGTCGACCACCGTGCAGGACTCGTCGATCGTTGTCAGCGGGGACCGCGACCCGGTCAACTCTGCGGTGGGAATCCGACCGTTTCGGTCCTGACTTCTCGTCAGAACGAGAGCGTTGGGGTTAGCGGCGGGTCCAGGCCGAGCGGTCCCGGAGCAGGTCGTTCACGCCGTCGGGGAGCTGGTCGTCGACGAGCGCTGCGAGCGTGGTGGTCTCGAGCACCTGACGAACGCTCGCCCGCACGGCGATCCACACCCGCTCCAGCGGCTCGGCGGGACCTTCGTAGGAGAGGTCCTCGGGCGCCTCGCCTCGGACGTCGGCCAGAGGGCCTTCGACGGCGCGCACGATGTCGGCGATGGAGACCTCCGCTGCGTCACGTGCCAGCCAGTAGCCCCCGTCCGCGCCACGACGGCTGCCCACGATTCCGGATCGGCGCAGCTCGGCCAGGATGTTCTCGAGGTAGTTCGTGGGGATCCCCTGCGCGTTGCCGATCGTCTCGCCGGTGGTCGCACCCGACTGGCGGCTCGGCGAGCGCTGCGCCAGCTCCGCTGCGGCGCGCACGGCGTAGTCGACCTTGGCGGAGATGCGCATCCGCTGAGTCTGGCACCGGGCGCTTCTGGGCCGTGCGCACCCTCGACGGCGCGACGCTCAGGACGAGCGGGCGTGGTCGGTGGCGAAGGCGAGGATCGCGTCAGTCGCGGCTGGCGGCCAGGAGTGGCCGCCGGACGCGGTGATGACCGACCGGACCGCCGCCCCCGAGGGTGCCGTCGCGTCCTCGACCGCGGAGCCATCGGGCTGCGTGGAGCGGCTCGGCGTGCCGGCTCCGATCTGGCGGGACCAGTCCTCGACCACCTGTCCGGCAGCGGACGCCGGCAGGGGCGCAGCGGCGGTCGAGGGTGGTGCGGCCGCGGGTCCGTACCCACCGGACGCCAGCAGCACCTGGTCGTCCGCGGCCCACAGGACGAGCAACGACACGGCGGGTGAGATCTCGCAGCCCGGTGTCAGCGATGCCCCGGCGACCGCGGCCACGACGGCGACCTGCTCGGCGCGCGTGCAGCCCAGGGAGGTCGCCACCTGGGCGCCCGTGCCCAGCCCGGTGGCGGTGACCCGGGCGAGGTCGACGCAGCTGATCTGCAGGACCGTGTCGAGCACGGCCGCTGCGCCGTCGACCGCAGCGGTCGTCCCTGCCTCCGGCGGTGCCACCGTCACGACCAGCTGGCCTTCGGCCACGCCGCGCATCTCGAGTCCCGTGGCGGCGGCGAACTCCTCGACGTCGGTGCCGGCATCGGCGACCGCCAGGAGGAGGGGGCGAGGGGACCTTGCTTCGGGCGCGGCGCCGGGAGTCGTCGCACTCTGGGGCACCGCGATCCGGTACGGGACCGTCCCGGTCTGCGAGTTGGCCATCGTCGAGAACACGCCGGGTGGCTGCGGCTCCTCGCCGCAACCGGCGGACGCGACGCTCGGCTCCGCGGGACCGACCGTCACCGGGACGGCCGCCGGCTTGGGGCCCAGCGTCGGTCGCTGGCCGACGCAGCGGCTGGCGCCCAGGGCCAGGGCGACGATGACGACGACCGCGACGATCGTGGAGGCGCTGATCCCCCGATGCGCCGTCTCGGCCGCCGACGCGGGTCGACCGACCAACTCGGGATCGCCGAGCTCTCGGTAGGAGACCCCAGGCGGCGGGTCGAGCGCTCCGGCCAGGTGGGCGACGTCCTCCGGCGTGCGTTGCATGAACGCCGCGACGGATTCGACCGGGTAGCCGGCCAGGTGGTGCAGGGCGGACGCCGCCCGCTCCGGATCGGATGCGGCGGCGAGTCGTCGACGCAGCGCTGCACGGAGGGAGCTGTCCGCGTCGTCGGCCGACGCGGCGGTCCCGGCGGCGGCGACGCCGACGGCCTGGGCGACGGTCGATTCGGCGACGAGGGCCAGCCAGTCGGGTCGATCGAGACCGCCGGAGCGCTGGACCCGCTCGACGGCGATGCCGACAGCGGCGCGTGCCGCGGCACGGTCGCCGAGCAGCCGGAACGCGATCGAGTAGGCGTTCGCGTCGACGGCGGTCGGATCAGCGGGCATGTGGACCCCCACGCTAGAGCCCCGTGGGCACGCACCCTGAGAGCGCCGGAAGGAGGGTGCAGCCCCACCCTCGGCCCTGCGGCCAGACTTCAGGACGTGACCGGAGCCGACGAACCGCCGACCGAGCCGCGCGGCCCATCGTCGCCGGATCCCGGCGCCGACGGCCGGCGCCGAGCGGCAGGTCCAGGGCGGCAGTACTTCGTGCCCGCGCCCGGCGGGACACCGGATCCCCCGCGGCCATCATCGGCGCCCCGACGGACAGCGCAGTGGGAGCCCCGTCCGGACCCCGCACCTCCACCCCGACAGCCGCCGGCGAGCCCTCCGGCATCGGGCACCCCTGCATCGGGCACCCCTGCATCCGGTCAGCGGTCCGACGCTCGGCGCTCGGCCGCAAGATCGCGACCGGCGGCGCCATCCGCGCCGACGCGCCCACCCGAGCGCGTCGCTCCCACCGGCATCCCACGCCGTCGGCGACGCTGGCTCAAGTGGGCGGCGATCGCCGTCCCGGTGCTGCTGCTGGTCGGCCTCGGGGTGCTGGTCGGCCGTGGGTTCGCGGCCTACCGCTCGATCGAGCGGATCGACCTGTCCGCCGTGCTCGATCCGGTGAACGGCGACACGGTCAACTACCTGCTGGTCGGCTCCGACTCCCGCGACGGGCTGGATCCCGACGTCGAGGTCGGCGGCAAGAGCACCGTGACCGGCAAGCGCTCCGACACGATCATCCTGCTGCGCGTCGGTCCGGACGGCACCCAGATGATGTCGATCCCACGCGACCTCTGGGTGACGAACGCGGCGACGGGCAAGGACGGCCGGATCAACGGCGCGTACAACCAGGGGCCGGCCAACCTGGTCGCGACGGTCAAGCAGAACCTCGACGTGCCGGTGCACCACTACATGGAGGTCGGCTTCGAGAGCTTCGTCGGCGTGGTCGACGCGCTCGGTGGCATCGAGATCGACTTCCCCCATCCGGCGTTCGACACGCACTCGGGCCTCTACGTCGACCAGCAGGGGCCGGTGACCCTCGATGGGCGACAGGCGCTGGCCTACGCCCGGTCCCGTCACTACACGGAGAAGGTCGACGGCGAGGAGGTCACCGACCCCACTGCTGACCTGGGTCGTCAGCAGCGGCAGCAGCAGTTCCTTCGCACCGCGCTGGGAGCGGTCGGTGCGTCCCGCAACCCGTTCGAGCTCGTAGGGGTCAGCGAGGCGCTCTCCGGCGGGCTGGTGCTCGACGACTCGATCGGCATGTTCGACCTGGTCGGGCTGGCCCGCAAGCTCAGCGGCTCCGAGCCCGAGACCGTGCTGCTGCCGACCAAGGGGGCGCGCAAGGGCGGTGCGGCGGTCCTGGTGCTGGAGCAGCCCGCAGCCGACGCGGTGCTCGCCGGCTTCCGCTGACCGCGCAACCCGGCCCGATAGGGTGCCCGGTCCGCGGCGCTCGAGCCGTGGCGCAGCGTCACCTCTCACATCCAGCAACAGGCCACACCAAGCAACAGGCCACATCCAGCAACCGGCCACATCCAGCAACAGGCCACATCCAGCAACAGGCCACACCCAGCAACAGGAGAGCTCCCAGCATGACCGAGTGCCCCGCCGCCGACGGTTCGTCGCCCCGCCAGACCAGCTTCGCTGCCGAGATGCCGATGTGCATCGACCCGGAGAAGAGCTACACGGCGGAGATCGTCACCAACCACGGCACGTTGACGGCGTTCCTCTACCCGCAGAAGGCACCCAGGACCGTCAACAACTTCGTCAGCCTGGCGCGCTACCACTACTACGACGGCCTGATCTTCCACCGGATCATCCGCGAGTTCATGATCCAGGGCGGCTGCCCCGAAGGCTCGGGCCGCGGGGGACCGGGCTACCGGTTCGCCGACGAGCTCCCCGAACCCGGCAAGTACGAGATCGGCTCGCTGGCCATGGCCAACGCCGGGCCGAACACCAACGGCAGCCAGTTCTTCATCGTCTCCGGAGCCCACGGTGTGACCCTGCCGCCCAACTACTCGCTGTTCGGCAAGCTGATCGACGGCTTCGACGTCCTGGCCGCCCTCGAGAAGGTGCCGACGGGCTCGGGCGACCGTCCGACCGACGACGTCGTGATCGAGCGCGTTTCCATCACCGAGAGCTGAGGTCGGCCGTCGTGGGTCGCAGGGGGGCAGCGATCGCGCTCGGTGCTGTCGCCGCCTCGGTGGCCGCCGCCGGCGTGGTTGCGGTGGCGCTGCGGCGCGACCCCGTCAGGGCGACCCGGCTGCGACGAACCGCCACCTTGGCGCGCGCCGGCGCCCGCACCGGCACGAGCTACGTGTCGATGCGCGCCCGGTCCGCCCTGGCCGACGAGGAGCGACGCCGGGAGCTGGCCGACGAGTACCAGCTGCGCAGCGCGGAGCAGGTGGCGGAGATGCTGGGCGGCATGAAGGGCGCGCTCATGAAGCTGGGTCAGATGGCCAGCTACCTGGACCAGGGCCTGCCCGAGCCGGTCCGAGAGGCGCTCGCCCAGCTCCAGCAGGACGCCCCGCCGATGGCCCCTGAGCTCGTCGACGAGGTCGTCGCCGCAGAGCTCGGTCGGCTCCCGGCCGAGGCGTTCGCCGAGTGGGACCCGGTGCCGCTCGCTGCCGCGTCGATCGGCCAGGTGCACCGAGCGGTCACCTGGGACGGTGCCGCGGTCGCGGTCAAGGTCCAGTACCCGGGGGTCGACCGGGCCATCGCTGCGGACCTGGAGAACACCGATCTGCTCTTCAACGTGCTCGGCATGCTGTTCCCGGGGATGGAGCCCGCTCCGATCGTCGCCGAGCTGCGCGAGCGGCTCGTCGAGGAGCTCGACTACCGGATCGAGGCGGACCACCAGCGGACCTTCGCCGAGCACTACGCCGGTCACCCGTTCATCCACGTGCCCGCGGTGTTCGACGAGCTGAGCACCGCCAGGGTGCTCACGACAGAGCTGGTCCAGGGGGCCCCGTTCGCCGAGGTGGTCCACTGGCCCGACGAGGAGCGCCAGCTCGCGGCGGAGTGCCTGTACCGGTTCGCGTTCGGCGGGATCTACCAGTTGCACGCCTTCAACGGCGACCCGCACCCGGGCAACTACCTGTTCCACCCCGGCGGCCGCATCACGTTCCTGGACTTCGGGCTGTGCAAGCGCTTCACCGAGGCCGAGGTCAAGGACTTCGAGGACATGATCACGGCGATGGTCATCGATCGCGACCTCGCCGCGTTCCGTCGGGTGATCGAACGCATCGGGTTGCTGTCACCGGACCTCGCGGTCTCCGACGAGGAGCTCGTGGCCTACTTCGGCCACTTCTACGAGTTCGTGATGGATGCCCGGGAGATGGAGATCACCCCGGAGTGGTCCTCGGACTCCGTCCGGCGGTTCTTCGACCTGTCCGGCCCGCACGCCGAGATCATGAAGGCAGCGAACCTGCCGCCGTCGATGGTGATCGTGCAGCGGATCAACATGGGGCTGTTCGCGTTGTTCGGCGACCTGCGGGCGCGGGCGAACTGGAGGGCGATCGCCGAGGAGCTGTGGACGTTCGTCGACGGGCCGCCGTCGACGCCGATGGGGGAGCGCATCGCCGAGTGGGAGCGGTCGCGTCGGACCGGCTGATGAACCCGCCAGACCCGAGGCGCAGGGTCGCGATCGCTACTCGACGATGCGGATCGGGTTGCCCAGGATCGCGGCCGACCACGTGGTCGCGTCCGTCACGCTGGCACCGACCGGGTATGCGGCCTTGATCTTGATCCAGCAGCCGGTGACCACCGCGGGGTTGCACGTGTAGTCGGCGGGGATCGGCACGTCGATCGTCAGAAGTCGACCGTTGAAGGACGAGCTCGACACGTTCGACAACGTGCACGTCGAGGGCGACACCGACAGCGAGCCCCCGTTGTCACGGCTGATGCTGCAGCCCGAGAACGCGGTCTTGCCGGTCATCGACGTGTAGTCGGCGGGCGGCAGGATCTGCAGCGTGCCGGGCTGGGACCCTTCCCCCATGTCGAAGAGGTTGATCCGCAGCGTCCTGCCCTTGTCGGCGGGCAGCACCCGCGCCATGAAGAAGCGCGTGTCGGCACCGCTGGCGTTGGCGTAGATCGGTAGGCGACCGAGCGCGTTCACCGTCACGTTGGTGCCGTCGACGCTGTTCAGCCCGGTCGTTCCGAACCCGGTGCGGAACGACATGTGGTTGTGGCCGGAGGTGGTGATCGACGAGTTGTAGGTCGTCGGGCTCGCCGCGGTGACGTTGGTGCGGACCTGGACGATGTACTTGCCGACGACCACGTTGGAGTTGCTGACGGTGCACATGGTCGCCCAGCGTCGGAACGACTCGCCGAAGGACACCACGCCGTCGTTCGGGTCGAGCCGGCCGGTGGTCGCGTGCATGAGCCTGTCGTAGATGGCGTTGGCGTTGCCCGGGTTGAAGCCGTCGACAGTCACCGGCGGGCAGCCCGGAACGGGCAGGTTGTCGGTGTTGTTCCACGGCGTGTTGTCGGGGAGCAGGAACCGGAACGTGGTGTTCACTGGGTTCGTGCCCGGGTGCATGTCACCCGAGCAGTACTTGACGGTGGCCCCGTTGTAGCGGGTGGTGGCGTCCGCTCCGTACTTGGGCACGAGGTTCGTCCGCTGTGCCGCACTCGGCATGTTCGTGCCACACGTCGTGCCGACGTTCACCCAGGGCGCGTCGAACACCTGGAAGATCAGGTCACCGGAGCCTTTCGACGTGACGTTGAGCGAGTAGAAGTACCCCTGCTCGGCGTACTCGGTGTTGGTGCTGCCCGAGCAGCCGTAGACCCCGCTGCCGCAGGTCCTGCTCTGGTAGCGGTCGCCCTGCTCCTTCGCCGTCGACGGTCCGCTGATGTTGACCCACATCTGGGTCCCGGGGTCGGTCCCGTCGGGGTCGTTGCCCAGCTTGTTCTGCGGTGAGCCCATCGGCACCGGGGCGACGTACTCACCGACCGCCTCCCGGGTCATCCGCAGCTTGTCCATGCCGATGAGGCCCAGGAAGAACGTGGGGACGTCGGTCGTGATCTTGACCCGCACCTGGTTCGGGTTCGCCTCCTGGCTGACCGCCACCGTGGTGTTGCGGACGCCCCCGAGGGGGTAGCCGTTCTTGGTGACCACCGACCGGGCCTCGGTCGTGGCGCCGGAGAGGTTGCCCGGCATGAACGCGGCCCCGGCAAGGGCTCCGGAGTCGGCGGCACGCTGGATCCGCTCGGCACGGAGGTACCAGTTCGACATGTCCACCGCGAAGCCAGCGAACAGCACCATCAGGAGCAGGGTGATCGCCAACCACACGATGGCGATGCCGCGCTCGCGTCGGTCGCGCTCGCTCCACCGCTTCGCCCACCGTCCCCGGCGCGAGGTCGCCTGTGCCGTCGTCATGCGCACTGGTCGGTCGGGACCGGTTCGATCCGCATGATCGTCTTGCCGTCGACGTAGTTGTAGGTGCCGATCAGCTTGGTCAGGTACGAGTGCCGGATCAGCACCCACACGCCGACGTTGCCCAACGGGTTCGCCACCGGGTTCGCGTTGCAGACGTTGAAGTCCGTCGCGGTCAGCGACCCGCTCTGGTAGGTCATCTGCTTCGTCGAGTCGTTCCACATGTAGCGGATGCACTTCGTGGCGCAGCCGCTCATGGAGTTCGTCTTGGCCGGGAAGCCGCCCACGGGTCGACCGTCGGTGTTGGTGGTGTCGACCGCGTAGACGACCATGCCGATCGGCGTCGCACTGGTGAGCGCCGTCAGGTCAGCGCTCACCGCCTTGGCGACGTCGTCGGCCGGCCCGGTGTTGGTCGCGTTGTGCAGGTTGCCGGTCGTCGGCCCGAACGTCGCCGCGGCGAGGCGGGCGCCGCTGCGGCTGGCGCCGGTGGCGGTCGTTCCCGTGGCGTACACGAGGCCGAACTCGATGATCCCCAGCAGGAAGACCATGAGCACCGGAAGGATGATCGCTGCCTCCACCATGGCCGCGCCGGACTCCGAGCGGTCGGGTCGGTGGCGGTAGACGCGTCCCAGGCGGGATCCCCGCCAACCCCTCGCGCTCCGCCCGCTCAGGGCGCTCCCGTGTTCCATCACACGTACCGTGTCGGCAGCGGAGCACGTGTACTTGAGCCAGACGGCCCCAGTTGGTGTGGGTCGATGTGCCCAGCGTGCGTCTCGGAGCCTCTCGTGCACCTTCGTCGCTGCCTGCAGCGCCGCCCGCGACGCCGCGCCGCCCACGTTCGGCTCCCGCCGGGAAGCCCCGAGGTCTAGCGTGGATCCATGGCGACGACTACGGGGCAGGTCAGTGCGGGCGACACCGCGGTGCTCGAGGGCGCCGAGCCGGTGGACGACGAGACGACCGGCGGACCGTCGATCGAGACGTTCGACCCTCGGACCGCGACGTTGCTGGCGATCGTGCCCGACCAGTCGGCATCGGAGGTCCGTGCCGCTGTCGCCCGCGCCCGGGCGGCGGCGGGGCCGTGGTCGAACCTCACCTTCAAGGAGCGGGCCCGCCACCTGCTCGTCGTGCGGGACCGCCTGCTCGACCGTGCCGAGGAGCTCGTCGGCACCATCTGTGCCGAGACCGGCAAGCAGCCCGCGGAGGCGGTCACGACCGAGCTCCTGGCGGTGTGCGAGACCATCGACTGGTACGCCCGCAACGGCGAACGCATCCTCAAGCCCCAGCACGTCGGTCCGGGGACGATGGCGCACAAGTCGGCGTGGAAGCGCTACGAGCCGCTGGGTGTCGTCGGCGTGATCAGCCCCTGGAACTACCCGTTCACGCTGTCGATGACCCCGACGGTGACGGCGCTCTTTGCCGGCAACGCTGCCGTGCTGAAGCCGTCGGAGGTGACACCCACGGTCGGGTTGGCGATCGGCGAGCTGTTCGCCGACGACACGTGGGGCGACCTCGTGCAGGTGGTCACCGGCGGTGGCGCGACGGGTGAGGCGCTCGTGCGCTCCGGGGTCGACAAGGTGTGCTTCACCGGCTCGGTCCGAACCGGAAAGCGTGTCATGGCAGCCGCCGCCGACTCGCTCACCCCGGTGCTGCTCGAGCTGGGTGGCAAGGACCCGATGATCGTGTGCGACGACGCCGACCTGGTCCGGGCGGCCAAGGGTGCGGTGTGGGGCTCGATGCAGAACGCCGGCCAGACGTGCATGTCGGTCGAGCGGGTGTACGTGGAGCGTGGCGTCTACGACGAGTTCGTGGAGAAGGTGCTGGAGGAGGTCGCGTCGATCCGCCAAGGCGACGCCGGCCACGGTGACATCGGGTCCATGACCTTCGAACCCCAGGTCGCGGTGGTCGAGCGCCACCTCGCCGACGCGGTCGACAAGGGGGCGACGGTCCTGGTCGGCGGTCGACGAGTCGAGCGCGACGGGCTGTGGTTCCCGCCGACCGTGGTGGTCGACGTCGACCACTCCATGGACCTGATGACCGAAGAGACGTTCGGTCCGGTCCTGCCGATCATGGCCGTCGCGGATTCCGACGAGGCGTTGCGCCTGGCGAACGACTCAGCGTACGGGTTGAACAGCTCGGTGTGGACCGAGGACTCCGACCGGGGGGTGCAGCTGGCCAACCGCATGCAGGCAGGCAACGTGTGCATCAACGACTGCCTCGTCTCCTACGCCATCACCGGGCTGCCGTTCGGCGGCGTCAAGAGCTCGGGGATCGGTCGGGTCCACGGCTCGGAGGGGCTGCGGGAGATGTCGCAGGTCAAGTCGGTGATGGCGCCGCGGGTCAAGGTCCCTCGGGAGCTGTGGTGGTTCCCGGTGCCCCGTCACCTCGACCGGATCGCCATCGCCACGATGCGGGCGCGGTTCGGCTCCAGCGTGCGCACCAAGCTCGGTCGCTGACGAGCGGCTCGTCACGCCTGGGCGTCGCGCAGGGTGCGCACCACCAGGCGCGTGACCGCATCCACCGGCGGTGCGTCGCCACCGCTGAGCGGCTCGACGGTGCAGAACACCTCGGTCGTGGCGTCGCTGCGGCCCTGCAGGCTGAACAGCAGCGAGCTGGTCGGCGCCTCCACGAACTCGACGATGACCTCGAGCAGTCCGGCGGTGCGGTCGAGGTAGCTGATCTCGCCGAGCGCGTGAGCGGCGTCGACCAGGAGCATCAGCGTCTCCTCTGCCGGGGCGTGGATGGCGATCGAGTCGGCGTCGAGGGCGCTGACGACGATGCGCGGCCGATCCGACGTCGGGCCGGGTCGTGGTGACGTCGGTCCAGATCGTCGTGGTGGTCCGGCCCGGCCCTTCGGCGGATGGGCAGCCTTGCCGGACGGCACCCGCGATGCCGTGTCCGGCGGCTGGAGGTCGCCGGAGCGGATCGCGGTGCTGAGCACCCGGTACGCGAGGTTCAGCCGGGCCGTGCGGTCGGCGGCATCGGGACGGTTGCTGACGTCAGGGTGGGCGCGGCGGACGAGGCGCCGGTACCTCTCACGCACCGCGACCGTGTCCAGCGCGACATCCGCGCCGATGCCGAGGATCCTCCGCGCCTCGTCGGCGTTCACCTGGGCACGCTACCCCGCACACCGTCGCCCCGTCCCGGTCGATCTGCACTGTGAGCGCCCTCAGGACCACGCAAGGTGGTGGTCGTGAATGGAATTCGGGGGATCCGGGTAGGTCGTTGCCCCAGATGAGGCCGTCGTCGCCCCAGATCGAGCTGCTGTGCCGCCCGGTGGCGGCGATCACGACCGGTCGACGTCTTGACACGCGTCGTACCATGAGGGTCCCCCGAGCGGCGGCGGACTCACACTCGATCGTGTCGAACAGGTGTTCTGGTCGAACGCAGCGTCATGCGACATCGACTTCGGCACGGACAGCGGTCCGAGTTGAAGGCGTCGGCGCAGCGCGGTGCCACCAGGACGCCGCTCGATCGGTGTCGGACGACGTCAGGAGAAAGGTGCAACGTGGCGAAGCAGCGAGCAGAGCGTGACGAAGAAGACCTCGTTCGGCTCTACCTGAGCGAGATCGGTCAGTACCCGCTGCTGACCAAGGACGACGAGTCGCGCCTGGCGCAGGCCATGGAGAACGGCAAGGAGGCGGCGCTCGAGCTCGAGGCCAACGAGCGGAGCCTGTCGCCGGCACGCAAGCGTGAGCTGCGCAAGCTGGTCAAGGCCGGCGACGAGGCCGAGCGCTCCTTCGTGCAGTCGAACCTGCGCCTCGTCGTCTCGATCGCCAAGAAGTACCAGGCTTCGGGCATGCCCCTCCTGGACCTCATCCAGGAGGGCAACCTCGGCCTGATGCACGCCGTGGAGAAGTTCGACTGGCGCAAGGGCTTCAAGTTCTCCACCTACGCCACGTGGTGGATCCGCCAGGCGCTGACCCGCGGCATCGCCAACACCAACCGGACGATCCGGCTCCCGGTCCACGCCGGCGACAACCTCGCCCGGGTCCAGAAGGCGCGTGTGCGCCTCGAGACCTCCTTCGGTCGTCGGCCGACTGTCGCGGAGCTGGCTGCGGACCTCGACATGCCCGAGGACAAGGTCACCGAGATCCTGCGCTTCGCCGCCGACACGCTGTCGCTGTCCACCCCGCTCCGGGAGGACGGCGACGCCGAGCTCGGCGACATCGTGGAGGACCCGACGGCGGCGTCGCCCTTCGAGGCCGCAGCGGAGTCGCTCCTGCCCGCCCAGATCAGCCGACTGATGCTTCCCCTCGACGATCGCGAGCGGGAGATCCTGTCGCTGCGCTTCGGCCTGGACAGGGGCGAGCCCCGCACCTTGGAAGAGGTCGGGGAGCACTTCGACCTCACCCGTGAGCGGATCCGCCAGATTGAGGCCCGAGCCATGTCCAAGCTGCGCCACCCGTCCTCCGACACCGGTGCCCGGGACCTGCTCAACGCCTGATCAGGCAGGAACTGACCCGATCTTGGGGGATCTCGACGTGTGAGACGTCGGATCGCCCCAAGTTCGGGTGGTCAGCGGCCGCCGCGGAACCAGGCGGTGAAGGCGGAGCGCATCTGGGTGACGTCGCTCGTGGCCATCAGCTCGCGAGCCGAGTGCATCGAGAGCATCCCCATGCCGGCATCGACGGTGTCGACGGCGAGGCGTGCCGCCGTCAGCGGACCGATCGTGGACCCGCACGGCAGGTCGCCGCGGTGGGAGTAGTCCTGCACGGCGACGTCGGCGGCGTCGCACGCGGCCCGGAACGCCGCCGCGCCTCGTGAATCGGTCGCGTAGCGGGCGTTCACGTTGTGCTTGATGACCGGCCCGCCGCCCGCCCTGATCCAGTGGTTCGGCTCGTGGCGCTCCGGGTAGTTGGGATGCGTGGCGTGGGCCATGTCGGCCGACAGCAGGAGTGAGCGTCCGAGGGATCGCAGCAGGCCATCCCGGGTGCCGCCGAGGGCGACGACCCGACGTTCGAGCACGTGCTCCAACCACGCGCCGTCCGCGCCGGTCGCGGTGCTCGAGCCGACCTCCTCGTGGTCGTTCAGCACGACGACGCTCGTGTGCTCCGGTGCAGGTTCGGCTGTCGCCAACTCGACCAGCGCAGCCAGCGCACCCCAGCAGCACGCCTGGTCGTCGAGGCGCGGGGCGGCCAGCAGCTCGTGGTCGACGCCGATCACCGCGGACGGCTGGACGTCGAACGCCATCGCCTCCCACGCGACCACGTCGCCGGGGGGCACGTCGACCTGATCGGCGAGCCACGCACGGAAGTCGCCCTCCCGGGCCTCGCCGAGACCCCACACCGGCGTCAGGTGGTGTTGCGGGTCGAGCCTGAGGCCGTCGCTCGAGACCTCCCGGTCCAGGTGGATCGCCAGCTGGGGGACCCGCATGACCGCGCCCGTCGTCCGGAACGACCGGTGCTCCGAACCGCCGGTGCCGGCCTGCACAGCGACTCGTCCGGCGAGGCCCAGGTCCCGGTCGAGCCACGAGTTGCGCAGTGCGCCGCCGTAGACCTCGACGCCGAGTTGACGCCAGCCGGCCGTCGAGCGATCGGGGCGGGGCCGGACGCGCAGACCGGGGGAGTCGGTGTGGGCTCCGATCATGGCCAGCGCGGCGTCGGGGGAGCGATCACGACCTGGCGACCACGCCACGATGGCCCCGTCGCGGGCGACGTAGGCCGGTCCGTCGACCCGGGCCGCGTCCCAGGCGTCGGTCGGATCGAGCGCCGTGAAGTCGGCTGAGTCCAACAGCGCCCGGGCCGCCGCCACTGCGTGGTACGGAGTGGGCGACGCGTCGATGAAGTCGATGAGCGCGGCGACGTCGGGTGGCAGAACGCCGCTCGTCGGATCGGTCCTCACGGCGTGCCTCCTGGTCCTGTGGCGTTCGGGGTCAGACCGGCACAGGCCTGGCGCTCGGCCATGACCGCGAGGCCGGCGTCGGCCTGTGCTCCGGTGTCGGGTACGGGGAGGCTGTTGCGGATCGTCGCCGGCGTCCAGGTGGAGCCGTCGATGCGTCGGCCGGTGGCGCTCACCGTGAGCACGCCGCTGCGGGCACCCTCGGGGGAGTTGGCCTGGAACGCGAAGTTGCCCAGCGAGTACGCCACGAACTGATCACCGTGGAAGCCGACGCCTTGCAGCCGATGCGGGTGCGAACCGACGACGATGTCCGCTCCGGCGCTGGTGAGCAGCGCCACGAGGTCCTTCTGGCGCTGGTTCGGACAGGTCTGGGTCTCGGTGCCGTAGTGCAGGAAGACCACGAGCGTGTCGACCAGCGGTCGCAGCGCCGCGACCGCCTCGGCGAAGCGGGCCTGGTGGGCTTCCTCGGTGCTGGCCAGGCCCGGATGTCCGGGTCCAGCGGTCCACCGGGAGACGAGGTGGGCGTCGAACACGTCGTTGGCGGCAAGGAACCCGATGCGCTGACCCTTCACCTCGGTGATCCACGGTGCGTATGCCTCGGCCTCGTCGATGCCGATGCCGAGGATCGGAAAGCCCCGCTCCCGCTTGATCCGCAGCGAGTCCGCCAAGCCCTCTGGCCCGAAGTCCAGGCCGTGGTTGTTGGCCATGGTCACCACGTCCACCCCGGCGGCGGCCACGGCGTCGATCGCCTGCTCCGGGACCTGGAACGTGAACTTCTTGGCGGCGGGGGTGCCGCCGGAGCCGAGCGCGGCTTCGAGGTTGAGCATCGTGACGTCCGCGGACTGCAGCACCGGGGCGATCGCCGCCAGGACCGTGGAAGGAGCGGACCGCACGGTGTCGAGGTTGTTCTGGAAGTTCGTGTCGCCTGCGAACGCCAACGTCACGCTCTGGCCGCTCCCGGTTGGGGGCCGGATCGTGGTCGTGGGTGTGCCGGTCGTGGGTGTGGCGGTCGTGAGTGTGGTCGTGTCCGCCGATCGCTCGGCGGCGACGTTCCGGTCGGCGGCACCGTTGCCGTCCCCGTTGCCGGCGCAGGCGACCGACCCCAGCGCCGCCAGCGTCACCAAGCCGACCAGCACCGCGGTGTGCGCAGCGGGGCGAACGATGGGGCGACGGTGGCGCGGAACGGGCACCGGGTCACGCTACCGGTGCCCTGCAGTCGCCTCGTGGAACCTCCCGTGCGCCTCTCCTTCGAGAACCGATCCCAATATCCGTTGGGCGGTTCGGAGGGCCTCGGCTATTCTTGACCGACCCCGTCGGGACCGGCTGCGCCGGCTTCGACAGCAGGTGCCGCAGCAACGTCGCTCCGGTGCCGGGCCGCCGATGACGTCGGTCCACCCCCCACGCTCGCGGCGATCCGCAGCTGTTGCAGTCAGTGACGACTGCTCGGCGTCCGCACCAGCCGACGTCGACCACCACACCGCCGTCCGGTCCGCCGGGCGCACGCAACAGGAGCACCATGACCAACCGTCGACCCGGGGTCCGCCCCGGCCCGGTGGGCCTCTACCACCCCGACCAGGAGCACGACGCCTGCGGCGTCTCCTTCGTCTGCGACCTCCACGGGCGCCCCAGCCACGACCTCGTCGCCAAGGCGCTGACCTCGCTCTGCAACCTCGACCATCGGGGTGCGACCGGCGCCGAGGTGAACACCGGCGACGGCGCGGGCATCCTCGTCCAGGTCCCCGACGCGTTCTTCCGCTCCGTGCTGCCGTTCGAGCTGCCCGCCGTCGGCCACTACGCGGTCGGCATCGGGTTCCTGCCGTCTGACGGGCCCGACGCGGACGCCGCCGCGGCCGGCATCGAGAAGATCTGCGCCGAGGAGGGCGCCGAGGTGCTCGGCTGGCGCGAGGTGCCGATCGACGCATCGATGATCGGGGCGACGGCGCTCGGTGCCATGCCCAGCTTCCGGCAGGTGTTCCTGAGCGACGGTTCCGCCACCCGCAGCGGCATCGAGCTCGACCGCCTGGCCTACGTGGTTCGCAAGCGGGTCGAGCACGAGATCCTGACCCCCGACGGCGATGCGGCGGTCTACTTCCCGTCGCTGTCGAGTCGCACGGTCGTCTACAAGGGCATGCTCACGACCCCGCAGCTCGGCGACTTCTTCGAGGACCTGCGCGACGAGCGCTTCGAGTCGGCCCTGGCACTGGTGCACTCCCGGTTCTCCACGAACACGTTCCCGTCGTGGCCGCTCGCGCATCCGTACCGCTACGTCGCCCACAACGGCGAGATCAACACCGTGCAGGGCAACCAGAACTGGATGCGGGCCCGTGAGGCGCTGCTGGCGTCAGACCGGTTCCCGACCGGTGCCGGCACCGCCGGGCTGGAGCGGATCTTCCCGATCTGCACCCCTGGCAGCTCCGACACCGCTCGTCTGGACGAGGTCCTCGAGCTGCTGCACCTGGGTGGCTACTCGCTCCCGCACGCCATGTTGATGATGATCCCCGAGGCGTGGGAGCGCCACGCCGACATGGACCCGGCGGTCCGGGACTTCTACCGCTTCCACGCCTGCATCATGGAGCCGTGGGACGGTCCCGCCTCGGTGACCTTCACCGACGGCACGGTCGTGGGCGCCGTGCTCGACCGCAACGGCCTGCGACCGTCGCGCTACTGGGTCTGCGACGACGGTCTCGTGGTCATGGCTTCCGAGGTGGGCACGTTGCCCATCGACGCGAGCCACGTCGTCACCAAGGGCCGCCTGCAGCCCGGCAAGATGTTCCTGATCGACACCGAGCAGGGTCGCATCATCGACGACGAAGAGATCAAGTCGACGCTCGCGGCGGAGCACCCGTACGGCGAGTGGCTCGACGAGCACCTCCTGCGGCTGGAGGACCTCCCCGAGGTCGCCCACATCCGCGAGTCGAGCCGTGAGGTGCTGCGCGAGCAGCAGACGTTCGGCTACACCCACGAGGACCTCAGGATCCTCATCGAGCCCATGGTCCGCACCGGCGTCGAGGCGCTCGGCTCCATGGGGACCGACACGCCGCTCGCCGTCCTGTCGGACCGGCCGAAGCTGGTCTACGACTACTTCAAGCAGCTGTTCGCCCAGGTCACGAACCCGCCGCTCGACGCCATCCGCGAGGAGCTCGTCACCTCGCTGCTCAAGGTCGTCGGACCCGAAGGGAACCTGCTCGACCCGGGCCCGCAGTCCTGTCACCTCCTCGAGCTGCCGCATCCGATCCTCGGCAACGAGGACCTGGACCGCATCCGGCACATCGAGGAGGCGGACCCCCGCTTCAAGGCGCGGACGATCCGATGCCTGTACCCGGCGTTCTCCGGGGGCCGTGGCCTGCGACGGGCACTCGAGCGCATCCGCGCCGAGGTGTCCGATGCCATCGACGACGGCGCCAACATCATCGTGTTGTCGGACTGGCTCTCGAACGAGGACCTGGCCCCCATCCCGATGCTGCTCGCCACCGCGGCGGTGCACCACCACCTGATCCGCGAGAAGACCAGGACCAAGGTCGGCCTGATCGTGGAGACCGGCGAGGCCCGCGAGGTGCACCACTTCGCGCTGCTGCTCGGCTACGGCGCCGCGGCGGTCAACCCGTACCTGGCGTTCGACTCGATCGAGCACATGATCAACGACCGGGCCACCAGCGTCGACGACTTCGATGTCGCGGTCGCCAACTACCGCAAGGCGGTGGGCAAGGGGATCCTGAAGGTGATGTCCAAGATGGGCATCTCCACCGTCGCCTCCTACACCGGCGCCCAGATCTTCGAGGCGATCGGCCTGGGCTCGGAGCTGGTCGACGAGTACTTCACCGGGACCGTCAGCCGACTCGGTGGCATCGGCCTGGACGAGGTCGCCGAGGAGGTGCGACGCCGGCACTCGCGCGCGTACCCGTTCCGCCAGGAGGAGCGAGCGCACCGGACCCTCGACGCTGGTGGCGAGTACCAGTGGCGCCGCGAGGGCGAGCACCACCTCTTCAACCCCACGACCGTCTTCAAGCTCCAGCACGCCACCCGCAGCGGCCAGTACTCCGTGTTCAAGGAGTACACGCAGATGGTGGACGACCAGGCCGAGCACCTGGCCACTCTGCGAGGCCTGTTCCGCCTGAAGACCGAGGATCGCACCCCGGTTCCGCTGGAGGAGGTCGAGGCGGCCACCGAGATCGTGAAGCGCTTCTCCACCGGCGCGATGAGCTACGGGTCGATCTCCGCAGAGGCGCACGAGACCCTGGCGGTCGCCATGAACCGGCTCGGCGGCAAGTCCAACACCGGTGAGGGCGGCGAGGACCCGGACCGCTTCACCCCCGACGATGACGGGGACCTTCGACGGTCGTCGATCAAGCAGGTGGCGTCAGGTCGCTTCGGCGTCACGTCGGAGTACCTGACGAACTCCGACGACATCCAGATCAAGATGGCCCAGGGCGCCAAGCCGGGCGAGGGTGGCCAGCTCCCGGGCCACAAGGTGTATCCGTGGATCGCCGCGACCCGGCACTCGACACCCGGCGTGGGTCTGATCTCGCCGCCTCCGCACCACGACATCTACTCGATCGAGGACCTGGCGCAGCTCATCCACGACCTGAAGAACTCCAACCCGCAGGCGCGCGTGCACGTGAAGCTGGTGGCCGAGGTCGGTGTCGGGACCGTCGCCGCGGGCGTGGCCAAGGCCAAGTCCGACGTCGTGCTGATCTCCGGCTACGACGGAGGCACCGGCGCCAGCCCGTTGACCTCGCTCAAGCACGCTGGTGCGCCCTGGGAGCTCGGCCTGGCCGAGACCCAGCAGACGCTCGTGCTCAACGGCCTACGGGACCGCATCGTCGTGCAGGTCGACGGGCAGCTCAAGACCGGCCGTGACGTCGTGATCGGCATGCTGCTCGGTGCCGAGGAGTTCGGCTTCGCCACCGCCCCGCTCGTCGTGTCGGGCTGCGTGATGATGCGGGTCTGCCACCTCGACACGTGCCCGGTCGGCATCGCCACCCAGAACCCGGTGCTCCGCGAGCGCTACTCGGGCAAGCCGGAGTTCGTCGAGAACTTCATGCTCTACATCGCCGAGGAGGTCCGGGAGCTGCTCGCCGAGCTCGGCTTCCGGACCGTCGAGGAGGCCGTCGGACACGCCGAGCTGATCGACGTGGCCGCCGCTGTCGAGCACTGGAAGGCGCAAGGCCTCGACCTGTCGCCGATCCTGCACGTGGTCGAGCCCTGGGCGACCGACGCGCTGCACCATCGGCGCCCTCAGGACCACGGGCTCGACAAGGCGCTCGACAACGTGCTCATCGCCCAGGCCGCAGAGGCGGTCGCCGAGGGCACCCCGCTGCACCTGCGGCTGCCGATCCAGAACGTGAACCGCACCGTGGGAACGATGCTCGGCCACGAGGTCACCAAACGTCACGGTGGCGCCGGCCTGCCCGAGGACACGATCGTGATCGACTTCGAGGGGTCGGCGGGCAACAGCTTCGGCGCCTTCCTGCCGCCCGGCGTGACCATGCGGCTGTGGGGCGACGCCAACGACTACGTGGGCAAGGGCCTCTCGGGCGGTCGGCTGGTGGTCCGTCCGCCGGTCGATCCGCACCCTGACTTCGTCGCCGAGCAGAGCATCATCGCCGGCAACGTGATCCTCTACGGTGCCACCCGAGGCGAGGTGTTCCTGCGGGGCATCGTCGGTGAGCGCTTCTGCGTGCGCAACTCGGGCGCTGTGGCCGTTGTCGAGGGCGTGGGCGACCACGGTTGCGAGTACATGACCGGTGGGCGCGTGGTGGTGCTCGGTCCGACCGGGCGGAACTTCGGTGCCGGCATGTCCGGTGGCATCGCCTACGTGCACGACCCGGATGAGACCTTCGCTGCACTGGTCAACTACGAGATGGTGTCGCTGACCGAGCTCGACGACGCCGATCGAGACGACCTCGAACGCATGGTCCGTCGCCACGCCGAGGCCACCGGGTCCCCCGTCGCGGCTGCGCTCCTGGAGGACTTGGACGCGTCGCTCGGACAGTTCCGCAAGGTCATGCCGAAGGACTACCAACGGGTGCTCGACGCCACGGCCCGGGCCCAGGCGGAGGGGCTCGACATCGTCGAGACGATCATGGCGGCCAGCCAACCGGCCTGACCCCACCCCACCCCGCCCGTTCTGTTCCACAAAATCGACCAAAATCGGTCGATTTTGTGGAACAGAACGGGCAGACGCAGCGAGAACGAGAGCAGCGAGAACGAGAGGCACGGAAGAGGAATGGGTGACGTCAAGGGCTTTCTGAAGCACGGACGGGAGCTGCCGAGCCGGCGGCCGGTCCCCGTGCGCCTGCGCGACTGGAACGAGGTCTACGAGGAGTTCCCCTCCGACCACCTCCAGACCCAGGCGAGTCGCTGCATGGACTGCGGCATCCCGTTCTGCAACAACGGCTGCCCGCTGGGCAACATCATCCCGGACTGGAACGACCTGGTCTACCGGGACCGCTGGGAGGCCGCCATCGAGCGCCTCCACGCGACGAACAACTTCCCCGAGTTCACCGGTCGGCTGTGCCCTGCGCCGTGCGAGGCCGCCTGCGTGCTCGGCATCAACCAGGACCCGGTGACGATCAAGCAGGTCGAGGTCACGATCATCGACCGCGCGTGGGCGCAGGGTTGGGTCCGGCCGGTCCGCCCCAGTCGGTTCACCGGCAAGAAGGTCGCCGTGATCGGCTCCGGGCCCGCCGGTCTGGCCGTGGCTCAGCAGCTCACCCGAGCCGGGCATCAGGTCATCGTGTACGAGCGGGCGGATCGCATCGGCGGTCTCCTTCGCTACGGCATCCCCGAGTTCAAGATGGAGAAGCGCGTCCTCGACCGGCGGCTGGCCCAGATGCGTGCCGAGGGCACCGAGTTCCGCACCCGGGTCGACGTGGGCACCGACATCAGCGTGGAGAAGCTGCGTGGCGATCACGACGCCGTGGTCATCGCCACGGGTTCGACCCACGCTCGCGACCTGCCCATCCCCGGTCGCGAGCTCGACGGCATCCACCAGGCGATGGAGTACCTGCCGTGGTCCAACCGGGCCCAGGAGGGCGACCTGGCAGTCGACGACGTGCCGATCCACGCGGCGGGCAAGGACGTGATCATCATCGGCGGCGGTGACACCGGTGCGGACTGCCTGGGCACCGCACACCGCCAGGGCGCGGCCAGCATCCACCAGTTCGAGATCATGTCGCGCCCGCCCGAGGAGCGGCCCGACGCCAACCCGTGGCCCACGTGGCCGTTCATCTACCGGACGAGCTCCGCCCACGAAGAGGGCGGCGAGCGGGTGTTCTCCATCAACACCGTCGAGTTCCTCGACGACGGGAGCGGTCATGTCCGGGCGTTGAAGGTGGTCGACGTCGAGCAGCAGGTCGTCGACGGCCGCCCGTCGTTCGTGCCGGTCGAGGGCAGCGAGCGCGAGCTGCCCGCCGATCTGGTGTTCCTGGCCATGGGCTTCGTCGGACCGGAGCGCTCCGGCTTCCTCGACACCCTCGGCGTCGAGATCGACGCTCGGGGCAACGTCGTCCGCGACGCCTCGTGGGCGACGTCGGAGGACGGGGTCTTCGTGTGCGGTGACGCAGGTCGGGGCCAGAGCCTGATCGTGTGGGCGATCGCCGAGGGCCGCTCGTGCGCCGCTGCGGTCGACGCCCACCTGATGGGGGAGACGGACCTGCCCGCGCCGGTCCTGCCGACGGATCGTCCGCTGGTCTGAGCCGTCGGGCCCCGCACGCATGGCTGGCCGCAGCGGTCGGGATCGGACCGACGCCACCGCCGACGCGCCCCTGCGCGTGGTGATCGTCCACTGGAACCAGCCGACCGACTGCATCGGCACCGTTCGACGGTTCGGCGCTCGTGAGGTCCCCGTCCGCGTGACAGTGGTCGACAACGCCTCGGCACCCGACGCCCTCGCCGAGCTGCGCCGCGGTCTCGACGACCTGCGGGACGGGTGGGCGAGCGGACCAGACGGCATCGAGCTGATCGAGCACCCGGTCAACTCCGGGTTCGGGCCCGGTGCCAACGTCGGGCTCCGCCGCTTCCTCGACGATCCCGACGACGGCGAGTGGGTGGCGCTGGCGCCCCACGACGTGGACCCCTTCCCCGGGTGCCTGGCCGCGGTGCTCGCTGCTGTCGCCGCCGAGCCGATGGCCGGCCTGGCCTGCGCGGACGTGGGTGACGGGATGCTGCCGGCGATCGACCCGTACTTCGGCGGGATGGCCGTGCCGGTCGAGGTGCCTGACGACGACAGCGACGAGCTGCCCCGCTGGGAGGACGCGGCCTATCCCCACGGGACTCTGATGTTCCTGCGAAGGTCGATGCTCGAAGAGGTCGGGCTGTTCGACGAGCGCTACTACTCGTACTGCGAGGAGGCTCAGCTGGCGTTGCGGGCTCGGCGCGCCGGCTGGTCGGTCGGCCTGGTGCGTGGCGCCCGCGTGCAGAATCTCCACATGGGCTCATCGGTCGCTCGGGTGGATCACCTGCAGACCCGCAACACGCTCCTGCTCGTGCAGGAGATGAGCGGCTGGTACCACGCCACCATCCGATCCGTGATCACGTTGTGGCAGACCGCCCGCGGCATCGTGCAGCCGTCGAGCCGGCCGTACATCTTCGACCCTGCGGCCCGGATGAAGGGCCTGCGGGACTTCTGGCTGCGCCGATTCGGCCCACCTCCACCCTGACCCTGACCGGCCCAGCCGGGTGAACTTGGGGGATCTCGACGTGTGAGGCGACCGATTCCCCCGAGTTCCACGTGTGCTCCGGGCGGTCGAGCGAACTTGGGGGATCTCGACGTGTGAGGCGACCGATTCCCCCGAGTTCCACGTGTGCTCCGGGCGGTCAGGCGTCGTCGAGGGGGAGGACGCCTTCCTCTCGGGCCCGGTCGATCGCCGCGGCCCGGTCGTGCACGCCCAGCTTGCGGTAGATCCGCTTGAGGTGAGAGCGCACCGTCTCGTGGCTCACGTACAGCTCGGCACCGATCTCCCGGGCCGTCGCACCGCTGTCGAGGCGCGTCAGCACCTCGACCTCCCGGTCGCTCAGGCCCAGCAGCGACGCCGGGGAGCGGTCGAGGTCGATCAGGCGGGCGGCGAGCGCTGCGGCGCGGACGGCGACGTCGGCGTCGACCACGATCTCGCCGTTGGCGGCAGCGATGACGTCGTCGACCAGCCGTCGCGCCTCCCTCGGCTTGGACACGTATCCCTGCACACCGGTGCGCAGCAGCCGGAGCAGCGTCCGCTCGTCGGTCCGCTCGGCGAGGACCAGGATCGGCATGGTGGTGATCGATCGCGCTTCGGTGGCGGCCGGCACCCCGTCGTCGGCCAGGCCGCTGGTGTCGAGCAGAACGACGTTGGCGGAGCGCGCCTCGTCGGGTGACAGCAGCTCCACAGCGGCGGCGTACGGTTCGAAGGTGCTGCGCAGCGCCCGCAGGACGAGCTCGTTCGAGGTGGCCGGAACGGCCCGCACCGGGACCGAGGGATGTGGTCGTGGCGAGGTCATGTGAACCACACCTACCCCGACGATGGCTCATCCATGACCCGTGCGGTCGGTCGACCTCAGCTGCCCTTGCGGCGGTCAAGGCGGTCGGCGCCGGCCGCCACGCCGGGGAGCTGAGGGGTGAACGCTCCGGTCCGCTGGGCGACGAGCTCGCCGACGACCGCCTCCACCTCGGCCCAGCTGCTGGCGCGGGGACCGTCGAGATCGCGGTTGTAGGGCTGATCGAACACGATCACCGTGTTGCCGCCGTCGCGCAGCGCTGCGACGTTGTGCGGGGCGTCCTCCACGTAGGCGTCGGCCTGCGCCTCGGGCTTGGCGCCGAGGAAGCACAGGTCCCGGTAGGGGATCCGATTGGCGTCGAGCCAGTCGACGGTGTCGGAGACGATCACCGCGTGCCCCCAGTTCGTGGCCAAGCGGTGGGTGATGATGCGGATCCACACACCGGCGTCCGACAGCCGCCACAGGGCATCGGCGACGCCGTCCATGGCGGGCATGTCGGCGAACATGCGGCGTTGCTGCACACCGAGGCGGTGGAGTCGGAGGAACTCGTCGCGATCGATGTCCCATTCGGCGAAGTCCCAGCTGATGTCGCGGGTCAGCGACGTGTCCGGCACACCCCGATCGGCCGCGACCACCGTCGCGAACGACTCGGTGTAGTCGGCGCACACCCCGTCGAGGTCGACGCCGAGCACGAAGTCGCCGACCCCGTCGGTCACCGACCACCCGCTGCTGTGCCCGCTGCTCGTGGCGCGCCCGCGGCCTTGCCCCTCGGATGGCGGGGCAGCCGTCGACGACTGCCACCCACGGCGGCAAGTGCCAGTGCGTCGTCGGCCAGGACGCGGAAGTTGGCGAGTGCAGCTGCGTCCCAGGTCAGCTCCGCCGCTCGGTCCAGCGCGCCGCGTTGCAGCCGGGCCCGCTGCACCGGATCGGTCATCACCCCCGCGATCAGGCCCGCGAGGTCGTCGTCGGTCAGCGCCAGCAGGCCGCTGCGCCCGGCGTCGATCGCGTCGGCGTGCCCGGCGATGTCGGTGGCCACGGCGGGGGTCCCGCAAGCGGCGGCCTCGGTGAGCGTCATGCCCCAGCCCTCGCGCGTCGATGCCGAGACGGCGATCCACGCCCGCCGGTACAGGGCGAGCAGCTCGTCGTCGCTGATGCGGCCGGGCAGGTGGACCCAGCCTCGACCACCCACGGCGTCGACCTGGGCCTCGATCTCCTCCCTCAGGTAGCCCTCGCCGACGATCGTGAGCTCCAGGTCCGGCACCTGTGAGCGGGCTGCGGCGATGATGCGCACGAGTCGGGAGAAGTCCTTCACGGGCGTCAGGCGGCCGACCGCGACCGCCATCGGCGTGGGGGAGCGACCGACGCCTGGGTCCCCGGCGTCGAGCGGGCAGAAGAACGGGTCGATGCCCGGGGGGATGACCGTGACGTGGGACTCGTCGAAGCCCAGCTCGTGGACCAGCTCGTCGCGGGAGGACGGTGAGAGCGTGACGACCGGGACTCTCCGGTAGAACGGCGGGGCCAGACGCTCCTCGAGCAGGTTGCCCAGAGGCGCCACAGGGCGGGGCAGGCTCTGCTGCCACATCGGGCCGTGCACGTGGTGCAGCCAGATGGCGGTCGGGCCGTGCCACCACAGGGGGGACAGGAAGGGCACGCCGTTCCAGATCTCGATCACCGCGTCGGCGGAGCCCAGCGACCCCAGCACCTCGGCGACCGCCGCTCGGGGGAAGACGACGTACCGGTTGCCGCGACGGCTCACCCGGTAGCCGTTGCGGAGGGCGGTCGGCGCTCGACCGACGGCGAACGACGTCCGATGCGTGACCTTGATGCCTGCCCGCGCCCACACCGACTCGATGGCGTCCGCATGGACCTCGGACCCGCCGGCCTCGTCGTCGTCGAGGTCGCGCCAGCCGAAGACGTGGACGCGCTCGATCCCTGCCTTCTCGGCCAGGTCGGCGACGCCGTCGACCGCGTCGTGGATCGGTTCAGGTGCTCCGGGCCGCTCCATGGGGACCCGTATGCTACGCAGACCGTCCCGCGATCCCGGGGACGCTGCGACGCGGTCCGCGTCCGCTTCGGGCACAGCGCCGAGTCGGACCGACCCAGGAGGAACCTCAGTGAAGCTCACCGGTGAGCGACCCATGCAGGGCCAGACGCCCGACTCGCTGCTCGCTCTGCACACCGCCGGCTACCGGGAGGTGCGGGCCCGCATGGGCGTCGGCCGCTTCCTCGACGTCGGTTGCGGTCTCGGCGACGAGTCGGTGGGCTTCGCTGGCGGCGGTCGGGAGCTGACCGGCGTGGACTACGACCCGGCGACGGCCGCGTCGGCGGTGCGCGCCCACGGCGCCGCCGGAATGGATGCGGTGTGCTCCGACGGGTCGTTGCTGGCGTTGCGGGGCGACGTGTTCGACAACGTGTGCTCGTCGCACCTCATCGAGCACTTCACCGAGCCCGAGCACCACGTGAGCGAGGTCGCCCGCGTGCTGGCCCCGGGCGGTACGGCGTTCTTCATCACGCCGAACGAACCAGCGGACTTCGAGAACCCGTACCACGTGTACCTGTTCGGTCCCGACGAGCTGCGCTCCATGCTGGGTCGGCACTTCCGGTCGGTGGAGCTCAGCGGGCTCGACGCCACGCCCAGAGTCAAGGCCGACTTCGAGAAGCGCCGGGCCATGGCCGACAAGCTGCTCCGACTCGACCCGCTGGGCCTGCGCCACAAGCTGCCCCGTGGGGCGTTCGTGTGGATGCACGCCACGGGTCGCAGGGTCGCCTACCGGTTCACCAACACCGAGCAGGTCGGCGGAGCCTCGGGGATCACCGACGAGGAGTTCTTCCTCACCGACCAGATCGACGACTCCACGCTCGTCCTGTTCGCCGTGTGCTCCGACCCGATCGACTGACCGTCAGGGCGCCGGCTCACAGCGTCGGTCCGACGCGTGCTCACGGTGCCGGCCGGCCGTCGTCGGTGTCGGCTCCGATGCCTCGGGACCGTCGCACCAGCTCGACGAGCGGATCCACTGCCAGCAGGGCGGTGGCGAACAGCGCAGGCGCGTGGGTGGCTTCGAAGACGTTCATCCACTCGAAGTCGACCATCAGTCCGCTGCGGGCCTGACGGACGACGATGAACGCCGCGGCCAGGCCGAGCGCTCCCAGCGACGCGACCCGGAGCAGCACCTGGCCGCGACGCAGCGCCAGCGCGAGTGCCGTCACGGCGGCGGCGGCGATGGCCACCGCCGGGCCCATGAACAGGAACGTCGCCACCCCGACCGCGGCGGCGACCGCCGTCGTCCGGGCGATCGGGACCGCCGAGCCGTCCGAGGACAGCGGTCCGATGCCGACGACGTCGACCGTGCCCACGGTGGCGTCGAGCGGTGCGCCCGACAGACGCCGGATCGGGGTGCGTTCGAGCAGCCGACGGGGGATCAGCACCAGTGCGAGGCACACGGCGACGCCGACGAGCGAGGCCCAGATGGCGATCCAGACCAAGCGCTGGGGGGCGAAGTCGATGGTGATCGTGACGTCGGATCCGACCTCTGCCGGGTCGACGCGCCACCCGTTGGCGAAGCCGTTGACGAGCGTGGAGGTGCCCAGGTCGACGGTTCCCTCGCCGGTGTCGACCGTGGCGGTCCAGCCGGGGGACTGGCTCTGACCCAGCACGACCCAGTAGGGCTCCTGAGCGTCGTGCACGGCGGCGGTGTAGGTCGTGCGCCCAGGCCGCTCCGTCGTGGTGTCCGGCGGCGTCGGACCCGCAACGGGCGGAACTGCGAGCGTGTCGACACCCGCCGCTCCGCCGGCCGCCGACGCGAGCGTCAACAGGTCGACGTCGATGCCGGTCTGTCGACCCTGGGCGGTCTCGAGCAGCGTCGGTCCGGCGGCGATCGTGACGCCGCCAGGCTCGCATGCCTGGAGCTGCAGGAGGTCGCGGGCGAGGGCATCGCCGATCGTGCCGATCAGGCGCAGGCCCACCGGCTCGTCACCGATCATGAGCAGGTCGCTGCGGCACTCGCCGGGCATCGGCGCATCGGCGGCCGGCTGGGCCTGGACAGGGAGCCCGAGCTCGGCGATGCCGACGGGCATGGTCGTCGGCGCGTTGCTGAACCAGTCGCGTGAGGTGACCTCGTCGACCTCGTCGATGCGGAACCGGAACGTGGTGCCGGTCAGCGGGCCGGTCGGCACGTCGACGGTGGTCCTCTGACCGCGGGCCGCTCCGTGGTTGACGGTGCCATCGGGGCTGGCGCCGGTGGGGAGGCCGGCAGCGGCGGGTTCGAGCACCGGCCCGTCGACGCCGTCGACCTGCATCGACAGCTTGGTCGGCACCGAGTGGCGGCCATCGGTCACGAACGTCATCGCGAGGCCGTCGACGGTGACTGGACGGGGGTACGTCACCTCGATCCAGTTGCCGACGACGCCGGCGACCGGGGTCTGCCACGCGGTGGCATCGTCGCCGTCGACCGCGACGGACGCGCGCGATGCGGGGTCACCGGGCAGGGTGGCCCCGGCGGTCGCGGTCAGCCCGCCCTCGGCGGCGGAGCGGGCCCCGATCAGCTGATCGACCTGCTGGTCCGGGATCCGACCGGAGATCCGGGCCTTGCCGAACGGCAGGTAGGTCCGCTCGACCGGGCCCTCGACCCAACGCAGCATCGAGCGCTCCTCGTCGTCGAGGACGACCTCGGTCGGGTTCGAGGATCGGCGTTGGAACACGTAGGAGAGGGCCTTGTCGAGCGACGACGGACCGAGAGCCCCGAGCAGGTCGGTCGGAGGGCGGACGATCTCGACGGTCGGCTCGACACCGGGCACGCCGACCTCGGCGATGCCGACGTCGGACACGCCCATCCAGCTGCGCCGCGGACCCAGGTTCGTGTCGGTGATGGTGATGCGCAGCTCGGAGAAGGTGCGTTCGGGGAACGTGATCGTCTGACCCCCGCCGGAGCGCGACGCGTCGTCGAGAGCGACGTGCTCGGTCGCGCTCGACCCGTTCCCGCCGCTGAAGGTGAGGTCGACGCCGGTGATCCAGCGGTTCGAGTGCTTGGGCGACTGCAGGATCGTCAGCCGGTCGGTCGTGACCGGGTCCCGGTAGGCGATCCGGAGCCACTCTCCCTGCACGTCCTGGAACGCCCCGACCTGCCACGCCGTGGTCGGGTCGCCGTCGATCGCCCGGGCGGCGCGGCCGCTCGGGGTGTAGCTCACCGGGTTGCCGTACGACGACGCCCAGGCCATCGCATCGCCGTCCTGGACCGAGACGGTCGACGACGCGTCGGCGTCGCACCCCGTCTCGGCGTCGGCGTCGGCGCAGGTCGCTGCCGGGAACACGTCGAGCCGGTTGTCGGAGTAGTCGTCGGGAGGCGCCGTCTCACCGGCCATCTCGGTGTAGCCGTCGTTCTCTCGCACCGATCCCCAACGGCGCGCCTGCTTGCGGTTGGTGTCGGTCACGACGAGCGAGGCGTCGGGTTCGTCCGCGATCGACGTCATCGCCTCGGTGTCGTCGGCGAAGCTTCCGGAGTAGAAGATCGGCCGGTCCACCTGGAGACCGCCCGAGGCGGCCAGTCCGATGATCCCGGCGGCGTTGCCGGCCAGCAGCACGGGGGCGGACGCCTGTTCGGTGCGGAGCATCGGGCGGGGATCGGTGACCGGGAACACCGACACCGGCGCCGGATCCGGGTCCGTCGCGGGGGTGGCGTACTCGCTGTCGTCGTCGAGGGGGCGGGTGGGCGACGGGACGTTCTGCACCGGATCGCCGAACGTCGTGGGCTCGCCCAGGCCGGGAGCGGAGTGCAGCAGCGAGTCGAGCCAGCGCGGACGAGGTGAGCGGAAGCGCTCGTACTGCAGGTCGGCCCGGTGCACGATCTGGTCGATGCCGAGCAGACGGGCGATCGGGGCGATCGTGTCGGGGTCCGCGGTGGCGGACTGCAGCGGCACGTCCCAGTCGTTGACCATGTTCGCGGAGGCGGGAGTGCCGTACGGGATGAGCTCCCGGGCCACGTAGTCACGGTCCATGAGGCCCGGGGTGATCGGATCGACGGTGTTGCCCCAGCGGTAGGTCGCGAAGTCGATGCCGGGGATCTCGGCCACTCGGTACGAAGCATCGCCGGTGTCGAGGTACGCCGCGGCGTCGGTCCAGTACTGCGGGACGTCCTGGGGTCGGTCGAGGGTCGGCTCCACCATCTGGCCCCGGAACAGCGCCATCTGGTTGAGGCAGATGAGGACGAGCAGGCCAGCCGCGGTGGGCACCCGCAACGCCGGTCGCCAGCTCCCCACGGCTGCGGCGCCCGCACCGAGCAGGACCGCCAGGCCGAGCGCGATCAGCGGAACGGCACGGGGCGTGGAGCGGAAGGCGAGCCCGGCATCGGTCGTGGTCCACGCCTTGAACGCCGCACCCGCCGGCGTCGAGCTCTGCCAAGGATGCGCGCCGACGCCGATGACCAGCCCGGTGACCACCAGGAGCCCGAAGTAGCCACGGTGGCGGAACCGGCTGAGCAGGCCGCCGCAGAAGGCGAGGATCGGCAGCAGGTAGCTCAGGGCGAGAGCAGGGATGGACTCGACCATCGTCACTGCGGGACGGATCCACGCGCCGAGCGAGTCGCGTCCGTAGAAGAACCAGTAGCCGAGGCCTCGGAGCAGCTCGGTGCTCAGCGCGGCGTTCGCCACCACGTAGTAGGTCTCGGTGTAGCGGAGGATCGGGATGCCGTAGGCGCCCTGGATCGCCAGGCCGGCCATCCACCAGAAGCTCGTGATGAGGGTGAGCGTCGTGATCCGCAGCCCCGCAGCGACGGTCCGTCCGAACGTGGCCTCACGGGCGACGAAGGTGGCGTGGGCCATCCAGAGCAGCGGCGCCACCATCACCAGCAGCAGCGAGGTGGCGTTGACGCCGCCCACGGTGAGGGTGACGAGGGCGAACAGCGCGGGCGCCCGCCACCCGCCGGAGCGGATCGAGCGGGCGGCGAGCCCCACCAACCACGGCAGCCCGGCGAACGGCAGCAGGATGACCGAGATCCGGGCGCCGTAGTCGAGGAGGTAGGGGCTGAGGGCATAGGCGAACGACGCCACCGTGATGCCCGCCGACTGCCAGCGCAGCTCCTTGAGCAGGAACCGGACGCCCAGGCCCGCCGCGGCGATGATCGTCCCGAGCCAGAGCCGCTGCGCGACCCAGTCGGGGACCCCGATCGCGTCGAGGAGCCAGTAGTAGGGCCCCATCGGCCAGAGGTAGCCGATGTTCTGGTGCGTGATCGTCCCGAGCCCGATGTTCGGGTCCCACATCGACACGGCCCGCGACAGCAGGCGCCCGGGGTTCAGGTACAGGTACGTCTTGGTGTCGGCGCCCACCCGACCGGGCGCTGTGAGCAGCAGCGGGACGTACGCGACGAGCACGAGCAGCACCGCGCCGATCGGCGGCGGGCGCAAGCGGGACGCTGGTGGCCCGAGGGGATCGACGTGCTCTGCGGTGGCCACGACGGCGAGAGACCCTACCGGCACCGCTGCACCCGGTCGGGGCACGGGTCGTGGCTACGCTCCCCGCCGTGACCGACGCGTCGTCCCCTACGGCCGATCGGCGGCGCTACCTGACGGCGACGGGTGCCGGTGCGGTCGGCGCCGTCGTGGTGTTCCTCGTCGTGATGCTGTGGGCCCAGCCCTCGGTCCTCGGCGACGACGTCGTCGGCGGGTTCTACGACGCACAGGCCCACGCGCTGGTCGCCGGTCACCTGGACGTGGATCCGGTGGCGGTCGGCTTCGAGGGGTTCCGCATGGACGACGGGACCTACATCTACCAGGGCCTCGTGCCGGCGCTTGCCCGCATGCCGGTCGTCGCTGCGTTCGGGGACCGCTTCGACGGCCGGCTCACCCGTCCGTCGATGGTCGTGGCGTTCGCCGTCGTCATGGCCTACGTCGTGTCCACGGTGTGGTTCCTCCGGAGGTCGTTGCGCACACCGGGTCGGTCGAGCGCGACCGAGCTCGTGACCGTGGGCCTGTTCACGTTCGCCGCCGGTGCGTCCTCGCTGCTGTTCCTGGCGGGGAAGTCCTGGGTGTACCACGAGGCGATCCTGTGGGGTGTGGCGTTCGCGCTCGCGGCGTACCACCACTTGATCCGCTGGGCCTCGGGTGCCCGTGGTGGCGCGACGAGGATCGGCCATCTCGCCGTCGCCGCCGTCGCCGCCGCCCTGGCGATCAACACCCGCGCGTCGGTCGGGCTGGGTCCGGTCGTGGCCGTGGGTCTGGCCGCGGCAGCGATCGCCGTCGGGACGGTGTCCGCGTCGCGCTCGGGTCGCTGGCAGGAGCGCATGCGTGGATGGTGGGGCTGGTCGATGAGGTCGTGGCGTTCCTTCGCCGTGGCGGTCACCGCGCTGGTGCTCGGCGTCGGGGCATACGCCGCGGTCAACCTGGTCCGCTTCGGCTCCCTCTTCGGCGTCCCGCTCGATCGACAGGTGCTGGTGGCCGGCGACCTGGACCGTCAGGCCGCGCTGGCAGCGAACGGCAACTCGTTGTTCGGCCTGCGGTTCATCCCGTCGGTGTTGTGGCAGACGGTTCGTCCCGACGCGTTCTCGTTCCGCTCGGTCCCGCCGTGGCTCGGCTTCCCCGGGACGCGACCGTCGGTGTTCGGCTCGGCGGTCTTCGCCGAACGCGACTGGACCTCGAGCGTCACCGTCGCCGAACCCGTGCTCGTGGCCCTGGCCGTGGTGGGCCTCGTCGTCGTGGTCGTCGGTCGGTTCCCTCGCCGGGAGGTGACCCTCCTTCGGGTGCCGCTGGCCGGCGCCGCGGCGGGCGCCGCGGTGTACGTCGCCTTCGCCTACATCGCCAACCGCTACCTGTCCGACGTGTGGCCCTTTCTCTTCCTCGCCGCGGCGGTCGGGGTGCACGCGTCGTGCGCGCGGTTGGAGCGCGACGCCGATGGCACGCGGAGCAGCGGCACCCGTGTCGCCGCCGTCGCGGTGGCGGTCCTGGTCGGGCTCGGGGCGCTGTGGGCAGCGTGGGCGAACTCCGCGATGGCGCTGCAGTACCGGTTCGAGGTGGCCGCGGGGTTGACTGCACAGGCCCGCGCCGACTGGCTGGAACGCCAGACCGGCGGATCGACGCCGTCCGACGTCGTACGGGTCGACGACGACACGGCACTGCCCCCGGCGGAGCGGATCGGCACCGTGGCGGTCGTGGGTGACTGCGACGCGGTGTACCGCAGCAACGGCCGCACCTGGTTCCTCCTCTTCGCTGGTCGGGGTGGTGGTGGGTTCGACGCGACGGTCGACGTCGCTGAGCCGCCGACCGAGCCGGTGACGCTGCTCGCCACCGCAGGTCCCTCGGGCGACCGCCTGGTCCTCGAGCCCGTCGACGGCGGCCATCGTCTGGTCGTCCTCTCGGGTGATGACGGTGCCGACGCCCGCAGGAGCCTGGTGGGCTCGCCCTTCGAGCTGCGCTCGGGCGAGCGGCTCGCGCTGCGAGGTTCCCTCGACCCGACCGGCGGGGAGGTGTTCGTCACCGACGCCGACGGCGACGTGCTCCTGCACTCGACGTTCGACCCCGCAGGGATCCCACCGGTGGCGGCGGTCGGCGGCGACGGCGTGGAGGTGGAGGTGTCGGACCCCTCCGACGCGTGGTGTCGTCGCATGGGGCTGGGCCAGTGACCCGCGAACTCGGGGGATCTCGACGTGTGAGCCGACCGATTCCCCCAAGTTCCACGCGGGCTGGCGACGGGCTGGCGAACTCGGGGGAATTCGACGTGTGAGCCGACCGATTCCCCCGAGTTCGGCGTCGTTGCGCCGGTGCGGGGGTGTGGCCCGGACCGCGGAGTAGCCTCGGCGCACTGTGGCAGCGTCCTCCCCGGCACCCGACGGCTTGCTCGTCGACGACCCACTCGTCGACGGAGCTCCCGCGGATGTGCGCATCGGCATCCTGATCGTCGCCTACAACGCGGCGTCGACGCTGGAGCAGGTGCTCGACCGCATCCCCGAGGACTTCCGGTCCCGCATCGACAGGGTGCTCGTCGGCGACGACGCCAGCTCCGACAGCACCCACCTCGTGGCGCTGGGCTACCAGCAGCAGTCGACCGACCTGCGGATCGAGGTGATCCGCCACCCTCGGAACCTGGGCTACGGCGGCAACCAGAAGGCCGGCTACCACTGGGCCATCGACAATGGCCTGGACGTCGTCGTGCTGCTCCACGGCGACGGCCAGTACGCCCCGGAGGTCCTGGCCGACATCGTCAGGCCGCTCGTCGAAGGGCGTGCCGATGCCGTGTTCGGGTCGCGCATGATGGAGGCCGGCGCCGCCCGCAGAGGCGGCATGCCCGCCTACAAGTACGTGGGCAACCGGATCCTCACGACGGTCGAGAACGCCGCTGCCGGCGCGCAGCTCACCGAGTGGCACTCGGGGTACCGGGCCTATTCGGTCCACGCGCTGTCGCAGATCCCCTTCGACCGCAACAGCGACGGGTTCGACTTCGACACCGAGGTGATCCTGCAGCTGATCGAGGCCGGGAAGCAGATCGTCGAGATCCCCATCCCGACCTACTACGGCGACGAGATCTGCCGGGTGAACGGGCTGAGCTACGCCCGTGACGTCACGAAGGCGGCGTTGACCTACCGGGCCCACAAGATGGGCTTCGGAACCGGAGAGATGGCCTTCGCCAGCGACGCCTACGAGCAGAAGGACGACGAGCAGTCATCGCACCGGGTGCTGGCGTCGTGGATCGCCGCCCGGCCACCGCGCCGGCTCCTCGACATCGGCTGCTCCGACGGCTCGGTGACCGCAGAGCTTCGTCGCGACGGCGTGCACGTCACCGGCGTCGACATCGTCGCGATGGACGGCGTCAAGGACCGTGTGGACCGCTTCGTCGAGGCCGACCTGGACCGGGGGCTCCCCGTCGGGCTCGACGGCCCCTATGACGCCGTGCTCGCAGCGGACGTGCTCGAGCACGTCCGCCGACCCGATCGACTCCTGGAGCAGCTGAAGGACCAGATCGCTCCTGGCGCCAGCATGTACGTGAGCGTCCCCAACTTCGGTCACTGGTACCCACGGCTGAGGGTGCTGCTCGGTCGCTTCGACTACGACCGTCGCGGCATCCTCGACAGCGACCACGTGCGCTTCTTCACGCGCCGCAGCTTCGAGCGGCTGATCCGGGGCTCGGGCATGGAGGTCGTCCGACGCTCGGCGACCGGGATCCCCCTCGAGGTCAGCGCCCGCGGCTCGAACGGCGACGGTGCCGGCAGCGGTGTCGGATCCCGCGTCGTGAAGGCGGTGGAGCGGGTGGGACTGCAGCTGCGTCCCCAGCTGTTCGCCTACCAGCTGCTCTACGAGCTCCGGCCCCGCAGGTCCTGACCCCACGCGAGCCGCGGCGACCGGCCGGGCCGTTCGGAGCGTCCTCAGACGGTCGTGCGACGCCCCAGCTCCATCCCCGGTCGCTCGACCAGGTAGAAGCTGATCGCCGCGGTTATGAGCGAGGCACCCACCGTGAAGACCAGCATGGACAGCACCGGCGCGTTGAGCTCGGGGTCGCCCGTGATGCGCAGGAAGATCAGCTGCCAGGCCTCGTGCCAGATGTAGACGCCGTAGGAGACGAGCCCCAGCCACACCATCAGGCGGTTGCCGAGCAGCACCGGGACCGGCCCGTGGTCCTGGCGTCCGAGCACGATCGGGATCAGGAACGCCAGGGCGATGAAGGAGAACGCGACCCGCGACCCGAGGAACTCGCTCGGCGACAGGCTGAGGTCCAGCGGCAGGTCGAAGCCGAAGCAGAGGATCGTGAACGCGACCGCGGCGCCGACCCAGAACAGGGCGACGCCCGGCGACCCTCGGAGCCAACCGGGGAGCGACACCCCCTTGACCGACACCCACGCGCTGAGGACGGCGAGGCCCATGCCGAGAGCGAACTCGTCGAGGCGCAGCGGCAACCAGCACCCCAGCCAGCCGACCTGAGGGCCGGTGAGCGGTGACAGCACGACGATCACCTTGAGGGCCATCGCTCCGCCCCAGAGCGCGGCCAGCGACCACAGCTCCACCCTCAGCTGACGCTCCGGCGAGCGAACCTTGCGCCCGACGAGCCATGCCCAGATGGGCAGGAACACGTAGAACGCCACCTCGGTCGACAGCGTCCACGCCTGTTGGATCGGTCCGCCGACCACCTGGTTCAGGTCGTAGACGTGCAGGAGGAGGTACTTGGCGACGATGCTCTGGCCGTCCTCGAAGCCGGGGGCCCGGAGCACGAACGCGATGATCGTCAGGGCGAACCAGTACGCCGGGAGGATCCGGAACGCCCGGCGCCTGGCATAGCTGCCCAGGTCGCCCTGCGGTTCGCCTCTGAACCGCCGGATGAGGAACGGGCGGTACAGCAGGAAGCCCGACAGCAGGAAGAAGACCTCGACGCCGATGTCGGCGCGGGCGAAGAGCGGGCCGAGGGGGCTGCGGAACACGAAGCCGCTGAGGAACGTCACGTGGACGATCACCACGCCGAAGGCGGCGATCGCCCTGGCGCCGTCGATCCCGACGAAGTGGCCGGGTCGCGCCCCGGGCAGAGGAGCGCCGCCGGGCCGCGGCGCCGTGATCGTGGCCGACATCGGCGTCGAGAGTACTCAGCGACAGGCGCCGGGGGACCGATCCCCGGTCGGTGCGCTGCCGCCGCTAGGGTGTCGCCCCTGATGGCCAGCGTCGACGCCGCACCCGCGCCGGCAACGCCCGGATCCGACGGCGTTCGGAGGGCGTGGGGGTCCACGCTCGCCCGGTGGCGTGCGCTGCCCGACCGACGCCGCTACTGGATCATCATGGGTGTGATCATGGCGATCGCGCTGGGGATCCGGCTCGCGTTCGTGATCATCCGCCAGTGGGACGTCCAGCTCGGCCTTGGCGACGCGTTCTGGTACCACTCGCAGGCCAAGCTCGTGGCCGAGGGCAAGGGTTGGCTCGATCCGTTCCAGTGGTACTGGGAGCACACGCGGGTGGAGGGTGCGGACCATCCGCCCGGCTTCGTCCTGCTGCTCGCCGGCCTCTACAAGATCGGTGTCCAAGAGCCGCACTGGCAGCGGGTCGTCATGTGCTTCCTCGGCACGGTGTCGATCCCGGTCATCGGTGCCGTCGGTCGTCGGATCGGTGGCGCGACCGTCGGCCTCGTCGCGGCGTTCCTCGCCGCGGTGTACCCGAACATATGGATCAACGACGGCATGCTCATGGTGGAGACCGTGTTCATCCTGGCGGTCGCCGCGTCGCTGGTGTTCACCTACCGCCTGATCGATGCACCGTCGTGGGCCGACGTGGCCTGGTTCTCCCTGTCGATCACGGTCGCGGCGTCGGTGCGGCCCGAGGCGGCGATCCTGTTCCCGTGCTTCGTGGCGCCCTTCCTGCTGACCCGAAAGGGGCTGTCGTGGCCCAAGCGCTTCGGGACCGTCGGCGTCGCCGCCATCATCCCGATCGTGGCCTTCACGCCCTGGGTGATCCACAACCTGCTCCGCTACGAGAACCCGGTGTACCTGAGCACGGGAGCGGGCCAGACGCTCGCGGTGGCCAACTGCGACCTGGTCTACGACGGTCCGCTCCTGGGCTTCTACAAGACCGAGTGCGTCCGACCGCCGATCATGCGCCAGCTGCCCGACGACATGGACCGCTCGGTCCGCGACCAGATCCTCATGGGGGAAGCGCGGACGTACATGTCGGACCACGCGTCCGAGGTGCCCAAGGTGGTCGCCGCCCGCGTCGGTCGACTCTGGCACCTGTACCGACCCGGGCAGAGCATCGGACTCGACGCCTGGATCGAGGGTCGCAGCGGTGGCAACCCGGGCACGCCGTTCGGGATCGTCCGCGAAGCGCTGTGGATGTACTACGTGCTCGTCGTCGCGTCGATCGCCGGGCTGGTCGTCCTCCGCCGACGTCGGGTGCCGATCTTCCCGCTGCTGGTCCAGCCCGCCCTCGCCACGTTCGCCGCTGCGACGACGATCGGCATCACGCGCTACCGCGCCGGTGCCGAGGTCTCGATCGTGCTCGCCGCCGCCGTGGCGCTCGTCGCCGCGGCTCGTGCGATGGGCCTTCGATCACGTCAGCCGAGCGACGACGGTGGCTCCGACGGGGGGTCCTCGGACAGCGCCGGGTCCGACGAGGCGTCCTCGGTCGACGAAGACGCCGTCGCGGCCTCCTGAGGCTCTCCGTCGACGACGCTGCGGAGTCGGTCCACCTCCGCACGCAGCAGCGCGTGCTCCTCGGCCAGCCGGCGAAGCCGCTCGTCGGAGCGCGACAGCTCCCAGGAGAACTGCACCACCACCAGGAACAGGAAGCTCACCGCGACGAGCAGCAGGAACGCCGGCGGGTAGTAGATCCCGAGGGCCCGCGACGTGCGGTCGAGCAGGTTCGGGAACGCCACGAGGAACCCGATCGCCACGGCGATCAGGATCCACAGCAACGAGTACTTGGTCCGCAGGTGGTGCTTGCGGACCAGCCGGATGATGAACGCGATCGTCAGCACCGCCGCCAGGATGATGACGAGGTGGGCGCGCCCGCTCATGCGGCAGCCTCGCTCGCGCCCGGGCCGCCGGCGCTCGGGCCGTCGGCGTTCGATCGCGGCTCGCTCACTCGGTTGCGGAGGCTCGCCCGCGACAGCAGCGCCACGAACAGGCGCACGTAGTGGTAGGCGAGGCGCAGTCGGTGGTTCGACGCCTCGCCACCGGCGCGCTGGTGCATCTGGATGGGCACCTCGGTCACCCTGAAGCCGGCGTAGGTGACCATGAGCAGCGCTTCGACCGACTCCATGTAGTCGACGGGGTAGTCGCTCGCGAACAGCTCCAGCACCCCACGGTCGAAGGCGCGGAACCCGGAGCTCGTGTCGGTGAAGGACCGACCCGAGAGCGCCTTGAGCGTGAGGCGCAGCAGCCTCATCGCCGATCGTCGGGTGGTGCCCACCTCGTAGGTGTGGTCGCCGCCGAAGCGGCTGCCGACCACGAAGTCGGCATCGTCGAGCCCGGCGAGCAGCACCGGGATCATGTCGACGTCGTGCTGGCCGTCCGCGTCGAGCTGCAGTGCCTGCTCGTAGCCGTGCTCGACGGCGTAGCGGAACCCCGTCCGGAGCGCGCCGCCGATCCCCAGGTTGAACGGCAGCTGGAGCACGACCGCACCGCAGGAGCGGGCGATGTCCGCCGTGCCGTCGGTCGAGCCGTCGTCGACGACGACCACGTCGCAGGCGACCGGGCCATCGGCGAGCGAGGCCAGGACGTTCGCCAACGTGGCGGATTCGTTGAACGCAGGGACGATGACGAGCGGACGGATGGGAGCGACCTCCTCAGCACGCCAGGATTGCACACGAGGTGCGCGGAGCTGCGAACCCGGACCCGACGCAGGAGCCGGCCGGTCGGTGCAAGGGGTGTGGGCTACATTCCGGCCGTGCACTCGGCGCAGTGGGTCCGACAGGCGTGAGCGCCGTGGGCGACGCAGGCGCGGCGAGCGACCCACGGATCGACGTCGCGCCGCCGTGGTGGCGTCGAGACCGGACGCGGACCGCCGTCGGCCTCCTCCTCGTCGCCGGCACGCTCCTGATCTGCGTGCCGGGCCTCATGCGCTACCAGGGCGCTCCGATGGAGGAGGGCTTCATGCTGGCCTTCCCGGAGCAGCTCCTGAACGGCCGACTGCCCCACCGCGACTTCCTGCACCTCTACGGCCCGGGTTCGCTCTGGGTGCTCGCCGCCGTGTTCAAGGTGTTCGGCGCCACGTTGGAGGCGGAGCGGACCGTCGGACTCCTCCAGCACGCCGGCGTGGCGTTCGGCCTGTTCTTCCTGCTGAAGCCGTTCGGGCGCTGGATCGCCACCAGCGCGGCGGTGACATCGATCCTGGTGCTCATCGGGCCCGGTGGTCTGACCGCGATGGCGTGGAACGGCGGGTTGGCGCTCGGGATCGTGGCGCTCGCGGTCGGCTCGGCCGCCGTACGGCGACCGGACGGCACCGCCACCCGGTGGATGCTGGCGCTGTCGGGGGTGCTCGGCGGTGCGGCACTGCTGTACCGGCCGGACCTCATCCTCGCCGTCGCGCTGGGGCTGGGCGCGTTGATGTTCGCGCTGCCGAGGAGCCGGCGGCTGCCGCTGGTGATCGGTTGGGCGGTGACGATGGCGCTGTACGTGCCGCACCTGCTCCTGTCGGGCGTCGGCGACTCGTTCCGCGGCATGTTCCTGGAGCCGGTGTTCGAGCTGCGCCCCGGTCGTGCGCTGCCGGTGCCGCCGTCGTGGGGCGAGATCGACGGGTTCCTCCAGCGGGCCGGCGCGCTGCGCACCGAGGGCTGGCCGTTCCCCATGCCGGCGATCTCGAACCAGATCTTCCTGTGGTTCTTCCTGGTGCCGCTCTCGATCGTGGTCGTGGTCGTCGCCGCGTGGCGCCTGCGTCGACGCGAGCCGGGTGCACCGCGTGCGGTCGCGTTCTGGGCCGGAGCGCTGTTCGCAGCGGCGTTGGCACCGCAGGCCATGCAGCGGCCCGACACCACCCACCTCGCCTGGGTCACCGGCATCACGTTCCCGTTGCTGATCCCCGCGGTCGCCTCGCTGCTCGAGGAGGTCCGTCCGCGATGGTCGACGCCGGTGCGGGCGGGTGTGGGCATCGGGGTGCTGGCCGTGGTCTTCGTCGCGGTGATCCCGTTCTTCCCGGCGCGCACCTACGTCGACCTCGTCGGTCAGACCTTCGGCCGCGATCGCTTCGGCGCGCCGATCACCAACGGGGACCGCACCTTCTACTTCGGCTCGGCCGAAGCCGCCGCGTCCGCGCAGGAGGTCGTGGACACCCTGGCGCGGGAGTCACGTCCGGGTGAGCGGTTGATCGTCGGGCCGACGGACCTGTCCCGGACCAACTACAACGACTCGTTCGTCTACTGGCTCTTCCCGGACCTCGTCCCCGGAACCCGCTACATCGAGATGGATCCGGGGATCGCCAACTCGGCCACCTCCGGGCTCGCCGAGGAGCTGCGCGACACCGACTGGCTCGTGCTGTCGGACTCGTCGGCTGCGTGGCGGGAGCCGAACACCAGCGAGGACGCCGGTGACGAGGAGCCGAACCGGATCGTCCGCGACGAGTTCTGCATGGTGACCGACGCCGGGAACTTCCAGCTGCTGCGTCGCTGCGCCTGATCCGACCGTTCCAGCCGCCGAAGCGACCCGTGGAACCGTGAGCGGGTCCGGTCGGTGGACCCGGTGCGAGGGGTGGTCGCCGGTACAGTGGTTCGGTGTCTGCGATCGTCGTGATCCCCACCTACCAGGAGGCCGACAACGTCGAGCGCCTCCTCCGGGCGATCCGGGCCGCAGCACCGGAGCTCGACGTCCTGATCGTCGACGACAACAGCCCTGACGGGACGGCGAAGGTGGCCGAGACGGTCGGCGAGGAGCTGGGCGGCGTCAAGGTGCTTCGCCGTCCGGGCAAGGCCGGGCTCGGGGTCGCCTACCGGCACGGGTTCCGCCACGTGCTCGATCAGGGCTACGACATCGTCGGCCAGATGGACGCCGACCTCTCCCACGATCCGGCGGAGCTGCCGCACCTGCTTGCCGCGGTGCGCGACGGGGCGGACGTCGCCGTCGGCTCCCGGTACGTCCCGGGCGGCGCCGTCCCCACCTGGACGTGGTTCCGACGTGTCCTGTCGCGCTGGGGGAACGCCTACGCCCGTGCCGTGCTGCGATTGTCGTTCAGCGACGCCACGAGCGCGTTCCGGATCTATCGAGCCGACGTCCTCGGCGAGATCGACATCGACGGCACCCGCGCCAACGGCTACCTGTTCCAGATCGAGACCGCCTACCGGGTCTCTGCAGTCGGCGCCACCGTCGTCGAGCTGCCGATCACCTTCGTCGACCGGGTTGCCGGATCGTCCAAGATGGCGGTCCTCCGCACGATGATCGAGACCGAGATCCGGGTCACGTGGTGGGGTGTGTCCCTCCGTGCACCCGGCCTGAGCGGGCGGTTCCGCGCCACGGGCCCAGGTCGCTACCTGGAGCGCCGCATGTCGCCCGACGCGTCGCGTCGTGCGACCGCCGACGAGGACGCGTCGCACTCAGGGCCGTGACCGTCATCCGCACCGACGAGGGCTTCGCACCGGCGTCGGACGCTGTGAGGGCACCGATCCGACGGCGTCCGGCGCTCGACGGGTTGCGCGCGCTCGCGGTCGCCGCCGTCGTCGTCTACCACGTCGACGACAACGTCCTGCCCGGCGGGTTCGTCGGCGTGGACCTGTTCTTCGTGCTGTCGGGCTACTTGATCACGTCCCTGCTCCTCCGGGAGCACGCGGCGAGCGGCAGCGTGTCGCTGCGGGAGTTCTGGTCCCGCAGGATCCGGCGGCTGTGGCCGCTGGGGTGGCTCCTGATCGGCGCCGTCGGCATGGCGGGGGCGTTCGGCGTGTGGGCCGCCGACCAGCAGCGCACGTTGGGCTCGCAGTCGATCGCCGGTCTGGCGAACGTGTCGAACTGGTGGCAGATGGCCAACGGCGGGTACCTGGAGGAGTTCGGCGACCCGTCCCCCCTGCGTCATCTGTGGTCCCTCGCGGTCGAGGAGCAGATGTACGTGCTCTGGCCCCTGGCGCTCATCGGGCTGATCCGGCTCTCGCGACGTCGCGGCCACGACGTGGTCTGGATCGGCATAGCGGTCCTGTCGGTGGCGTCGGTGGGCTCGGCCTGGTTCTCGACCCCCGAACGCGCCTACCTCGCCACCGACTCCCGGGCCATCGGCATCCTGGTCGGCGCCGCGCTGGCGGTGGCATGGAGCCGCCACCCGCTCAACGGCCCCCGCACCGTCGTCGCTCGCAAAGTGGCCAGCACCCTCGGCGCGATCGGTGCGGCAGTTCTCGTCGCCGCGTGCGTCACCGCGTCGCCGATGTCGTCCTCGCTGCACCGTGGCGGGTTCCTCCTGATCGCTCTCGCCGGATGCGGCGTCGTGGCCGCAGCGCTGTCGAGCACGGTGGCCAGGGACGTGTTGTCGGTGACGCCGCTGGTCTGGCTGGGTGAGCGCTCCTACGCGGTGTACCTGATCCACTGGCCGCTCGTCGTCGCACTCGAGCCGCGGGTGCCGACGTGGGCGACGTGGGTCCTCGTGATCTTCGGATCGCTCGCCGGGGCGGCGCTGGTGCACCGCCTCGTCGAGCGCCCGGTGATCGCCCGGGTCGTCCCGGCTCGAGTCCTGGGTCTCGCCGCGGTGGCGCTGCTCGTCGTCCTGGCCGTGTCGTTGCGCATCGGCGCTCCGGTCGGGCCGACGCCCCAGGAGCAGCTCGCCTCCACGCTCGACCGGGTGGCGGACCCCACGACCACGGCAGCACCCGACGTCGAGGGCGTTCCCTCGGGCACGGCCGCACCCACCACGACCACCACCTGCGTGCCGTCCGTCGCCGCGGCCCCCACGTTCGGCGGCTCGGACTCCTTCGACTCCCGCACGGTCGACACCGTGGTCGATCCGGGAGCGGCGTGCGCCACCCAGGTCCGCCTGCTCGTCCTGGGCGATTCCACCGGTCGCGGCATCTCGAACGGCATCAACTCGCTCGGCGATCCCAGGGTGCAGGTGTGGGACCGGACCGACCTGGGCTGCTCGTACGGTCCGGAGCGCTGCGGCGACTGGCGAGAGAAGTGGGGGATCAACGTGCTCGGCGTCCAGCCCGACGTGGTGCTCATCTACACGGCGGTCCAGCCCGACCTGTGGGGCGTCGACGATGCGCCGTTCCTGTCGGAGGAGGCGCACCAGCAGCGCGTCGCGACGTTCAGCGATGCGGTGCGGGTGGCGTCGTCGACCGGTGCGAAGGTCGTGCTCGTTCGTCCCGCGCTCGCCAACGGCACCTTCTACTGCAACGCCCGGAACCCTCGGACCACCTGCACCCTCGAGGAGCTGGCGGCATGGGACCGCTCGCTCGACCAGGTCGCTGCGGCGACCGGGGCGACGGTGCTCGACGTGGGCGCGTGGGTGGGCCAGAACACCGTCGCCGACGACCGCCCGGACGGCCTGCACCTGTCGGGCGACGCGTTGCGACGCCACGCGGAGTGGCTGGTCCCACAGGTCGTGACGGTGGCCGGTCAGGCCTGATCGACGTGCGCCTGATCGACGCTGGCCAGATCGACGCGGGCCCGGGATCTGAGCACTGGTACCGGTTCCGGTCGGAGCGGTCAGAGCCGCTCGGCCATCGGAGGGAGCTCGACGGGATCCGAGCGCTCGCGGTCGGCTCGGTCCTGCTCTACCACGCCCGGGTGCCGTGGGCGACGGGCGGCTTCATCGGTGTGACGGTGTTCTTCACCCTGTCGGGCTTCCTGATCACGTCGCTCGCCCTGCGGGAGTGGCTGCCCGCCGCCACCTTCGACGTGCGGTCGTTCCTGGGCCGGCGCTTCCGCCGTCTGCTGCCGGCGGCGTGGGTGACGATCGCCCTCGTCGTGGCGATGGGTGCGGCCGGTGCGTGGAGCGACGGCCAGCTCCGCGACCTCCGAACCGATGTCCCAGCGGCCCTGGCGCAGGTCCTCAACTGGGTCTACGTGGCGCAGGGGCGGTCCTATGCCGCCGACATGGCCGCCCCGTCGCCCCTGCAGCACTTCTGGAGCCTCGGGATCGAGGAGCAGTTCTACCTGGCCTTCCCGCTGGTGCTCCTCGGGCTGCTGTCGCTGTCGCGGCGGACCCGGGTGCATCCCGGCGGCGGCGGCCGGCGACGACTCTCCCGAGCTCGCCTGGCCGCGATGCTGGGTGTGCTCCTGGTGGGGTCCGCAGCACTGAGTTGGTGGCAGGCGGGTCGGGGCGGCGATGCCGCCTACTTCGGGACGTTCTCCCGCGGCGGAGAGATCGTCCTCGGCGCGCTCCTGGCCTGCGCGCTGCTGCGCTGGACGACGCCGACCGCCGCAGCGCACCGGCTGGCGCTGAGCTGCGGCGGCGTGTTCGGGTTGGCCGTCCTCGCCGTGATGCTGCGTGGCGCAGCGGTCCGGGCCACGTGGATGTACCCGTGGGGGTTCCTCGCCGTCGCCGCGGCGTCAGCCCTGGTGATCGCCGGGGCGCTGCAGCCGGGAAGGCTCCAGCGCGCACTCGGATGGTGGCCGCTCGCCTCGCTCGGACGGATCTCCTACGGCGTCTACCTGCTGCACTGGCCGATCTTCCTCTGGCTGTCGCCGGCACGGATCGGTTGGTCGCTGTGGCCGCTGTTCGCGCTTCGGTTGGCGGTCACGCTGCTCGCTGCGGTCGTCCTGTTCCTGGCGGTCGAGCGTCCGGCGCGGTCCCTGAGCGCGATCCGGTTTCCGGTCCGAGCCGTCGGGTTGAGCGTGGCCGGCGCTGCCCTGGTCGTGTCGTCGTCGGTCCTCGCCAGCGACGTTCCGGCGCCCTCGGCGTTGGAGCAGATGGCGTCGGGTGTCGGATCCGAGGCCACGTTGCCCGCTGCGCCGCCGCCGATCCGGGTGCTGGTGGTCGGCGATGAGCTCGCGGCAGCGGGCTCGGGTCTGTCGAGCGCCGCGCCGGATCCCGCCAGCACCACCGATGGCCCCGTGGCCGCGGTCACGGTGAGCGCAGCGTCGTTCCCCTCGTGCGGCCTGACGGTCGGGGGCTGGGTGGTGCTCCCGAACGGCGCCGTCGAGCTCGACTCGGCTCGATGTGGCGACGTCAGCGGCCGGATCGCGGCCCGTGTCGCCCACGAGCGTCCCGATGTCGTCCTGCTGTGGGCCGGGCTGCGTGACACCTCCGATCGCCGCTACCAGAGCGACCAGGGGTGGTCCGCTCCGGGAGATCCACGGGTCGACGGACTCCAGCGAGCCGATCTCGCCGAGATGTTGGACGTGGTCGGCGCGTCCGGTGCTCGGGTCGCCGTGCTCACCGCCCCTCACCGGCGCGGCGTCCTGCCGTCGCCGGACGTCGTCGCTGCGCCGCGGTCGCCGGACCCTCGGGTGCAGCGAGAGAAGGACCAGGAGGCCGCCGCCATCGCGGAGGACGTCCCGGCACCCCGAGCTGCCGAGCAGGACGATGCCCGGGTCGCGGCGTGGAACGCGACGCTCGGCACCGTCGCCGCGCAGCGGGGGATCAGCGTGCTCGACGCCGCAGCCGCGATGGCCGCGTGGCCAGGTGGCGAGTTCGATCCGACGTTGCGCGCCGCCGACGGCACCGGTCTCACGCCGGCGGGCGCCCAGCGGATGGCGGCGTGGCTCGCGGACGAGGTGCGCGCCCTGGTCGCCGCGCCGGTCGCCGTTGTGCCCCCCGTCGACGGCGCGGATGAGCTGCTGGGGACCGAGGAGCCCCCACCGGCGCCGGGCGCCGCGCCGCGGCGGCGTGCCGGGGACGGACAGGTCACCTCCGTGCTGGTCGCCGGGGACTCGGTCGGCTTCAACTACGCGATCGGGCTCGGCGACGAAGATCGCGACGGGCCCCGGTTGTCGGCCTCGTCGGGCGTTCGCTTCGGCTGTCCGATCGCACGTGGGGGTGAACGACGTTTCATGCGGGAGATCGCCTCGTACGGCGATGGCTGCGACTGGTCCGACGACGCTCCGTCCCTCTTGGCCACCTACCGTCCCGACGTGGTCCTGATCGCGACCGGCGTGTGGGAGGTGGTCGATCGTCGCTTCCCGGGAGAGGACCGTTGGCGCCACATCGGCGACCCGCAGGTCGATCGGCACCTGTTGGTCGAGCTCGTGGCGGCGATCGACACGTGGGGGTCCCGCGGCGCGACCGTGGTGCTGGCGACGATGCCCCACATCGACTCAGGCCGGGATCAGGGCTACAGCGACCTCCCCGAGTCCGATCCGGCACGGATGGACCGCTTGAACGAGGTGCTCCGCGAGGCCGCGGCGGCTCGGCCCGGGGTCGCCACGATCGTCGACGTCGCCGGTTGGCTCAGCGAGCAACCCGGTGGGGAGATGGACGCCGCCAAGCGGGTCGACGGGGTGCACTACGACGTCGACTACGTCCCGATCCTCTGCGGGTGGTTGGCCGAGCAGCTCGACCGGATCGCGCGCGACGGCTGAGCGGCCCGATCAGCGGACGCGAGGCGCGGTGCTGGGTACCACCGGGGCGTCACGGCCGGTCCCGGTCGCGGTGCCGGTCGCCGAGGCGGGAGCGTCGGTTCCGGTGCCCTCCTCGTGGTACTCCTCTTCGACGTTGACCGACCAGATGTCGTGGTTGCCGCGACCCAGGATGTTCTCCACCGTCAACATCGCAGTCAGCATCGAGTGGTCCTGGTTGTTGTACTTGTGCATGCCGTTGCGCCCCACGGGGTGCACGTTCGACACGTTCGCCTCCAACCACTCCCGGAGCACCGCGACGTTGGCCTTGTAGTCCTCGTCGTAGACCGGATACGCCTTGGGCATGCGCACGACGTAGCCCGACTCGACCTTGCTCGGATCGACCAGGCCCAGCACGGACAGCTCATGGGTGCCGAGGGCGATCAGCTCGTCGTCGGGCTTGTTCCAGAGACCTTCGCCCTCGAAGACGAAGTACTCGAGGCCCAGGCAGGTGCGGCCGTCCTTGACCAGGTACGGCGACCACTGACCGAAGTTCTGGATGCGCCCGACCTGGACCTCGGGAGCGTGGATGTAGATCCAGTTGTCGGGGAAGCTGTACTCCATCGGGACGACGAGCGCGATGGTCAGGAAGTCCCGGAAGCGGAGCTGGTCAGCCGCGGCGACGACATCGACCGGCGGGGGCGGGTCCATGGCCTTCAGCAGGTACGAGAACGGCATCGTCGACACGACGTGATCGGCGTCGTGCTCGACGGTCGCGCCCGACGCGGTCCGTGCCACCACGCCGGTGGCCCTGCCCGACTCGAGGTCGCGTCGGATCGTGGTGACCGTCGTGCTCATCTCGAGTTCGGCGCCGCGCTCGGTGACGATCTCCGCGCAGCGCTCCCACATCATCCCGGGGCCGTACTTCGGGTACTGGAACTCCTCGATCAGGCTGGTGACCTGCTTGGACTTGTCCGCACGGTTGCCGAACAGGCGGGCCCGGACGGGTTCCCACACCGCGCTCCACAGCGACATGCCCTTGATGCGTTGGGCGCCGAAGTCGCTGGAGAGGTACTTGGGGTCGACGTTCCAGAGCTTGATGTTGTAGGTCCGGAAGAAGTGCTCGTAGAGGCGCCGGCCGTAGTCGGCGACGACGTAGCCCTCGAGCGTCGACTGGTCCTTGGGCGGGCGCACCTTGGCCCAGACGTAGGAGAGCATGCAGCGGACCGCCTCCACGAAGCCGAGGTTGCGCAGCGCGTTCAGCGGTTTGATCGGGTAGTCGTAGTACTTGCCCTTGTAGTAGATCCGGCTCAGACGAGGCCGCTTGAGGAACTCGTCGTCAGCGAGGATCTCGTGCCAGACCGCCTCCACGGGGGCGACCTTGGTGAAGAACCGGTGGCCCCCGATGTCGAAGCGCCAGCCGTCGCGCTCGGCGGTGCGGCTGATGCCGCCGACGATGTCGTCAGCCTCCAGGATGGTGGCTGCGACACCGTCCTTGGAGAGCTGGTAGGCGGCGGTGAGCCCTGCCGGTCCGGCACCGATCACGACGACGTCGAGGTCGGCGAGATCGCGTGCGTCCTGGGAGGGTGCGTCCTGGGAAGGTGCGTCAGTCATGGGCGAGCGTGGCGCGCCGGGTGTCGAGGTGGGTGCTCCCGTCCGGGACCTGGCGCTCACCGGTCGAGCGTCGTGGTCCGAGGAGCGCTCGGCGGCCGCTCAAACGTAGCCGCGAGCCCCGCTCGGACCCGAACACCCGCCGACCGGGCACCGGTGCGCCCGGATCGAGCCGAGCTCACACCGCCCGCAGCGATGCGCCGGTGGCGGCGACCGCTTCGGTTCGGCGGATGGCCAGGATCTGGTCGGTTCGGAAGCTCGCCACCCGCACCGACCAGCAGTCGACGGTGTGACGACCGCCAGTGCGGAAGAAGGTCGTCATCGACTGCTCCGGCTGGTAGGCGTCCGCTCCGGACACGTGCTCGACGGTGCCGTCGCGGAGGGTGATGTCGTAGGCGACGTCGGCGATGGGTTCGATGTCGATGGTGGTGGTGCTCATGGGGCTCACCGTAGGAACCCGAACCTGTGGAGCGATAGGGTCCCAACCGTGTGATCTTCCCGTGCACAACCGGTGTGGGAGTGGGGATGCACAGGGGAGATCTCCTTACAGGCTGTGCACAGTTCGGCGGCACGGTGCACACGGGTACCGTTCGGGTTCGCAGCGGTGGCCCGCGCCGAGACGATCGGATGATGCCATGACGACCTTCCTCCTCCCGCTCGAGCCGGTCACCTCGATCGACGGCTACCTCGCGTCCGACCCGGGTGGCCGCGGCATCGAGGCGGCGCGGCGGATCGGCGCCGAGGAGACCATCCGGCGCATCGCGGAGTCCGGCCTCCGGGGCCGTGGCGGCGGCGGGTTCCCGACGGGAAGGAAGTGGGAGGGCATCGCGACGCAGCAGGGTGCCCGCCGCTACGTGGTCTGCAACGGGTCCGAGGGGGAGCCCGGGACCTTCAAGGATCGGGCGTTGCTCAGGGCGAACCCGTACCAGGTCGTCGAGGGCCTGATCATCGCAGCGTTCGCGATCGGAGCCGACGAGGCGTTCATCTGCCTCAAGCGCTCCTTCACCCGGGAGATCGAGGGCGTCACTCGGGCAGTGCAGGAGATCCAGTCCGCCGGCATCTGCACCGACTGCACCGTGAACGTCGTCGAGGGGCCCGACGAGTACCTCTTCGGCGAGGAGAAGGCGATGCTCGAGGTGATCGAGGGCAAGGCACCCCTGCCGCGCTGGTTCCCCCCGTACGTGCACGGCCTGTTCGCGGCTGAACCGCAGGCGGGCTGGGAGGCGAGCTCCCACGGCGGACAGCTCCGCACCACCGGCCAGCCCAACCCGACGTTGGTCAACAACATCGAGACGCTCGCCAACGTCGGTCACATCCTGGACCGCGGCGCCGACTGGTTCCGCTCCATGGGGACCGCGGAATCACCCGGCACGATCGTGGCCACCGTCGTCGGCGATGTCGTGGCCCCCGACGTGGGCGAGGTCGAGATGGGCACGCCGCTCGGCGACGTGATCGACGCGGTGGGCAGCGGCGTCCGCCCGGGTCGCTCGGTCAAGGCGGTGTTCTCCGGGGTCGCCAACCCGGTGCTGAGCGCCGACGCGCTGCTCACGCCGGTGAGCTACGAGGGCTTCGCCGCAGCCGGCAGCGGAATGGGGTCCGCCGGCTTCATCGTCTACGACGACACCGCCTGCATGGTCGATGCCGCCGCTCGGCTGTCGAGGTTCCTCGCGGTCGAGTCGTGCGGGCAGTGCCTCCCGTGCAAGCTCGGCTCCGGAGCGATCACCGAGCACTTGGAGCGGATCCAGGGCGGTGCAGGTGAGGAGTCCGACGTCGTGGCGATCCACCAGTGGCTGGAGCGGGTGACCGACGGGGCTCGGTGCTACCTCGCCACGGAGGAGCGCGACCTGGTCGCCAGCGTGCTCCAGGCGTTCCCCCAGGAGTTCGTCGACCACATCGAGCATCGCCAATGCCCACAGGTCGAGCAGCGTCCCATGCCGAAGCTGCTCGACCTCGAAGGCGGGTCGGCGACCTACGACGAGTCGTACTGGCGGAAGCGCCCGGACTGGACCTACGACCCGGCGCCGGAGGTCTGAGCGACGAGGAGCGTGAAGCGGACGGCGGTGGCCAGCACCCAGAGCACGACCGCGGTGACGGCCAGCGGTGTCACGCCGACGATCAGCGCGACACCGGTCACGTTGACGGCGACGAGCCCCTCCCACGACCTCGTCATGGAGAAGCCGGCACTCAGCAGTCGGTGTCCGCCGCCACGCAGCACCGGCAGCAGGTAGGCGAGCGATCCCCAGACGATCTGGCCGTAGGCGGAGATCACCAGCACGGCGAGCCAGGGGTCCTCGAACGGCGAGCGGCCTCGGGCGACCGCGACCGCCGCAGCCGCGACCGACAGGACCCACCATGCGGTGCCCAGCCACAGCGCCAGCATCCTCGGGCCGGCCCAGTCGAGCTGGCGCTTCGTCGGACGCGGGAGCTGCGCTGCGACGAGCACCGTTGCGGAGGCGTACACGACCAGTCCGACGACCGCGACGGCATCGATGGACCCGAGCAGTCCTGCCACCGTGAGGAGCACGGCACTCGACTGGAGCACCAGGATGGCGACCATTCGTGCGGGCGTCGCCGTCCTGTTCATCTTCGACCGGACCACCGTCGCCGCGAAGAACGGCAGCGTCGAGGCGGTCACGATCCCGATGAGGCCCAGCAGGTTCAGGACTCGGTGCGCATCGCGCACGTCGACCGACGCGGTCCCGACGACCATGGTGACGCCGAGCGCTGCGCCGGCCGCCCCGGCGACGAGCGCGACCGCGTAACCGGCGACCGGTGCGTCGTAGCGTCGCTCCACCCCGCGTCGAACGGTGACGACGAGCAACCCGGCGAGCACGATCAGTCCCAGGCCGTACATGGCGGCACCGAGCACCGCGGCCCATGTGGGGGCTCCGGCCTGACGCCCTCCGACGAAGAGCGCGACGCCGACGGTGACGAGCGTGCGCTGAGCGGCCACGGCGAGGTCCGGCGGTGCCGGGGCGGCCGACCACGTCACCGTGAGCATCAGCGACGCCGCGCTGATGAGGAGCACCGTGGCGCCCGCAAGCGCGAGGTGGACCGTCGCCCAACGGCTGTGGCTCGCCCCCGCGACGAGCGCGGCGACGACGAAGAGGGCCGCGATCGGCATGGTCCAGCGCGCCTGTCGCTGGGCGAGCCGGACGCGGTCGGCCGCACCGCGCGGTCGGCCCCTCGCCGAGGGCCCGGTCGACGACGCGAGGTGGCCGGGTTGCTCGGTCTGCTCCCGAGGTCGCTCCGGGGTCGGCTCCGGGTCGCCGCCGACGGTCACGGAGCTGAGCCTGCCATGAACCGACGGCCTCCTGTGCGATCCGGGTGGGGCGTGAGCGCTCTCTAAGGGCCGTGGTCGAGTGCGGTCCGCTGGGCCCAGCGGTAGTCCGCCTTGCCCGACGGCGACCGCACGATCGCAGGAAGCCGGATGATCGCCTTGGGGAGCTTGTAGCGGGCGATGTGCTCGCCGGCGGCGGCGCGCAGGGCGTCGTCGGTGACGTCCGCGCCGTCACGCACCTGGACGATCGCGACCACCTCTTGGCCCCACCGTGGCGACGGCCTGCCGCAGACGACCGCGTCGAAGACCGCGGGGTGCGACTTGAGGGCGGTCTCCACCTCCTCTGCGAACACCTTCTCTCCGCCGGTGTTGATGCACACCGAGTCCCTTCCGTGCAGCTCGATCGTGCCGTCCGCCAGGATGCGGGCCCGGTCGCCGGCCACCGCGTAGCGGACGCCGTCGACCTCCGGGAACGTCGCCGCCGTCTTCACCGGGTCGTTCAGGTAGCCGAGCGGCACCCGGCCCGACTGCGCCAGCCAGCCGATCGCGTCGTCGCCGGGCACCAGCCGCCGAGTCAGCGCCTCGTCGAGGACCGCGCTGGTGCTCGACGGGACGAATCCGGCGGAGGTGTCCTGACCGGAGCGCACGTTCGACACGCCCTGGCGACCGGATTCGGTCGAGCCGAGGACGTCCACGATCGTCAGCCCTGGGACCAGGGCGAGCAGCTCGGCCTTGAGACCGGCGGACAGGACAGCGCCGCCGGAGATCAGGTGGCGGAGGCTCGACAGGTCAGGGGCTCGGCCCTCGTCGATGGAGCGGGCGAGCGCGTCGGCCAGCGGTCGGGCCACCGGGTCGCCGACGACCAGCAACGACGTGGCACCGTGGCGTTCGACGCTCGACAGCAGGTCGTCGGCGTCGAGGTGCTCGGGACGGTCCTGGATGATCACCGTCCCGCCGGCGATCCAGCACGACAGCGCGTTCCAGTGCGCAGCGCCGTGCATCAGCGGGGGAGCGGGCAACGCCCGCAGCCGGGCCCCGCCCGCCGCGGCACCCAGCACCTCGTCCATCGAGGCGAAGTCGCTGCCGTCGCGTCGACGCACCCCGAGCGCTGAGATCAGGAAGTCCTCCTGGCGCCACATCGCCCCCTTGGGCATGCCGGTCGTGCCACCCGTGTAGCAGAGGTACAGGTCGTCGCCGGACCAGCCGGCGACCAGGTCCTCGGGCAGGTCGACGGGCGCGTCGCGCGCAGCGGCATCGCCCAACGCCGACTCGTAGTCGACCGCGCCGGGCAGGAGCGGGTGGCCGCTGCCGTCGGCGACCTGCAGCACGATGGCCGGCGGCCGGCGGAGCGTCGGCAGGACCTCGGCCAGCGTCGGAGCGAAGCACTCGTGCACCACGACAGCGGCCGTTCCGGCGTCGTCGAGGAGGTAGCGGAGCTCGTCGGCGACGTAGCGGTAGTTCACGTTGAACGGTGCGCAGCGGGCCTTCCAGGACCCGACCATGGCCTCCAGGTACTCGTTGCCGTTGTGCAGGTAGAGCGCCACGTGATCCTGGCCGGAGACCCAGCGCTCGTGCTCAGCGGACGGCGAAGTGGCGCCCAGGCCCGCCCGATGCAGCACCAGGGCCAGGCGTCTCGTGCGATCGGCGATGTCGGTCCACGACCATCGTCGGTCCCGGAACACCAGGCAGTCGCGATCGGGGTACCGCTCGGCGATCGCCTCGGTGATCGCCGCGACGTTCAGCTCCACGGGAAGCGCCACCGGATGCTGCAGGATCGATCGTCGGCCGGCATGGGGACCCATGCTGGCAGGATGCGGGGATGGCAGCCACGTCACGACGAGCGCCGGCCACCCGCCCCGCATGGGCCGCCGCCGCTGCGGAACTGGGGGGCCGCGATCCGGTGCTGGCCCGAATGCACGCCCGCCACGGCGTGCCCCGACTGCCGCGGGGGCCGGCCGCCGACGCCCGCTTCGAGGCGCTGGCCTCCTCGATCGCCTACCAGCAGCTCGCAGGCCGGGCCGCAGCGACCATCTGGGGTCGCGTGTTCGCTGCGGTCGGCACGCCGTTCACCCCGGCTGCGGTCCTCGCAGCCGGGCCTGACGTGCTGCGCTCCGCCGGTCTGTCGGGCGCAAAGGCAGCGGCGCTGATCGACCTGGCGACCAAGGTCGACGACGGCACCGTCGGTCTGGCGAGGATCGGCCGGATGGACGACGCAGAGGTCGTGGCGCACCTGACCGTCGTGCGGGGGATCGGCCCGTGGACCGCCCAGATGTTCCTGCTGTTCGACCTGCGGCGCCTGGACGTCTGGCCGGTGGGGGACCTGGGCGTCCGGGTCGGTCTGGCCCGGGCCCACGGCTGGGACGATCCACCGACGGAACGGGAGATGCACGCGCTCGGTGAGCCGTATGCGCCGTACCGCTCTGTCGTGGCGTGGTGGTGCTGGCGCGAGGCCGACACGGTCACGCCATCGTGACGCGGTGATGGCGCGCGCCCGGCCCTCGGTCGCCCTCCGCGATGATGGACCGATGGACGACGCCCGCCGCAGCGAGCTCGACGACGCCTGGCTGGCCGAACGGCTGCGAGCCACCGCGCACCTCGACGCGCTGCGCCACGAGGAGTTCTCCCGTCTCGACGACGGAGGTCACATCTACCTGGACCACACCGGTGCGGGTCTCTACCCGGCGTCGCTGGTGCGGAACCACGCCGAGTGGCTGCTGGGCGGCGTCTTCGGCAACCCGCACTCCGACAACCCGACGTCGCGTCCGATGAGCGAGCTCGTCGACCGGGCCCGAGCCGCGGTCCTCCGCTTCTGCTCCGCCGATCCGGATGACTACGAGTGCATCTTCACGCCGAACGCCAGCGGAGCGATCCGCCTGGTGGCCGAGTCCTTCCCGTTCGGTCCGCACCGGCCACTGGTGCTCACGACCGACAACCACAACTCGGTCAACGGGATCCGTGAGCACGCCCGTCGTGCCGACGCTGCGGTCACCTACGTGCCCGTGGTGACACCAGACCTGCGCATCGACCAGGAGGCGCTGCACGCAGCGCTGGCCGGGCCCCCCGGACTGCTGGCGCTTCCCGCGCAGTCGAACTACTCCGGCGTGCAGCATCCCTTCCCCGTCGGTGCGGACGGGTGGCGTGTGCTGCTCGACGCCGCTGCCTTCGCTCCGACCAACCCGCTGCACCTCGACGAGCACCGCCCCGACTTCGTGACCATGTCCTTCTACAAGGTCTTCGGCTACCCGACCGGCGTGGGTGCGCTGATCGCCCGGCGCGACGCGCTGGCCGAGCTGCGGCGGCCGTCCTTCGCCGGCGGGACGATCGCCATCGCCTCGGTGGCCGCGGATGCGCACCGGCTGGTCCCCGGCCACGCGGGCTTCGAGGATGGGACCGTCGACTTCCTGTCGTTGCCGGCGGTCGAGGCGGGGATCGAGCTCATGGAGCGGATCGACATCCACAGCGTCCACGACCGCACCCAGGCCCTCACCGCCTGGTTGCTCGAGCGGTTCCAGGGCCTCCGCCACGCGGACGGCTCACCGCTCGTGCGGGTGCTCGGTCCGTGGGAGCCGCTGGAGCGGGGCGGGACGATCGCCTTCGTGCTCGTCGACCCCGACGGCACGGAGCTCCCGGATCGGCGGATCGAGCAGCTGGCGACGGGCGCAGGCATCTCGCTGCGCTCCGGCTGCTTCTGCAACCCCGGTGCGGGAGAGGCGGCTCGGGATCTGACCGCGGACGATCTCCGCCCGTTCCTCGACGCCGACACCCCGGCCGGCCTTCCCGTCTCGCTGTGCGAGGTCGACGATGCGGTCCGAGGTGCCCGGGGCCGCGGTGTCAGCGCGCTGCGCGTGTCGGTCGGGATGTCGTCCAACGCCGCGGACGTCCGCGCGCTGGTCGACCTGCTGGAGGGGCTCCTCGACCGCTCTGCGGCCGAGGTGGGCGCGGCGCCTGCGCCACCGGCGCTCGGTCCCGACGGCGCCTGAGCGCCAGGGGCCGACGGTTCGGCGCGCTCAGTGGACGCCGGGCTCGGCGACGGGCGTCTCCAAGGGGAAGTGGCACGCGACGTAGTGCTCCTCGCCGACCTTCTGGATCTGGGGTTCGGCGCTGGCACACAGGTCCTGCGCCCTGGGGCACCGGGTCCGGAACCGGCAGCCCGACGGTGGGTCGAGCGGCGACGGCAGCTCGCCGCCGAGGTGCTCGGTCGCCGAGGCGTCGACCGTGGGATCGGGCAGCGGGATGGCGGACAGCAGTGCCTCTGTGTACGGGTGTGCAGGATGGGTGTAGAGCGCGTCGGGTGGACCGATCTCGCACATCTTGCCGAGGTACATGACCGCGACGCGATCCGACACGTTCTTGACGACGGCCAGATCGTGGGCGACGAACACCATCGTCAGCCCGTAGCGCTCCTTCATCTCCTCGAGCAGGTTGAGGATCTGCGCCTGGACCGACACGTCCAGAGCGGACACCGGCTCGTCGCAGATGATGAGCTGCGGATCGGTGATCACCGCCCGGGCGATCGAGATCCGCTGGCACTGCCCGCCCGAGAACTCGTGCGGCTTGCGCTCGGCGGCCGCGACCGGGTCGACGCCGACAGCCGAGAGCACCTCGTCGACCTTGGCCGCACGCTCCTGCGCGTCGCCGGTCTTCCAGATGGCGAGCGGCTCGCCCACGATCTGGGAGACGAAGCGCCGCGGGTTGAGGGAGCTGATCGGGTCCTGGAAGATCATCTGCATCCGGGGACGGACCTTGCGCAGGTCCGCACCGCTCAGCGCGGTGAGCTCGGTGCCATCGAGGCGGACCGACCCCCTGGTCGGCCGTGGCAGCTGCATGATCGCCTTGCCGGTGGTCGACTTGCCGCAGCCCGACTCGCCGACCAGTCCGAGCGTCTCTCCCTCGGCCACGTCGAAGGAGATGTTGGCCACCGCGGACACCGTCCGGCGGCGACCGGCCGGGAAGTCCACGACCATGTTCTCGACCCGGAGCAGCGTGTCCTCGGCGGGTCGCAGGTGCGCGGTGCCGCTACCGGCCATCGGTGCTCCCGTCGGTGGGCGGAGCGTACGGAGGGGGCGCGGTCGGAGGGAGCACGTTCGGAGGGGGCGCGGTCGGAGGGAGCACGTTCGGAGGGGGCGCGGTCGGAGGGGGCGCGGACGGAGGGAGCGTGTTCGAAGGGGGCGCGGACGGAGGGAGCATGTTCGAAGGGGGCGCGGTCGGAGGTGGTGCGGTCGGATGGAGCGGCGGCGGTGTGGCTTGCGGCGGTTCGGTGACGCGTGGTGCCAGTGACGGGGGACGGTTGGCCAGGAGGCGCTGCGCCTCCAGCCGGTCCTTGATCTCGAGCGTCTCGGGTGAGCCGACGGGATAGAAGCAGGCGAACAGGTGGCCGGGGGAGCCCGGTGTCTCCTGCAACGTCGGGGTCTCCTCGTGGCAGCGCTCTCGCGCATATGGACACCGTGGGCTGAACGGACACCCCTTCGGTGGATCCACGAGGTCCGGCGGACGACCACCGATCGCCACCAGGCGGGTGTGAGACGGATCCGACAGCTTGGGGATGGCGGACAGCAGCGCCTCGGTGTAGGGCATGCGCACATCCGCGAAGAGCGTCGCGGTGGGTGCCCGCTCCACGATCCGTCCGGCGTACATGACCGCGATCTCCTGCGCTCTCGACGCCACGACGCCCAGGTCGTGCGTGACCAGGATCATGGCCATGTACCGCTCGCGCTGCTGCTCGGCGAGCAGGTCGAGGATCTGGGCCTGCACCGTCACGTCCAGGGCGGTCGTCGGCTCGTCGGCGAACAGCAGCTTGGGGCCGCACGCCAGCGCGATGGCGATCACGACACGTTGGCGCATCCCACCGGACATCTCGTGCGGATAGGAGGAGAAGCGGCTCTCGGCCTCGGGGATGCGAACCGCCTTGAGCAGCGCGACGGCTGTCTCCTTCGCTTCGGATCGGTCCATGTCCAAGTGGAAGCGCAGCGACTCGGTGATCTGCTTACCGACCTTCATGACCGGGTTCAACGCGGTCATCGGGTCCTGGAACACCATCGCCATCTCGGTGCCCCAGAGCTCCCGGTAGCCGTCCGCGTCGAGACCCGAGATGTCCTTGCCCTCGAACACGACGGTCCCGGATCGCTCGGCGGTCGAGGGGAGCAAGCCCATGATCGAGCGGGACAGGACGGACTTGCCGGAGCCGGACTCGCCGACGATCCCCAGGCACTTGCCCCGCTCCAGGGTGAACGACACGCCGTCGACGGCTCGCACGAGCCCTCGTGGGGAGCGGAACTGGGTCCTGACGTCGACGACGTCGAGCAGGGGCCCGGAGCCGGGAACGCCGGTCGGTGCCGGTCCGTCGAGCAGATCGGGGTTGCTCACAGGACGCTCTCTCGGACCTCGAAGCGGCGACTGACCACGTCGGCCAGGAAGTTCAGCGCCAACACGGTCAGGAACAGCACGACGATGGTGAACATGACGATGTGGGGGGCACGGTTCAGCTGGTCCTTGTTCTCGGCGATGATGTTGCCCCAACTCGGTGTCGGCGGCTGCACCCCCACGCCGAAGAGGGCCAGACCGCCTTCGGCGACGATCGCGATGCCCACGCCGAGGAGAGAGATCGACAGCATCGCGGGGAAGACGTTCGGGAGGATGTCGCGGAGCATGATCCTCCAGTCCTTGGCGCCCATGGCCCGGGCGGCCAGGACGAACTCGCGCTCGGACCAGCTGAGCGTGTTCGCCCGCGTGATGCGGCCCAGGATCGGGATCGACACCAGGCCGAGACCCAGCACCACCACGCCGATCCGCTGCATGCTGCTCACCTTGTCGCCCGATGACAGCACCGTCACGAGCGACAGGGCGAGGACGAACTGCGGGATCGCCAGGAGGATCGTCATGATCGGCGTGATGATCGCGTCGGTCTTGCCGCGGAAGAACCCGGTGGCGAGACCGAGCAGACCTCCGACCACCAGGCCGAAGCCCACCGCCCCGAAGCCGATGGCGAACGACGCCCGTGTGCCGTAGATGATGCGCGCCAGCAGGTCGCGGCCGTTGGCGTCGCCGCCGAGCCAGTGACCGGCCACGGGTCCCTTGCGGGCGATCTCTGCGAAGGACTCGTTGGGGTTCGGGATCGGCAGCAGCGGTGCCAGGATCGCCAGCAGGAGCAGCCCGCCGATCCAGATGATCGAGAGCCACGCACCCACGCCGAGCCCCTTGCGGCGCCGTGTGCCGTCTTCGGGCAGCGGCTCGAGCTGGTCGGACTCGACCGCCAGGGCGTACACCTCGGCCGATGGGCCGAGGTTGCCCAGGGACGGGTCGTGCACGGGAATCTGATCAGGCGCCGGCATGTCGGATCCGAGGGTCGAGGACGGTGTAGAGGATGTCGACGCAGAAGTTCACGAACACGTAGAAGTTGGCGTTGATCGCCACGATCGACTGGAACGCCACGATCTGGCGGGTGGCGATCGCTTCGCCCATCAAGTAGCCGAGCCCGGGGATGTTGAACACGACCTCGATGATGAGCGCCCCTCCGATCAGGGTGCCGATGTTGAGTCCGGCCACGGTGAGCAGCGTCAGCGACGACGGTCGCAGCGCGTGGCGGAACAGGATCCGCTTGGTCGTGATGCCCTTGGCCTTGGCCATCGTGATGAAGTCCTGCTGCAGCGTGGCGATCATGTCGCTGCGCAACAGGCGCATGTAGACGGCCACCTGACCCACCGCCAGCGTGATGGTCGGCAGGATCATCGACCTGACGTGGCCGGCGGGATCCTCGCCGATCGCCTTGTAGCCGCCGGTGTCGGCCCAGCCCAGCTTCACGCCGACGTAGTACTGCAGCACGAACCCGAG
>JACDJC010000262.1_pt1 | contig 67034 bp, 54 predicted proteins | sample 7454191 | NCBI WGS metagenome assembly JACDJC01 (sample SAMN14253291, study PRJNA609438) | sludge metagenome | isolation source: sludge after 25d culture with pyrite and EDTA | collected 2018-12-20 | reverse complement strand
GATTGTTCATAACAATGTTTGTTTGACTGCCCGTAATCTTTTGGGTTTGCAAAAGTTTCCCATGCAAATCGTATAGTTCGAATGTTAAAGTTGAAAAGTTAAAGTCCTTGACTTCCAATATAAGATAATCAGCAGTAGGGTTTGGATAAGCATAAACCGAAAGCTTAATACCATTGGCTTCTTCAATCCCTGTTACTACCCAAATCTCGAATGGCTGCTGCACTCCTTGGTCCAACGAACCATTTGTTCCTGTGTTTGTGGTATAAACTACCTGACCAACGGAATAACATACTGAGCCTCCGCTTCCTGTAGCATTGCCACCTGTGGCGTTAATGCTTTCTTGGGCCATGGTAGATGAAAGATAAAAAATGCAGGCTAAAAGCAACATTGCTGTTACTATGTTTTTATCTCTTAACTTTCTACTTTTTACGCTCAATTTGTATCGCATATTTGACCTCCTTTTATCAATGGTTAATACTTTCAATTTAATTCAACTCCTTGTGTCACTTTCTGTCGGTGTCAATTCGAATTTTCCCCAATGAACTTAACCCTTCGGACAACCAACTACTTTATTGATCCACATTACCAGCCAGACATTTTTATTGCAAGAAATAAAGCCACAGAAATTCAGGATATTTCTCAATCGTAGCGTGAAATTCATTTAACATTATTGCCTGCATCAAGTTCTAAATTTTCAATGCAACAAAGATATTCCATGAAAATGAGTAAACCATTCCGTGCTGATGGGTATGTTTCCCTTAAATTTGCATCCGGGTCAGCACGTATTTTTGTCTAAGTGTGTGTTTTATATTTCAATGGGATTTATTTCAACTTACTTTTGTAATGTCGGAAGCTTAACTGCTAAATCACCAAAAACAAACTAAAGCATGTTCATCCATCATTTTATATTAAAAAAAACAGGCTGAAATGCAAAAACTTATTCATTTATGATTTGTTTGTAAACTTTTTCAACTTTAGATTATTTCCTTTTTACCTGCTTTTCGTGTCGCTCACCGGGTATGCCCAGAATACCATTGTGAGAGTTAGTGTTGATAGCAATAACATGACTGAAATAAGCGCAGATAGTCTTATAAAAACCGCCATGAATGTCCTGTACTCTTATCCCGACAGTGCGCGATCAATCATTATTAAAGCTATCATTGCCGATAGCCTCAATGAGAAACACAATCATTCCGGAAACCTGAATCTACTTGGATCAACCTATAACGTACAGGATAACTATGGTCAGGCGCTCAATTACTACTACAAGGCACTGGAAAGTGCACAACAACACAATGATACGGTAAGATTGGGGGCCATCTATAATAACATAGGTGTTCTTTATTTAAAAACCGGAAACTTTAAAGATGCACTGGATTATTATCTGAAAGCATTGGAGCGGTTTCAGCGTTCGGGGAGTAAGAAAAATGCGGCTGGCGTTTACAATAATATCGGACTTCTATTCAATGAGCTTGAGAACAGCGAAAAGGCTTTAATCAATTTTCAACTTGCCCTTGAAAACTTTAAATTAGTTGGCGACAGCATCGGTATTTCAACGGCTTTGGGCAACAAAGGTCTGATGTTTGCAAAAAAAATGAAAGTCGACTCGGCGCATTTTTATTTTGATAAAGCTGCAGGGATTTCTCAAAGAAACGACAATATTTACGGGCTATGCAGCATATACCAGGATAAGGCCAACTTTTATTTAAAGACAAACAACACAATTGATGCAAAAAATTATTACTCCCTCAGCCGAACCTTATCGCAATCCATTATACAGCCTTACCAAGAGGCTTCATCGATGTTAGGGCTGGCACAGGTTTTACTCAAAGAGGGTAATTTAAGCAATGCTTTGGACGAGGCAACCGCAGCTTTAGAAATCGGTAAGCAGTTGAACAATCAGGTGCTTCAGTACGAATCTCACAACGTGCTATCTCAAATTTATGAGAAGAATGGCTCATTCGATAAAAGCCTTCAGCACTTCCGTCAGTATGTAACTATGAAAGATGAATTGTTGAACCAAACCGTACTTCATCAGATTTACAATTTAGAAATCAACACCTTAAGCCAGGCCAATACTTTTCAACAGTTGCAAATTGAAAGCCAGCAGTTAAGCATCAGCAAAAAGAATAATCTACTCCTGTTCATTGGAATTGCATTCTTACTCGTTATCATCGGAATCTACTTGCTTTACCATAATTATAAGCACAAACAACAGGTAAAGCTGCAGCAGGCCATCATTGACCTCACCGAAAAAAAATCGCGCGATGCTGTTTCCGCCGAAATACAAGAGCGCCAAAGAATTGGCCGCGAACTGCATGATGGTTTAGGGCAGGTTTTATCCGTAGCACGGTTGAATTTAAGTGTGTTGCATCAAAAAAGACAATTGACCGATAGCAGAAAAGAGGAACTTTTCGATACTACCTTTAAAAGTATTGATGAAGCTTTTACTGAGTTACGTAATATTTCACACAACCTTGCGCCAACCCTGCTTTCGGAAAAAGGTCTGATTGAGGCGCTGAAAAATCTTTCAGATATAATCAACAAAACCAACCATCTTAAAATGCAGGTAGAGTCATTCGGCTTCTTTACAGATTTAGATAACTTGACCGAGCATACGATTTACAGGGCAATTCAGGAACTGCTTAACAATGCAATTAAACATGCTGAGGCGAGTTTATTTACGGTTCAACTTATTAAAAGCGAAAAAGAGGTTACACTTATGGTTGAAGACAACGGACATGGTTTTAATGTAAATGATACGGGAACCAATAATGGAGGAGGTATTGGCAACATTAAATCAAGAGTAGAAAATTTGAATGGCAGTATGTATGTGGACTCACTAATTGACCGTGGCACCATTGTTAGTATTGTCATTCCATTAAAATAAAATAATGTCACAAGAAAAAATCATTAAAGTTTTGGTGGTTGATGACCATCAGTTGATTATTGATGGCCTCAAATCATTGCTTCAGGATGAACCTGATATCGTTTTTGCCGGAGGCGCAAATTCCATGCAGGAGGCTATCGACTTTGTGAGTAATAACCCCGTACAGGTTGTTCTGGCTGATATTAGTATGCCAGAAGGATCTGGAATTGAAACAACGCGCAGTTTAAAAGAAATTCAGCCCGACATTCAGATATTGGCCCTGACAATGCATGAAGACATTAACATGATCAGAAAGATGGTGGAAGCAGGAGCATCAGGATATATCCTCAAACGCACCAATATGAATGAAGTGTTGGAGGCGATTCGGATAGTAGCAAAAGGCGAAAAATACCTCGGTCGGGATGTTCAGGAAATCCTGCTAAATAATATGAGTCAGTCCGCAACTCCCTCCGAACTAACCGTAGGCCAATCAGTGCTTACACAGCGCGAAAAAGAAATTCTTATTCTGATTGCCAATGAAATGCAGAACGACGAAATTGCTGAGAAACTGTTTATCAGTGAACGAACGGTAGAAACGCACCGTCGCAATATGTTTACCAAAACAAAAACAAAGTCGATTGTTGGTCTGATTAAGTACGCAATTGCCAATGGGTTGATTGATGAAAATCCCGGTTGACCCTAACCCACTTTTCAAGTTTTAACACACTAGGTGTTTTTGATGAAGCAAGGTTGAATGAATAAAGGTATAAAAAAAGGCCCCCATCTTAAGAAGGCCATGATATACTTATAATTCATTGGTTTTTAAGTGGAGCGGAAAACGGGATTCGAACCCGCGACCCTCAGCTTGGGAAGCTGATGCTCTACCAACTGAGCTACTTCCGCATTGATGCCGCAAATTTACAAAAAGAAGCATTTAAACCCGGTATTTGCATTGTTTTTTTTATTCATAGGAAAAACTGCTGTTAATGCGGGGCTTTTTCCGTAATTTTATCGCCTTATAAACGATAAGTCCATAAATATGACTAAAAAGCCTCATTTAAGTTTCTGGCAGATCTGGAACATGAGTTTTGGGTTTCTGGGTATTCAGTTTGGGTTTGCGCTGCAAAATGCCAATGTAAGCCGGATTTTTGAAACCCTGGGTGCGAAAGTGGATGAAATTCCCATCCTTTGGATCGCCGCTCCGGTTACCGGTTTGATTATTCAGCCCATCATCGGGCATATGAGCGACAATACCTGGAACCGTCTGGGCCGGCGAAGACCCTATTTCCTGGTGGGCGCCATTTTGGCTTCACTGGCACTTATTATTATGCCCAACTCACCTACCCTTTGGGTGGCTGCCGGTATGTTGTGGATTATGGACGCATCCATCAATATTTCTATGGAGCCTTTCCGGGCTTTCGTGGGCGATATGTTGCCTTCGGAGCAACGCACCAAAGGTTTCGCCATGCAGAGCTTCTTTATTGGAACCGGAGCAGTAGTGGCTTCTGCATTGCCTTATATACTGACCAACTGGTTCGGCATCGCCAATACAGCACCCGAAGGAATCATCCCGCCGTCGGTTCAATACTCCTTTTATCTGGGTGCAGCCGCTTTTTTCGGTGCAGTTATCTGGACAGTGGTGCGCAGTAAAGAGTATTCACCCGAAGAACTGCGCGCCCATGCCCTGGCGGAGGGCAACATCACAGAGAATGAACATCACGACGAGATAGAACAGCCTCAAAAAACCGGTAGTATCTTCCTCATCCGCAGTGCGATATGGATTGCAACAGGCCTGGTGCTCTCCTATCTGATCTATTACTTTAAACTCCATCCTGAATTATATATTTTCACAGTGGGTTTAGCAGCTTATGGTATGATGTTGCTGATTTCAGGATTACTCATCAAAAACGGCAAAACTCAAAATGGGGTGGCCGTTGTCATGCACGACTTCTACAAAATGCCCAAAACCATGGCGCAACTGGCTATTGTTCAATTTTTCTCCTGGTTTGCCCTTTTCGCCATGTGGATTTACACCACTTCGGCGGTTACTGCTCATATTTACGGCACTTCAGATACTACTTCTGAACTTTTTAACAAAGGGGCTGACTGGGTAGGCATTTGTTTTGCTGTTTATAATGGGGTAGCGGCTGTAGTGGCTTTTCTATTGCCGGTTATAGCCAAACGAACTTCGCGTAAATTCACCCACATGATCTCGCTTATTGCCGGAGGCATCGGATTATTGTCTATTTATTTTATCAAAGACCCGAACTTATTGTTGGTTTCTATGGTTGGTGTCGGTCTGGCCTGGGCAAGTATCCTCTCCATGCCTTATGCCATACTGGCCGGGGCATTACCCAGTCATAAAATGGGTACTTACATGGGCATCTTCAACTTTTTTATTGTCATCCCTCAGATTCTGGCTGCCAGCATCCTCGGTTTTCTCACCCGCGACCTGTTTGGGGGCCATGCCATCTATGCCCTGATGCTTGGGGGTGCTTCTATGTTTATTGCAGCCGCCACGGTGATGTTTGTTACTGATGATCATTGATTATGGAAAATACACGTAAAGCAGGCATTCTGCTTCATCCCACCTCGCTTCCAAACAATTATGGCATAGGCACTTTTGGCCCTGAAGCATATGCTTTCGTTGACTTTCTAAAAAAAGCCGGACAAAATATTTGGCAAATCCTGCCATTGGGACCCACCGGGCCGGGTGACTCACCCTATCAGTGCTATTCTGCCTTTGCACTGGACCCGATACTTATCGACCTGACCCACTTTGTAAAAAAAGGATGGCTTGAATCTTCGGATTTAAAGGAGGCCGAAAAAGCCAATTCAGGCAGGGTGGATTATGCATTTGCAAATGGTTCGCGATCCAATATTTTCAAAAAAGTGCATGACCTCTTTGAAACATCGGCAACACAAGAGGAAATAGCTGATTACGAGGCTTTTACGAGCAAACAAAGTTATTGGCTTAATGATTACGCATTATTTAAAGCCATTAAAGAAACCATGGCAGGTAAACCCTGGTATGAATGGCCTGACGAGATACGCCTGAGTGAAGCAGAATCTCTGGCGCAATATAAAGAATCACTCAGTCAAAGGATTAAATATCACAAATACCTTCAATTTGTTGCCAACTACCAATGGCTGGCATTAAAAGAGTACGCGAATAAAAACAGCATTGAAATTATTGGAGATATACCTTTATATGTTTCTTACGACAGCAGCGATGCATGGGCCAATCATGAAGTTTTTATGCTGGATAAAAACCTTAACCCTGATCTGGTGGCCGGTGTTCCTCCTGACTTTTTCAGTGAAACCGGACAACTCTGGGGAAATGTGCTCTTCAATTGGGATTTTCTGAAACAAACCGGCTTTGAGTGGTGGATAAGGCGAATCAGCTATAACCTGGAATTAGCCGATATCATCCGAATCGATCATTTCAGGGGATTACTGGCTTTTTGGGCGGTTCCTTTTGGAGAAGAAACAGCCATAAACGGGAAATGGATAGATGCTCCCGGTAAAGAATTGTTTGAGGCACTATATGAAAAATTTGGTGAATTACCCATTATTGCAGAAGATCTGGGCGTAATTACTCCCGATGTGGATGCCTTGCGGGAGAAATATAATCTTCCCGGTATGAAAATCCTTCAGTTTGGGTTCGATGAGAGTGATTTTAACGGATTTTTACCCCATTTTTATCATCCCAATTCGGTAGTATATACCGGTACCCATGATAATGACACCGTGATGGGATGGTACAATGAGCTAAGCAGTGATATTAAGCTAAAATTTCATAAATATGCAGGCAGCATAGGCAGCGGGCCTCAGTGGCTGATGATTCGACTGGCCTGGGCTTCGGTTTCACAAATGGCGATCGCCCCTTTGCAGGATGTAATGGGGCTTGATACAGACTCACGGATGAACATACCGGGCACACTGGTCAATAACTGGCAGTGGCGCTATTTTGAAGGACAACTTCCTGATGAGTACGCACACCGGCTTAAAGATTTAAGCATTTTGTATAGTCGCATCAATCCGGATTTGAAAGACACCTCTGCAATCTGATACTAATTTCTGTATTTTACTACAGGTAAAGCGGAAGCAAGGAAAATTACTGTTTCCGGCTCTGCCAGATTTCATCCTTTCCGGTTCAGGCTTCTACCACCTGGTACTCCTTATTAATCAGCAAGTCAGCCTTAGGCCTCAATGTAAGTACTATCTGGTGTTCCTGCTCCAGCACCTGCATACGATATTCATTCTGAGGCTCTTTGCCGCGAACGATTTGCGCCTTTTTCGTCTCATGGTAGGTGAGTTCGATGAAAATGCTCAAATCAACCCTGGGTGTATTGATGGCGTATAAACCATCGATGATAATCATATCTACACCATTAAAATCGGTGGTGAGCTGGTCAACCTGTTCGGTAACCAAATCGACACATGGCATGGTAGAAACCCGGTTTTGCCGAAAATCCTCAATGTTCTTATTGATGGTATCCCAGTCATATTCACTCAGTCCGACCGACTGCTGAATGCCATGCTTTTTACGCCATTCCGTCCGCAACAGCGGGAGAATCCGGTAGTAATTGTCGATGTGAATGGGTTTGCATATGATGTTGGCTTTACGCAGCATCTTTGCAATAACATGCGCCAATTCCGTCTTTCCCGAGCCGGACTCCCCTGAAATGGCAATGATGAATTTATCCTTTTTGTTTTTCAGGATATAGGGCACAATCTCTTTGGCAGCATTTTCATGCTTTTCCGTAATTAAAAGAACATCTCCAAGCATATTATTCTAATTTTAATGGTTTTGTAGATTAATAGTGAAATATTTCACTGGCAGTATCAAAATCCAGATAGAAATCGGCCAGGGGTTTGAGGGATTGTACCACCTTATGTTCACGCTCCAGCACCTGCATCCTGAAATCATCCAATTCCTCCTTGCCCGATAGTTTTTGCTCTTCAAGGGTATCGTGATAGGTACTTTCAATAAAAACTTTCAGGTTTGCCTCTTCAATTTTCACAGAATACAAACCTTCGATAATCAGGACTTTTATTCCCTCAAAATTGGTGGTTAGTTGATCAATCTGTCCGGTAAACAAATCCACACACGGAATGGTGGTGAGCTTACCCTCCTTAAAACCTTTCAGATTTCGGTTGATTACTTCCCAGTCATATTCATTGTAACCCACACTTTCTATTCCATGGCGTTTGCGCCAGGCCGTTCGCTCGAGCGGGGCAATTTTGTAGTAATTGTCCATATGCAGCAATTTTACCCGAATGCCTTCTTTTCGCAATAAGCGACCGAGCATATGAGCCACTTCAGCCTTTCCGGTTTCTACCTCTCCCGAGATGGAGATGATGTATTTATCCGTTAACTCATCCTGAACCCTTTCGTAGATGGTCTGGGCAGCGTTTTCGTGCTTTTTATTCAGTAATAATATATCGTTTAGCATTTGCTTCTGTTTTTTTTCGTTAGAAAAGTCTTAAAATTTAAGCGTGAGCTTATTTCCGGGAGTCAACTGGAAGGATTTCCCTTTAATAAGGATTTGCGTTTTCTTGCCGGTTTGTTCAGCATGTTCAATCAACACACTTTCGTGAGAAGCCTCCAGATTGAAGCGCTGTCCCCGGAAGGAGAAGCCAAATTTAATGCTTCGCCAGGCTTTAGGCATATTCGGCTCAATCCTGATGATTTCGCCGCGCAAATTCAGTCCGGCGTACGCATGCATGGCTATCAATACGGTGCCGGCCATTACGCCCAAATGTATGCCTTCGGCCGTGGTACCGCCTTGTATGTCCACATAATCGCTACCCAAAGCATCCTGATACAACTCCCAGCTCAACTCACGATCACCAATCATATTGGCAAGTTGTGCATGTACCACCCTGCTGAGTGTTGATCCGTGAGAAGTGCGCGCCAGGTAATAGCTCAGATTTTCTTTCAGATAACCGGCACTCACCTGATAGCCCATTCCTTCCAATATATTGCGAACTTCCTCATCGTCGAGGTTGTAAAAGGTCATCAGGGTGTCGGCCTGTTTGGCAACCTTATATTCATCTGCCGATTTTCCTTCGGCCTTTAAAATGCGGTCGAGGCGGTAAATATTGTCATATTTTTTCTTATAATCATCCCAATCCAGCTCTTTCAGGTCGAAATAGCCATCGTATTGGGAAATTATGCCTTTATCAGAAATAACTACATTTAACTTCTGTGAAATTTCTTTCCAATGATTGAGTTCTTCCGTTGTTACAGAAGTTTTTTTCAGTATGGCTTTGGATGATTTACCCAGTTTTTCAACCAAATCAAAAGCTTTTCCGAAAGCCCATGCTACCATAATATTGGTATATGCATTATCGCGAAGACCACCTTCTGCTGCACCATGATACTGCTCGTGAAATTCATCGGGTCCCATAACACCTGCGATAGTATATCGGCCGGTTTTTGCATTTAGTTCAGCTTTTGATGCCCAGAAACGACAAATTTCAAGGAACATTTCGGCACCGTATTTCTTAATAAAATCCAAATCGCCGGTAATATGGAAATACTCCCAGATGTTGTATGCGATGGCAAGTGACACATGGCGTTGCAACGAACTATAATCGTCGCCCCAGTCACCGGTAAGCGGGTTCAGGTGAACAATCTGCGTTTCTTCGCGCCCATCGCTGCCACTTTGCCAGGGAAACATGGCGCCTTTATAACCGTGTTCTTCCGCATATGCCCGTGCTTTGTCCAGCCGGTTGTAACGATACAGCAAAGTCGCTTTTGCCGTTTCCGGGAAGTTCATGCTATAGAATGGCAGAATAAACAATTCATCCCAGAAGATATGGCCGCGATAGGCCTCACCATGCAGGCCGCGGGCCGTAAAACTGGCATCAATAGTGGCATTGTGTGGCGAAGCTGAAACCATGAGATGGTATAGATGCAGACGCAATAGTTTCTGATCCATGCGGTTGCCATCGATGACTATATCTATTTTCTGCCATATTTTAGACCATTGAACCACACTTTTCTCCACAATATCGTCAAACAGGGTTGTTGTAACGGCCATTATTCTTGCTGCACTCAATGGGTCGGCAACATCATCGTATTTTGAGGTGTAAATACCTACGGTTTTTTCAAGTCTGAGGGTTTCACTTCTTTGCACCGGCACAGAAAAATGTACAAATGCTTTTGATGGCAATACCTCTGCCGCACCTGTTATATCCAGTCGGTTGTTGTTGAGATACAGGTGATGATTTGCCGCTTCGGCTATTTGAATACCTGACTGCGTAGTATTTACCGAAACCCAAATCAGATTATCCTCACACCCCTGCTGGTCTTTTTCCAGGTGGCGCTGATTCAGTTGCTTGTATCGTTCCACTCCTTCGTTGATGATGTCTCCATCAATTCCGCTTTTCAGGGCTATATTTCCATTATAATTGAGCGGAGTAATTTCATACTGAAGGGCAGCCTGATGAGGAATGGCCATGTTTGCCATTCGCCTTGAAACCACCCTTGTTTGCCTTCCAATGCTATCGGTAACTACCATTTGGCGGGTAAATACTCCGGTGCGAAAATCAAGGTGCTTTTTAAATTCACTGATTTCAGCCTTATCAAAATCGAACCAGGGCTCTCCATCAATCCGAAAATTGACAGGCAACCAGTTGGGCACATTCACAAAGTCTTCATTTTCAATCAGGCGGTCGCCTACTTTAGATTCCAGGCGGTTGTACAGACCGGCAATATAAGTTCCGGGACTGTGGAATTCGGAGGATTTTGTCTCTTCCATTGCGCCCCGGGTACCAAAATAGCCATTTCCTACCGTGAGCAAGGCTTCGCGGGTGCGTTCTTTTTCAGGTTCATAAGCGTGGTAGGTAATTCCCCATTGGTCGTCTTCCAGAACTTTTTCAAACCACTGATTGATGCGGTCAATGTTGATTTCGCTGAGGTCATTTACAACGATGTCAGCACCATTTATTAACAATTCCCGTTCATTGTCTTCGCGGGCAACGCCAATTACCAGTCCAAAAGCTCCTCTGCGTCCGGCCTGAACGCCCGAAACAGCATCTTCTATAATTACCGTCCGGTGGTAAGTTACGCCAAGATTATCCGCAGCCCGGGTAAAAATATCGGGTTCAGGTTTGCCCTTTAGCTTAAGTTCGGCTGAAACCACGCCATCCACGCGGGTTTCAAACAGATGCAATAAATTTGCAGCTTCCAGCACGGGTTTACAATTCTTGCTGGATGAAGCCACGCCAATCCTGATGCCGGCCTCTTTCAATCCATAAATAAAGCTGTGGGTGCTTTCATACACTTCAACACCATCGCGCTTCAGAATTTCATTGAAAGCAAAATCCTTCCGGTTGCCCAGACCACAAACCGTTTCCTGTTCATATCCATCCGAAGGATCGCCATACGGCAACTCAATGCCCCTCGATTTCAGGAAATCATCTACTCCTTTGTATCGTGGTTTACCATCTACAAATGGCAGATAATCACCTATATGAGTAAACTCCTGGAAAGGTTCATTGTATTTTTTTTCGCGTTCCTTCAGGTAATCATCAAACATTGTTTTCCAGGCGCTACTGTGTACCAGCGCGGTTTTGGTGATTACACCATCCAGGTCAAATATAACGGCATCAAAATGGTTCTCAGACATATACTATTGATTATGTGTACTTTAAAGATAGGATTAATCCATGCAAAGATATGAAAAATAGCGATAAGGCGTGAAGTTTCCTCAATACAGACTGGTTTTTATCATATCGTGTAAGACACATTGCCGTGGTTTGAAGCCTACCCTTGTGGGGTTTATGGCTGATGAAATGAACTCAGCTGAAATAATGGAGATGTTGAAGACACTTTTCATGCTGTCGTAAAGAAAACAAACAGATTTTAATCCAACCAACAGCCAAAGTCAAAAAAATCCTGCTGAATCATTAAATACTTCAGAATAATTTTATAATATGTGTTATTTTATATATCTTTGATTATTAAATTTTAAAAACACATTTTCATGAAAAAACTTATTCTTATTGTACTGCTGCTTCCCATTTTATCTGGGTGCAATAATAAAAAAAAGGAATACGAAACCTTAAGTGCACGCTACGATAGTTTATTGGCTATTGGATTTACGAAAGATACAGCTCTCATCGGCTATATGGAAGCCTTCAATACCATACAGTCCAATCTGGATTCTATAATGATAGCCGAAATGATCATTTCGCAGAGTACAAGCACAGAAGGAGAAGTTCAACCTGATGTCAGGGTAAAAATCAATCGTGACATTCAAATGATACTGGAAAAACTTCAGCAAAATAAAAATACCATTGCTGTGCTGCGCTCCAAAATGAAAAGCTCAAACAACCGGGTTACGGTGCTTGATGAAATGATTGAACGCATGAACCGGCAACAGGAGCAAAAAGATATGGAGATTGCGGAATTAAGCGAACGTTTGAAACGGATGAACTTTCAAATTGATACGCTTATGGCACAGGTAGAGGCAAAATCAGAAACCATCAGCGAACAGGCGACTGCTCTCAACACAGCCTATTACGTAATGGGCACCAAAAAAGAATTACGTGATCAGAATATCATTACCATGGAAGGCGGATTTGCAGGAATTGGCCGAAACAAGAAGATAAGGGATGACTTTGATTCTAAATACTTTACCCGAATAGACATTACACGGTTCAACTCCATTCCCATCATGCATAAAAAGGCAGATATCATTACCACCCACCCTTCTCAGTCTTATAAAATTTATGGCGAAAAATCAGTGGACAGCCTGGTAATTATAAATCCAAAAGAATTTTGGTCAGCTTCAAAGTATCTGGTGATTGTGATTGATTGAAGATAAGAATGAAATAAAGATAAAAAACCGGGGTGAACTGCTCCGGTTTTCCTGTTTTTAGGGATAAACCTGCAATATAATTGAATGAAAGCCAAGCTGTCTGGTTTATCCCTTGTACTTCAACTTAAATACCGGTCGGGATTACAAAAGCATAACCACGGCCAGTTCATTACTAAGCCATTGTAAAGCGTTTTTCATCTTTACCAACAATGGTCAGGTGAAGGACACCGGTTTTAATATGTGGTATAGAAAAGGCAAAAATTCCAGAATGACAGATTCAAAGAGGTTTGGACAAAAATTTATTTTATCAAAACTGCGCATTCTGTTTTGTGAATCAATCAGGCTTTATAATATCTTCATTTGAATTTGATAATCTTTTTTTATATCTTTGTTAATAACATTTAAAACAAACTCAGGCTATATGTATACCATTCTTGTAGAAGCTTAATGGACATTTATCCAAACCCAACCTCAGGAATAACTTATTTTTCATGCCCAAAGGTAGACACACCCCTTGAAATCAGAATTTACAGCATTACAGGTAAAGAAGTGCTTTTCCAGATTATTGACAATCCTGTTCTGGATTTGAGTTATTTACCTGAAGGATTGTACCTTGTGAGGATTTCTTGTGAGGATTTCTGCGCGGTGAGAAAGTTGCTTAAGCGTTAAAAAAGCACTTATTAGATTCTGAAGGTGACTTAACAATTAAAAATAGATTGCTTTATTTTGAAAAAGGAGTTTGATTTGGAGAATAATTCATGATCAAACACACACTTAATAACCCCATGGTCCCATCAAAATTTTCGTTAAAAGTACAAACTTTCTTTGACCAACCGTCCGCCTGATAACGGATAGCTGTTTTTTGCTGGTCTCCTCCCCTGCCTGAAAAGGGCTGATGCGGAATTGCTTTAACCCGGCAAATGAGTTTAAGCCCTACCTGTTACTGGCAGTTTATTCTATCTGTTGAGCAATCCATTCTGTGAATGCTGATACTCTTGTCCATTCCATTATTTGTCCATAATAACCTGTTTTCATCAATTGTTTAAGATCAGTGCCTCCGCCAGAACAAATACCAATGAGTTCCCATTTTTCATTATTTTCCCTGAATAGCCCACCACCACTGTCACCGCCTGAGCTTATATATTCCAAAGGTCTTGGTACAGGGCTGCCTGATTTATTGCAGTCCTTTCTTTCGGGATGGTCGAAGTCACAGACAAGCAAAGTTTCAATACCCAAATATTTCTGTCCTGTTATACTGTCAACAACATTTTCTCCTGCAATTTTCTTATGGTAAACATTTACTAAATCAGGTCGATTGGCCGGGCCAGAAGCACCATAACCTACACCTACCACATTGGAGTTTAGTTCGTCAAAGGCAGTGTTGAGTTTTGCCGGTGAAATACTATTCAAAGGTTCCTCTAATTCAATAATGGCTATATCGCAAGAACCTGTGGTCAAACTATCCAGATAGTTGGGATGTAATAATAAACGCTTAACCTCGACCTTTTGCCCTTTGAATTCCAGATAAAGTTTAGCTACATCAGTTAATCTATCGTTAATGCCAACATCTATAACCATTGTCAATCCACTTATTTCCACGGTGTCATATCGGGTATCACTGTCAATAAAGACATGTGCAGCGGATAAAGCAAACCGGTCACTGATTAAAACACATGATCCTATTGCCGAAGTGTCTTGAAATACTTGACCCACGCAATCAAATTGTTTCTCAGCAGCCAATGTTAGGTATTTCTCTTCATCGACATCGTGCCTGATGATACCCGAATAAAAAGTCAAAAATGCCAGGACACTTAGTGTTAAAACTTTTACTCTGTAGTGTTTCATTTTATTGATTGTTAATTTGTTTGCAGCGTTGTGTCAAAAGTCAGTTGCATTCTAAGCCATACCAATTTACCCTTCGAGTATTCTTATTAAATCATCATTTACATAAAAGACCACAACCCCATCTTTCTTCGGACTGAGGATATGGGAATTCACCAATTCATCCATATATTTTGTTAATGTTGTCCGGGATGTTTTTCCAGTAATTTCGCCAATTACCCCAGGTTTAATGTAAGGTTGACTAAATATTGCTTCATTTACTTCTTTATTGTACCATTTAATTTTCCCTTTTGCATACTCAAGTGTTGAGTCCATTTGTGCCAATATCTCATTAATTCGGGTATTTGTCAATAACGAAGTTTTTTCAGTTGCCTCCAGCATAAATTCAATCCAGGATTCCCAGGAATTTCTTTGCGTTACAGCACCCAATTTATAATAATAATCTTCTTTATTTAAGATTATAAATTTTGACATATAAAGTACGGGCTGACACAATAATCCCTTACTGAATAAGTATAAAAGATTCAAAATTCGTCCTGTTCGGCCATTTCCATCCTGAAATGGATGAATAGCCTCAAACTGATAATGGGCCACACACATTTTCAATAGTGGGTCAGCGGTATATAAATCATCATTATTCAAGTACTCAACTAAATTTTCCATTAAAATTTCAATCAATCCTTCCGCTCTTGGTGGAGTATAAATTATTTCTCCGGGCCGAAATTCACTTTCACCTCTTTTTATGACTACCTGAGCTTGCGGAGGACGATATCCAGATGTGGTTTCTTTTATTTGATTAAAAATTCTCTTTATCAAACCGGTGTCAATCTTCTGATTTATTTGAAGTTCTTTATATCCTGCCCAAAGTGCCTCTCTATATTTTAATACCTCTTTTGTTGCTGGATTTACATTGGATTCCTTATTTGTATCAGAAATTGCCTTATAAAGTTCATCTTCTGTGGTAAAAATATTTTCGATTTCTGTAGAGGCTTTCGCTTCCTGCAATGCCAATGTATTTATTAACATTAAAGGGTTGGGCAATCTGTTCAAGTTCCCATTAACTGTTGCCAAAGCTCTCGTTGCAGCAACCAAACGTTTTAAAATAACAGGATTGTTTTCAATATCCTTACCTGGAGGTAATAATGGCAATTCATTATAAGGTCTTTTTCTATCGAATTTCGGCTCTTCCATAAATGTTCAATATTTTTTAGATTCTGGACACGATGCAAATATAAGTCCAAATATTGAAAACACAATGTTCAATTGTTCATATTTTGCAAATTATTGGACAATTACTCGTTTTTCCTGAAAAAACTGAACACATATTGGCTCAATGTTCAATAAATGGAAAATATTGAACAGACTACTTACTCTTACATACACCCCGAGGCCAGGCCGCACAATTAGCTATTCCCAGGCGCATCTTGCTTTTCATTTTTTTCTTCGCTCTGTTGCTTTTCAAAGTAAACTTCAGGTAGAATAATTCTCACCTCCTTTTCTGCCCCTTCTTTCAGCCAGTAAACGATGAAGTTGACTTTTGCACTCTTTAATTTATACCCTCTGCGTGCTTGTGCTTCTTTAAATTCCAGGAATCTTTTTGAAAACTTCAGAACCAAATCACCTTTTGAATTTGCACATCCATCTTCTTTTATTTTAAGCATTTCTCCGCTTAAGAGATGATTTACACGATGTTGAACAAAATCAAAATAGCCAAGATAAACATGCTCATGGGTCAGATGCATTGCCAACTCTTTTGGTGGTGGATAGATTATCCTGTCATCAACTTTTTCCAGATTCTCTGTCGAAAGGTTGTTCAGGAAATTTGAATTCAAGTGAACCGTCAAATTCTGTTTGGCCCTTGTCATGGCAACATACAACTGCCGCTTGCTTTCATCTGTGGTTGGGTTAAAATTTTCAAGCATCAGGAAAACATTATCAAACTCTTTCCCTTTGGCTTTGTGAATGGTTGAGACAAAAATTGTTTCTCCATTGCCATGGACAAAATCCTCCAACCTGGATTCGCGAATAAAATCCACCAAATCGGATTTATATCTCTTCTTTGGATTTGTCGCTTCAAAATCTTTGATGATGTTGGCACAAACCTCCAACTTATTACTGTTGCGAAACTTGTTTATTAATTCTCTTTTTGCCTTATCCCAAACATCATCGCAGATTATAAAAACATCATCAGCCAAATTTAATTGACTCAATAAAAATCTGACTTCTAATAGGTTATATAAGCTGAAACCATCATTGGTTTGAATCAGTTTCGCCTGTATCCCATTTTTTAACAGTAATCCTGAAATTTGCAGGGCTTCCTCATTCGTATTTGTAAGTACACATGTTGTTCCAGTAATTTCAGCCGTGAGGATATCATTTACAAGCGGTGCAGTGAGATTGCCGCTTTGATGGTGAACCAGTTTAATTTTCCCGTTGCCGGTTTGCTTTGGAATTATCGGTGTGTGTTTCAACCTGCGATGAATCCGTTTCACAAACTGATTGGTAAAATCAACCAGGTTGCTTTTGCTTCTGTAATTCTCAACCAATTCATGCTTTACCGCTTTATTTACCTGAATAAACTGTTCAAGATATTTAGAACTTGCCCCCCGGAATTCAAAAATGTTCTGGTCGTCATCCCCTACCACAATCACTCTCATTTCTTCGTTTTGCTCCATCAAAGCATTTATCAGGTCGAACTCATCTTCATCCATATCCTGTGCTTCATCAATTACCAATACTGTTTTTGTAATCCGGCTTACTTCAACTTCTCTGCTCCTGATTTTCTCAATCGTTTTTTTAATAATCACTCGTGATTTTTCCAAACTCCCAACCTTACCCAACAAATCAAAGCAGTAGGAGTGAAAAGTCTTTATTTCTATGTAGTTAGCAGCGTTTCCAATGAGTTTAAGCAAACGTTTTTTAAATTCAGTAGCTGCTGCCCTTGAAAAGGTAACCATAAGCAATTGCTCATGTTTTACATCTTCCATTAAGAGCAAGGATGCGAGTTTATGAACCAAAACCCTTGTTTTTCCACTTCCTGGGCCGGCTGCCACCACGATGTATTTCGATTCGTTGTCGTTGATAATACTCAACTGTGCGGGTGATAGCTCACCAAACAGTTGCCTGAATTTGGCAGGGGTCATTTTAAGCCTGAGTTCATCGGCCTTGCTCCCCGGAAAATATTTTCTAAGGAATGTGCTGTAATTTAACTGAAAATAGTCCTCAACAAATTGGAGTGCATTGCGATAATCGGATATCATTTTCCTGGCATACTCACCAACAATATGGATTTGCTGCACTTTATTTTCATAGAATTGATGAAGTTTCCCGTAATCCTCTTTCGTGTACCGTTTTTTATTGTCCTGCTCTAAACGTTCTATAGTCAGGCGGTTATATACCACCATAAAGCCTCCCTCAATCTTAATTGCCTCAATTTTTGACAGATAAAAAAGTGCATCCTCAATATCATCCAGGTCAACGTTCAGTTTAAACAGGCTTTGACTGTTTTCATAAGCTGTTTTTAATTCGTGTATTGAAAACTCAACCAACACTTCCTCTTTTCCAGCATCATCTTCGGAAGCATTCATATTGCTTTTCTGATAAAGAAATTCAACTAAAAACTTTGCCAACTCATGTCGCTTTTCCAGTTTCGCTTTCAACACATCAATGGGATGTAACCGAAGCACAACCATGTGATTCTTTGAATATTCAATGTTGCGTCGTTTTATCCAGTGCTTAATTGCCCAGAAGTTGACGATGGTTTTAATCTTGTTGATACTTACATCTTCACATCCTCTGGCTTCAGCTTCTTCGTTAAGTTCCTTTATATGAAAAGTTTTTTCCTGGTCTTCAAATACAGGCAGCAAAAAGTTTTCAATCTTTCTGAACGCATTCACAATGCCGAGAGATCGGTTCTTGTTCTCCCCCTTTTTAATGAAAGCTGTCAAATCTTTTGCATCAGCCAGTATCTTTTCTTCACGAAGCAGGTTCACTATGTTTATCACTTCTTCTTTTACAATTCCCAGGTGGTCACTGATATAATCAATTCTTGATTCGGCTGCTTCATCATTTATTTCTTTTCTGCTTTTGCTTGAAAAAAGCTTCTTTATAATCCGGACACCTTTTTCCTTTTGTTTCTCTTCAAATTTTTCAGAGGACCTGATTTTGTCGATGGCTTCCTGTGCATTTCTGGAAAGTATGCTATTGGCAAACACTCTCGGCATATTTTGCCCGCGTTTTAAGTAGCCGGCATCTTCTAATGCAGCGATGGCTGTGGTTACTCTTGTTTCTATTTCAACCACATTATCGTCCCAGCCTGCTTTTCGCGCGATTTCCAGGGCAGAGTTCGACACTGTTGAACGGAACCGTGTAATATCTTTGATCGCCTTCCAGATTTGTTGAATCTCTTTAATGGAGAGTTTGGTTTGATTCAGCAGGATGAAATGTTTGCCGAGATCTTCCTCATTGAACAATACAAAGCAATCTGCAACAATATTTTCGTCCCGTCCTGCTCTCCCTGCTTCCTGAATGTAATTTTCAAGTGAATCAGATATTTCATAATGAACGACCATGCCGACATCCTTTTTGTCAACGCCCATCCCGAAAGCTGAAGTCGCAACCATAATGTGAACTTCACCCGAAATGAAAGCATCCTGGTTGGCAGTTTTCTCCTTCACATCCATTTTGCCATGATAGGGTTTTGCCTGAAAACCATCCTGGGTTAACCGCTCTGCAAGCTTATAGGCTTTCAGTGTCCTTGATACATAAACGATAGTCGGACAATTCTTCTCCTCAATCAAATCTCTGAGCGTTTGATATTTTTCTTCTTCATCACCTTTTTCAAAAACTTTGTACTGAAGATTTGATCTTGATGCTTTTGAAGAGAACAGTTCAAGCTCAAGCGAAAGCTTTTCTTTGAAGTAATTGCGAATATCTTCAATCACCTTTTGCTTTGCTGTAGCCGTAAAGCAAGAAACCGGAATTCCATTTTCAAGGTTTTTCTTTTCCTGAATGGACTTGATAAAATCACCGATGTACAGATAATCCACCCTGAAATCTTGTCCCCAGGAGGAAAAACAGTGGGCTTCATCAACAACGAATCGAACAATCTTTCTTCCTAAGATCAATCGTTCAATGGTTCGTGAACGCAACGACTCTGGTGAAATGTAAAGAATGGCTGCTGATCCATCTTCAACCCGCTCAAATGATTTTGCCCTTTCAATCGGGTCAAGCAATCCATTTATGGTTACTGCATCTGTAATTCCAATTTTTTCAAGATTGTCTACCTGATCTTTCATTAATGATTGCAATGGAGAAATCACCACTGTAAGGCCCTTGCAGGTTTCGCCACTCATCAATGCAGGAACCTGAAAAGTGATTGATTTCCCGCCACCGGTAGGAAAAATGGCAAGCAATGATTTATTATCTACTGCCGCCTTAACGGCATTCTCTTGTAAGGGCTCACCCCCAAATGTTTTATATGAATCAAATCCAAAAAATCGTTTCAACCCCCGATGAATGTCTAATGCATTGTTGCAATAGACACAACCGCTTATACAAGGTTTATTGCGTATCCGGAACATTATCCGCTCCACTTCCGGATAATTCTTTAGCACCCAGGGAGGGGTGATTGAGTTTATTTTTCTATGGTGGATAAAAGAGTTAACCAGCGATAAACAGTAGGCAAGCTCAATGGGATGTTCAGAAATTATTGGAGCGAGGTCAGCATGTTCGCAAATTTCGTTTTCAAACTTTTGCAGGATCAATTTCTCAAGGTCTCTGCTTTCGCCAACAAATGCGATGAAACGGAAAAAAGCATTAAATTCCGTTTTGTCATTCAGCAACAAATAGAAAATCTGTTTTAGACTTTCATCAATTTGTTTGAATGCGGCAATTTCATCGTAAAATAAATCTTTCGCCTTGATTGAGTCATTCAAAGGATTGTTAGTGTCTTCGGATTGTAGTTTGTCATCTTTTAATAAAGCATGATAGGGCCTGGTTGGGAAAAGTAAGGGAGAAAGAAAGAGGGTGTCAATGATATTTGCCTGATTAATTCCTGCATCAGTAAGTGCTTTGCTGGTGTACTTTATGTCGTGAGCAAGAATGTTGTGTCCGCAGATGAATTGTGTTCCTTTTAGAAACCGGACAAACTCAACCACCGAAGCTTTATGAAAAAAACTTCCATCATCTTTAACACTTCCAATGTCAAGAATCTTTCGGCTCTTAGGTTCAATTTCAGTATCAATAAAAGCAATTGAGTTCATATTCAGTTGTCGGAAATTTTATGCGTTCATCCGGGCACTATATCTGTAATCTATTTCTTTAAAGTGATCAGGAGCCCGTTTTGCGAATACAGTTCTGATGCATCCGTTATGAATCCGCTTTACCAGAGGTCAAATTTGCGTTTTTCCATTGGAATCTCTCTTACTTTCGCAATATTTATGATTAATCTGTCAAGTATCTTTTTAAACGCCTTTTTGTCAGGTGGATCATCAAAGAAAATTTCCATAATGACCTCTTCTAATTCCCATTCTGTCAGCCATTCCTTAATCAGGGATGCTGATTCATCCAGAAATTCATTGTCTGAATCGCAATCATTTGCCAATATTCCAAATTGCAGCGCTAAATCATGATGAAAGTGTTCTGCTGTACCAATGACCGCTGAATATGTTTCTTTTGATAAATCATCTGTATCCATATGGTATGTTTTTTAAACAAGCCTGGTTATGCGCTATCAGGCAATTTTGGAAACCCCATCAGCGCAGCCGGCAAAAACTTCGTTAAAAATACAAACTTTCTTAATACCATCGTTCAGGTATTATGTAGCCGGAAGGCTGGTTTGCACGAGACAAGAAATTTATGGACAATTATGTCTATTAAATTTTCGACTGTATAATAGTAATTGCAATGTATTCAGATACTTTCACTAGTGCGTAACCGACAAATTTCAGGATTAGCAGTTGATTGCGTGAGTTTCACGGTCTGACCGGACAAAGCACGAGCGGCCTGAAAAGTGCCAAAAACTACATCAAATGGGCCAGTAGTTATACAAAATATGAGTCACCCTTTTTATTTCAATGGTCTTAAATCTTCAAATTTAGCATCAATTTCAATTCCAAATTCTTTCTCAATGATTGATAGATACGATGAATCATCTTTGAGCAACATTACTTCTTCTTTTCCGTTTATTATCTTCTTAAGGCTGTTATTAAACAAGGTAATCATACCATTTTTTACAGGGAGAGCTGCAACTCTGGAATTGACAAAAATAGATTCAGGGCTCGTAGAAGTATAATGTTTTCCGTATTCAATATCTCCCCGACAAACATGGCTTAAATCAAAACTATATAGGCTTCTCCAATCTTCGTCATTCATACGCTGAAGCATATAACCAAATAATTCGATTTCTATTAACCTATACGTTTGATTCTCAAACATAACAGGCACGTTACAAACAAGCGGTATTGGAACTGGTGGTGATCCGGCACCAAATCCCAAATCTACCAACCATCTTTTCTCATCAATAGTAACTAAGGTCACCTGATGTCCTCTTCCTGTTGGCTCACCAGTTATATGCACTCGTCCCAGCAAAGGGCGTGCTTCAAATCCAAATGATTTAAGCGCTAATAAAAGAAGTCCATTTAACTCTGAACAGTATCCTCCACGCTTATTCCTGACCATTTTATGTACTAAAGATTCAGGATCAACATTGATGTTTCTTCCAAGGCAAATATCAAAGTTTTCGAAAGGAATGGTTGTATGCTGCGCATGGTGAATTGACTTCAGGCACTCAAAGTTAATAGAAACTTTCCCGTCGAAGTTTATTCGATTTAAATATTCTTCTTTGTTAAATGTAAAACCACTCATTTTATTCTGTAGTTAATTGTGTTCAACTGCAAATATATTCCTGGAAGTTCAAAACTCGTTCTGCTGTACCAATGATCGTTGAATGTGCTTCTCTTGATAAATCGTTTATATCTGATTTTCTGAATCTTGAACCTTTACTGGTAACGCCATCCCTTGTTAATTCAGCTAAATCAGGTGTTATTTCTTTCTCAAAAGTGCGGATAATGTTTGAAATCAGCTCTATTTGAATTTATCCCGTAATTATACAGTTCTGAAAATAAAAACAAGGCAGCCACAGGATATCTGCAACTGCCCTGCCAGAAAAATGATAAGCTGTAATTTTACAGCAACCATGGATCATCTAAAGGATCAATATAATCCTTGGTGTTTGTATCAATTTCAACTCCGGGGTCTGCCGGTGTAGTAGGTGTGTTTAATTCCGGGTGTCTGTTATTGGCTTTCAGTTGATTTTCATGAGAATCTCTTTTTGGCAGATTCAAATCCACATCGTCCATTGAAATATTCATCGCTTTTGCTACGCCCTTTCCATAGGCTGGATCGGCCTGGTAGCAATGGTAAATATGCCGGTGCTTTATCTGAAGGGTTGAATCACCCATATTCCGGGCCGTATTGTCAAACAATACTTGTTGTTGATCTGGGGTCATTCCTCTGAAGAGAAGTCCGGGCTGGGTGAAGTAGTCTGAATCATCCTCCCTAAAGTCATATCTGTAAACATCACCACCTTTTTCCGGGGGCAGATTGTCTTTAGGGCTGTCTGTCCAGTTGCCATAGCTATTGGGCTCGTAATGCAATTCGCTTCCCAGGTTTCCATCCACGCGCATTTGTCCATCGCGATGGAAGCTGTGTGGCTGTTTAACTGCTTTGGGTGAATTTACCGGTATTTGATGGTGATTTACACCCAGACGATACCTTTGCGCATCTCCATAAGAGAACAAACGCCCCTGTAGCATACGGTCGGGTGAGAAACTGATCCCCGGCACTACATTGGCAGGATTAAAAGCAGCCTGTTCGATGTCGGCAAAATAGTTGTCAGGATTCCTGTTTAATTCAAACTCACCAACCGGGATAAGCGGAAAGTCTTTCTTTAACCACATTTTAGTCAGGTCGAAAGGATTGTTTTCCATAGCTTCTGCTTGTGCTTCAGTCATAATCTGCACATAAACTTTCCATTTGGGAAATATTCCTTTTTCAATGGCTGTATAAAGATCCCGCTGATGAGATTCCCTATCCATCCCTACTACTTTCCCGGCTTCCTGATCCGTCAGATTTTTTATTCCCTGTTGTGCTCTGAAGTGGAACTTAACCCACACCCGCTCATTTCTGGCATTGATAAAACTGTAAGCATGGGAGCTAAACCCGTGCATGTGCCGGTATGAAGATGGAATTCCCCGGTCGCCCATAATTATGGTCAACTGCAAAAGTGCTTCGGGCAACGACGACCAAAAATCCCAGTTGGTATTCGGACTTCTCAGATTGGTGCGCGGGTCTCTTTTAATGGCATGATTTAAGTCGATAAACTTCATGGGATCTCTGAAGAAAAACACGGGCGTATTGTTTCCTACCATATCCCAATTGCCTTCTTCGGTATAGAATTTAAGCGCAAATCCCCGAATGTCACGTTCAGCATCGGCGGCACCTCTTTCACCGGCCACGGTTGAAAAACGAGCCACCAGTTCTGTCTTTTTGCCTATTTCTGAAAATACAGCCGCTTTGGTGTATTGGGTAATATCATGCGTAACCGTAAATGTTCCAAATGCTCCGGAACCTTTGGCATGCATTCTGCGCTCAGGAATAACTTCGCGATCAAAATGCGCCATCTTCTCCAGAAACCAGGTATCCTGCAAAGAAACCGGCCCCCGTTTACCGGAGGTCATGGTATCCTGATTGTCCGTTACCGGAGCACCTGCCGCAGTCTTAAGCCCGGGATTTTCTCCCTTGTTCTGATTTCTACTGGGAATTGGATCACCTAAATTGTTCTTATCCATGGGATTACCCATACTCATTTTGTCTTTTTTGTTGTCCATATTATGATTTTTTAATGGTGAAATTTTTGTGAGGAGCTTACTGTGCAACAACAATAAGTGCAACAACTGCTTCGTTTCTTAGGGGCAGTTTTGCTGCAAACTACCAGCCATAAAAAATGCTGATGTAAAATTGCTATTATCGTTACAACAAAAATATGAAAATTTCGCTACAAATCAATGATTTTAATAATTTGACAATCGGTTTTAAAATGCATTGCAAAGGGTGACGGGATATACAGAAACCGCATTCAAAGCGATTAAGTAAGTTTTGGATTAAGGATAACTAATAAAAAATCCATTATTATGTGAAGCAAGGTATTGAAAGAAAGTATGTTAGGGGTAAGCACTTTCAAACTTTCCTCAAACTGTCTTCTCGTTTGAAAAAGAAGTGGTCGTTTTGTTCATATTTATTTAGTTCGTCAAACATTACTCATAAAATATTATGATGTCAGTTTAAGGTCAGATAGACTATTAACCGTTGGTTATATATTTCATAGCTATGCGTCGTCAGGCATTTTTAAAACCCCATCTTCGCAGCCACCGGAATCTTTGTTAAAAGTACAAACTTTCTGCAAACTAACAAGTATCCTACATAGAAAAACACATCTCAAATCAGCGGCAACCCCAACTCCTTCAAAAATTCATTGTGTTCTCTGGTCGTCAACGAAATGATCGGAAACCACTTCACCCGTGGTTTTGCAACCTTGCTATGCCCATTCAACGGCACTCAAAAAAAATACTTTAAAGATTTCTATAAAGCAACAGATTACAGATTACAGATCTCAGATTACAGATTACATATCTCAGATTACAGATCACCGATCACAGATTACAGATCACCAATCCCGCCGGAGCGGGCAGGTACACATCACCCCACATCATCAGTCAACCCCCAAATTTTTAATATTATAATATTGATATACATTGTTTTACATTATATTTTACTTATAATTACGCTTAAAGTCAACCCCACAAATGTACGAATCTCACTTTTTATGCCAGGAATAATGGCCTTATTTAGCTAAATATTTGAAAAGAGACATTTTGAATGATCATGAACATGAACTCAAAAATAATAATTACATGAAAAGACTTGAAGATAAGGTAGCCATTATTACCGGTGGCGCTGATGGTATTGGCAAAGCCACAGCGGAGCTTTTTGCTGCTGAAGGAGCGAAAGTTGCCATTTGGGATCTGAACACGGAAAAAGGCGAGGCTCTGGTTAAGCAGTTAAAAGCCCATGGCTATGAGGCCACATTTATCCGTGTGAACACTTCGGATATGACCGCCGTGGAAAAAGCCGCAGATATCGTGATGGAAGAATATGGCAGAATTGATATTTTACTCAACAATGCAGGAATTACCCGTGATGCAAGCATGAAAAAAATGACCACTGATCAATGGCAGCAGGTAATTGACGTAAATCTGAGTGGTGTATTTTATTGCACCAAAGCTGTTTATCCTTTCATGCTTGAGCAGGGTTATGGCCGGATTATATCTACTTCATCTGTGGTGGCTTTATATGGGAACTTTGGTCAGACCAATTATGTGGCAGCTAAAGCGGGCGTAATTGGAATGACCAAAACCTGGGCCCGCGAATTTGGGCGCAAAGGAGTTACTGTAAATGCCATTGCTCCAGGCTTCATCTCCACCGAAATGGTGGCAGCCATGCCAGAGCAGGTTTTGGCCGGTATGCGCGATAAAGTACCGGTTGGCCGTTTGGGTGAGCCTAAGGAAATTGCCTATGCCTTTTTGTTTCTTGCTTCCGACGAAGCTGCTTACGTAAACGGAACAGTATTGAGTGTTGACGGAGGTATAACCATTTAGAAAAAACCATTATGCCAAATGCCATTATCTTATCAACCGGTTCGTATGCTCCCGACAGGATAGTACCCAATAGCTATTTCGACACCCTGCTGGGTGAAGATGTGAGCACCTGGCTCGAAGAAAATGTTCATATTTATGAACGCCGCTGGGCTGCTGAAAATCAGTCGACTGCCGATTTATGTATCCCCGCTGCCAGGCAGGCCCTGGAGAGAGCCAGGCTGCTGCCGGAAGACATTGATCTGCTCATTATTGCTACCGATACGCCGGAATTCATCTCACCTTCCACATCATCTAAAGTACAATATGAGCTTGGTCTTGTCAATGCCGGTACTTTCGACATCAATACTGCCTGTGCAGGCTTTGTTACGGCCCTGGATACGGGCGCTAAATATATAAAATCGGATGCACAGTATCGACATGTGATGGTAATAGGTGCTTATGCCATGAGTAAGTACCTGAATATGAGCGACAAAAAGACCGTAACCTTATTTGCTGATGGTGCCGGTGCAGTAATATTGAAAAGTGAAGAAACCACTGAACGTGGATTCCTGGCCAGTCAACTGATTACTCAGGGACAGTATTACGGTTACATGGGCATTTATGCCGGCGGAACCTACCAGCCAATAACTCCAAAAGTCATTGAAAATCAGGATCATTTACTTAAGTTTGTACAAAAGTTTCCCAAAGAGCTTAATCCCGGGATGTGGAGCAAAATGGCCACCGATCTCACTTCACGCATAGGAACAACTCCCGATAAGGTAGATCACTATTTCCTGACTCAGATCAACATCAATTCGATCTGGGAAACCATGGATCGTTTGGGAGTTGCCCGCGAAAGGGCGCATACAGTGATGCATTATTACGGATACACCGGGTCTGCCTGCATCCCCATGGCATTTGATCAGGCCGTAAGCAAAGGGCTGGTTAAAAGAGGTGAATTGATTGTCTTTATAGGCTCCGGCGGAGGCCTGGCTTTTGCCTCGGCAGCATTTATTTATTAAAGCATAGTTTAAAACCAAAAAATGTGGCTACAACTGCACAAATCACCGGCGCCTGGATTCTTATAGCACTTTATATGGGTGTCATCCTGTTCTTTGTGATCAGGGGAGCAATGAAAATCCAGAATATTTCTGATTATGCCATTGGCAGCATTCGCTTTTCTCCTTCGGCAGTAGCTTTATCATTGGCTGCCAGCATGACCAGTGCCGCTACCTTCGTCATCAATCCGGGTTTTATTGCCAATTTCGGAATAAGTGGAGTGATTTCATACGGACTGGTACTACCCCTGGCTTCTATGGTGTCATTAGCCGTGCTCACCAAGAGTTTCCGCAAATATGGAGAATCCGTAAAAGCCCTCACCCTGGCTCAATGGATCGGAGAACGCTATCACAGCCGCAACTATTCCATTATTATGGGATTTCTTGGGTTGTTGCTGCTCACTTTTATTGTTCTTATTGCGGTTGCAGTCACCCAGGTGCTGTCTCAGGCACTGAACGCCAATCCTCATTATGTGCTGCTGGGCATTGTGATTTTCGTGTTTGGCTATATGATGTTTGGCGGTGCCAACAGCATGGTGTATACCAACACCATCCAGGCAATGATTATGGTGGTGGTGGCTATTATACTTCTCACTTCCGGATTTGAACATTTTAGTGGCGGCATCAGCCAGTTTATGGATAAGCTGCGTGCCATAGATCCGGCCCTGACCAAACCCACCAATCCGGCAAGTCCTTTGTTCCGTGATTATTACGAGATTATTTTCGCGCAGATCATTGTAGGCATAGCCATTGTGGTACAGCCGCACATCATCACCAAATCTCTGTTGTTGAAAAGTGATAAGGATGTAAACCGGTTTTTAATGGTAGCCATAGGTACCGAATTGTTATTTTTTCTTGTAGTATTTGCAGGCCTCTATGCCAGGCTTACCTTTCCCGACCTCACACTGGCAGGCGAAACCCTTAAAAATGATTCCATCATTCCGGCTTATGTGGTGCACATTTTTGCCAATGGGCATTTGGCAGTAATCGTAGGACTGGTGGTCGTTTTGGGTTTACTTTCCGCCGGCCTTTCCACCCTCGAAGGACTCATTCAATCGCTGTCTACCACCATAACCAGCGACATCATCAAGCCGCTTACAGGGAAGTTTTTTAAGAGCGACCGCTCCATGATTACCCTCAATAAAACAGTAATTGTTGTGCTCGCCTTTCTTACAGTAACACTTTCGTGGGAACAAATTAGTGAACCCCGTCTAAGTGTGGGCATTTTTGCCCAAAATGGTGTGTATGCTTACTTTGCTGCCGCTTTCGTGCCCGTGATTTTTGGCATCTTTTACAAAAAAATGAAAGCATGGGTAGCACTCGCCGGAAGTATGACAGCGATAACAGTGCATTTTTCAGTATATTATCTTTTGCCATGGATGGTAAATGAATTTGGTTTCACTTTTGGATTTTTCACCCGCTATCTTGAAGGCCCGGTACGAAACCCGGCCATTGCCTGCTCATCAGCAGTGGTGATTTCAACCCTAGTAGTATTGATACTCATTTCATTTACCCGTGATTCAGCAAAAAAACAAAAAGAAGCATGATAACAATTGACTGGTTTGAAAAATGGGCCGGATATGCATCCGATAAAGTGGCGGTTACTCAGTTTGAAACCGGCCAAAGCCTGACTTATGGGCAGTTAAACAATCTGGGAGGACATGTTTGCCGTCATTTCAAAGATGAATATCAACTTACCAAAGGTGACCGGGTAGGCATATTGGCTGAAAACTGCCTTCAATACATCATACTGCTTGCTGCAGCACAAAAATCCGGTATCATACTGGTGCCCCTGAACTACCGGCTTACCCCCCGTGAAATTGACTTTCTGGTTGGAGATTGTGAGCCTGTGCTATTGATTGTTGAAGACAAATTTGTTGATAAACTCACCGGTTCACCGGCCACTGCCAAGGTTCCCTACCAGCTTAGTCTAAGTGATTTTGCTGCATTTACTGATGAACTGGATTTGACTCAAACACCAGATTACACTCCTATAGAGTTAAGTGGTGACGATACGGTATTGATTCTATACACCAGTGGAACTACCGCATTTCCAAAAGGGAGTATATATACACACCGGATGATGTTCTGGAACAGCATAAACACCCAGCTCAGGCTGGATGTTACCTCTGCAGACCGTTCTGTAAACATGGCTCCTCCCTTCCACACCGGCAACTGGAATGTACTGCTTACGCCCTTTCTGCATCATGGTGCCTTTACTGTGATCATGAAGAATTTTGATGCAGAAGCATTGCTGGAAGCCATTGACCGGTATGAACTCACCATAGTGTGGGCAGTACCTACCATGCTTAAGATGGTGGCAGATGCCGATGGTTTTGAGCAGGCTGACCTGAGCCGGGTACGCTACATTGTGGTTGGAGGCGAGGCAATGCCCATAGCCCTGATTCAACGCTGGCACGACAGGGGAGTTCCCATAAGACAGGGCTACGGATTGACCGAAGTGGGCCCTAATGTTACCTCACTCAACCATCAGGATGCCATACAAAAAGCCGGATCCATTGGCAAACCCAACTTTTATTACCAGTGGAAGCTGGTAGATGAACAGGGAAATACCCAACCTGCCAATGAGCCTGGCGAGTTGCTTTTAAAAGGCCCTAATGTAATGCCTGGTTACTGGCGCAATCCGGAGGCTACTGCCGAAGCCATTGTAGATGGCTGGTTTCATACCGGCGACATTATGCGTTGTGATGAAGATGGCTTTCTTTTTGTAATCGATCGCATTAAAAATATGTACATTTCTGGTGCTGAAAATGTTTATCCAGCCGAAGTGGAATATTTATTAAGAACCCACCCTTCATTGGAAGCGGTAGCCATTATTGGTGTACCAGATGAAAAATGGGGAGAATCGGGTATGGCTTTTGTGGTGGCTAAGCCGGAGAAATCACTGTCTTCTGAAGATATTACGGGGTTTTGCCAGGGCAAACTCGCACGCTACAAAATTCCTAAATATGTGATGAATCTTCAGGAGTTGCCCAAAAACGATGCCGGAAAAATTGACCGCAAAAAGCTCAAAGAACTTTCAAGAGAATTTTTTAAATCAAATCAACATTAATAACCAACCAAAATCTCAAAAAAAATGAAAAACAAATCTTTCAAATTAATGGCACTGATGCTTGGCATCATGGTAAGCGCAATTTCATTCACCTCCTGTGATAAAGATGATGATGAGGGAAATCCTCCCACCATAGTTAGCATGACCGTAGCCGACGACAATGCATCAGCTCAGGTTTCTATGAGTGAAGCCGTTTACAAAATGAATAATAAAACCGGCAATCTCGACAAATCGTCCTTTACGGTAACCATAACCGGTGGAACCGCTACCCTTGCCGATTATAACGTAACTCATGTTGCAGGTACCAATGAAGCAACCATTTTGCTCACCACCTCAGGTATTGCCAATGGTGAGGAAGTATTAACTGTTAAACCATCCGGCAGCAGTTCCATTTATAATGCCAGCGGAGATGCCATGGCTGCGGATCAGATGAAAACGGCCAACTTAAATGACATAGGTATTATTGGAAAATGGGCTTCAGGGGGCACCAATGTAGCTCCGCTGCTGATTGCTGCCGGCATAGATTCAGTGTATGCTCATTTTAAAGGCGACAACACTTACCTGGTGGAATCTTTCACTCCCGATGGATCGAAAACAACCCTTACCGGTACATTTTCACAACAGCGTTCAACCGTTACCGGAATTTGGAACATTACCGTAAATCAATCTTCACCGAATGCATTGGTTAGCGAGGGTATTTTTCAGGTAATTGACCAGAATCCATTGATGATGAAATATGAAATAGCTCAAACCGATCCGGCTATTGTTGGTGTTACCCCTCCCACTGCTACAGGTGGTTTTGGAAGCACAAGTGGCGGTGCATTTGGTGTAATGAATGTTCAGACTTATCTGAAGATAAACTAAGCTCACGACTGATTTTAATCACTGTTTTTTCGGGTCCGGTGCAGTTACAGGCATGTTTCATTGCCGGGCCCTTTCTTATTTTCCTGTTTCATTTTATTCAAGTTATCATGAAAAAGATTTACCCATTCCTGATGTTGTGCATGATTATGGTCTATGGATTTCAGGCTCATGCCCAAAGCACGCTGGTCGATTTCCAGAAAGAAGCCGTGCCACGCAAAGCAAACAAAGAGTTTCAATTTCTGGCTTTTTTTATCAATCAGGGGATAACGTCCAATTACTACCCCACCAGTGAGTTTCTTAAAGGACAGGTAGTAGGGCGGCTCTTTGGGCGAAATACCAGTTCAACCTCCGACACCAACCGGACCTATTATGTAGAGCAACGCATCATACCCTTTTTCATTTATCAGCCCAATCTGTTTAATGGAAAAGCTATCTTGAGGGCGTCTTTTGAAATTGACTGGACCTGGGGCGATGCCGCCTATGGAACAGGTGGAAACATTGGAGGTGCTATTTCAGCGGATCAGGTAAATATTCAAACGCAAAACATTGAACTGGAACTACTTCCCTGGAAAGGATATGCAATAAACATGGGGCTGATGCGCATGTTTGACTCGCCTTACAACCCTTACCGCACCCTGGCCGATAAAATGATGGCCACCGGTTACCGACTGGGTTACTGGGGAACTGATGCCGTGGGCATCTCGATTCGTCGTGACAAAGATTTTTCACGCTGGAAAGCCGGCTTTTATAAGTTTTATGAAAACGATATTCAATTGGATGACGATGTGAATATGTTTGAGGCCATGTATGAAAAACAGGTCTCAAAATTGTGGAAAGTTGGATTATCAGCCAATTATGTGCGCGACAGAAGCGAAGGAAAGGGTGGTGTTTCTATATTGGGACAAGGCCTCAACAGCCTGATGGCTCAGTACAATGGAACCTTCCAGTTTAAATACGGAAACAACCCATACCATGCCGACATCTTCTGGATGGGCAGTTTTTTCAGCAGAAACCAGGACTTTATGATGGACCGCTTACAACTTACCGGTTTTTTTAATTACAACCTGGGGTCAACCGATACTAAAAAAGATGGCGTATGGGCCAAATCTGATGACATTGCCGGCTTTGGGGCAAACCTGAAAACGGCTTACCGTTATGGACAAACCGTGGACGATCAGATAAAGCTTGACCTCATTTACACTACGGGAGACAAAGATGGTTTGACAGACAATAAATACTCAGGCGTAATTACCGGAAATTCCTGGGGATCGCCAGGTGCTATTTTCGTTAGTAGCGGGGCTTATATCCTCTTTCCGCATGCCAATGTGGTTAACCGGTATACTCCTGCCGTGGCAGATATATCCAATATGGGTTATGGACTGGCCGGCGGAACCCTGGTGGCATCAAAAGCCATTATTCCACACCGTCTGATTGCAAAAGCCGGTTCGGCACTGGCATTCAGCAATGCCAAACCCCTGCTTGGTGGTTATCATATAGGCACCGAAGCCAATGCAGCTGTTATCTACAATCTGGGTACCTATATGAGTGTGGAACTTCACGGAGCTTATATGTGGCTGGGTGATTTTTATGAGAGCAGCGAGGATACCTATGGCTCGCCCATCAATGGTAACTTCCCCTCGGGAACCAGACCTTACAATCCGTTCACCGCTTTTATCGTCTATAAATGGCTGTTGTTCTGATTACATCTTCTTTTTTCATCACCTCTGAAATTTTATAATCATGAAATTATTCAAACAAAACATACTGCTCATTGCCACTTTTCTTGTTTTGATTCCGGCCATCGCAGCAGCACAGAAATACGACGGTTTTCTTTCACCCTTTAGTAATCTTAAACCAATTGAGCAGATGGAAGAATTGCAATACCCTTACCAGGTGCATAAAGTCAAGATCGGTTCCGATACTGAGATTGCCTATGTAGATGAAGGCAAAGGTGAACAGGTGATTGTTCTTATCCATGGTCTGGGCAGCTATTTGCCTGCCTGGAAAAAAAACATCGAAGGTTTAAAATCATCCTATCGTGTTATCGCTTTAGATTTACCCGGCTACGGAAAGTCATCGAAACAGCCCCATAGCGGTAAGATGAGTTACTATGCTGAAATAGTCAAACAGTTTGCCGATGCACTCAACCTCAATGAGATAACCCTTGGCGGACATTCCATGGGCGGGCAGATTGCTATGGTAGCAGCGCTGAATTATCCCGATCTGGTAAAAAATCTGATTCTGGTGGCTCCCGCTGGCTTTGAGAAGTTTACCGAAGGCCAGAAACAGTGGTTTCGCAATGTAATGACTTTTGAAGGCGTGAAAAATACCACCACCGAGGACATTCAGACCAATCTGGCCGTAAACTTCTACAATATGCCAAAAGACGCTGAATTTATGATTACCGACCGCATCATCATGCGCGATGCAGAAGACTTTGATCACTATGTGTATGCCATAGTGCAATCTGTGAACGGAATGGTAGATGAGCCGGTTCTGGACGTACTGCCAAATATAAAACAACCGGCACTGATTATTTTTGGCGAAAATGATAACCTTATTCCCAATCGTTTCCTTAATCCGGGTAAAACCAGTAAAGTAGCTCAGGTTGGTAAGGAAAGACTTCCAAATAGTAAGCTCGTAATGATACCAAAAGCTGGCCATTTTGTACAATTCGAAAAATCCGGAGAGGTAAACAATGCCATAAAAGCATTCCTACTTTAGGCAGGCTGAAAAAAAATTCCAGTCAGCTAAAATCTCAAAAATCATAAACCTGATTTTCTGACAATATTTGCAGCAGATTTCTTTGACAGTCCTGCCTTGCTGTATGCCTAAGGCAAACAATGCAGAATTTATAAAATTTATGTTAATTTTTGGTGGTTTTTAAAACCTGTAATCTCTTTTTGAGTTTGCAGGTTTTTTATTTTACTGTGTACCCGTTTAAAGTTGAAAGCTTGAGTCTAGTCCGAATATATTTTTGCCGCCATCAAAACCCAAAGATTATTAAGGGTGCGCATGCAGGCTGACGTAAAAAAATCATTAAGCTTAAATCCCTGATTTTCATTTTTTTTTGAACATTCTTTTTCGTTCACTCATTTGGGAATGCCTTCAAGCTTTTAAAAGTCGCGGCTTATCCCCTGGCGGGGAACCTGCACGGATAAATATTCATTTTATTTAAACCAAATAAAGTCTGGGAAGGTTTATTTATGACATGAATCTGGCCGGATGCAAAAAGATTTTTAAAGAAACTTTCATCATTTTTACACAAAATTGTTATCTTTATAGGTTAAATTTGTATTATCATCAATATTTTTCAATATGAAACGAACTCTGATCATTTCAATCGTCCTTATGGTAGTTGCATACGCCGGGATATCCGTTCTAATGTCAATGAAAAATGATGCTCCGGCCAGATCCGGGCAGGATAATCCGGCTGCCCTGAATTATCAGATTTATTGTGCAGGCTGTCATGGCGAAAATCTCGAAAAATTCACCGCCAAAAAATGGATGGATGAATCGGGTAATGCTTCGATTATTAAAAGTATAAAGTTTGGGATAGATACAGAGGGGATGCCGGCATTTGAGCAAACCTTTTCGGATTCGGAGATAGAAGATCTGGCTGCTTATGTAAAAAAGGGAATTCCGGCCGACAGAAGCTCACTGAAACCGGCCCTTAAAGAAGGTGATGTCATAAAATCAGAGGCGCAGGATTTTATCGTTGAAACCATAGTAACAGGACTGGATGTGCCCTGGGGACTGGTGTTTCTGCCCAATGGCGACCTGCTGATTTCGGAGCGGGCCGGAACACTCCACCGTTTTTCAAAGGGAAAACTTTCACCTCCCATTGAAGGCCTGCCACCCATCCGGGCAAAAGGTCAGGGCGGTTTGCTCGATTTATGTCTGCATCCCGACTACGCAACAAATGGCTGGATATATATGGCCTACAGTGCCTTAAATCCCGAAAAGGGAAAATCCACCAGCAATACAGCCATTATGCGTGCCAGACTTGAAGGAAATACATTGGTGGATCAGCAGGTGATTTTTACGGGTTCACCCTTCACCGACAGATCGCATCATTACGGATGCAAGCTCGCTTTTAATGAGAAAGGTCAATTGTTCTTCGGCATTGGTGACCGGGGACAGCATTTTGACTTTCCGCAAAAGCTGGATAATGCCAACGGAAAGATCCATCGCGTCAACGATGATGGCAGCATTCCCGATGATAATCCATTTGTAAATACAAAAGGTGCCCTTGCCTCTATATACAGTTACGGCCACCGTAATCCACAGGGCACAAGCATACATCCGCTTACCGGTGAGTTGTGGGTGTCAGAACACGGCCCCCGCGGTGGTGATGAACTAAACCTGGTTGAACCGGGAAAAAACTATGGCTGGCCGGTGATTTCATACGGAATCAATTATGACGGCAGCATCCTCACTGAACTGACGGAAAAGGAAGGAATGGAGCAACCTGTGTATTACTGGACACCTTCCATTGCACCCTGCGGCATGACCTTCCTTACGGGCGACAGATATAAAAAGTGGAACAACAACCTGTTTTTAGGTTCCCTTAGGTTTCATTACCTGGAAAGGGTGGTGCTGAACGGCCATACGGTAGCACACACCGAAAAACTGCTTCAGGGCATTGGACGCGTAAGAAATGTGGTGGTTGGACCCGATGGATATATTTACGTAGCGGTGGAAACTCCGGGTAAGATTGTGCGGCTGGTTCCTGTAGAGAAGTGAGGGATTTCTCCTTGCCCCCCATCTCCCCGTCCCCTTGTCCCCGGTTCTTTTACCCTGCCAGGGCTGAAAGGAACGGGGACAAGTAGAAATGAAAACAAGAAATTAAGAGAAGAGAACGAAAAGAATGTCAATTAAACAAACGAATTAGTGTTAGAAGAGCCTTTTCCTTTAGGATAAGGTGCCGAAGGCGGATGAGGTATTAATGGAACAAGGAGAGACGAAGAGATCAGTCAGAGGCAGACAGGCGCAGGGACAAGGAGAAGGGGGGAAACGAAGACAAGGAGAGAAATTCTAACCTCTAACTTCTAACCTCTAACTTCCAACCTCTAACCTCTAACCTCTAACCTCTAACCTCTAACCTCCACCCCCTATGACCAACGGCCAGCGACCAAACAAAACTCACTATAAAGAATTCAAAAATCCGGAACTAAAAAACAAATGCTAAACCGGTTTCTATTCATCAGAACCTCAATCATCCTGTTACTGCTTTCGGGCCTGCTTCCTACTTTTGCCCAGACCATTAATCCGCTTCCGGAAAAACATCAGCAGCCTGATACTACCATTGTGCTGGAAAAGGTCACCATTGAAGGATTCCGGCTGAGCAGCCATTTGCGCACTTTCCCGGGCAATTTATCTGTGCTGGCCGGTAAAGATTTTATGCTTTCCGACGGCACCAACCTGGCAACCACACTCAACACCCTGCCCGGCATAAATATGCAAAGCGGAACCTATGCCACCAACCGCATCGTCATAAGGGGAATGGGAAGCCGCACACCATACAACACCAACCGCATCCGGTCGTACCTCAACGACATACCCATCACCACTTCAGATGGCATTTCGGCTCCCGAAGAAATTGATGCTCAAAATCTGGGGCGGATTGAAGTGATCCGGGGGCCTTCCTCGGCCTTGTACGGTTCAGGATTGGGTGGCAGTGTCAACCTGTTTACACCCGAAAAACTGAAAAACGAAGGTAATTTCAGTCTGAACTATGGAAGTTTCAGTACATTGAAAACCAATATTTCAGGAACGCTGAACACTGCCAATACCCACTTGTGGGGAAGCCTCAGCCACCTGCAATCGGATGGCTACCGCGAAAACAACGAATTCCGTCGAACTTCATTCCTTACCACGGCAAAATGGAAACAATCCAAATGGACCCTGAAATCAACCCTGTTGCTGACCGACTCTGAGGCTGAGATTCCAAGTTCGCTGGGGAAAACCAAATTTGAAAATGAACCTCAGGCTGCGGCGGCCAACTGGGCAGCCATAGAAGGGCACAAGAAAAACCAGAAAGCCATGGCCGGCCTCAGCTTCACAAACTTCCTTTCATCAACCCTTACCCAGCAGCTAAGCCTCCACGGAAAATGGAGCGACAACTATGAAAAACGTCCGTTCAATAACCTCAGTGACCAGACGCTAAGCGCAGGAATCCGTGGCAAACTGAGCCATTACCGGCGGGTAACTGACTGGGTGCTGGGCATTGACTGGATTACCGAACAGTATAAATGGAAACTTGACCAGGACAATATACTGCTGAATGAAAACCGCGAAACGCGCAATCAGTTTAGTGCGTTTGCCATCCTGAATTACCGCCTCACTACCCGGCTGAGCCTTTCTGTGGCCGGCACCCTGAACCACATCCGCTACCGCCTCACCGATATGTATGCAGCCAACGGCGATCAGTCGGGCAGGCGCAACTTCCCGGTCATCGTTTCCCCGCGCCTGGGGCTAAACTATATCGTCGGCGAGCACCTCTCCTTCTATGCTTCTGCCGGACATGGCTTTTCCATGCCTTCGCCTGAGGAAACGCTGTTGCCGGCCGGAGATGTAAATCCTGACATCAAACCTGAACAGGGCATGCAATACGAAACCGGAACCCGGGTGAATCTCTTTGGCAATGCGGTTGAAGCAGAGGTTTCCATTTACTGGATTGAGCTTAACAACCTGCTGGTAACCAAACGGATTACCGAAGATATTTTTACAGGTATGAATGCCGGCAAAACCCGCCATCAGGGACTTGAACTGATGGTACGCAACCGCATTTTCGATTACAGTAGTTTCCCGGGTAAATTGAAATCCTCCCTCAGTTACACCTTTTCCCGAAACCGTTTCATTGACTTTACCGACGATGGAAACACCTACAATGGAAATACGCTGCCCGGTATTCCCGGTCAATATGCACAACTACAACTGCTGTGGACACCTGATAAAAAGCTTGAGCTTTCTACCCACCTGCAATATACCGGCAGTCAATACCTGAACGACGCCAACACCCTGGACTACGAAGGTTATTTTCTGATTAACTTAAAAGCTTCAACTCAGTTCAGCCTCAAGAAAACTGGAAACTTTCATCTTTCTGCCGGCGTCAATAACCTCACCAACACCCATTATGCTTCCATGCTTTTAGTAAATACCCTGGGTTTTGGGAACAACGAACCACGCTATTATTATCCGGGATTGCCCAGGCATTTTTATGCGGGGGTAACGTTGAGGTTTTAAGGCCGGTGATTTTGTTTTTCTGGATAACAATGATCGCTGAAACATTCAGGTAGAACAGTTCTCTCCCTGTTCGATGGGCTGCACTGCGTGTTCCTTTAGCGCTTGAAAGATTCATTAATCAATTTTATTCATTGCTTCTTATTTTCAGAAATCTTTCCTGAAGAAGTGCTTTATAAGCCACCTTAAATTCATCGCTGATAAAGCTGATATCGATAAATTCCATCCACTTCTTTTTTGCCCGCTCCATTTTTCTAAAAATATTTTCCTGCTGTTTGAGGTCCAGTTTCAACGTATTGAAGGCGGTGGTAAAATCGCTTCGTCTGAGTTTTTTCTTTCTTCCGTTCAGGATGAGCGCCATCTCTTCGTCATCAGCAGGATTAACCAACTTTGTAGCCACCAGATCATAAGCAGGGGATAGCACATACCCAATCCCGGGTCGGTTAATCAGTGAAAAATTCTTCAGGTGCATATCAGCATTACCGGTCAAGAACGAAAACAAGACCAGTTCGAAAAAATTGACCACATCAAGGCCCGGATTGACCGAGTGCTTCAAAATAGCCCTGGCTACCTGTTCGCAGGAGCCCCGGTACTTATCTTCAGTCAGGCGTTCGGTAAGCTGACACATATCTTCCATGGCTAGTTTGCCCTGATTGATCCTGTCAATTCTTTTAGTCAGGTAGGCAAGATTCCCTGACTGCATACGGATGAGGCTATGTGGCACTACATTTATACCCGCTATTCCAGCCAGATGCATTGTCAGGTCTTCCACCTCAGGCAACTGGGGATAATTTTCAGTTGGTGGTTTTAATATATATCCGCCCCATAATCCAACAATCGTAAATCGTTTAGGCTCCTGTTTAGTGGTATCTCTTTCAAGTTCCAGTGATAATTTTGGCTGAACACCGGTAACGGTCGTCTGGTTTTTTACAACGAGGGTGGCCAGTTCTTCCATCTGGGATTCACTGTAGGGAAGTAATGGAGGGATAGACAGTCCAAATATCTTTTTGCTGCAGGCAGTATGAAAATCTGTTTCGTTTTCATCCAATTGCCGGTAACAATACAAACATCTGCTCATAATTTGTCCTCCTCCTGAACCGGATGAATACTTACCGCTCCAATACAATCCTTACAACAGGTCATTAACAAACCCATTCTGTCACGTGGATTTAGTTTCCAGTTTTTTTCGGCAATATCCAGCAACCATCCTTCAGGAATAAGACCATCAAAAAAGGGGAACAATACATTGCTTTTAAAAGGATTTTTTTGCAATGGCAAAGTAAGGCTTACTGCCACAGCTTCAGGCGATGTTAAATATTCAACATCATATTCAAAATGATACCCGTCCTCATCCTGGGTGAGCCAACCAGCGGTTGTATCCTGTATTTTTACCTCAGCCTTTCTCATCATCTGCGCTGTTTCGGTTTAATGGAATTGCACCTAACTGGTAACCAAATAGTTGCAATACCTGATTTATTTTATCTGTCCGAAGCGACTCCTTGCCCTGTTCCAGTTCCCTGACAAAGCGAAGCCCTACGCCGGCTTTTTCAGCCAGTTCCGGTTGGGTCAAACCTGTCAACCGTCTTCTTTCCTTAACAAATTCATTTATATCCATAATCTATACCCTTTAGGGGGCAAATATAGCAAATATTTTGCAAATACCCCCGAAAGGGTATAAATATTTAATTATTGTTTATAATATACCCTAACGGTTATAAATTGAGCTTAAACGATTGTAATTATAAAGCTTTCTTTTCGCTTTCACAAAATCTTTGAGACCCATAGAATATACCCTTTCGGGTGCAAATGTATCAAATTTGCTGCAAAATACCCCCGAAAGGGTATAAATTATTAATAATTATCTAACTTATACCTTATCGGGTATAATTAGGAGGTGTTTTTATTTAAAGTATGTAAACGAATTGATGATTACCAGGCCTTTGCAATCCAATTTTTGAAGATCCGTTCCTGAGCGAAATTTGGAATTTCTGTACTGATTGTGAGATGAATGTATCCGTCTGAGCTTCACATGTAAATTAATAAAATCCACAGGCAGAATGTTTTATTTGATTGAGGAGTACTATTGTTTCAAAATTTTAAGTCTTTTTTTTATAATCTGCCTTCCGTGGGATAATGCCACTATATACATTCCCTTCGTAAGGCCAGTCAAGTCAAGGGTAAGTTCTCCTTTTTTCAATTCAAAATGATCTGCTTGGACATTCATTCCCAAAAGTTTAATTAAATTATAGTATAAAGCAGGAGTTCAATACTCAACTTACTGGATACCGGATTAGGTTAGGGTTTAAATTCAGCATCAGCAGAAATCTGAGTAACACTTACATTCAACTCGCATGGTACACCATACTCAGGATAATAGGTCGTATCGTTACCGCCACCAAAACCAATGCCTTCGATTAAAACTTCTTCAGGATAATTATTGTAGTCAGCCTGGAAATGGAATATTTTACGGTACGAATCTCCTACCAAAATGCCATCAATATTTGCAACGATAAAATCATCATATGGCATATAAATAAGCGTAGAGTGCAGTGTGTCACCTATATCCAGGTCAAAATCACAAAGTAATGCATCTTCATTGCTCATATAACCTTCCCACACGTACATCTTTTTGCCTGTCGCACCAAACCCTTCAATCCATCAAAAAGGTAACTTCATTCAAATTATTCCTGGGGCGGAACTGGACTTGCTTTCCATTGAAATTTACAAATGCCTCTTTTGAATACCTTCACATACGTATTTCCATTTATCAGGGTATCCCCATTTGTATATTCAACATAATCAAATATCTGCAGGCAATCACTATTTCCACCAAATCACATATTCACCCTCCATTGAGGGTTATTGTTAAAATAATCAGATATTTGAGCATATGCTTCAAGGGTAAGCATCATAATTAACAGAAATAGATATTTTTTCATAATATTGGAATTGGTTGATCTCTATCATGAGCTTGAAGTTATCAAATTTACGAATTAAACTTTCATTTAGCCAATCTTTTCTATTTATTTGGGCCTATTGTAAAAATCTCTCATCGTATGATATGTCCTAAAGTATAAGCTTGTTTTTTTGGATGTAATGGACAAGAGGCAAGGAGTCAGGTGAACAAGAAGGCGGGGGAAGAGTGACGCCCACCTGTAAGGCAGGCAGCCAATAAATCAACCTGCTTTCAAATAGGATTCTCAAAATTTACAGATTTTTCTCAGGCTCACATCACCTCAGCCATTTGTAGCTTTGGCCGCCGGGCATAATTTTATTTTATTGATTTGCAAATGATTAAATCTTAAAAATAATGAACAACTGATTTTCTGGAAAAGAAATTACCGGGGAGAGCTTTAGGTTGCATTGCCAAAAATATATTATATTCGCATCAGATTATACCCCAAGCGTGAAAAAAATAAAACTACTTACTGTATCTTTTGATACTGAAATAAGGGATTACGAAATACCTGCGTTCAGAGGGGCGGTTGTTGCTAAAGTGGGCAGAGAAAACATACTGTTTCATAATCATCTTAATGACAATAAGCTTTTGTATAGGTACCCCTTAATTCAATATAAAACCATTGGTAAAAAGCCTGTCATTCAATGTATTGACCTGGGTGTGGATGAAATACACAAGTTTTTTCAGAAAAGCAACTGGAACCTTACCATAAGCGACCGGATGCTTGACATGGAAATATACCGTCTTGACCTCAACCAATATACAATGCAGGTTTGGGATAAGACCTTCGATTATTCCATCAGGAACTGGATAGCATTAAATAAGCAAAACTATGAAACCTACTTAGCTCTTGAAAATTCGGGCCAAAAAGTGAGGTTACTCGAGAAAATATTGACTGCCAACATACTCGCATTTGCAAAAGGAATTGAATGGAGGGTAGATAAACCCATAACTGTAAAGATTAAAACGCTTTCAGAAATACGGGATCTTTCACTTAAGAGGCGCACTGTACTGGGATTTAAAGTTTTATTTACTGCAAATGTTTTTATTCCCAATTATATCGGGTTGGGCAAAAGTGTCAGCCTCGGTTTTGGGATAGTAACACGGAATGAGAACATTGCTGATCAGCACGTGGAGCCACACGCTGTCGTTAATTATGAACTGTGAACTTAATTCATCTTATGCAAACCATCAGAGAACGGATTTATCTTGCTGCTTTGCTCCATGATATCGGCAAATTTTATCAGAGGGCCGATACCGAATTCATTGAAAATTCTCTATTTTTAAGTGACGAGACCAAAAAATATAAAGCAGTATTTTGTCCGGTCATTGATGGGAAATACTATTACAAGCATGTACTTTGGACTGCTCAGTTTATTGAAGATTTCAATGAAACTTTTGAATCATTAATGAATACCTCTGCCGATCAGAACAACAATCTGCTTACTCTGGCCTGTTCTCGTCATCTAAAACTGGATCAGTTAACACCTGTGGCACGGATAATCCAGGAAGCCAGTCTTCTCTCTTCTGGACGAGACAGAAGCTCAGATACCGCCTACCACAATGCAGACATTTCAAATGATTGGGATAAATTTAAAGAAATGCGTCTGCGGTCTTTTTTTGATGTGATAGGGAAACCAGAAACGGAGACAAAATATCACCTGCCTGTTGGAGCACTTTCGTTATCACCATCGTTATTTCCATCTTCTTTTTTTGATTCAGCACCAGATTACAAGCAACTATGGAAGAGTTTTGTGAATGAATTCAAAAACATACCCACCGGATCACTTACTGCATTTTGTGATACATTGCTATCCCTCCTTTATAAATATACCTCTGCTATTCCATCCGGAATAGCTGATCTTCCGGAGATATCCCTGTTTGACCATTTGAAATCAACCGCTTCATTTTCACTTGCACTGTATGACTGGAGTGAATCAGAAGAAGAAAACAAAGCGGTACATCCTTTTTTATTGATTGGTGCTGATCTCTCAGGAATCAAATCATTTACTTACAATATTGTTTCCAATAACCCAGCTAAACACCTCAAGGGCCGGTCTTTTTATATTCACCTACTTACTGAGTCAGTACTACAAAAATTATTAAAGACGCTTAATCTATCACAAGCCAACACAGTATGCTCATCGGATGGTAATTTTTATGTGCTGGCACCCAATACGCGGGAGATATTACAAAAACTAACAGCATTCAGACAGGTGATTGAAGATGCTATTTTTAAGGAACACGGCACATCACTTTATTTTGCCATTGACAGCATTGAACTTTCAAAAGATACACTGTGGAATAAGTCTTCCAGAAGCCTGGCTGAACTATGGGCAGGCCTTACTCAAAAGCTCAGCATGCTTCATCACCATAGATATTCCAAAGGGATGGATTCCGACTATTCAGCTTTCTTTGAACCAGGAGAATCAGGTGGCACTCAAGCATTGGATGCTATTTCAGGTGAAGAGTTAACTTCTTCTGATCTGAATGAATGTTATGACTTGAGCGGAAATAAAATTTCATCTACACAGATAGATAGAGGCCTGGATGTTATAAAAAAATCCACCTGGCAACAGATGATAATTGCCGAAAAGCTTCAGGAAGCTAAATATTGGGTTACTGCTGCAACCAAAATTAATTATTGGGCTGAAGCAATGGCCTTTGATCCCCTTTCTTTGGGAATCTGGCACTATTTTCTTACGGATGAAGATATAAAACAGAAACAGGAACAGCATGTGAACCCGGCGGAAGAGATGCGAATATCGCTCCTGAACTGTGACTCCGGATCAGCATGCAACTTTCTTGATTTACCGTTAAAAGGCGGTAACATTAGTTACGGGATAAGTTTTTATGCAGGCAATATTTTTCCTGAAAAAAACAGAGTGCCGGTTACATTCGATGATCTCGCAAAAGGGGAAGGAAATCAAGTTTCCAGGTTGGGGATCCTTCGCATGGGTATTGACAACTCCGGGGCCATTTTTAAAAGTCTCGATGGCAGAACCACCACACTATCGCATTATACTGCTTTAAATCGTAATCTGGACTGGTTTTTCAATGGCTATCTGAACACCCTCCGGAATGGTTCACCGGCCTATAAAAACAACACTTTCATCGTTCATTCAGGTGGCGACGATTTATTTATTGTCGGCAAGTGGAATGTACTTATCACATGTGCAGAGGAAATAAAAGAACGTTTTAAACAATGGGTATGTAGCAATCCAACCCTGAACATTTCGGGTGGATTGGTCATGGTTCCGCCTGACTTTCCAATTAAAAAGGGAGCCGATGAAGCCGATGAAGCTAAAAATAAAGCGAAAGACTATAGATTTAAACTTTCTGACGATACAAAAACCGAAAAAAACGCCTTTACCTTTTTCGGTTATGCATTAAACTGGGACATCGAATTTCAAATTGTTAAAGAGTATAAGAATCGCATCCTTCATTTGCTCAATGAAGGAGAAATGCCTACGTCATTTGTCTCAAAAATTTATGCCCATGCCATGTCAGCAACATTTGATAAGGGGGATATAAAACCGGGCAATGCCCTATGGATGTTGGCTTATAATTTTGGAAAGATGGAACACCGAAAATTGAATGAAAAAGCTGTTGATCTGGTTCGGGATTGCAAAACCAACATTTTTGCAAACACATATAAAGGGAAACCTATACCATCGCCTTATCATTTTCTTGAATTGATCAATCTTGCAACACGCTGGGCTGAACTTGAAAAAAGAATTAATTAATCTGTTTAAAACCAATTTATGGCTAACCAGTTTTATGGGAATACCCCACGACCACCCGCTCCCGATTGGGAAAAAAAATTCAACACTGAATGGATTAAAGATTCAATCACAAAAGAGTGTATTGAATACACCAGGGAGTTTGGCAGATTTCTTAGCGACAAAAGGGAAGGGAATCTTTCAACCTCGCAGATAAGGATGGTTTATGGCGAACTAAAGCGCATTCAGATGAAAGGTTTTGAGAAAGCACAAACTGCCTTTTTATTGCTAAGGCCGAAAATGGCTTATGCAGATAAAAGAAATGAAAGCAACGGATTGAAAGAACTGAAAAAAGTCTTTGATAAGGCTTATCAGCATGTTGAAACTACTCAGCATTTCAATAATTTTATGAATTTTATGGAAGCTACCCTGGCTTACCATAAAGCTTTTGGTGGCAAATAAACAATACAATTTAAGAAATCATGACAAAGCTTGTAAAAAAAATTATACTTAGTGGCAGAATAAGTCTGGTAACCGGATTACATATTGGTGGAACCAACTCGGCCATGGGCATAGGTGGCCCTGATGCTACGGTAATAAGAAATCCAATGAACAATGAACCTTATATTCCCGGGAGTTCCATAAAGGGCAAAATGCGTTCTTTGATAGAAGTTCAGGATGGCACCATCGATGGTGTTAATATGGGAGTAGTCAAGCATGGGCCTTCGCTCAGTTTATCTACTGTGGCCGCCAGATTATTTGGAACAGCAGATTTGAAAACTAATAATCAACAAGCTTCCAGGTTAATTGTGCGTGATTGCAAATTATTGACACCGGAAGAAAGTTTTTTGAATACCGATCTCCCATACACCGAATCAAAAACAGAAGTGGTCATTGATCGCATCACATCGGCAGCTATGCCCAGACAAGTTGAACGGGTACCGGCTACTGCTGAATTTGAATTAAATTTGGTGCTGAACATATTCGATACTGATAATGAGCAGGAGCTGATTGAAACCACTAACCGGGCAATTAAACTTCTTGAGGATGATTATCTTGGAGGAAATGGCTCCAGGGGCTACGGTCAAATAAAAATTCATATTGATAAAACCGAACACCGTACCGAAGAACATTACAAAAATGCTGCAAAAAAAACCATTTAAAGTCATCAAACTTGAGTTCATAAGCCCACTTCACATTGGCTTAGGTGCGGGCAATCAATATGACAATATGGATACCCTACTGCATTCAGATACCATATCCGGCGCATTGGCCTCTGCTTATGTTTCTTTGTTTAATGATGGTCAGGTACTTGAATTTATGCAGTCGTTCACCATTAGTTCGGCATTTCCTTTTCAGCAAAATCATTACTTTTTACCAAAACCGCTGATGCGGATTAAACTGGAACAGGGAAATAAATCCAATGAGGATGAGGCAACATCATTAGATGGAATTGAGTATATAGAATTGCCGCTTTATCAAACACTTATTGCCGATGGTATACTCAGGATTAACCATGGCAGGCAATCGGAGCATAAAAAATTTCTTTGGGCGGGTGAAGACAGCAACCAGCCATCATTTATGAAATCCAGCATGCAGCAACGCCTGATGGTGCCACGATACGGAATTGAAGATGCAGCATCCTATTATATAGAAAGGCTTTTCTTCTCAAAAGGTTCCGGGCTTTTCTTTTTTATTGAGGCATCCGCTGATGCATTAGGTAAAGTAGCGTCCTGTCTCAGTTTCCTTGAAACAAGCGGATTCGGAACCGATAAAAGCGTAGGTAACGGACAGTTCAGGACGTCAACTGACAGCATAAGTATTGATGTGCCTGTTAACTCTAATTACCATTTGCTATTGTCGTTGTATTGCCCGGGCAGGGAGGAAATCTCAGAAGAAATCCTTCAAAAGAGTGCCTATCACCTTACCAGGCGAGGTGGATATATTGCCGGAACTTCAATAGATAAATTCAGGCATCTGCGCAGTCGAAGCATATATATGATGCGTGAAGGCGCTGTGATGTATGGTAATGTGCCAAAAGGTAAAATAATAAACCTGCGCCCATCCTGGAATGATGATGCCTTGCATCCTGTATGGCGCGATGGGAGAGCTTTTTCGGTGCCTGTAGCTCAGAATAATGCCCATGATTTCTCATTTTCATAATGTGCAATACCGGATGAAATGATAAACATCATCAATAAAATGATATATGAAAATTTGTAAAGTTACTACCCTCACCTCCGTTCATACCGGCAGTGGCAAATATCTGCAAAAAGACATCGAATTCATAACCGGTAATGACAGAGCTGTGGTTATTGATGATCGCAAAGTGCTTGGTATTATTGGAAAGGGGAACATTGATAAATGGATCGCATGCATTAACAGGGGAAGTAGCCTGATGGATCTGATCCGAACCATCAAATCAGACGTTGAACCCGATGATATTGCTTTACGTGGAATGGATTTACTTGCTACACATTTTGCCCATGCCCGAACCCTGAGAGAGCAGATGCTCTCAGGTGGTGATATTCCATTAATACCAGGTTCTTCTATTAAAGGCAGTATCCGTACTGCGGTATTGAATCATTTGCTTGATCAGTATCAGTTTACACCATTCCTGCGCGATGAGATTTTCAATAGACGTAATAGGATTGATGATAAAATGGTTATAAAGAAACATTTGGGCACCTCCACAAATAACGATCTCCTGAGGTTTCTCACAGTTGGCGATGCCTTATTTTACTTCGAAACATGGGCCTGCAACATCCTCAGTATGAATATGGTGAGGGATGGCGTAAGGATGGAAAAAAGGCTTGGTAATCTGGTTGAATGTATCCCCGACAATGTTGAAGCTGAAATTAGAATCAACATCAACCAGAGACAACTTGAATTGAATGCCAATAAAAATTATATCAGAAACAACTTTGATTTTCTTCGTAGTTATAATGCACTCTTTGAGGTAATCAACTCACATACAGAAAAAATACTGAAAGCAGAATTTTTATTTTGGAGGGATGATAAAATGGAAGGACTTGTGGTGGATTATCTTGAAAAACTTCAAACGATTCTTGATGACATACACAACTGCAAACCAGGTGAATGCGTGTTGCGTGTAGGACATGGTGGCGGTTGGCTGGATATGACCGGTGGCTGGGCGAAAGAAAAAAAATATATTCCCGATCATGAAATCTGGAGTGCAATTGTCGATAAAGCCCGTCCGGGTAACCAATCAAAATATTCATCATATCCTTTTCCCAAAACCCGGAGAATGGACAATTACGGAGAATTATTGGGGTTTATTAAACTATCTATCCAGAATCCTTAACAAATAAAGGTCTGCTGTAAAACTATTCAGGATTTATACTAATTTTGCTACACAATATTTCAATGATCTATCAAAACAAAGATTAAGACTTTATATGGAGTTAACCTCCTTCAATAGAGCCGGACGTATAATCCATTAAAACAAGGATTACGACTTTATCATCTCATAAGAAATGTTTTAATAAACCAGGAAAACAACAATCCACCAAAACAAGGATTAAGGCACTGGTAACCGCTTAAAATTATTGTACCGGAAACTGCCACCACTCAGCAAGCTGGGCATGGGGCATTTTTTATAAGAGCTGATCCGAAAATTCGACGAAGGGAACAATCAGGGGTCAGGAGCACTCCCTCCTGCTATGCTTTAGGCAACATTACTGTTCCATTGATTTTCCCTGCCTCCCGGTGAAATGCTCTTACTACCCGGAGATGTATATTCATACATCAAGCCGGAACAGGGCATGCAATACGAAACCGGAACCCGGCTGAATCTCTTTGGCAATGCGGTTGAAGCAGAGGTTTCCGTGTACTGGATTGAGCTCAACAACCTGCTGGTAACCAAACGGATTACCGAAGATATTTTCACCGGGATGAATGCCGGCAAAACCCGCCATCAGGGTCTTAAACTGATGTTGCACAATCGCATTGTTGAATACCGCATCCCGGGTAATTTAAATCCACTTTCACTTACACCTTTTTCATAAATCGTTTTCTTTTTTTCGATCGTAACGGGATATTTAAACAGGGCCTGCTGAAAAACTCACAACCTTTTTATATTTCGGTGCGCTGCACACTCCAAAATCACTAAACATACATTTTCTAAAAATATTTCGCCACTCTGTGGCTCTTTTTCAGGTGCAAAGCACCGTAATTTATAGAAAAAATAAGTCAGAAAAGATAATGAGGTGCAGCGCACCGTAATATAAAAGCATGAAACGTGGACGCATGCCGGGAAAAGCCTTGCATTTAACATAATAAATAGCATTACATCAAACTGATATCCATTGACATATTAGTTTTTCTACAGGCTTTAAATAAATTGATACATCGTCCAAAAAATAAAAGTAAACCACAAAACATTTAAAATCAAAGGCCACCAGTTATTTCTCTGATGGCCTTTGTAAGTTTTTCTAAAGGAATAGAATTTTACGCTCCTCCCTGGTTTTATTTTTTGGCAACAATATACTTACGGAAAGAAGTTCCCCCCGAAGTGGTGGTAATACCAATAATATAGGAGCCTGCGGGTAGTTCAGCAACATTCAATTGAACAATTTCTCCGTTTCCAGAACCCCTACCCTGCCTGTAACTTACCGTTTGCCCGGGCAGATTTCTGATAACGATAGTATAAGCTTCACCTTTAGTAAGTTGCAGACCGATATTTAGAAGATCAACACCCGGATTGGGATAAAGCGTAAATACCGGCAGCCTATTTTCTGTAATGCCGGTGCAGTCGTCAACGGTAATCATGTCTGTGGCAGTTATGCTGTGGAAGTTGATTCCATCGCTCACTTCCAGGGTAACATCATAAATGCCTGTTTCATTGTAGGTCACTACCGGGTTTTGGGCCGTGGAGGTAGCCGGATTCCCGCCTTCAAAAGTCCAGTTCCACAAAGTAACATTTCCTGACGACATATCGGTGAAGGCAACAGAAGCGTCTTTGCAAACTGTGGTCGGATTGGCAGTGAAGTCAGCTATGATGGGTGCTGTTTTTCTGAGGATGGTACCTCCCGAGCCACTGGCAAACAGATTGCCATTTGATGTAGACCTTACCCTGTAAAATGTAGCTTCTCCATAAGCTCCCTGGTGATCAGGCAGAAAGGTTTCCCCAAAATCGGTGGTCATATAAATGTTATCGTCTCCGGCAACATAGGCAGTTCCATTTTCAAAAGCTTTTACACCAAAAAAGAATTCATAGCCTGTTTGGGTGGTGTTCCATGTTTCTCCGCCATCCACGGTAGTATAAATATATTCTTCTGCACCTACTACACCAAAAGAGGCGTTAGCGAAGTCAACACCAACCAGCGTGCCGCCAGGACTGTATTGCACTGTCCAGTTGTGTCCACCATCGATGGATTTATAAACTTTACCACCGGTACCCACTGCAAAAAGCGTGTTATCATCAGCATAACACACGCTTTGAATGTCGACCTGTGTGCCTGAAGTAGCCGGTATCCAGGTGTCACCACCATCGCTGGTGATAAAAATAGCTTCATCTGTTTCTCCTTCCATCATAGCTGCAGCTACACCATTGTTTTCGTCCCGGAATACAACATCAACATAATAGAACACATTGGTTCCACAGCTCACCTCCGTCCAGGAAGCTCCGCCATCGGTAGTTTTTATAAAATAGTTGTTCCACCCGCCGGCAAAGCCCAGCTGTTCGTTGATGAACCAGATACCTTCCAGTCCGCTGATGGTACCAGAGGCAGGCCATATCTTTGTCCAGTTGTCGCCGCCATCAATAGTTTTTACAATAACACCATCGGCATCATAGGTATACCTCATGCCGCAGGCAAAGCCGATATCATTCTGATTTGGAGGGAATGACAGGCCATACAAGATAAATGATGTACCCGAATTGTTAACAGGCTCCCAGGTCTGGGCAAACGCGTTTCCTCCGATGAGGATGATCGTGATGAGAAAAGTAAAGAGTTTTTTCATGAGAATGTGTTTTACTTGTTTTGTTCACTTTGATTGTCGGTGGATGACTTGATTGATTCAATGATCTTTTTCAGTGCAGACGCCTCATCTTTTTTGGCTTCGATGAACTTATCCAGCTTCTCATCGATTGAATCATCTTCGTCTGTCTCTTTATCGGTATTCATATTTCATGGTTTTTAAGATTATCATTGTGGGAACAAATAAAATACAAATTCGGGAAGCTTAGCAGTTTGTACCCGTTATAATTGATGTACACTGGCATTACAACAACCATACATCTCCAGGTATGTCTCTGAAAACATGGCACATAGATCTATTTCTCTGTGTAAATATAATTTGATTGTTATAATGTAGAAAGAAATGTAACCAGATGCTCGTTGGTATTCATCCCCAGCTTTTTTCTTAACCGGTATCGGGCCACCGTAATGCTGTTGATGGATTGGTAGGTGATGGCCGAAATTTCTTTGGTGGTCATGTTTAGTTTGAAAAAGGCACACAGGCGCAGCTCGTTGGGACTAAGGTCAGGATATAACGAGCTAAGTTTCTTATAAAAGCCGGTGTATACTTTCTGAAAACGCACTTCAAACTCATCCCAGGAGATCATGCCTGAGTTGGATTCAAGTTCCCGGATCAAATCACCTATTACCTGCTTATTCTCATTTTTAATTACCGGTCTTGCCAACTTAAGTTTTTCAGCAATGCTGGTGATAAATTCATTTTTCCTTAACAGATACATTACATAGGTAGTCAATTCCTTGTTGGCATGTTCCAACTCATCGGCCAGGTTTTTCCGTTCAATTTCAATTTTGTGTTTTTTTGTTTTTTCCAGCCTCAACAATAAAATGGCGATAACCAGCAGGAAGAGCAAACTGCTGCTTATTATAAAGTAAATCAGGTTTTTACGCTCCTGAATGCGGGCGGTGATGGCCTGACGGGCTTCGTCTTCACTCCTTTTGATATCAAACTGGTACCGCATCTCCAGTTGAGTTAATTTACGGATGCTTTCTTCATTGTAACTCGAATCGGTATATTGATTGTGAACATTAGCATAATCCAGTGCCAGCCAGGGCCGGTTGATCTCTTTATAATACCGGCTCAGATATTGAGCAGACAACGCAATCAGGCGAAATTGTTGCGAGTTCTTTACAATGTCATATCCTTTTCCCAGTAATTCCCCGGCCCGCTTGGTATCTCCCAGATTCAGGTAAACAATGCCAAGATTAATTAAGGTTTCGGCATTAAAAAACGATTTTGAACCCGACATAGTCACCTGAAGCTTTTCTTGCAATGAAAGACTATACTCCAGATGTTTTGCGGCACTGTCGAGCTCGTGTTGCATCATTTTAAGCAGCCCCAGTTTCAACTGAGCATGGGCCATCCCTTCAGAATTGCCTGATTTTAATACATTTCAGCAATATCGTATTGCCCCATTTGCACGTATAGGGAACCTATGTTTGCCGTAATACCGGCTACATTAATGGTGTCATGCTGTTTGGCGAAAAGTTCCAATGCCTCGGAATATAAATCCAATGCCTGCCGGGTTTTATTACTGTTCAGGTAAACGATGCCGAGATTATTAAGCAGGTTGGGAAGTTTATGGTCTTCGCCACTTTGCTTTGACAGGTCAATCCCCTCCAGATAAAAACGCATCGCTTCTGCATAATTGTCTTTATCAATATACCGGTTGCCTATGGATAAATATACCGAGATCAGCGCTTTTACATTTTCTGCACCTGACAGGTATTCCCTGGCTTTTTTAAACTGCTGCTCGGCAACTCTGACGCTATCCTGCATGAGCGCAATTTCGCCCAGAGCTGCATAAATAAGTCCCAGACTTGAGACAGCATTGGTTTTTTCAGCCAAAAGTAAAGCCCGTCTGGCCATCTCAATGGCATTACTCAGGTCAGTATCTCTAAGATGATAACTCAATGCCAGATAAATATCTTCTTTTTTTCTATCTCATGCGCTCGCTCCAACTCCATATACAGGCTATCCGCCACCGCATCAGGCTGCGAAAATGCAGTATCTGCATAAATGAATGACACAAAACAAAAAATCAGAACAGCTAAGGGTTTCATGTGTAAAGAGTGAACGTTGGTTTATCATCCGGGCCAAAAGTAAATATAAAATCACACTCTTGTCTGCTAAAAAAACACTCAAACGATTTCTCTATGCATATAGAATTATTCTCAATACTAAATTAAGAAGACATATAAGAATAGCGGAGTTTTGAATTGTTGGGCGCCTTGATATGATTATACTTATTTCTTATGGCTGGAATATCAACTTATTTTATTGGTTGTCAGATTTGAAGCTGCCGGCCATTTCTCCATTGAAGAAAAAGGCTGGGCCGCTTTTTACAATCAGGAAGCAAACAATATAACTGTCCCGCAAAGGTTTATGTGCCACCTGGCCGTGCTGGTTATTGGCACCACCCGCGGCATTTTACATGTAAAAACCGAGAATACCCCTTTCAACCGCTTTTTCGTACCCACCATTAATGTTACCGAAACCATCCGCGAGGATGTGGTAATTGAGTTGAATTAACCCGATGTTATCATTCTCATAATGTTTGCCTGAGTACGTAAAATCGAACTCAATGCAGAATCAATAAGAAAGGAAAAACTCTAACCATTTTTGTCATTTTTTTACGCATCCGATTTTTTTTTGTAGCCTATATTCTTTAGGTAATAACCTAATTCACTTTGAAAAGTGATTTATTAAATAATTAAAAAAACATAGCATGAATTATTTATTTCCTTTGCAGGGCAGGGATTTGAAATATTGATTAATTTGCGGGGCGAATAGAAAACAACAGTAGGATTGAATGGTGTTCATATATAAGAAAATAGATTATGATTCTTCACGAAGCAATTATCAAGGTTTTGCAGCAGGCAGGCCGTTCAATGACAACCCGTGAAATTGCGGATGTCCTGAATAAAAACAAATGGTATGAAAAGAAAGACAAATCCTGATAATTGCCTATCAGATTCATGGCCGCACAAAGAACTATCCCCAGTATTTCGACAGGCAAGGCTCATTGGTTACACTAAGAGGCGGCACTTCTGACAATAAAGATTATGTACCATCCAATGCTATTCGCTTGACCGGAGAAAGTGCGCCGGAAAAGGCAACCACGATTGGTGCTGAACTGTGCCTCAAAATGCTGATGAACGAGAAAAACTTCAAATCAGCCGGTACTATTGATCTAAAAGTTCCCGATGAGCCAGGCTTATATTGTATCCGGATTGCTGACTCTTCAAATCTACCAGCACCTTTCAACACTTTACTTGCTGCACGCGGGCATAACATTCTTTATATCGGCATTGCTACCCGCTCACTCCGGAAAAGGATGCTTGGCCAGGAACTCAGGGCAGAGGGGCATGGTTCGTTTTTCAGGGGAATGGGTGCCGTTATCGGCTACCGACCGCCCAAAGGAAGCCTCAAGGAAATGGCCAATAAAAACAACTACACCTTTTCGCCTTCTGATAAAAAGAAAATTATTCAATGGATAAATACCAATCTTTTGGTAAACTGGGTAAGGTTTGATGGAGATTTCGGAAATGCCGAAACCCAATTGATTTCTCAATCCCTACCTTTGCTGAATACGGATAAAAATCCTGCAAAGCTAAGGGAGTTGGCGGAATTAAGAAAGGAATGTCGTAATATTGCGAATAGTTAAACAAAAGTAAAAGAATAAAAATAGTCAAGAAATGAAAATTTCAACTCTTTTGGATTACATTGACAATGGCCACATGGCATTGCCTGAATTTCAACGAGGTTATGTCTGGAATAGAGACCAGGTAAGGGGATTGTTTGACTCTCTTTACCGGAAACACCCCGTCGGAGGATTGCTTATCTGGGCTACAGAATCAAAAACAGCAGTATATCGTGGCAATGGAGACATTGCATCAGGAGTTATAAAACTACTATTAGACGGCCAGCAGCGCATGACATCCATCTATGGCGTTGTTAGAGGTAAACCGCCCAAATTTTTTGATGGCAACGTCTTGTCATTTACCGGACTTTACTTTAATCTGGAGAGTGAACAGTTTATGTTTTACTCTCCGCTGAAAATGCAGGACGATCCTCTATGGGTGAATGTAACCGAACTCATGGTCAGCGGGTTTGCAGGCATAGGAAAATTTTCACAAAGGCTGATCAGCCTTCCTGAATATGGAAAATATATTTCCCGGTTATCAAACTTGCTGAGCATACTTGAAGTGCAGATAAATGTGGAAGAAGTTACCGGAGAGGATAAGACAATTGACGTTGTTGTAGATATATTCAACAAGGTAAATAGCGGCGGCACCAAACTCTCAAAAGGAGACCTGGCATTGGCAAAAATTTGTGCTGAATGGCCTGAAGCACGGGAAACAATGAAAACCAAATTGAAAGAATGGAGCACTGCCCAGTATAATTTCAATCTCGATTGGTTACTCCGGTCGGTCAACACCGTTCTAACCGGTGAAGCAAAGTTTCAATACCTGCACAATAAAAATGCCGCTGAAATCAGTGAAGCCCTCAAAAAAGCAAACAGACATATCGATACCAGCCTGAATTTAATCAGTGGCAGATTGGGGCTTGATCATGATCAGGTACTTTTCGGAAGATATGCGATACCGGTCATGGTCAGATATCTCGAAAATCTGAATGGAGGATTTAATGAAAAAAACAGGGATAAACTTTTGTTCTGGTATGCTCAAGCCGGTATGTGGGGACGTTTTTCGGGGTCTACCGAATCATTTATCGACAAGGATTTGAATGCCCTCGAAGCCTCTAATAACAATATCGACAACCTTATTGAACAACTCAGGTTATGGCATGGTGGTTTGCGTGTTGAAGCCGGTCATTTTACAGGTTGGAGCCTGGGAGCTCGCTTTTACCCTGTGCTTTATATGCTTACCCGCATGGGTGAAGCTCAGGACTGGGGAACCGGCATTCCTTTAAGAGCGAATTTGCTGGGCAAAATGAGCAAACTTGAGGTGCATCATATTTTTCCGAAAGCACGACTTTACGATAAACAATATTCCCGATCGCAGGTAAATGCCCTGGGTAATTTTTGTTTCCTGACCAAAGAAACAAACCTCAACATCAGCGCCAGTTACCCTGAAGTATATTTCGAAGAAATTGAATCAAGACACCCCGGGGCATTGGCTTCGCAATGGATACCCATGGATAAGAATCTATGGAAAATTGAGAATTACCTTGATTTTCTCAAAGCAAGACAAGCATTGCTGGCTGAAGAAACCAACAAACGGATGGCCGCATTGCTGCACGGCGAAGGACAATGGCTTGAAGGACCGTCTCCTGCTCCTACACAAATGATAAACGGCGGAATTGCTACAGAAGCAGAGGAACTTGAAATAGAAGCCTTAATTGAATGGATATCATCCTACAAACTTCCTGATGGCATTTTACTTTACGATTTTTCCGACCCTGAAACCGGTCAGCAAAGGGCAATATTTGATCTTGCATGGCCCAACGGTATCCAGGAAGAACTTAGTCAACCTGTTGCTGTATTGCTGAACGAGAGTAATGAAACTATTTCAATAGCCAATGCCGCTGGGTTCAGATGCTTTACCTCCGTAAAGGATTTTAAACAATACATTACTACCGAAATACTGAATGGGGTTTATATGTAAGTTCTTTGGCATGAAGGGCCAATGCAATAGAATTATTAAGCATTGACCGATAAATATTTTAACCATTATTCAAGAAGTCGCTGAGGTTTTTGAGTAAGCTGCATGGATGTGAATTCACAAACCATCGCAATGATTATAACGGAGTCCCGATGAACCGATTGTCTGATAGTTACAAATAAATAAACCTATAGGTTGATTTAATGAAAATAATAGGTACTTTTGAAGTCGTAAAAGGAAGTCTGTATGCTATCGGTTACAAGGGCAGTAAAATGTCGGAATTTGAGCGGCTTTTCGAGGATTGGAACAATCCTTTATACCTGGATTCCTTCTTTACTGAGCATCTGGCAGACCTGCAGCAGGAATTCTGGCAAGGAATGAGCATAAGTGAAGCCATCAAAAAAACCATTCGCGATGCCGCTGAACTTGAACTAAAAATCAAATATCTGGCAGAACAAGGCAAATTAAGCAAATCTGAAAATCTGTCTGATTTATTTAAACCCTTGTTCAACAAACCCACAAAACTCGAAGAATTTGAGAAAAGTAAAGCCAAAGGATTATTGCACAAAAGCTGGCTCCGGGTCTATGCCATCAGACTTAAACCCAACCTGTATCTTGTTACCGGTGGTGCTATTAAACTGACTGAGGATATGAACCACAGGGCTCATTTGCTGCTTGAACTGGAAAAGCTGAAAATAGCCCATAAATATCTTACCGGAGAAGATGAATCAGCGTTGGATTTTATGGAGATGTTTTAAAAACTAAGATTATGGACATTAACAAAATAAGCAAACGACTTATCAATGAGTCAAAAAAGGATGATTCATGGTTAAAAGCTGCCGAATGGCGCCAGAAAAACGAATACTGGCTCAGGGTTTCACAAGATATTGCCATTAAAATCCTTGGTTACCTGCGTTCAAAAAACATGACGCAGAAAGACCTGGCTGCATTGCTTGAGTTTTCGCCCCAGCATGTGAGTAAAATCCTGAAAGGCAAAGAAAACTTTACCATTGAAAGTATCTGCAGAATTGAAAAAGCACTGCAAATAAAACTGATTGACACATCTGTTTTTCAGACAACTGCACAATACGTACCGGTGCAATCAGCTTTTAAGGGTGTGTATAGCTACCGCATAGCAGAAAGCCTGCAGCAGAAAACCAGTTTTGTCGGGGAATCAGAAATCAACTATGTAACATCCAAAAACTGCGTCGCCTGATGGAACCTTCAAATACAAAAGTATCTTTTGCCCTGCGCCGCATCTCCACTGAGCAATTTGCCATTATTGAAGATGCCTTTACTGAAGGCAAAGACATTAACCTGACTACTCAACTCAAATTTGGTGCAAATGCAGACCATAAAATCATTGTGCTGCATGCCAATTTCAGGTTTGAGCAGGATGACACCCCATTTCTGATCGTTGAAGCTGCCGGCCATTTCACTGTTGAGGAGAAAGCCTGGACCGGCTTTTATAATGAAGAAGCAAACAGTCTGACCGTTCCACAGGGTTTTATGTGCCATATGGCTGTGCTGGTAATTGGCACTACGCGGGGCATTTTACATGCAAAAACCGAGAATACCCCTTTCAACCGCTTTTTCCTGCCCACCATTAATGTTACCGAAACCATCCGCGAGGATGTGGTGATTGAGTTGAATTAAGGTCAATTCACTACAACAAAGCCATTGATGAATTTAGGGAATACAGGATTTCCCCAAAAGTCTATCCCATGAAAAGAGGGAAAACAAATACCCATGAGTTACAAGAAGAGAGAAATAGCTCTAATCGGGAAATAGGAAGATATATAAGCGCAGGTGGATGCGATTTTTTTTGATTCTTCGGGATTGGATATTTGAAAACTTGTTATCTTAGCATGGGTTTTTACTAGAGTAATGGGAAATTTTAGCGCTAAATACAAGTAGGATTTATGCGCGGTGTTGCTTATTTATATGCGTTATTCATCATTAAAAAGGAACAATCATGAAAGAGCGCAATGTAAAAACCGAAATGGAGTACATCAGCCAACAACTTACCCAATGCATAAAAGAATAGGCTGAACGTTACGAAAAACCACTGCCAAAATAAACCGACGATGTAGCCGAATTTGAAACCAAAGTAAATGCTCATCTTCAAAAAATGGGATTTGTATGGAGCTAATTACACAACAGCAAATCGGAAGTAAAATATACGCAATACGAGACGTTCAGATAATGCTCGATAACGATTTGGTCCAAATGAACCCCGTTGAAACACGAGCATTAAACCAGGCGGTAAAAAGAAATTCAGACCGCTTTCCAGACGATTTTATATTTCAACTTACAGCCGCTGAATGGCAAAACTTGAAATCACAAAAAGTGACATTAAGTTTTCACGGTGGTTTTGGGAAGCTTCAAGAGCAAGAGAGGAATGGGATGGCTTTTTATCGGATGTTTACTAAAGAGCGACTCTATAAAGTACTGATAAACCCGGGGAGAAAAATTACTTTCAGCATCAGCGCTTTACCAAACGGAGAATGTTATGATTCCGGCAGAAAAGAATCTTCTTGGCAGACCTTTAATTGCCTTGTACAGGCATCCCAGATACAATTACAATAAGCAACCTGAGTATTTTAAAAGAGTTAAAAACGTTTTAAATACTTTTTAAATGGCAATTAAACTGTAACTTTGATACAATGAATAAATCAACGGCAGTTTACGGAAAAAGATAAGGCTTTATATGTTTAGCAAACGACCTAATTAAATCAGAATGAAGAGACTTAACAAACTATCCCTTGAGAACTTCAGGATATTTTCCGGAAAAACCAACTTTGCATTCAATGACCTAAATATATTTACCGGTGCAAATAATTCGGGAAAAAGCACTGTTATCAAGGCCGTAAATTTCTTTTCTGAGGGTTTGAAAACGACAGACTTCCCTTCACTTAACCTCTTTTCAGAAGATTTAAACCTTGGAAAATTTGAAGATAATCTGAATCGGGACAGCAATAAGCGTACATTTAGAATTGGCCTGCCGGTTCAAATCAATGGCATCGAGGAGGATTTTAATGTCATATATACATTCGGTGAAGGTTATGATAAAAGCGATGATAAGTTTAAAGAATACGCAATATTCTCCGATCTAAGCCTTTTTGATTCTTCCGGTGCTCTGTTCTTTCAAATGCATTCTCAAGAGGCAGAAACAGATGGCAGAATAGAAAACTTTATTGAGACACCGTATGAAAATAGTGATCCTGGATTGCTTGATTTCAGGTTAAATCTAAAATTATTGGAAAAATATCTTCCTAAGATTGCCGGTAATTCACGAAAATATGATACTCTGTTAAGCCAAATGTGGAAAATCTCCAGTAATGATGGGTTTTGGTGGGGCGAGTGTTTCGGTGAAAATGAGTTTTTCCATGTCGATTATGATCTTTCAAAATTTAATCTCAAAGATTTTGAAAGAGAACTTGCTTATGACCTATACGTTAATATGGGAGATTTTGCAACCAGGAAAGCCGTCTTTATAGATAGGGACGAAGAAGCAACCAAATCCTACAGCAGGTTAATTAAAGAAGTATTCTATCATGATTTTATTCTTGACTTTTTTCGACCGCTTTTAACATCTGTTTCTCAAAGCCTAAACTTGCTAAGGGATGCCAACATTATCCACATCACACCTGAAATTTTACGTTCAAGATTAATTCCTGCGAATGAGCATACTGGATACCTTCAGGTAATATACAGATCCCAGCAGGATGGTGCCAAATTTATACATGAAGCCCTTAAAATATTTGGGATAGATGGGTTAACTGAAATTATAAATCACCTCAATACTTCCTTTGAACTAAATCTGATAACTGGTGTTGCTGACTCGATTCAAAATCGAAAAACAATAGTTTATGACGGCATGGAAATCCAACCCCTATTTCAGGTTGACTACGACATCCTTAAATCAAATCAGAGAATTAATCTTAGTGATTTAGGGAAAGGCGCTTCGAACATAGTATTACTGATACTTAAAATAGCTTCAATAGCCATAAATTTGAAAAAGGAAAAGTCTCAAAAAGAAGATTTGCCTGAAATCCAGGGAAGGCATCCAGAAAAGATTGTTAGAAAAACGGTCCTTATTGAAGAACCTGAAGCTTTTCTTCATCCAAACTGGCAATCAAAGCTGGCAGATTTATTTCTTTATTGCATAAATGAGTATGGAATTCAGTTGATTATTGAAACGCACAGTACCTATCTGATTCAAAGACTGCAATATCTGGTTGCAAAAAAAGAGATAGACCCAGAGCGAATAAATCTACTATACTTCAATCAAGGCTCAGAAGTTGAAAAGTATTATAAGATCAATATACGTAAGGATGGTATTTTGAAAGAAAGCTTTGGAACGGGTTTCTATGATGAAACAGCAAATCTGACGGCAGCAATTTTAAATTCTCAAAACCTGAACTGATGCTGACCACCCACGTTGACATAGAAGTGCTGTCAGACGCAAAGAGGAAGTATGAGGAAGACACTATAACCAGACCCCGAGAATTTATTGATCTGGTCAATAAGAATTCCGACCTGATTGTTTATGGCAAACCCACAGAGGATGAATATAGAATACTCTCACAATTATTGGCAGGGAGGGGAGATACTTTAATAAAAAAGGAATCTGAAATAAGCTGTTCCCATGCTGTTGTTAATTCTGCGGATCCTTTTCAGTTATTTTTTGCAGCAGGCTCTCAATTTGCTGATAGCAAGCAGGCCAACTTTTTTACTGCTTCATTGGCAGATTATGAAGAAAAATATAAAGCTCTGATTAAAGAATCAACTTTCAGAGTAAGCGACCCGGAAGCAAAAAGTAGTTTTTCTAATTGGTCTGACATTGTACCCGAAGTATTTTTTAGCGATATTGTACTTGTTGATCCTTTTATAATTGAAAGTGCTAATGCTGTGAGTCTGGAAAATAATCTCTACAGTCTTATCCGGGCATTCCGGGAGAAACACTGGATAGAAACTTTCTTCATTTTTACCAATAAACCTTCAGATGATAGTAATATTGAGGAAATTCGTAAAACCTGCAGAGAAATACTTGGGTATGGAGTTAAGTTTGGATTAATTTATTTTGATAAGAATTTCAGTGAACATGATCGTTACCTGATTATGAATTACAATTACATTAACTCAGGGAATTCTTTCTCATCTTTCTTTAACACAGAAGAGAAGCAAAGCGGAAAAAGAACCAGCACTGTCAGAGTCTTATCCTACGTAAACCCAAGTAATTTTGAGAACGCGAATGATATACTATATCGAGTAAAGCAGTCGCTTGATGTTCTGATTTCAAAAAATAAAAAGCTTGTTTTTTTAAAAAGCAGGCTGTTTTTCTTTGCAGATAGCAGAAAAGCTAATGAGTAAAGTCTTTTTGCAACCCAATTAAAACACAGTAATGTTGTCAAAATAATGACATATATCCTCCGAATTTCCCCTCAACTCCCTTAAAGGCCGCCTGGCAGAGCACCTGGTTCAGGATCTGTTTGTAAACAACGGCTACAATATAAAAATGAAAATCAGAAGAGGAAATTGGATAAAGATGAGCGACTCTTGCAGTGCGTCGAGCTGGGATGCTATCCCCAATGATGTTATGCATAAAAATATAAAAGAATTAAGCGAGTAGCTGATTATTGAGCAAAAAATGTTATTTTCATCGTTGATAAAAATTTAAATCCATGGCACTTGTGTTTCCAATTTACGAAGCCATCGAAATTGTAGAAATTATTCCGGAAGCTGTCGGACATACCAGACCTTGGGTCGTACTTGCGAATACCCGGGAAGGGTTAAAATCTTTTGTAGTCAAACTTTATAATCCAGTACAGGTCGAAGAACATTTTATTGTTACAAGGGAAATAGTCAGTAATATACTTGCACATGAGTTTGACCTCAAGGGTCCTCAATTTGCCTTGATAGACATACCGTCATCTCTGGCATTTAAGCAGGAAAGTGAAGCTCAGCAACAATATGATAATGCCGATGATCGTCCGAAATTTGCAACGATTCAGTTAAACAATGTTTTATCTGCAACAAAAGAACTCCCAAAGAAATATTTCACTTCAAGAATTGACCTCGATACACTTTATGCATTTGACAATCTAATAAGAAACAGTGACAGAGGACATCCAAAGATGAATCTTTTGATGGGCCCCAATGAAGGATTCCTTATAGACCATGAGCTTGCTCTGCAAAGCCAGAATATCGAGAATATTGATATTAATACGCTACAGATCGAAGATAGCTTTACAAAGTATCATCTTGCATACCCTTATTTGAAAAAATTAAGAGGCTTAAATAAGCAACAGTTATTTAATGACTTTTGCGGGTATTTGAGATTACTTAATATCAAGAGCTTAAACCCATACTTTAAACAACTTACTAACGAAGGCTACCCTGATTATTCGCAACCAATTTTAAATTGGCTGACTCATATTAAACAGAATAGCACTATCTTTGTTAATAAATTAAAAGGATCGCTGCAATGAGCAAGTATTTCACATATAGTGTATTGCAATACAAGCACAACCTGATATTGGGAGAAATCCTGAATGTTGGGATCCTTTTCTATTTTCCAGAAAATAGTCGCTTTGAGTTTATAAATGGTGATGGTTCCAGGGTTAAGTCTGTTTATCCTGATTTCGATAATTCATTATTTAACGGATATTTAAAAACAATTCAAACCAAGGTTAAAAAGAAGATTGACCTTTTCAGGCAGTCTCCATCTGGTGCAGAATTTGAGCAATTTATTAAAAAACATATACTAGCAGAAGATGCCGCCGGTTTAATTTTCAGGGAACCGGTCCAGGTCAGGAACGTTTTTGTTGATAATAAGCAAGCAGTTGAAGCCTATTCGCAACTGCTGTTGCCAGGAATTATAGTTGCCAAACCAGTTATTACCAGGCACAATGAAAATTATATTCTCAAAGAATTTAACGGCTATTTAGTAGATAAGGATAAAAGCATTGAGCATAAACTGTCTAAAAATGAATTGGTTGATGCTGGCAACTTTAAAGTTAAATTTGATTTATCCTGGGAGAATAAGACGAAAAATTATATAAGGCCGATTAGTTTTGACCTTAATGATGAAACCAACATTGCCAATAAGTCTTTCCAATATTCAGGATTAATTAATGCATTAGACATAACAAATCATACAAAAGAATCAAGATTTGATTTCCTGATTTCAGCCCCCCGGGAGCACAACCTACAGAGGTCCTTTCAAAATGCGCTGGATATTTTAGATAGTTCTAGAGGAAACAAACAATTAATTACGGAAGATCAATGGGAAAACTATACGGAGCAACTTATTGCTGAGATTGCCTGATTCTATTAAGTAAGCAACCTATATTCCTTTATTGGGTTAGTTTTATTTCATTGACAATTCAATTTATCAATTTGTTGCATATATATGCCTGAATAACACCTGTTTATTATTTTATTATGAACTCATAGTATGGTAAAGTAATTGCATATTCCGGTAACATCCGACCACCCATTCCGGAAACATTCGGACAGTCGTTCCGGAAATATTCGGACACCCATGGATATTCCAGCAGATGTTGCCCCCCTAAAATGAAATATTGCTGGTGATTTCCTGATTTTCAATAAAAATACCCCAATACCATTGATTGAAAATCGGAGCATGTTGACCCAAAAATTATAGACTGTAAGAGGTTTCCTTTTCAAGGAAAGTTGTCTTAAAATCGGTGTATATTGACCCCTGTATATGCATACCAGAGAAATTAGTACTAAAATTTGAAGATGATGGCGGGAAAACTACGAGGAGCAAAATAAACAATTGCTTCTATTAAGTCAACTTAGCCTAATAAGCCAATCGCTAAAAGTGGGTTTGTAACCCCGGAGATACCCCAAGCTAAAAGCAGCCCACGTTAGCGGGCTGCTTCCATTCAATTCACCGTGCAAAACCTAAGCCAGTTCCACCGCACCGGCCCAAACCGAGTTGGAGACCTGGTTTTTGGTTTCTACTGCGCCTAACCTAACCAAACTTGCCACGCTGCTGTTGCTGGCGTTCGGAGTTGGGGTTCGACACTGAAGCAGGGCGTATTCTCATAACGCCTCTTCCTTTCCAGGAGGAGCCAATCACATTGCCCCGGTCCGAATTACCAACTTCCGCGACGAAGGTATGCCCGCAGCGGGAGAGGATAGCCTGTGGTTTTTATAGGGTGGTTGGCAACAGGTAAAATTTGATCGCATTCTTAATACTGAATTTTGCTACATTTGCGTAGTAATATTTACATCCAATTTAATTCATAATGTCGAGAATGGTTGCTGTATCGCTCATTGTTGTTGGGGTTGTCTTTATCATTGCCGGAATTGTTTTCTTTCCAAAACAACATAAGTTGCCCGCTAAGCCGGATATTTCCGATGCTGTGCGACTTGAGATAGCCATAGATACTGCGATAGCGGATGGGGTATTGACAGGCAACGAAATTAAGGCCATCAAAAAAATTGCACAGGACAACTTTTCAGATGCTGATTTGGCTGTTCAAAAGGCAGCAGAGCGAATGGCCAGAATGAAAATTAAGGCAGAAACCGCAATTATTAATCAAAACAAGAAAAGCGGAGATGATTTTGAGAAGTACATTGTGAAGAAATTCGATAGCCGATATTTCAAAATTAAAAACTGGGCAGGTGATAAATATGTGGAGGGGCGTTATGCTGAAACTACCCCAATGCCCGATTTGCTGATGGAATTTCACCTGAAAGGTGAAAGTTATCCTTTTGCAGTGGAATGTAAATGGAGAAAAAATCACAAAAAGGAAGATTTTGAATTTGCATCTAAGGCTCAATTGGAACGCTATCGAAAATTTGAAGCAGAAAAACAGATCCCTGTGTTTGTTGCGATTGGCCTTGGGGGCGAAGGAGCAGACCCGGAACAACTATATATTATTCCATTGAAAAGGCTTAAATACAACTTCATAACCCTTGAATACTTAGAGCAGTTTAAAAAGAATATGGAAACGGAATTTTTCTTTGATAAAAAAACCGGAGATTTAAACTAATTAGCTCTAAATTACCATGTACCACCCCCACCCCAGTAATAAGCTCAACGAAATTTTCACTGCAAAACCTTACCAGGGGATAGAGCCGGAACAGGCCACTTTTATATTTATAGGGCTGGATGCGAACTACGATGCTCAAATTGAATCGCATCCGATTTTCCCGGGAATCCTGGAATATCACAGCAACGGTGTAGCTTTCTGGCAAAAACATGGTGTGCATCATCCTTTTTTGCTGACGGGTTATACGGGTGACGGCAAGTTCTATCACCGCAGCTTTGCCAGAATCGGGTTTCAGCCGGGACATGCAGGCCTGGTTTCTTTTGCAGAGTTGCTGCATGTGCCAACAACTGGCCGTAATAAGCTCGAGGTAAAAGATCTTTCAAGATCACACCTTAACAGGCTGAATGCTGCCATAACTGAAGGAGAGGCTAAATATATTTTTATTCCGGCGGGAGTCGCCAAATTGATGCTGCAAACAAATGCATTCCCTTGGCTTCAAAAGAAACCGCTTGGCAAAGATGGTCCACTTGATATACTTTACCAAAAACAAAACAAAATCGTTTACAAGCACCTTCATTTTTCTAATTATGGGAAGTTTGAAGAGCAGAAGAGGAAGGAGCTGGCGTTTATCGGGGGTTTGCTAAAGAATGAAACAGAGGGCGCATTAAAAAGAATGTGAGCTATTTATTTCCGGGCATTAATTGAAGAGTATCTATGAAAATATCCCGCTTTCACAAAAAACATAAGATTCTTCAATATCATCTCGTTAAATTCCCTAAATTTGACCGTTACAGACAGGTAAGCCACTATTAAATTAATTTTATACGAATTACGTCTATCCGTCTGAATGTAAATAAGATACACTATTAATGGCCAACAATAAACTCTCCCTCTCCCGACTCGAAACCTTTCTCGAAGAAGCCTGCGAAAGCCTGCGCGGCAATATGGATGCTTCCGAATACAAGGAATACATTATTGCGATGCTGTTTTTGAAACGGGTAAACGACCAGTTTGAAGTACATCGTGACAACCGAAAGAAGAACCTGGTTGAAAAACGTCATATAGAAGACCCTGAAATAATTTATGGCGAGTTGGAAAGGCAAAATGCTCCTGAATATGATTTTTTTGTTCCGTTGGCTGCCCGGTGGCGCAAATTTGAAGGTGACCCTGTAACAGATGAACACGGCAACAAGATCAACTATATAAAAGAT
>JACDJC010000261.1_pt1 | contig 67113 bp, 64 predicted proteins | sample 7454191 | NCBI WGS metagenome assembly JACDJC01 (sample SAMN14253291, study PRJNA609438) | sludge metagenome | isolation source: sludge after 25d culture with pyrite and EDTA | collected 2018-12-20 | reverse complement strand
GCCTTCTTGGCGGGTGCCTTCTTCTTGGCCGGGGCCTTCTTGGCGGGTGCCTTCTTCTTGGCCGGGGCCTTCTTGGCGGGTGCCTTCTTCTTGGCGGGTGCCTTCTTCTTGGCCGGGGCCTTCTTGGCGGGTGCCTTCTTCTTCGCCGGGGCCTTCTTGGCCGGGGCCTTCTTCTTCACTGCCACTGGTGCCTCCTCGGCGATGTCCTCGGAGAGGATGGTTGTTGGGGTGTCCGTCCCGTCGGAGGTGCGGCGACGCCTGCGCTGCCGCGACACCGAGGGCTCGGACGAACCGGCACCGACAGGGTCGGTTCCGGGGAGTGCAAGGTCGATGCCCCGACGTGGGGTGTCGAATCCGTGCACGGTGAAGGGGCGGACCTCTCCCATCGTCAACGCCTCTCTGGCGCTGCGCGGGGGCGGATCACCCATCGACTTCAGCGGGATGTAGCAGCGGGCACCGTCGACCTCGGCATACGCACCGTGGGACGAGAACTCGACGATGGTCGCGTCGACGGTCGAGCCGACCTGGTGCTCGGTCACGAAGGCCAGGAAGACCGGGGGCGTGTTGATCGGTTCCCCCGCCGGGCGCTTGCGGTCGGTCGCAACGGCTCTCGGCCCGCTCGCGGTGGGCTCCGCTGCCGACACCGAGCTACGACGGCCGCGACGGCCCCGCTTCGCGGTCGTCGCCTCGTCCGCCTTCTCCGTATCGGACTGCTTTGAGTCTGACTGCTTTGAGCCTGACTGCTTTGAGCTGGACTCCTTGGACGAGCCGGCAGAGCGGCCACGCCCTCGACGCGCCGTCGCGGACGTGGTTCCGTCGGTGGTCTCATCCTTCTTCTTGGCCTCGCGGAACGATCGCCGGCTGACCGCGCCCTTGACCGGGACCCTGGGGACGAACACCCATCCGACACCCGGGACCGGCTTGCCGCCCCACAGCCGGTCCTCGGCGAAGAGCCAGGAGTACTTCGCGTGGAACTCCTGGAACGAGTCGTTCGACAGGATCGTCGCTCCGGTGCGATCCGCGATCTGCAGCACGAACGCGTCGCCGCGACCGACCGCACCGGCGGGAGGCGTGAGGAGCTCGCCGGCGAGCAGCGCCTCCTCGTACTCGGTGCGCTCGGACTCGTCGATCCGGTTGGGGAACGTGGCGTCGACGATCACGACCACGTTGTCGAAGGGATGCTCCCTCACGAAGTCGGTGACGGCATCGTTGAGCTGGGCGAGCGACGGCGCGGTCCGACCTTCGGTTGCGATGTTGGACCCGTCGACGACGAGGTGATCTGTGGACATGTCGCTGATTAGTGAAGCAGCAAAATCCCGCGGAGCGGCGCATTGACCGTCGCGTTCTTGTCGCGGTCGCCTCGCGATGGTCCAAGGTCGCTCCCTCGCAGGCACTCATCGGCTGCGGCGCGAGCGCGTGGTCGCGGCCGCTCGTACGATCGCCCGATGTTCGACGCTGTGCTCTTCGACTTCGGTGGCGTGATCCTCACGAGCCCGTTCCAGGCGTTCGCCGACTACGAGCGACAGGCCGGTCTTCCGCCGGATCTGATCCGGACGATCAACGCCACCAACCCGCACGACAACGCATGGGCACGACTGGAGCGGAGCGAATCGGATCTCCCCGCATTCGCTCGCGAGTTCGAGGCCGAGGCCGCGGTGCTGGGCCATCGCGTCGACGGCACGGAGGTCCTGAGATGCCTCCAGGGTGAGCTGCGCCCCCGGATGGTTGCGGCGCTGCGGACGTGCGGGCAGCACCACGCCACCGCGCTGTTGACCAACAACTTCCTCACCGGAGATCCGTCGTGGTCGAGCGGCGGCTCGTTCGCTGCGGTGATCGAGCTGTTCGACGTGGTGGTGGAGTCGTCGCAGGTCGGCGTCCGCAAGCCTGAGCCGCGCTTCTACGAGATCGCGCTGCAGCGATTGGGCGTCGCCGCGGAGCGAGCCGTGTTCCTCGACGACCTGGGCGTCAACCTCAAGCCGGCCCGCGCCATGGGCATGACCACGATCAAGGTCACCGATCCCGACGCAGCGCTCGACGAGCTCGGCGCCCTGCTCGGTCTGCAGCTCTGACCCCGGCTCGTTCTGTTCGGCCCCCGGCTCGTTCTGTTCGGCGTTTCACAACGTTTTCCTTGTGGAAGGACGAACAGAACCGGGGGTGGGGGCGCGATGGGTGCGGATGGCTAGTGGAAGTCGGAGTGGCTGCGTTGCTCCAGCGGCGCGAACGCGGCGGCCAGGATCATGTTCTGCTCCTGGATGTGGATCGCGTGGCTGCCGGTGGCCGGTGACGCCTCGTCGGGCCGGCTGATGCGGCGGATCTCGTACGAGTCGCCGTGGGCCTCGTACAGGCGACCCTTGATCGTGTTCCACGCACCCATGTTCTCGGGCTCTTCCTGGAGCCAGACGATCTCGGTGCAGTTCGGGTAGCGGCTGAGCTCCTTCGCGATGGCCTCGAACGGCCACGGGTACAGCTGCTCCACCCGGGCGACGGCGACCTGCGCTCCGGCCTGGTCGCGCCACGTCTGGGCTTCGACGCCGATCTTGCCTGATGCCAGCACCAGACGCCGGACATCGGACGCGTCGAGCCCCGGCGAAGAGTCGCCGAGCAGCTCCTCGAAGGAGCCGTGCACGAGCGAGTCCACCGAAGACCGCCACCGCTTGTCCCGGAGCCCCGACTTGGGCGTGGCGATGATCAGCGGCTTGCGGACGTTACGACGGATCTGGCGACGCAGCAGGTGGAAGTACTGAGCGGACGAGGTCGGCATGCACACCTGGATGTTGTCCTCGGCGCACAGCGTGAGGAACCGCTCGAGACGCGCTGAGGAGTGCTCCGGACCCTGGCCCTCGTAGCCGTGGGGGAGGAGCATGACCAGACCCGAGGTCTGGTCCCACTTGTCCTCGGCGGCGACGATGAACTGGTCGATGATGATCTGCGCACCGTTCATGAAGTCGCCGAACTGGCCCTCCCACATGACGAGGGTGCTCGGGCTCACCACTGAGTAGCCGTACTCGAAGCCGAGCGCCGCGTACTCGCTGAGCAGCGAGTCGTAGATCCACAGCTCCGTGACCGGAGGGTTCGTCAGCCGCTGCAACGGGACGTACTCGGCACCGGTGTCGAAGTCGAACAACGTGGAGTGCCGCTGAGAGAACGTCCCGCGGCGTGAGTCCTGCCCGGCGAGACGCACCGAGTTGCCCTCGACGAGGATTGACCCGAACGCCAGGCTCTCCGCCAGCGCCCAGTCGACCTCACCACCCTGGAACAGCTTGGTTCGCGCCTCGAGCTGCTTGGCCAGCTTGGGGTGCACGGTGAAGTCCTCGGGCACGGTGTCGAGCGCCGCGTACACGCGGTCGAGCTCGGCCTTGGCCACACCGGTCTCGATGTGGGGTAGGACGCCCGGGCTCGGCGGGTGCGGTGCGGCGACGATCTCCTCGTCGGGAGCGGACTGGCGCGTGTCGTCGAGCGCCGACTGCATGCGGGCGTGGAAGTCGGCGAGCGCCTGCTCGGCCTCGTCGAGCGTGAGGTCGCCTCGTCGCACCAGCGTCTCCACGTAGCGCTTGCGCACGCTGCGCAGCCCGTCGATCGTGCGGTACATGATCGGCTGCGTGTAGCTCGGGTCGTCGCCCTCGTTGTGGCCGTGGCGGCGGTAGCACACCATGTCGATCACGACGTCCTTGTGGAACCGCTGGCGATAGGCGAACGCCAGCCGCGCCACGCGCACGCACGCCTCGGGGTCGTCGCCGTTCACGTGGATGATCGGGGCCTGCACGACCTTGGCGACGTCGGTCGAGTACTCGGAGCTGCGAGCGGACTCCGGTGGTGTCGTGAAGCCGAGCTGGTTGTTGACGATCACGTGGATCGTCCCTCCGACGCGGTATCCCTTGATGAGGCTGAGGTTGAGCGTCTCGGCGACCACGCCCTGGCCGGCGAACGCCGCGTCACCGTGCATCAGGATGGGCAGGACAGGGAACCGGCGGGTCCGGTCGTGGGGGATCTCGTCCATCCGCGCCCGAGCCATGCCTTCGACGACCGGGTCGACCGCCTCCAGGTGCGACGGGTTGGCAGCCAGCCGTACGGGCAGCTCGGCGCCGTTGCGGCTGACGAACTCCCCTTCCTGGCCCAGGTGGTACTTCACGTCGCCGGAGCCCTGGATGGAGTCGGGGTCGACGTAGCCCTCGAACTCGCGGAAGAGCTGGTCGAGCGACTTGCCGACGATGTTGGCGAGCACGTTCAGGCGGCCGCGATGCGGCATGCCGATGACCGCCGAGTCCATGTCGCCGTCGGCCGCCTCCTCGAGCAGCGCGTCGAGGATCGGTATCAACGATTCGGCGCCCTCCAACCCGAACCGCTTCTGGCCCAGGTACTTGGTGGCCAGGAACTTCTCGAGTGCCTCGGCGGCGTTGAGTCGACCCAGGATGTGGCGCTGGTCCTCGACCTCCAGGCGGTTCGAGCCGCCCTCGACGTGCTCCTGGATCCAGCGCTTCTCCTCGGGCTCCTGGATGTGTCCGTACTCGATGCCGATCGTCCGGCAGTAGGCGTCGCGGAGCACACGGAGGAGGTCGCCGAGCTGCTGACGTGGCACGCCGCCGACCGGCGCGTAGATCCCGTTCTCGCTGCCGGTCAGGAACTCACGGTCGAGGTCCCAGATGGTCAACCCGTAGGTCGCGGGGTCGAGCTCGGAGTGCATCTCCGGCGGCTTCGCCGCGAGCGGGTCGAGATCGGCGATCAGGTGACCCCGCATCCGATACATGTTGATCAGCGTCGACACCTGCATCTGCTTGACGACCTGGGACGTCTCACGGCCCTCGTCGCCCACGACGTCCTGACGCCAGCGGACCGCTTCGTACGGCACACCGATCGCGCTGAACAGTTCGTCGTAGAAGCGGTCTTCTCCGAGCAGCAGCTGATGGATCTTCTTGAGGAACAGACCCGACTCGGCACCCTGGATGATGCGGTGGTCGTAGGTGGAGCTCAGCGTGAGCACCTTGGAGATGCCCAGATCCGCGAGCGTGCGGGGGTCGGCTCCGGCGTACTCGGTGGGGAAGTCCAGCCCGCCGGCACCGACGATCGCTCCCTGTCCGGGCATGAGACGTGGGACGGAGCGCTCCGTGCCGATCGTGCCCGGGTTGGTCAGCGTGACCGTGGCGCCCTGGAAGTCCTCGACGGTCAGCTTGTTGGTCTTGGCCTTGCGGATCAGCTCGTCGTACACGGCGCTGAACTCGGCGAAGTCCATCGTGTCGGCGTCCTTGATGACCGGCACCACGAGCGTGCGGGAGCCGTCGGATTTCTCCATGTCGACAGCGAGGCCCAACCCGACGTGAGCCTGGCGCACCAGGCGGGGCTTGCCGTCGGCGCCTTCGGCGAAGTGGTTGTTCATCACCGGGACGTGGCCGGAGATCGCCCGGACGATCGCGTAGCCGATGATGTGGGTGAAGCTGACCTTGCCACCCCTGGTTCGTCCGAGGTAGCCGTTGATCACGCTGCGGTTGATCTCGAGCAGCTTGGCCGGAACCACCCGGAACGACGTGGCGGTCGGCACCTCCAGGCTGGCTTCCATGTTGGCGACGATGCGGGCACCGACGCCGCGGATCGGCTCACCGGGGTCTTCGGCTGCACCTTCGGCGGGTGCGGTCGCAGCTCCCGGCGCGGTCCCCGCGGCGGCGTTGCCGTTCACGGCGGGACCGGGCGTGGGTGTGGGCGTGGCCGCCGGGGTGGCCACGGTCGCTGTGGCGACGGGCGGTGTGGCGACGGGCGTCGGGCGACCCGGTGGGGTGTAGTCGGTGAAGAAGTCGCGCCAGGTCTCGCTGACCGATGTGGGGTCGGACCGATACTGCTCGTACATCTCCTCGACCAGCCACGCGTTGGGGCCGAGAGGTTCCGAGGCGGCGGGATCGGGAACGCTCGATGGGTGCGATCCTGCCGGGGAGGGGGAGTCGTTCACGGCTCCGAGCCTACCGGCGTCAGCGCGCCGGCCCGGAGGCATCCGCACGTGATCGCCCCCTTTCGGCAGGCCGCTGCGTGCGCCCCCGGAACGGGTGCGGACGATGGCATAGATTGCCGCCGGTGCTGATCGCGACGTGGAACGTCAACTCGCTCAACGCCCGGATGCCGCGGGTCGAGGAGTGGATCACCGAGATGCGGCCCGACGTGCTGTGCCTCCAGGAGACCAAGATGTCCGACGCCCAGTTCCCGGGCATGGACTTCCAACGCCTGGGCTACGACTCGGTGCATCACGGCCAGGGACGTTGGAACGGCGTGGCCATCCTGTCCAGGGTGGGCATCGACGACGTCGTCGCCGGGTTCGACGACGGTGAGGCGCCCGACCCCGACGCTCGGATGCTGTGGGCCACCTGTGGGGGCGTTCGGGTGGGATCGCTCTACGTCCCGAACGGCCGGGAGGTCGGAGCGGACCACTACCTCTACAAGCTGTCGTGGCTCGGCCGGCTCCGGGCCCACCTCGACGCGCACCACTCGCCGGAAGAGCGGCTCGTGCTGCTGGGCGACTGGAACATCGCGCCGACGGACCAGGACGTGTGGAGCGCGGCCGCGTTCGAGGGATCGACGCACGTGACGCCGGAGGAGCGCGACGCGCTGGCCGGTGTGGTCGAATGGGGGCTCGTCGACACCCTGCGGGAGCGCTACCCAGAGGACGGGATCTACTCCTACTGGGACTACCGCAACGGCGACTTCCACAAGCGCCGCGGCATGCGGATCGACTACCTGCTGTCGTCTCGGTCGTTGGCCGAGCGGGCGGCCGTCGACTTGATCGACCGCAACGCCCGGAAGGGCTCCAAGCCGTCGGACCACGCACCGGTTCTGGCGGTGTACGAGCTGGATCCGACGTGAGCGCAGAGAGCGACTCCGGCGACGACCTGCCGATGAGCCCGCGGATCGAGGGTCTGGCGACGTTGGAGCAGACGCCGCATCGTCGGGAGGTGCGACGCCTGGCGCAGGCCATGCGCGACATCATCGGGTCGCTGGTGTCGACCACGGCGACGACCGAGGACCTGGCATCGGCCGCCGACGACCTGGAGAACCTGGCGGCGGTGCTCGGCGCGCTCCCGTCCGGTCAGTCCTACGACGGCTTCGCCGAGGCGGCGATCGCCGGCGAGATGCCCGGCGGCCAGCAACGGTGGGCATCGGCGTTCGACTACAGCCCGTTCATCGGACTCGCCAACCCGATGTCGCCGCCGATGCATCTGCACCAGGACGGCGACAGGGTCTTCTGCGATGTGACGTTCGGCGCCGCGTACGAAGGTCCGCCCGGCTGCGTGCACGGCGGCTACGTCGCCGCAGCGTTCGACGAGCTCCTCGGAGCGGCGCAGTCGATGTCGGGTACCCAGGGGATGACCGCCCACCTGGGCGTGGACTATCGACGTCCGACACCGCTGCACGCCCCGTTGCAGATGGAGGGGTGGCTGGACCGTCGCGACGGACGCAAGATCTGGGCCAAAGGCACGATCGTCGCCGACGGCGAGCTGCGCGCCGAGGCCGAGGGCCTCTTCATCGCGTTCGACCCAGAGCTCTTCCGCCAGCTGGTCGAAGAGCGCGACGGCTGACTCAGTCGCTGCGCACCGCGGCGACGATGCGCAGCACGTCGTCGCCGAAGCGCTGCGCCTTGACTGGACCGACGCCCGACACAGCGAGCAGCTCGGCACGAGACCGGGGTCGACGTCGCGCGATCGCGGTCAGCGTGGCGTCGTTGAAGATCACGAACGCCGGCACGTCCGCGGCGCGGGACTGGTCTCGCCGCCAGCTCCGGAGGGCGTCGAACAGCGCTCGCTCCGGGCCGGACTCGGCGGGGGTCCTGGGCAGCGTGGAACGCGCCGCCCGGGCGCGCTCGGCGCCCTTGGTGCGGCTGAGTTGGGTGGGAGCGACGTCGAGCGTGGCCTCGATCGATTCGAGCCACGGTGACGGAGATCGGTTCATCGTCCGCGAGCCGAACGTCCGCTTGCGGGCCCACGTGCAGTGGAGCTCGTCGCGGGCGCGGGTCAGCGCCACGTAGAGCAATCGGCGCTCCTCGTCGATGTCCTCGACCGTCTCGGCGTGGTGGATGGGCACGTAGCCCTCCTCCAAACCGGCCAGGTGCACGACCGACCACTCCAGGCCCTTGGCCGCGTGGAACGTCACGACCTCCACGGCGTCGCCGCGGCCACGGTCCTCGTCGCGGAGCGTCGTGGTGAGCCACGCGAGGAACGCGGCGATGTCGCCAGCGGGCTCCAACGCCTGGTACTCCCGGCCCAGTCGGACGACCTCGGCGACGTTGGCGGCGCGCTCCTCGGTGAGGCGGGTGCCGGAGGCGGCGTCGTGGTCGAGGTCCGCGAGCGCCACTTCGAGCGTCGCCGATTGGCGGAGGGTGCGCAGCGCATCGACGACCTCCGGCTGCTCGAGCAGGCGGCCGGCGCCCCGGACACGATGCGGCACGCCCGCCGCGGTGAGCGCTTCGGCCAACAGCGCCGTTTGCGCGTTCGTGCGGACGAGCACCGCCTGGGCGGACCACGGGACACCCGGGCGGTGGTGATCGCGGCATGACCGGGCGATCGCCCGAGCCTCGGCGGTGTCGTCCGCGTGGGTCCGCACCGTGGGGACGGCGCCGGCCGGTCGGTGCGGTCGGAGCCTGATCGGGACGTTGGCACCCTGCTGGAGCACCCCGTTGGCGACGGCCAGGATCTGCGGGGTCGAGCGGTAGTTGTCCTCCAGGGTGATCGTCGCACCCTCGCCGAAGAAGTGCCCGAAGTCCACCAGATAGCGGGCATCGGCACCGTTCCACGCGTAGATCGCCTGGTTGGGGTCGCCGACGATGCACACGTCGGAGTCGGGGCCGAGCCACTGCTGGAGCAGGTGGAACTGCAGCGGGTTCACGTCCTGGAACTCGTCGACGAACAGGTGCCGGAACCGCCAGCGCCGAGCCGATGCGTACACCGGGTCGGCCTCGAGGTCGCGGGCGGCCAGCCGGAGGATGTCGTCGAAGTCGACCAGTCGCTTGCGGCGCTTCTGCTCCAGATAGCGCTCGTACACCCCGGCGACGGTGCCGAGCGGCAGGGGCGGACGCCTCCGGGCCCGCGACGCCTCGGCTTCATAGCGCTCGGGCGTGATCCGTCGCGCTGCCGCCCACTCGATCTCGGCGACGACGTCGAGCGGTGTGGTGCGGTCGTTGCGTCCGCCACGGCCGGGTAGGAGCCGGGCCACGAAGCCGACCTTGCGGTCCAGCAGCTCGGGCGGCGTCACGTCTCGTTCCTCCCACCGCTGACGGAGCTGCGCATAGGCGATCGCGTGGAACGTCCCTGCGTGCACGCCGTCGCGCAGGCCCAGCCTGGCGAGCCGTTCTCGCATCTCGCCTGCGGCCTTGCGGGTGAAGGTGACGGCCAGCACCCGTGCCGGGTCGAGCGTGCCCTCCTCGGCCCGGTGCGCGATCCGATGCGTGAGGACCCTGGTCTTGCCCGATCCGGCACCGGCCAGGATGCGCAGGGGTGACGCCTCGGACACCACGGCTTCCGCCTGGGCCGGGTTCATGCCGCGCAGGAGCCGTTGGGTCTCGGGAGCCACCGCGGCGAACGTACCAGCGCGCCGTGACAGCCGATCCAGCGGACCGCAGCCCGGACGCCATTACGCTGTCGAGGTGGCCTATGACCGCAGCAACCTCCACGCGAACGAGCACGTCGTCGTCGACGAGCACCCGCACTGGATCATGTTGATGTGGTCGGTGGTCTGGGTGGTGCTGTCGATCGCCCTCGGCATCTACCTGCTGACCCAGGGCTGGGAGGGCTGGTTCGGTACCGGCACCAAGTGGCTGGCGATCCTCGCCATCGTGGTGAGCGTGCTCTACCTGTGCCAACGGCTGATCAAGTGGTACTCGACGAACTTCGTGATCACGACCGACCGCTGCATCTACCGCGAGGGGATCATCTCCAAGCGGGGCATCGAGATCCCCCTCGAGCGCATCAACACGGTGTTCTTCCACCAGCACCTGTTCGAGCGGATGGTGCGGGCCGGTGATCTCATGATCGAGTCCGCCGGGACGGGCGGCGAACAGCGCTTCGAGGACATCCGCAATCCGGTGAAGGTGCAGAACCTGCTGTACCAGACCATGGAGGACAACGAGAACCGCAAGTTCGACCGGATCCGCACGCCGGCTGAGGGAATCGGCGGCTCGGTGGCCGACGAGCTGACCAAGCTCGCCGCGCTCCGCGACCAGGGCCACCTGAACGACGCCGAGTTCGAGGCCCAGAAGGCCCAGCTCCTGGCCCGCCAGCAGCCTCCGCACACCCCGTCCGGGTAGGCCGTCGCATCGGGAGCGACGAACTTGTACGTGAGCGGCGCGCATGTGGTCGGTGGCGTACAAGTTCGATTTGTGACCGGTCGGACACGACGAACTTGTACGTGAGCGGCGCGCATGTGGTCGGTGGCGTACAAGTTCGGCGGGTGAGCCGCTCGCCGGCGTGGTGTTGGCAACCGAACGATCAGCCCCGGCGGACGGTGGCGCCAGCGGTCGGGCGCACACGGATCCCGTCCAGCGCGACGGCGGGGTCGGCGAGCGCCACCACGCACCCGCCGAAGACGGCGCCGGTCAGTCGAGCGCCGAAGACGCCGTCGACGCCGACGAGCCGGTCGACGAGGGCGTCGAGCACCGGTGTCGAGACCTCGTAGTCGTCGCGCAGCGATCGATGGCTGTCGACCATCAGCTGGCCAGCCCGGACGAGGTCGTCGCCGGCGAGCGCGGCGGCGAAGGCGTGCACGCGGTCGCACTCGGTGCGGACGTGGCGGGCACGAGCACGCATGACCGGGTCCTCGATCGCCTCGATGTCGGCGGCGAGCGCATGGGGGAGCGGGCCGACGATCGCGGCGGCGGCCTCGGCCTGCGTCCGACGTGTGGCGTACTCCGACCCTGCGAGCTCGCGGGCCTGGCCCGAGTCGACCACCCAGAACGCGGCGCTCTCCGGGATCCGGATCGGCGTGACGTCATCGGTGGCGCAGTCGATCAGCAGGGCGTGCCCGTCGACGCCGGCGGCGACCGCGAGCTGGTCCATGATCCCGCACGGCACGCCTGTGGCAGCCTGCTCCGCACGCTGGCACAGCCGGGCGATGTGCAGCGGCGTGCCGTCCGCTCCGAGTGCGAGCGCGACGGCGACCGCCAGCGACGCACTCGAGCTCAAGCCGCCACCGATCGGCAGGTCCGAGCGCACCTCGAGCGTTGCTCCGACGGTGGTACCCAACTCCGCTGCGACGCCCGCCGCGTAGCGACCCCATCGGGGTTCGACCGAGGTCGGGTCGGTCACAGGGAGCGCCAACTCGACGATGCCGTCCAGGCGATCGGAGCGCAGGACCAGGTGACCGTGCCCCGGTCCCGGGGGGTCGATCGTGGCGGTGATGCGGGTGCCGAGCTGCACGGCCATGGGCAGCACGAGTCCACCCATGTAGTCGGTGTGGTCGCCGATGAGGTTCACACGCCCGGGTGCCCACGCGGTGACCGTCACCGAGGGCTCCCGGAGGTGAGCGCTCCGGCTCCCGGCAGGTCCCTGAGCGTCGCGGCGGCTTCGGCAGGGTCGATCGGATCGAAGTAGATGCCCGCGCCCTGCTCCGCCGCGGCCACGTAGCGCTGGACGCCGGCGGAGCGGTAGAGCGGTTCGATGTGGACGTGGAGCCGGGCATCGGGCCAGTCGCGCCCGTCGGTCGGGCGTTGGTGGATCCACATCATGTACGGCATCGGCGCATCGAAGAGCTGGTCGAGTCGGGCGAGGGCGTCGACGAGGGCGGCGGCCAGCCCGTCGCGGTCGCACGCGGCATCGACGAGGTCCGGCACGGCATCGCCGAGTGGAGCCAGGCGGAGCTCGTAGGGCCAGCGCGGAGCGTGCGGCACCCAGGTGAGCCAGTCGCCGCTGCGGCCGACGACCAGTTCGTCGTCGACGAGCTCCGGGCGGAGCACTCCGTCGACCAGCTCACGCAGCGGCACCGGAGGTACCTCGGGGTATGCGTAGATCTGGCCATGCGGGTGGGGGATCGTGGCGCCGACCTCGGCGCCGCGGTTCTCGAAGACCAGGACGTACTCGACGTCGTCGCGCGCCCCGAGCGCAGCGGTGCGATCGGCCCAAAGGTCGACCACCCGGCGCGCGCCGTCGTTGCCGAGCGACCAGAACTCGGCGTCGTGATCCGGCGTGTAGAGCACCATCTCGCAGCGGTCGTCGTCCATGGATGGCCACCGGTTGACGAACCACCTCACGTCGTAGGGCTCGGGTGCCTCCAACCCGCCGATGCAGAACGGGCAGTCCGTCGAGGGTCGGTTCGGTCGCCCCTGGCGGCTGCTCACCACGAACGTCGAGGTCCGCGTCAGGTCATCGGTGCGTGCTCGGCTCACACAGCGCACGGTAGCCACGATTCGTGGACCATCTGCAGCTGCCGCACCCGATCCCGTCGTGGCCTCGTCGCACCCCAACCGGGAGCCGGCGGGGGTGCCGCAGGCCGTACGCTGCGGCGGTGTCGATCCGTGTGGGGTTCCTCGGTGCGGGGCTGATCGCCGCGTACCACGCCGTCCAGCTCAACGCCCTTCGCGACGGTGGCGGCCCAGACCACCGGATCGTCGCGGTCTTCGATCCCGACACCGATCGTGCACGAGGGCTCGCGGGAGGCCAGGGTGCTGCGGTGTGCGCCACGGCGCAGGAGGTGATCGACGACTCCGACGCCGTGTTCGTCTGCACCTGGACCTCCGAGCACCTTCCGATGGTGCGACTCGTGGCGGATGCCGGCCTGCCGCTGTTCTGCGAGAAGCCGCTGTCGCTCGATCTCGCCCGGTCCCGCGAGCTGGTCGACGTCGTCAAGGCCGCCGGCATCGCCAACATGGTCGGCCTCGTCATGCGCTCCAGTCCGACGCTGCTCGTGATGCGGCACATGATCCAGGATCCGAGCTCTGGTCGGGTGATGAACGTGGTGTTCCGCGACGACCAGTACATCCCGACCCAGGGCATGTACGCATCGACGTGGCGGGGCGACGTCAGCCTCGCCGGATCCGGTGCGCTGATGGAGCACTCGATACACGACCTCGACCTGTTCGAGTGGCTGCTCGGTCCGGTCGACTCGATCGGTGCCCAGCGTTCGTTCTTCCACGGCATCGACGGGATCGAGGACTCGGTCAGCGCGCTGCTGCGGTTCTCGAGCGGTGCCACCGGCAACCTGGCGTCGATCTGGCACGACGTGCTGAGCCGCCCCAGCCAACGACGCATCGAGGTGTTCTGCGAGCGGGCCACCATCACGCTCGTGTCCGACGACGTCGGACCGGTGATCCGTCAGACGTCGCACGGCGAGGAGACCGTCGGCGGGGCCGGTCTGGTCCCCTGGCTGGCCGACAGGGGGATCGCCACGCCGAGCGCCGAGGAGGACTTCCTCCGGGCGGTCGAGGTCCACCTGACCGGCGGCACGCCGGATCGGCTCCGTCCCGACGTCGACGACGCGTTGAGGGCGCACGTGCTCGCCGACGCGACCTACCGGTCCGCTGCGGTCGGCGGTGACCCGGTCGCGGTGCCCCACCCGTGAGCGGGCGACTGCTCGGGGTCAGCGCGGCGCTCGTCGACGGCGAGGTGTTGGTCGGCGACGTGCGCGTCGGCGACGACGGTCGGGTGGCCGAGGTGGCTGTGGGCTACCACGGCCGTCGCTCCGACATCGTCGTCCCGGGCCTGGTGGACCTGCAGGTCAACGGCTTCGCCGGCGTCGACCTGCGCCGCGCCGACCCCGATGGCTACCGACACGCGGCGGCAGCGCTCGCCGCGCACGGCGCCACGGCAGTGCAGCCGACCTTCTACGGCCTGGACCTCGACGGATACCTCTCCTCGCTGTCCGTGCTGGAGGAGGTGGCCGCGGAGCAGCGCAACGCGCTGTCGCCCTCCGGCACCCGGATGCTGCGGGCGCATCTCGAGGGCCCGTTCCTCAACCCGCTGTTCAAGGGTGCGCACGACGAGACGACGTTCCTCGCACCGTCGATCGAGGTGGCCGACCGGCTCGTCGACACCGGCCTCGTCGGCTTCATGACCGTTGCTCCCGAGCTGCCGGGTGCCATCGAGGTCGTCGAACACCTGGCCGGACGGGGCGTGGTCGTCAGCATCGGCCACAGCGACGCGGACGTCGACCAGACGGTCGCGGCCATCGCCGCCGGCGCCCGTCACCTGACCCACTGCTGGAACGCGCACCGGCGGCTGAGCTCCCGCGACCCCGGCCCGGCAGCGGTCGCCCTGGTTCGTCCGTCGCTCGTGCTCGGTCTGATCGTCGATGGCACCCACGTCGCCGACGAGACCGTGCGCCTCACGCTGAAGTCGGCCGAGGGTCGCGTCGCCGCCACCACCGACGCCATCGCGCCCGCCGGGCTCGGCTCCCTCGACGACTGGGAGGAGGGGTCGGGAACGATCGTCTCCATCCGTGAACGGCGGGCGACGCTCGCGGACGGCACCTTGGCGGGCAGCCTTGCCACCCCGATCGAGGTTCTGCGGAACCTGGTGCACCTCGGCTTGGACGTGCCCGACGCCGTCGACGCATGCGGCGGAGTGCAACGCAGGCTCCTGGGACTGCCCGAGGTGGCGTTGCGGCCCGGCGACGTCGCCGATCTGGTCGTGCTCGACGAGGGACTCGACGTCAGGGCGACCTTCGTCGACGGACACGTCGTCCACATGGCGTAGGCGCCGGCGCTGTCAGGGCTGCTGCCGGCGTCTCGATCCGACCTCGTGGTGTGACGCGATCGCGGCCTGACCCGCTCGCGGTTTGACCCGGGGGTCGGCCGCAGGAACACTCCCTCTCCACGATCATTTCGCGACGTTCAGTCCGGAGTCGAGGGGGCACGTAGTGGGACCGTTGAGCGGGGTCAGGATCATCGAGGTCGCCGGCATCGGGCCCGGCCCGTTCGCTGCGATGATGCTGGCGGACATGGGCGCGGACGTGATCCGCGTCGACCGGACGGCCAACGCCTTGGGTGGCGACCCTGCCAATCCGCCGTCGGACATCCTCAACCGCGGGCGCCGATCGATCGCACTCGACCTCAAGTCACCCGACGGCCTGTCGGTGCTCCTCGATCTGGTCGAGCACGCCGACGGCTTGATCGAGGGCTTCCGCCCCGGCGTCGCCGAGCGCCTGGGGTTCGGCCCCGATGTGTGCGCCGAACGCAACCCCCGGATGGTCTTCGGGCGCATGACCGGATGGGGTCAGGACGGCCCCTACGCTCCGACCGCCGGGCACGACATCAACTACATCGCTCTGGCGGGCGTGCTCGCGCACCTCGGCCGTGCGGGTGAGAAGCCGACACCGCCGATCAACCTGGTCGGTGACTTCGGTGGCGGCGGCATGCTGCTCGCGTTCGGCATGGTGTGCGCGTTGCTGGAGGCGCAGCGGTCCGGTTCGGGTCAGGTGGTCGACGCGGCGATGGTCGATGGCGCGGCGACTCTCATGATGATGATGTGGGCGTTCTCGGCCATGGGGATCTGGTCCGAGGAGCGCGGGGCGAACATGCTCGACACCGGCGCGCACTTCTACGACACCTACGAGTGCGCCGATGGCGCGTTCGTGTCGATCGGCTCCATCGAGCCGCAGTTCTACGCCGAACTGGTCGAGCTCACCGGTCTGGAGAAGGTCGTCACCGACGGCGGCGAGGACCTCCCACACCAGATGGACCACGGTGCGTGGGGCCCGTTGAAGGAGCGCCTGACCGAGATCTTCCTCACGAAGACCCGCGACGAGTGGTGCCGGATCATGGAGGGGACCGACGTGTGCTTCGCCCCGGTCCTGACGATGAGCGAGGCCGTCCAGCACCCGCACAACCTGGCTCGCGGGACCTTCGTCGACATCGCCGGGATCACACAGCCGGCGCCGTCGCCGCGCTTCAGTCGGACCGTTGCCGAGGTGCAGCGGCCACCGGCTCATGCCGGTCAGCACACCGATGAGATCCTGACGGACTGGCTCGGCCTCGACCCCGGTGCGGTGTCGTCCCTGCGGGCCTCTGGCGCCGTCACCGGATGATCCACCCGTTCTGTTCGTCGTTCCACAAGGAAAACGTTGTGGAACGACGAACAGAACGGGGGCGATAGCCTGCCGCCGATGGCGACGCTCGTCTGCTTCCACGCACACCCCGATGACGAGTGCATCCAGACCGGCGGCACGATGGCCCGCGCTGCGGCCGACGGCCATCGCGTCGTGCTGGTCGTGGCCACGCGGGGCGAGCACGGCGAGGTCGTGCCCGACGTGCTGGACGACGGCGAGGCGCTCTGGCAGCGGCGCATCGCCGAGACGTTCGACGCCGCCCGCATCCTCGGAGCGCAACGCGTCGAGTTCTTGGGCTACGTGGACTCCGGGATGGTCGGGGAGCCGCAGAACGACGCTCCGTACTCGTTCTGGTCAGCCGATGTGGAAGCGGCGGCTCGACGGCTCGGGGCGATCCTCGAGGAGGAGTCGGCCGACGTGCTCACGGCCTATGACCACCATGGCGGCTATGGGCATCCGGACCACATCCAGGTCCACCGGGTGGGTCTGAGAGCCGCAGAGATCGCCGGCACCCCGGTGGTGCTGCAGGCGACGATGAACCGCGACCAGATGCTCGCCGGCATCGCGGAGGCGCGGGCGGCCGCCGAGGCGGCCCGTGAGGTCGGCGACGAGGTGGCGACGCCGGTGGACGAGCCCGACTTCGAGCCGCCGGAGGACTTCGGTGAACCCGAATCGAACATCACCCACGCCATCGACGTGAGCTCCGAGCTCGCGGCCAAGCGGTCGGCGATGGCGGCCCACGCCAGCCAGATCGCGCCCGACTCCTGGTTCCTGAAGCTGGACGACGAACGGTTCGGTCAGGCGTTCGGCCGGGAGTGGTTCGTCCAGGTCGGCGCGCCGCGGGCGCCGGGTGCGCCGTTCCTCGAGTCGATCTGGACCTGAGGCGCTGCGGCGAGCGACGCAGCGCCTGGCTCAGGGCAGCAGCGGATCGGTCGGTGACGGCCCCGCGTGCGCCCAGGCGTCAACGAACGCCTCGAGCGCGTCGATGCTCTCGATCGGAGCGTCGGACGGGTCGCCGAGCGGGCCGTAGCCGTCGGCCTCGATATCGGCACCTGGCAGGAGAATCCGGCCGGCATCGTGCAGCTCCTGGAAGCTGATCGGCGGGACGTACCCCCTGAGGCGGTCGGCGTCGTTCGGAATCTGATGAGTCGACATGGACGCTCCTTCGGTCGTTGCGTCGACCGTACTCCCGCCGTCGGCGGTCCACGCGTGAATATGAGGAAATCCTCCGATGTCTCACTGAGAGCGTTCGCAGGTGCGGTGCTCGGTCAGCCCTCGAAGAGCCCAGTGGTCAGGCCCGACAGCGGGCCGTCGCCGCGGAGCACGACCGTTCGTTCCACGAAGCGGACCACGACCGCGTCGCCCGACAGCTCGCCCAGCACCAGGTGCCCGTCCTCGTCGACACGGGTGATGCACAGCAGCTCCACATGGTGGCGGTGCAGCTCGCCTGCATACTCGTCGACGCCGTCGGCGACGACCTCCCAGTCGATCTCGGCGCTGGCGAAGTCGGCGGTCTCCGTGGGGCCATCCGCACCGTCGCCGAGCCCGTTGCGGGCGACCGCGACCAGCGTGGCGAACCGGATCGGCACCTCGACGCCGTCGAGGTGCATCCGGTGGATCACGAGGCGGGCGTGGCGCACCGACGCAGCTTGCCACCGCGTACGACACCTTCGTGACAGGGGCATCGCCGGAGCACCTGCGGGCGACCGACGAGCGCTCGGCATGCGCTCCGGTGTGGAGGACAACGGGGTTTGAGGGGCAGCGCAGGCACACAGCTAAGGTCGCCGCGATGTTCGCGTCCGTCCTCGAGTTCCACACGCAGTGGGCGTGGATGGTCATCATCGGCAACGCCGTCGGCGGCCTCTGGTGCCTCGGGGCGCACTGGATCCCGGCGCTGAGGGTCAAGGCCCTCTGGTGGTTCGTGGTCTTCGTCGAGTCGACGATCTTCGTGCAGGTGTGCCTGGGCGTGTACATGGTGGCGGGTGAGGGCTTCAAGGCGCCGCAGTTCCACATGTTCTACGGGTTCGTCGCGATCATCTCGGTCGCGATCCTCTACAGCTACCGCAACCAGATGAAGGCCCAGCAGTACCTGCTCTACGGCGTCGGGGGGCTCTTCCTGATGGGTCTCGGCATCCGGGCGATGCTCGTCGGCTGACTCCGCACGCCGGTTCGACTCCGAGCCGTCCCCGGCGGGGGCGTTTGCGGTGTGGTCGGGCCGACCGCTGTCAGCGGTCGGCTTCGAGCGCGGCGAGCGCACAACGGGCCAGGATCTCGGCGCCGTGAGCGATCACCGACTCGTCGACGTCGAAGCTGCCCGCGTGCAGGTCGAGGTGCGCATCGAGTCCGGGCGGATGCGTGCCGAGGCGCGCGTAGGACCCACCGGTGCGTTCGAGGTACCAGCTGAATGAGTCACCGCCGACGCTGCGCGGCGATTCGACGACGGCATCGGCGCCGAGCACCGCAGCACCCGCCGCCGCGATCAGGTCGGTCTCGTGCGAGCGGTTCACCACCGGGGGCACGCCGCGGTGATGCAGCAGATCCCATCGTGCGCCGGTCGGGTCGACCACCTCGGCGAGAGCGGTCCGCACGATGTCCGCACCCACCGCCCACACGTCGCGGTCGGGGGTGCGGAGGCTGCCGCGCAACTCCGCTCGAGTCGGGATCACGTTGGGCGCATCGCCGGCGGTGATCGACCCGAACACGAGGTGCAGCTCCGAGTCGGGCACCGCCGATGCGACGAGCGCGGGCACCTCGCGCACCACACGAGCGGCGACGTCGACCAGGTCGATGGTCAGATGCGGCCTCGCCGTGTGGCCGCCCGGACCGCCGAGGTGCACCTCGACGAGATCGGCCGCGTAGGTGAGCGCACCCGAACGCACGCCCAGGCGACCTGCGTCGAGCTTGGGGTCGCAGTGGATCCCGAACACCGATCGGATGCTGTCGAGCGCGCCGATCTCCACGATCTCGACCGCACCGCCGGGCACCCGCTCCTCGGACGGCTCGAAGATCAGCCGCACGCGGGCCGGACCTGTCGGATCGGTTGGGCCGGTCGGGCCAGCAGCCTCGCGGAGCACGCGGTCGAGGGCGAGTCCGGCGCCGAGCGCGACCACCGTGTGCACGTCGTGGCCGCACGCGTGAGCGACGCCGTCGCGCCGGCTGCGGTACGGCACGTCCTTGTCGTCATCCATGCACAACGCGTCGATGTCGCCGCGGATGGCCACGGTCGGCGGTGCCGTTCCGGGTCCGACGTCGCAGATGAGCCCGGTTCCGCTCGGCAGGACGTTGGGGGAGAGGCCGGCAACTTCGAGTCGTTCGAGGAGGAGGCGCGTGGTGTCGTGCTCCTCGCCGCTCGGTTCCGGGTGCATGTGGAGCTGACGTCGGATGGCGACGAGCTCGTCCGCGTGCGCTCGCACGCACAGGTGGAGCTGTTCGAGGTCGAAGGCACCGGCGCTCACCTCGGCACCCCTGCATCCCACTCGGCGAGCAGGAGGTCGACCACGTCGTGGTGGTCGCCGCCGCCGGAGAGCACCTCACGTTGACGCTGCGCGCCCGTGCCTCGCTCGACGATGGCAGGCACCCGCTCGAGCTCCTCGGCGCAGTCGAGCTCCGCCGCGAACGGCGCGAGCCGGTCGACCATCTCACGCACGAGGTCCCTGGCCGGACGCCGCGTCCCCTCGTCGTCGACGATCAGCTCAGCGTCGATGCCGTGTCGCGCCGCGAGCCACTTGTTCTCTCGCACGACCCAGTCTCGCACCGTCGTCGTGGGTCCTCCGGCTGTGGCACGGGCCTGCAGCTCGGCCACGCTGCACTGAGACAGGGCCACGAGCGCGCCCACCTCGTGCATGGTCTGGACGGCGTCGCACATCCGCAGCTCCACCGTGCCGAAGTCGGGGTGCGGTCGCACGTCCCACCACACCTCCCGGATCGATGCGATCGCTCCCGCGGTGAGGAGCGTGGACATGAAGCCCTCGAAGTCGACCCACCCGTCGAGGAGCGGCGGCAGGCCGGCGGTCGGCAGCGCCTCGAAGACCTTCGTGCGAGCCGAGCACAGCTCGGTGTCGTGGCCCTCCCAGTACGGGCTCGACGCGGACAGCGCGAGGAACAAGGGGAGCTGCTCCGCCAGCCCGTTCGTGACGGCGACCGCGAGCTCGCCGGAGCGGACACCGACGTGCACGTGGGTGCCGTGGATCGCCAGCCGCCGGGCCGGCCAACCGATCCTCTCGACCAGCCCGTGGTATCGCTCGCCGGGACTCAACCGGAGATCGGCCCAGCGGGTGAAGGGGTGGGTGCCCGACGCGACGAGCCCGAGGTCGAGGTGGTGGCGCGCCAGCGCGCCATCGAGGTCGGCCAACGTACGAGACAGGTCCGCCGTCGCTCCGGCCACGGTGTCGTTGATGCCGGTGATCACCTCGAGCGTCGACTCGAACAGCTCGTGCTTCACGAAGGGATGCTCGTCGCCGTCGGATGTGACCGTCGATCCGGGCTCGGACGCGACACCGCCTCCGAGGTGTTCGAGCACCTCGGAGGCGGCGTTCACCAGTCCTCGTGTTGCACGGTCGACGATGCCGAGCTCGAGCTCCACACCGATCGTCGGGGTGGGCGAGGTGCGGAACTCGATGCGCATCGAGGTTCCGACCCCAGCCGGCTCAGCCGTTGAGGCGCTGCTCCAGAGCGGAGAGCTCCTCGCGCATCTTCTGCGGGAGCCGCTCTCCGATGAAGTCGAAGTGGTTGCTGATGAGCTCGACCTCGCCCTTCCACGCCACCGGGTCGACCTCGAGCAATTGCGACAGCGTGTCGGCGCCGAGATCCAGGCCGGTGATGTCGAGCGCGTCCGCGGTCGGGACGAAGCCGATCGGCGTCTCGGTGGCGTCGCCGGTGCCGGTCACCCGCTCGAGCACCCACTTCAGCACCCGGCTGTTGTCGCCGAATCCGGGCCAGAGGAACTTGCCCTCGTCGGACTTGCGGAACCAGTTCACCCAGAAGAGCTTCGGCAGCTTGTCGGCCTCGGTCGCGTCGCCGATGTCGAGCCAGTGCTTGATGTAGTCGCCGACGTTGTAGCCCATGAACGGCAGCATCGCGAACGGGTCGAAGCGGACCTCGCCGACGGCTCCGGCAGCGGCTGCCGTCTTCTCCGAGCTCATGATCGAACCCAGGAAGGCACCGTGCTGCCAGTTGAACGACTGGGTCACGAGCGGCACGTTGGTGGCGCGACGGCCGCCGAAGAGGATCGCCGAGATCGGCACGCCGGCCGGGTCCTCCCACTCGGGGGCGGCTGACGGGCACTGCGATGCCGGCGTGGTGAACCGGGCGTTGGGATGTGCTGCCGGCGTGGTGGACTCGGGCGTCCAGTCGTTGCCCAACCAGTCGATCAGGTGCGCCGGCTTCTCGTCGGTCATGTCCTCCCACCACACGTCGCCGTCGTCGGTCTTGGCGACGTTGGTGAAGATGGAGTTGCCCCACATCGTGTCCATGGCGTTCTTGTTGGTCTCGTCCGACGTGCCGGGAGCGACGCCGAAGAAGCCGGCCTCGGGGTTGATCGCGTAGAGCCGCCCGTCAGCGCCGAACTTCATCCAGGCGATGTCGTCGCCGACCGTCTCGACCTTCCACCCGGGCAACGACGGGATGAGCATCGCCATGTTGGTCTTGCCGCACGCCGAGGGGAACGCGGCGGCGATGTAGCGCTTGTCGCCCTCGGGCGACGTGATGCCCAGGATGAGCATGTGCTCGGCCATCCAGCCGTCGTCGCGGGCCATCGTCGAGGCGATGCGCAGAGCGAAGCACTTCTTGCCGAGCAGCGCGTTGCCGCCGTAGCCGGAGCCGTAGGACCAGATCTCCTTGGTCTCCGGGAAGTGCGAGATGTACTTGGTCTCGTTGCACGGCCAGGCGACGTCTGCCTCGCCCTCGCCCAGCGGGGCGCCGACGGAGTGCAGGCAGGGTACCCACTCGCCATCGCCCAGGACGTCGAGGGCGCCCTGTCCCATGCGGGTCATGATGCGCATGGACACAGCGACGTAGGGGGAGTCGGTGAGCTGCACGCCGATGTGGGCGATCGGGGAGCCGAGCGGTCCCATCGAGAACGGCACCACGTACATGGTGCGACCCTTCATGGTGCCCCGGTACAGCTCGAGCATCTCGGCCTTGAGCTCGGCGGGTGGCCGCCAGTGGTTGGTGGGGCCGGCGTCGATCTCGTTCTCACAGGCGATGAACGTGCGATCCTCGACCCGGGCGACGTCGGAGGGGTCCGACAGCGCCAGGTAGCTGTTCGGGCGCTTGGCTTCGGACAGCTTCTCGAAGGTGCCGCCGTCGACCAGGAGCTGGCACAGCCGGTCGTACTCCTCCGCGCTGCCGTCGCACCACTCGACTGCGTCGGGCTGGAAGATCTCCCGCCACTCCTCGACCCAGTCGATCAGCTTCTGGTTGCTCGTGGTCCCTGCCATGATCTCCCCGATCCGTGTCGGTGGTTCAGTCGCCCTGTCGGTGTGGTGATGTCAGGCCGTCTCGGGCGCCGGCTCGGCATGTGCCCGGAACGTCGGAGTGCCCATGTCCACCTCGGAACCCAGCTGCAGGCCGGTGGCCCGCCCGTCAGCGTCGAGGTCGTACTGCACTCGCTGGCCCTGTCGGAGCATGCGGAACAGCGTGCCGTCCAAGGCGGTGGGAGCGAGGTCGTGCTCGACCAGATCCGTGTCGCGCACGACGATGCCGTCGCCGGTCACGGGGTCATAGGACTTGATCACGCCCTGCACTCTGTCCGTGCGCTGGATGTCCATGCGCTCGCCGCTCCTGACGCCGTCGTCCCGTTCCCGGGACTCCAATGGGCCACGTTCACCGTACCGGCGCGCGATCTGGCGCGGCAAAGCGGTGCTGCGGATCGTGACAAAGGTCCCGGGTCGCCGCGAGTCCCGTCCGGATGACGGCGCGGTGACCGGTCAGCAGGAGGGTCCCGGGGTCAGGCGGACGGACGGGTGGTCACCGGCTTGGTGACCTTGCCGGCCTTGATGCAGCCGGTGCACACGTCCATGCGCTTGGTGCCCTTCGGCGTGGCGACGCGGATCCGCTGGATGTTCGGGTTCCAACGGCGCTTGGTGCGACGATGGGAGTGGCTCAGGTTCATCCCGAACGAGGGTCGCTTGTCGCAGATCTCACACACGGCGGCCATGGCTGTCTCTTCTCCGGTCGTTCCGCCACGGTCGGCGGGCGTGCCACCCGTCCGGTCGGCGGACGTTTCCGGTGGCGGTTGGTCTGACTCCGCTGCGGCCGCCGTCGGAGGAACCGATCCTCCGTGGGGCCTGGCACGAGGACGTCGCCGTCCAGGGCCGACCGGTCACTGTAGTGCGTGCACGCTCCCGACCCAAGCAGGCGCCGACACGGCCGATGCCCGGCTGAGTCGCTCGCGCATCGCATTCCGATCGACGCACACGACCCGGTGTGCGTCGATCACTACTGTGTGGTGATGGCGCACTCGGCGACGGGACCCGTCGGCTCGGACTCGCTCGGACCCGCGGAGCTGCTGGACGCCCTCCGATCCGGGGCCGAGGTCCTGGGCCAGCATGCCGTCGCCCTCGATCGCCTGGGCTCGCCCGACGGGTGGACCGACAGATGGGCCGACGGCGTCGCGGCAGCGGACGACGGTGCCGCGTCGGAGCAGCCGTCGTCGGGCCGTGACGAGCCCGAGGTCGTCGGGCTGCAGACCGAGGCGCCCACGGCAGAACCCTCCGACGACGCCTCACCAGGCCCCGGAACGGACATGGCGACCACGCTGGCCGCCGGCTGCGACGCGGCGGACGGGGCCACGGACTTCTCGACGCTGTGCGGCTCGCTCGCAGCGGGCGCGTCGCCAGCGGCGCGCACGGCGGCAGGGCACCGGCTGGCCGAGTTCCTGGCCGGTACCGGCGATGCCCTGCGCAACGCGGATCGTGTGGACGGCGCCCGACTGGCGTTGGCGCTTGAAGCCGGCGCCGAACGGGTGACCGAGCGCGACGACGGCGCACACCCGGGATGCCTCCTCGCCGTGATGTCCGCTGCGGCCGACGGAGCGCTGGCGGCGTCGGACCGGAGGGAAGGGCTCGACGACGTGCTGGTCTCCGCTGCGGAGGCGGGGCTGGAGGAGCTCGAACAGGGTCCGCTGGTCGACGCTCGGCTCGCCGAGCGGGGCACCGTCGACGCCGCGGCGGCCGCGTTCCTGCTGCTGCTCGACTCGATCGCCGCCGTCGTGTCCGGTGACCCGCTGCCCGAGCCCCCTCGTGAGACGCTCGACGAACCCGGACGCTCGTCGATCCCAGCGGGCGCCGACCGCCACGTCGTGCAGTGCCTGGTGACGGCACCCCGGGCCGACATCGAGTCGGCGGCCGAGTTGGAGTCGACCGTCCACGAGCTGTCCGACGAGCTGGAGTTCCGGGTGCAGGGCGCCCAGTGGACCGTGAGGGCGGTGACCGCGCTGCCGGGATCGGTGGTCGAGGCGCTCGCCGGCGCCGGCGCGCGGAGAGAGTGCCGCGAAGGGCACCCCCCATCGGTCTGATCGCCGGCGACCCGAGCGCCGACCCGCCGACCCGCCGACCGGGAGGTCGCGATGGGTTCCGCCCAGAGCGCACGTTTCGGACGCGTGGAGGGCGAAACCTCTGGAGCGTCGGTGCGCTCGGCCGGCCCTGCTCCCGTGCGACGCTCCCGTGCGACCGCTCATGTCGGTTCCGCGTGCTGGACTGGGATCGTGAGCGACCGACCTCCGATCACGCTCGTCGACCTGTCGGCGATGGGCGTCGAGCTGCTCTCCGGCGTCGGTCCGCGCAAGCTGCAGGGCCTGCACACGCTCGGCATCGACACGCTCCTCGACCTGCTCACCTACTACCCGCGGCGCTACGTGGACCGGACTCGGGAAGCCCGGATCCAGGATCTGGCCGAGGGCGAGGAGGCGTTGGTGATCGGTCGGGTCGGTCCGGTGTCGGCGCGTCGGATCCGGGGCGGACGGGTGATCGTGGTGGCCGAGGTCCGCGACGGCAGCGGATCGCTCCGCTGCAGCTTCTTCAACCAGCCGTGGCGCGAGCAGCAGCTCAAGAAGATCGGACCCGACGACGCCGGACTCGAGGTCGCGATGTTCGGGCGCGTCGAGGTGTTCCGTGGCCAGCGGCAGATGACGAACCCGGTCGTCGACGTCATCGGCGGGACGGGGGCTGGTCGGACCGGTCGGATCGTTCCGATCTACCCGCAGTCGGAGAAGGCCCGCCTGAGCACCTGGGAGCTGGGGGAGTGGACCGCGCAGGTCCTGCGCCGCAGTCGTGACCGCGGCATCGACGACCCGGTGCCCGAGTCGATCCTCGATCGCCACGACCTCGTTCCCCGCCAGGACGCGTTCGCCGGCATCCACTCGCCGGCGTCGATGGCCGAGGAGGTCGTCGCTCGCCGCCGTCTGGTCTTCGACGAGCTGTTCCGCCTGCAGCTCGCTCTGGTGCGCCGCAAGCGGGAGATCGAGGCCGCGTCGCTGGGGATCCGCCACGTGGTCGACGACGCCGACGACCGCGTCGTCGCGGTCGGCCTGGTGCAGCGGTACCTCGGAGGTCTCGGCTACGACCTGACCGACGCGCAGGTCAGGGCGATCGCCGACATCCAGGGGGACCTGGCGTCGCCGGTGCCGATGCACCGCCTGCTGCAGGGCGACGTCGGCTCCGGCAAGACGGTCGTGGCCATGGCGGCGCTGCTGACCGCGGTGCAGGGTGGCCACCAGGGAGCGCTGATGGCGCCGACCGAGGTGTTGGCCGAGCAGCACGCGGTCGGTGTGCGCGAGCAGCTCGACGACGTCACCCTGGCCGATGCGGGCGACACGCTGCTGGGTGAGCGACCGCTCGGCATCGCGCTGCTGACCAACCGGACACCGGCCGCCGAGCGACGTCGGGTGCTGGCCGGGCTGGACGACGGCACCGTCGACATCGTGATCGGCACCCACGCGCTCATCCAGGACGCCGTCGGGTTCCGTTCCCTCGGCGTGGTGGTGATCGACGAGCAGCACCGCTTCGGCGTCGAGCAGCGAGCAGCGCTCCGCAGCGCCAACGCGGACGGCACCGTGCCCGACGTGCTGGTGATGACCGCCACACCGATCCCTCGCACCGCGGCGATGACCGTCTACGGCGACCTGGACACCACCGTGCTCGATGAGATGCCGCCCGGCCGCGTGCCGATCACCACCTCCTCCGCCCACAGCGTGGAAGAAGAGGCGAGCGCCTGGCAGCTCGTCCGTGACGAGGTGGCGGCGGGTCACCGCGCCTATGTGGTCTGCCCGTTGATCGAGGACTCGCCCAAGCTCGAAGCATCATCCGCGGAGGAGACCTACGAGCGCCTCGCCGCCGGCGAGTTGGAGGGCCTGCGACTCGGCCTGCTGCACGGTCGTATGAAGGCGGCCGACAAGGCCGAGGTGATGGAGGCGTTCCGCGTCGGGGCGCTCGACGTGCTGGTGGCGACGACGGTGATCGAAGTCGGCGTCGACGTTCCCGAAGCGACGGTCATGGTCGTGCTCGACGCCGACCGCTTCGGGATCGCCCAGCTGCACCAGCTGCGGGGTCGGGTCGGTCGCAGCGATCTCCCCAGCTGGTGCGTGCTCGTCGCCCATGGCGATCTGACGCCCGATGCCCAGGAGCGGCTGGCGGCCATGGTGCGCAGCACCGACGGGTTCGAGCTGGCGGAGGTCGACCTCGACCTGCGTGGCGAGGGCACCGTGCTCGGCGAGCGTCAGCGCGGCATGAGCGACCTCAAGCTGGCGTCGCTGCGCCACGACCGCCACTGGGTGGAGGTCGCTCGCACCGAGGCGCTGGCGTTGGTGGGCGATGGATCCGGGCTCGACGACCACCCGCGGCTGGTGGAGGAGCTCGACCTGCTGCTCGCCCCCGAGGACGAGGAGTTCCTCCTCAAGTCGTGAGCAGGAGTGGCAGCGCTTCGTCGTCGGTGTTGCTGGCACGGATCTCGGCATCCACAACGCGGTCAACCTCGTTGGGCCCGGGGCTCAGGAGGCGTATGGGTCGAAGCTCGAGATGACCTGGCGTTGGCGGGTCGTCCAATAGGAGATGAGCTCATCCTTGAGCTCGGATCCGAACTCGTCCTCGAGGTAGGGGTCATCGCCGAGGTCGTCGAAGTACCCGAGGCCTTTGATGATGTGCGCCACCGACGTGTGGGTCGGTCCAACGCCGAACCGGGCCATGTACAGCTGAAGGCCTTCCTCGACGGTTCGGTGTGCCTGCATCTCGATGGCTCTGAGGTCGAAGAGGTCTCGGAGTTCTGCTCGATCTCCGACGACCTTGACCTTGGTGGCCAGGATGTCGTCGATCGAGCCGACGTTCATCCCGTCTACTTGGGTCGGGGGGACGAGGACCCGTTGGCCGCGGGTCCTGAGGAACTGCACCTTCGCCTTCTCGAAGACTCCGTTCAATGTGCCGTCGCCTACCGACGTGACGGCGAACGCTCCGTACTCGCTGAGCTTGTTCGCAAGTTCGCCAGCGTCGAACGGCGCTGTCGTGAACACGTCGAGGTCACGGCTCGTCCGGTGTCGGAGGTGGACAGCCAGCGCTGTGCCACCCATCAGGATCCCGTCGTGTGGAGCGGCCGCTGCGACGGGCACCCACGCCTCGATCGTCGCCGGGGGAAGCACGTGCGCAAGTGACGACAGCGCGGTCACGTCGCGGACCTGACCAGGTTGTCGATCAGTGCTCCCGTCGGGCCGTCGACACCTCGGGAGTTGCGGGTCGCAGCGATCGCCGCTGCTGACAGGTGCTGTGCCGCCCATGCCCAGGCGACAGGGTCTTCGCTCAGGAGCAGTCGTCGCGCGACGAACTGCTCGTCTGCGGGCAGCCGAAGCTGTGACGGTTCGACGTTCCAGAAGTGGTGCCAGAGCCGCTGGGGCACAGCAGTCGCGGAGACCAGAAGAGCTTCGTTGATGAGCGGTGGAACGGTTCGCGACACGACCGGAGCGATGTGCGACCACAGCGGTGACTGGACGAGTCGGTACACGGTGAGCTCACGTGCGGACCCTTCGGCGACGGTTTCCGTGTTTGCTGTCACCAGGTCTCGGCTCGCGAGGGACTGGATTGCAGCGCCCGCTGTGGTCGGCGAGAGACGAGTGGCGCGAGCCACTGCTCGCAGCGATCGCAAGCCGGTGGGTCGGCGAGAGAGCGCAGCGAGCACCTTCACCTCCGAGGGTGTGAATCCATCGACAGCGGGTGTCACCCCGAGATGAGCCGTGAGCTGGCGGGCGTCGTCCGGGCTGAAGCGGCGGTGCCCTCCATGGGTCCGCTGATCGCGCAATCCGAGGTGTACTGCGGCCCGTCGGACTGTCGGCACGGAGACGCCGGTCTGGGCGGCGACGTCACCAGCGGTCAGGGCAGTGTCCATAATGTTCGAGTTTACCTGCTGGCGTGCTGACGGTGGGGGGCACCGGGCGGATGTCCAAGGTCAGCGTGTTCGCGGCAGCGCCTCCCGGTCGCGGACTGTTGCGCACGTCGGGCCGTCGAGACGGTTGCGACGGCGGGGGAGTAGCGGCTCGAGGTGAGCGAGGATCGCGCGGGAACCGGTGGGTGCGAGTGCGTCCGGGCTCAGGGCGTGGCGTCTCGTCCATGGAATCCATTTCGGCAGTCACCATCGGTGACAACTGACGCTGCAGCACACCCGTTCCTGTCGGGACGACCTCAGTAGCAAACTGCTACACTGGCGTTGCACTCCGAGGAGGACCCATGGCGACTTCTTCACCGTTCCGCACAGACAAGGAGCTCTACGCCTCGGCCGCCCTCGTCGGCCCAGTGATGAGCCGCAGCGCTGCCCAGCAGATCACACACTGGGCCCGCATCGGACGCGAGCTCGAAGAGGGCGGCGCGTTCTCTACCGAGGTCGCCGAGGTCCTCGCCGGCGCCCGCTCCTACGATGACCTGACCGACCGCGAGCAGGCCGTCGTGCGCGCCGAGTGGGAGGTGCGCATCGCAGAGCGCATCGCGACACTCGACCTGGTCTCGGAGTTCGAGGCGGCCGGACGGCCGTACTCGTACCTCAACAGCGAAGGCGAGATCGTCACCTGGCGCCCCGACGCCGCTGAGCCGGCTTGAGCCGGCCAGTCCTCCACGTCCTCGTCGGCCCGAACGGTGCCGGCAAGTCAACGCTGTACGCACGCATCCTGCGTTCCGCTACGCACCTGCCGTTCGTCAACGCGGACGTCATGCTGGCGACCTACCCGGAGCTGTACGCAGACGCATACGCAGCCGGGGACGCTGCAACCGAGGAGCGGTCCGCACTCATCGCCCGACGCGAGTCCTTCGTGACCGAGACCGTGTTCTCCCACGTCGGCAAGCTCGACCTGCTGCGCGACGCGGTCGCCGCTGGTTACTTGGTTCACCTCCACGTCGTCGCCATCCCCGTCGACCTCGCCGTCCTCCGTGTGGCCGAGCGCGTCGACGACGGGGGCCACGACGTCGCAGAGACGAAGATCCGAACCCGATACGAACGTCTGTGGGCCAACGTCGCCGCTGCGCTGCCGATCGTGCGGGAACTGACCGTGTACGACAACAGCGGCCGCACACCGCTGGTAGAGATCGCCAAGTTCCGTTCCGACAAGCCGGTGAGGCCCTCGGAGTGGCCGAAGTGGGCGCACCCCGATCTCGTGGCGCTCGACCCCTGACGTGGACAGACCCCTACCGGCATCTGTTGGCGATCAGCGAAAGCCGGGTTTCGGGATCAACGAAAACTGGGTTCTCGGGGTGGGGTGTTCCTCCGGGTTCAGAGGCTAGTGCTCTGACCGGCAACGTTGGTGGGGACGCGTCCACCACTGCGGGTCTCGAGCCTGTTTGATCGGGGTATGTCGAAATCGGTGAAGATCAGGCGGCTCTCGGATCACGAGGGCCACCAGTTACAGCAGATCGTGCGGCGCGGCGGGGACCGATCGGAGAAGGTCCTCGCCGCTCTCTGGGCCCGAATTCACTGATCGGTGATCGGGGAGGGACTGCATGCAGAGCACGAGCGTCAGGATCGACACTGAACCAGATTCGCGAGGCCATCGCCGTCCTCTCGCACCTCCCGTGAGCGAGCCGTCGACGTCGGTTGGGTCAGCTCCGCTGAACACCCCGATGTCGTAGGTGACGTTGCGTCGGCCTCCGGCTCTGGCGGAACTGCTGCGCTGCGATGCACGATCTCGGCGTGAGCAACACCACCCCTCCCGACGGCAGTCCGCGGCGCGCCTCCCTTCCGATCCTCCTCGGAGTTGCCGTCCTGGCCACGATCTCGGTCGCCGGGCTCATCTTCGTGTCCTGCCAGGGCGACGACGAGCCGTCGTCCGCATCGACCACGACGAGCTCCGCTCACAGTGCGCACGGCAAGGACGACACAGACTCGGGTGGGACCGCCTACGGCTCGCACGGGATGGCCCCCACCGTCGTGACCGCAGAGCAGGTCGGCGAGCTCGGGCCGGGTCCGCAGCTCGGCGAGCGCTTCGTCGGCACCTTCGGGCTGAACGTGTGTGGCCGGTTCCTCGATCCCCCGACCGCAGGGTCCTCGCCGGACACCGGGATGTCCACCGATGGCGCCGGCCGCTTCTCGGTCACCCCGCCCGACGCCGCCCACGCCGGGGCGAACGCCACGATCGGTGAGCTGCTCGACCTCATCGGCGTCGATCTGTCGACCGGGTCGGTCACGTTCCCCGAGTCCACGACTCCGGCGCAGTTCCCGATCGGGACCGCGACGGCAGCGATCGCGGGAGCGACGTTCACGTCGGAGAGCACCTGCGGCGATGCACCGGCGAAGGTGCAGCTGTGGGTGTACGACGCCCACGCGGTGGCCACCGGTGAGGAGGTGCGGGCCGTCGAGGTGGATCCCCAGCTCACGCCGATCGCCGAGGACGGCATGGCGTTCGTGGTCGCCGTGACGCCGGAGTCGTCGCTGCCGACGCTGCCCCCCTCCGCCATCGCCGGCTGAGCACGTGCTCCACTGAGGCCGTGAGGGTCGTCGCCGGAACCGCCCGAGGTCGTCGTCTGGTCGCGCCGTCGGGTGACGAGGTGCGACCCACGCTCGATCGCGTCCGGGAGTCGATGTTCAACTCGCTCGGGTCGCTCGACGTCCTGCGCGATGCCGTCGCTGTGGACCTCTTCGCCGGTTCGGGGGCGCTCGGGATCGAGGCGTTGAGCAGGGGCGCGGCCCACGTGATCTTCGCCGACGTGGCCCGACGCTCCATCGACGCGGTCCGGGCCAACCTGGCCGCCACCGACCTGGACGCGGCGGCGACCGTCATCCGGCGCGACGCGTTCGACGTGCTCGCCGACGGTGCCGAGCTGTTCGCCGGAGGTGTCGACCTGGTGCTCGCCGATCCGCCGTACGCGTTCGACCGCTGGGGCGAGTTGCTCGTGGCGCTCGAGCCGTTCCTCGCCGGCGACGCAGTCGTCGCGGCCGAGTCGGATCGCTCGCTGGAGGGCGACCTCGCCGGTGACGGCGACGGCGTGTCGGGTCTCGTCGGCTGGAGCATCCTGAGGGAGCGTCGGTACGGCGATACGGTGGTGTCGATGCTGACGTTCGACCGATCCTCCACGATCGACCGCGACAGGTGCCGAGCCGCCGACATGGACCGGAACATGGACAGGGACCGAGACATGGACCGAGACATGGACAGGGACGGTTCGTGACCACGGTGCTGTACCCGGGTTCGTTCGACCCGATCCACAACGGCCACGTCGAGATCGTCGAGACAGCGTCGCGACTCTTCGACCGGGTGGTCGTCGCCGCCATGCGCAACCCGCAGAAGGGCGAGCCCTTGTTCTCCCTCGACGAGCGCCAGACCCTGATCGAGGAGTCGCTCGCCCACCTCGACAACGTCGAGGTCACGATGTTCTCGTCGTTGGTCGTCGATCTGGCGAGCGAGGTCGGAGCGCACTTCATCGTCAAGGGCCTCCGGGCTGTGTCCGACTTCGAGTCGGAGCTGCAGATGGCGCAGATGAACCGCTCGTTGTCAGGCGTGGACACCTTGTTCGTCCCGTCGGCGTCGAAGAACTCGTTCCTGGCGTCCAAGCTCATCCGGGAGGTCGCCCGCTTCGGGGGGAACGTGGACACGATGGTCCCGGGCCCGGTCGCTGACCGGTTGAAGGAACGATTCGGAGGATCCCGATGAGCACGCCCGACGACGAATCGGCGCGCGCCGCGTCTCCTGAGCGGGGTGGCGCACCGAACCGACGATCCGGTTCCGGGACCGACCAGTACCGGATGCCGGAGGCCCAGGAGATCCTGGAGCGCGTGATCGCGATCATCGACTCCGCTCCTGGGATGCCGATGTCCGCGTCGGTGCGGGTGAACCGCGACGAAGTCCTCGAGCTCCTCGACGATGCCGTCTCGCGCCTGCCCGACGAGCTGCGCTCGGCGCGATGGCTGCTGAAGGAGCGCGAGGACTTCCTTGCCCGGACGCGACGCGAGGGAGAGGACCTCATCGAGGACGCCCGCAGCCGGGTCGCCCAGATGGTGCAGCGCACCGAGGTGGTCAAGGCCGCCGAGCAGCGTGCCCGCCGGATCGTCGAGGACGCCGAGGCGGCGTCGCGCCGCATGCGTCGCGAGACCGAGGACTACTGCGACCAGAAGCTCGCCAGCTTCGAGAACGTGCTCGCCCGCGTGGCCAAGTCGGTGGCCGCCGGCCGCGACAAGCTCGCCGCTCCGCGGATCGAAGAGGCGGAGCTGGCCGACCTCGAGGATCCGCCCACCGGTTCGTCACCGGCCGTGTTCGACCACGAGACGTGACCGGCACCGTGTCCGGACTGCGGATCGGCGTCGCGGAGCTGCGGCGCCACCCCGGTGATCGCGTGGAGGTGTCCCGAGACGTGGACCTCGACGGGGTCCAGGTGAGCACCGCGCAGGTTCCCGCCGGCGTGACCGGCCACCTCGACGTGGTGCTGGAATCGCTGTCCGACGGCGTGACGGTCAGCGGGACGCTGGAGGTGCCGTGGGAGGGTCCGTGTCGCCGATGCCTGGACCAGACGCGCGGCATCGCGGCTCTGGAGCTGCGCGAGGTGTACTCCGACTCGCCGGTGGACGAGGACCTGCTCGCGCTCGACGGCGACGTGTTGGACCTCGGCCCCGTCGTCCACGACGCCGCGGTGCTGGCCCTGCCGCTGGCCCCGTTGTGCAGCGACGCGTGCCCCGGCCCGGATCCGGAGCACTTCCCGGTGGTGGTCGAAGGCGACGCCCCCGAACCCGTCGATCGACGGTGGTCAGCCCTCGACGAGCTGCGCTTCGACCCGGACCCGGACGATCCGCTAGGGTGATCAGTCGCCCGTCGGCGGTGTGGTCGGACTCCCATCCGCACCTCCGACCGATGGTGACCCCCGCAGCTGTCAGCCAGCTGACACCGAACTCGTAACTGTTCCAGACGCGCGAAGAGACCCAACGATGGCCGTTCCCAAGAAGAAGACCTCCAAGGCGAAGAGCCGCAGCCGCCGAGCGTCCAACTGGACGATCCAGGCGCCGTCGCGGAGCGTCTGCCCGCGGTGCAGCGCCGTCAAGCAGCCTCACATCGTGTGCGGGAACTGCGGTTGGTACGGCGGACGTCAGGCGATCGACGTCGACTGAGGTCGATCCAGCGCGACGTCGGCTCCGAACGGGGTTCGACGGGCGTCGGGTGAGGCCGTGCGATCGCCTCGCCGGCGCGCTGGAACGGGTACAGTGACCCGCCACACGACCCGGGACCATGGTCCTGCGGCCGTACCGATGACTCGGGCGTGCCCCGTGTCCGAGCGAGGAGAGCAGCAGCGACCGTGCCAGCGGAGACGCATGTCCAACAGGGTCCCATCGAACGGCCCGAGGTCCTTCAACTCGTGAAGGACCGCCTCGCGGACATCCTCGAGGTCGACCCGTCGACCATCGACGAGGGGGACTCGTTCGCCGAGGACCTCCACGCCGACTCCCTGGCCCTGATCGAGCTGGTGGAGGCTCTGGAGGACGAGCTGGGCGAGCGCAGCGTCGGCTTCCGCATCGAGGACGAGGACCTCGAGGATCTGAAGACCGTGCGCGATGCCGTCGACTACGTCCTCGCCCGCGTCTGAGTCGCCGGCATCGGCTGCAACGGACTGGGCCCGGGATCCTGCTGCATCTGGTCGGTCGGGTGTCGGCGTGAAGGACTCGCCGCGCGACGAGCTGTGCGCGCGGATCGGCTATCGCTTCGACGACCAGGACCTGTTGGACCTCGCGCTGCGGCATCGTTCGTGGTGCGCCGAGAACGGTGGTGTCGAGTCGAACGAGCGACTGGAGTTCCTCGGTGACGCGGTGCTCGGCATCGTCGTCACCGACCACCTGTACCGGGGGTCGCCCCGTTCGAGCGAGGGCGTGCTCGCCCGTCGCCGATCGGAGCTCGTGTCGGCGACGGCGTTGGCGGGCGTCGCTCGGGCGGTCGGGCTGGGCGACGTGCTCCTGCTCGGCAAGGGCGAGGAGTCCACAGGTGGGCGTGCCAAGACGTCGATCCTGGCCGATGCCATGGAAGGCGTGATCGGAGCGGTGTACCTCGACGGGGGCATCGACGCAGCGCGGGTCATGGTCCTCGGGCTGCTCGACGAGCGCATCGACGGCGTGGTCTCGGGCGACGTGGCGAGCGACCACAAGTCGAGGCTGCAGGAGATCGCGGCGCACCGCTTCGGTGAGCTCCCTCGCTACGAGATCAGCGAGGACGGGCCCGAGCACGAGAAGGTGTTCGACGCGGTCGTTCGCCTGGGCGGTGAGCACTGGGGCAGCGGCACCGGTCGCACCAAGAAGGAGGCCGAGCAGGCCGCGGCCCGTGAGGCCGCCGATCGCCTCGGCCAACACGAACATCGCCAGCGCGACGCTGGAGCGGACCCCGACGGACGGGGACCGGACGGGACATCGGGCGGTGACGCCTTCGGTGATCCCGGGGAGAGGACGACCGATGCCTGAGCTGCCCGAGTTGGAGCTGCTGCGACGCGACCTGGAACGGGAGGTCGTCGACAAGAAGGTCAAGGCCGTGGAGGTTCCCGGCACGGGGCTCCTGGTGACGCCGGCCAAGAAGGCGTTCACCACCACGCTGACCGGGGCCAAGATCACCAGCGTCGACCGACGCGCCACCCTGATCGTGGTCGGCATCGAGGACACGCACCTCCTCGTGCTCTCGCTCGGGCCCAGGTCCAGGCTGGTCAAGGTTCCGGCCAAGGACCCCGTCGAGACCGGGACCGGACTGGTCATCACGCTCAACCAGGGTGGCCAGCTGCGCCTGGTCGACCCCAAGAAGGGGTCGTCGATCGAGCTCATCGCCGCCGACGCCCTTGCCGAGGCCCATCCCGAGCTGGCCAACGCCGGACTGGACGCGGTCGACGAGCCGATCTCGTGGACCACCTTCGGTGAGCACCTGCTGCGCCGCGACGGCAAGCTCAAGTCCGTGCTGATGGACCCCACGTTCCTGGTGGGGATCGGACCGCTGTACTCCGACGAGATCCTCTTCCATGCCGGCCTGCGCTTCGATCGCCAGAGCACGAGCCTCTCCGCACAGGAGATCCGTCGGCTGTATCGGGCGGTCGTGGAAACCGTCCACGAGGCGGTCAAGTACGGTGGCACGACCGTGGGCGACGACGGCTGGGTGCAGCTCTCGGGCGGTCCGGGGGGCTACGGCGAGTACCTGACCGTCTACAAGCGCGACGGTGAGATGAGCCCTCGGGCACGGGGTCCGATCGTCAAGACCCGCTTCGGCAGCGGCTACACCTACTACTGCCAGCAGACCCAGGTCTGACGAGCCAGTCCCGCACGAGCCAGACCCGCACGAGGGAGAGCTGTGTTCCTCAAGACCCTTCAGATCAAGGGCTTCAAGTCGTTCGCCGAGCCCGCCACCCTCACCCTGGAACCCGGCGTCACCGTCGTCGTCGGTCCCAACGGGTCCGGAAAGTCCAACGTGGTCGACGCCATCGGCTGGGTGCTCGGCGCGCAGGCGCCCTCCGCGGTGCGTTCGCAGAAGATGGACGACGTGATCTTCGCCGGGACGTCGAAGCTCCCGCAGCTCGGGCGGGCCGAGGTCTCGCTGACGATCGACAACTCGGCGGGGCTCCTGCCGATCGAGTTCACCGAGGTCACCATCACCCGACTGCTGTTTCGTTCGGGCGACAGCGAGTACGCGATCAACGGCGTCCCGTGTCGCCTGCTCGACGTCCAGGAGCTGCTGTCCGACAGCGGCGTCGGTCGTCAACAGCACGTGATCATCTCCCAGGGCAACATCGACGGCGTCCTCAACGCCCGACCCGAGGAGCGGCGGCTGATCATCGAGGAGGCCGCCGGCGTCCTCAAGTACCGCCGTCGCAAGGAGCGTGCCGAGCGACGTCTCCAGGCCACCGAGGCGAATCTCACCCGCATCAACGACCTGCTGCGCGAGGTCCGTCGCCAGCTGAGGCCGCTGGAGCGCCAGGCCGATGCGGCCCGTCGTCACGGCAGCCTCGTCGGGGAGCTCACCGCGCTGCGGACGCACCTGGCCGGACGCGAGCTGACCCGCCTGCGGACGCAGCTCGCCGAGTCCTCGACCACCCAGGAGAACCTGCGCCAGGAGGACCACCGCCTCAAGGCCGTGCTGGCGGATCTCGATGCACGGGTGCTCTCCGCCGAGGCCGAGCTGTCCTCGCTGGGTGGACGTGACCTCGGTGACCTTCTCGTCCGCTGCGAGAAGCTGGCGGAGAAGGGTCGGGGTCAGGTCGCACTCCTGGCCGAACGTCGACGGAACCTGGACCGCGAGCTCGATGCGTCGGTCGACGCCGGGGTGATCGCCTCGCTGGAGGCCGAGCAGCACCAGCTGTCCGAAGAGGCGTCGCTGATCGAACGTGACGGCCTGGCCGTGGTCGATGAGTCCGAGGAGCTGGCCCAGGCCGAAGCGACGTTGGCGGCGCACCGCAGCGAGTTCGCCCAAGAGTGGGGTGACGGGGTGCCTCCGCCATCCGGTGAGGCAGCAGCGGTGCGCGGCGAGCTCGCAGCGCTGCGCGCTGCGATCGAGCGGACCGGCGCCGATCGCGAGCGCCTCGAGCTGCGCCGCACGACGCTGGCAGAGCGGGTGCAGCGTCTGCGCGACGAGCGCGCCGCCATCGCACAGCAGTCCGAGACCGCTCAGCTCGTCGCTCCCGAGCGGGAGGCGACCGTCGGCGCTGCCGCCGACGCGCGCGTTGCTGCAGAGGAGGCGCTCGCCCGCGCCGATGCCGCCGCCACCGACGCGGAGGCGTCCGCTTCTGCGTGGTCCGCACGGGTCGATGCGCTGTCGTTGGCCCTCGACGAGGCCCGCCAGCGGGCCGGCGCCGAACGGCTTGCCGGCCTCGACGGCGTGCTCGGCACGCTGCTCGACCTGGTCGACGTCGACCCAGGGTGGGAGGAGGCCTTCGAGGCCGCCGCTGGAGAGGCGCTCGGCGCGGTCGTCGTGGCCGACGTGGACGCTGGTCGTCGCGCGCTGGCCGCGCTCGACGCCGGCGATCACCGCGGCGCGGTGATCGCTCTCGGTGCGGCCCGGCCGGTCGGCGCGCCGGGGGTGGCGACGGTGCCGGGCGAGCCGATGCGACGCCACGTCCGCGCCGCCGCCGGATCGGGTGCCGACACATCTGGGATCGACGCTCTGCTGGACGTCCTGATCGCCGATGCCACCGTGATCGACGGCGGGATGGTTGCAGCGCTCGATGCGTCGATGTCGGCGCCAACGGCGGTGGTGGTGACGCGACGTGGCGATCGGTTCGGCTCGGCAGGGTGGCGCCTCCGCAGCGCCGGCGCTGGTGCGACCGGTGCAGCGCTCGACGAGGCGACCGGGCGCGCCGAGCGTGCGGTCGCCGATCGTGATGCAGCGCGCCGTGACGTCGAAGCGGCCCGCGGTGCGGTCGCCGAGGCGCGTGACGCGGAGCAGCAGGCGGTCCGCCAGCGCGACCGGGCCGCGAGCGACCTCAGAGTGCAGACAGAGCAGCTGCAGCGTCTCGACCGCGACGCCGAAGAGGCCGCTGGAGAGCTCGACGCGCTGGGATCGCACCTCGGCGAGCTCGTCGAGCGGCTCGCTCGCGAGGAGGTGCGCGTCGCCGAGCTGGCAGAGCAGCTGCCCTCGCTCGAAGCCGCCGAGGTCGAGCTGGGGGAGCAAGCCCGTCGGATGGCAGTCGCCCGCGACGAGCTCGACGTCCGTGCCTCGGACGTGCAGGCCCGTCGGACCGAGCTGGACGTGCGCGTGGCCGCGCTCGACGAGCGCCGACGCTACGTGGGATCACGTCTGGCGCAGATCACCGAGCGCCTGGCCCGCAACCAGGCCGAGGTGGCCGCAGCGGTCGATCGCCGCCAGCTGCTCGAGGCGCGAGTGGTGGCCACGGACCGCCTCCACGCCTTCGTCACCGCTCGCCTCGCTGTCGTCGAGCCCACGCTCACGTCGCTGCGCGACGAACGCCGTCGTCAGTCGGAGTCCGCTCGGGAGGTCACGGACCTGCTCGACGGGCTCCGCCGTGAACGCGCCGCTGCCGAGCGCTCGCTGGAGGAGGCCAGGGCGCGACTGCAGAAGGCGGAGATCTCCGACGCGGAGGCGCGCATGCGGCTCGACACAGCGGTGGAGTCGCTCCGCCACGAGCTCGACACGGAGCCGGAGGCGGCCATGGCGACCGAGTGTCCGCTGCTGCCCGATGGCGTCTCGGCACCGGCCCGCGTGCGCGAGCTGGAGCGCGAGCTGCGGCTCATGGGCCCGATCAACCCGCTGGCGCTCCAGGAGCACGAAGAGCTGTCGGAGCGCCACACGTTCCTCGAAGGCCAGCTCGAGGACATCCGTCAGACCCGTCGGGAGCTGACGAAGGTCATCCGGGCCGTCGACGAAGAGATCGTCAAGGTGTTCGCCGCCGCGTACGCCGATGTCAGCACGAACTTCACGCTGCTGTTCGAGACGCTGTTCCCCGGCGGACAGGGTCGCCTCAAGCTGACCGACCCGGACAACCTGTTGGAGACCGGCATCGAGCTCGAAGCCCGGCCGTCGGGCAAGAACGTCCGGAAGCTGTCGCTGCTCTCCGGCGGCGAGCGCTCGCTGACAGCCCTGGCCTACCTGTTCGCCGTGTTCCGGTCCCGGCCATCGCCCTTCTACGTGATGGACGAAGTCGAGGCAGCGCTCGACGACGTGAACCTCCACCGGTTCCTCGACCTCCTGGCGGAGTTCCGGGACGCGGCGCAGCTCCTCGTCGTGAGCCACCAGAAGCGGACGATGGAGGCGGCCGACGTGCTCTACGGCGTCACGATGGAACCGGCGGGCTCGTCCAGGGTCGTCTCCGAACGCGCTGCCACCGTCCTCGACTGATCGGTCCTCCCGCTCGGCGGACAACACCCAGACTCCGATGGCCCGGCTGATCGTGGCGGTTGTCCGATGCCGCGAGGATCCAGCTCGTGCTGCCGATGGCGCCGGGTCAGGGGAGGCGGCTGAACCAGCGGAGGGAGAAGCCGGCGGCGACGAGCAGCAGCACGAGGCCGAGCCCGACGAACCGGTAGGTCACGTCCTGGGACGTCTCGTCGTAGCCGATCGTGGAGCCGAGCTCGGAGTAGACCGATCGGAGGTCCGACGCGGACTCGGCTGTGTAGGCCGTGCCACCGGTGCCCTCGGCGAGCCCACGAAGCTCCTCGACGTTGACGGGCACGCGGGTCGGCTGGCCCACGCCGTCACCGTCGGTGTCGACGGTGATCTCACCCTCCTGGGTGCCGTAGGCGATCGTGGTCACGGCGACGCCGGCTTCCTCGGCGATCGGGATGGCATCGGCGGTGGGCAACCCGACGGTGGTCTCGCCGTCGGACATCAAGACGACGGCACCATCGACCTTCTTGCCGTCGGTGCCACGGGCCTGGTCCTCGATGACCTGGACCGCCAACTTGGTCGCATCGCCGATCGCTGTCGACTTGTCGAGCTCCAAGCCGTCGATCGCCGCGTTGACCTTGGCGTGGTCCTGGGTCGGCGGCACCAGCAGCTGTGCGCTGCCGGCGAAGCTGATGAGACCCACGTTGAGCTGCTCAGGCAGCTTGTCGATGAACTCCTTGGCGGCGGCCTGCGCCGCCTCGATCCGATTTGGTGCGACGTCGGTCGCCGCCATGGACAGCGACGTGTCGATCGCCAGCACGATCGTCGAGCGCTCCGACGGGACCTTCTCGGTCATCACCGGCTGTGCGAACGCGCCGACGAGCACGGCTGCGGCGACGAGGAACACGCCGGCGACCAGGTGACGCCGCCAGCCCGGGCGCTTGGGAGCGACCGAGTCGAGCAGCTCCAGGTTGGAGAACCTCACCGCGTAGCGCGGCTTGGTGAACTGCAGTCCGACGTACAGCGCGGCCAGGCCGACGACCACCAGGAGCAGCCACAGCCGCTCGGGTTGGAGGAACCACTCACTCATCTCGACTCGCAGCCTCTTCGTTCACCGTCATCGTCATTCCCCGTCATCGTCGTTCATCGTGGTGCGGTCGTGGCCGCCAGCTCGGCTCGGCGACGCCGCTGCGACACGTAGCGGGCCAGATCGAGCACCCAGTCGCGGTCGGTCCGCAACTGGAGTCGGTCGGCGCCGGCGCCGCGGATCGCCCCGGTGATCGCGGCGCGCTGGCGTGCCGCAGCCTCGGCGAAGCGCGCCCGAGTCGTGGGGTCGTTGGTGTTCACCTCACGCGTGGCCCCGGTGGCCGGATCGCTGAACTGGATCATGCCGACGGGCGGCATCTCCACCTCTCGAGGGTCCACCACCTCGATGCAGAGCACGGCGTGGCGCATCGACAACGCGCCCAGGGCCGTCCGCCAGCGCTCCGGATCCTGGAGGAAGTCAGAGATCACGACGACGAGCCCGCGGCGGGGTGCGATCGCTCCGGCCCGACGCAGCACGCCGGCCAGGTCAGCCTCACCGCTGCCGTCGCCACGGGGCGTGTCCATGATCCGCTCGAGGATGCCGAGCAGGTGGGTGCGGCCGTTGCGGGGCGGCACGGTGGTGATGTCGTCGCCTCGGACCATGAGCGCACCCACGCGGTTGCCGCCCCGGCCCGTGAGCAGTCCGACCCCTGCCGCAGCGGCAAGCGCCAGGTCCCGCTTCTCGCACGACGCGGTGCCGAAGTCGAGTCGCGCCGAGCGGTCGACCACCAGCCATGCCTCCAGCTCGCGGTCCGCGATGGTCTCCCGGATGTACGGGTCCTGCATCCGCGCGGTGACGTTCCAGTCGATGCGGCGGACGTCGTCGCCGGGTTCGTAGGCCCGCGTCTCGCCGGGCTCGCTCCCGCGGCCGGGCACCAGCCCCAGGAAGTCGCCGTGCAGCACGCCGTCGAGCTTGCGGTTCACGTCCAGGGTCAGCCGGCGGAGGATCTCCTCGGCCGGGCGGTCGCCGACGAGCCCGAGCGTTCGGGACAACCCGGTCACTGTTGGCCGTTCCCCCACGTGCCGGCGCTGGCCGGCGCGCTCCACGCGGCAGCGTCGGTGCCGCCGCCGTAGTAGGCGTCGCCGCCTGACTGGGCAGGGCTGAGCCGCGGTGCGGGCACGGTGCCGAGGACCCGGGCGAGGACCTGGTCGACGTCGACGTCCTGGGCCAGGGCCTCGTAGGAGAGCAGCATCCGGTGCCGCATGATCTCCGGGGCCACGTCGAACACGTCCTGCGGCGTGAGGTAGGCGCGGCCGCGGAGCAGCGCGAGGGCGCGCCCGGCCCTGATCAGGCCCAGCGACGCGCGGGGGCTGGCTCCGAGCTCGATGAACGTGCGCAGCTCGGGAAGACCGAAGTTCTCCGGGGTCCGGGTGCACAACACGAGGTTCACGGCGTACTCGAGCACGCTGCGGTCCACGAACACGTCGAGAGCGGCGTTCTGCAGCGCCTCCACCTGCTCGAGCGTGAGCGCCTGCTCCGCAAACGGCGGGCGAGTCCCCATCCGCTGGACGATCTCGACCTCCTCTGCGGGTGTCGGGTAGTCGAGCACGACCTTCATCAGGAACCGGTCGCGCTGGGCTTCGGGCAGCGGGTACACGCCTTCGGACTCGATCGGGTTCTGGGTGGCGAGCACCAGGAACGGCTCGGGTGCCTGGAAGCGCTTGCCGCCGATCGTGACGTGGTGCTCCGCCATCACCTCGAGCAGTGCCGACTGCACCTTGGCAGGGGCTCGGTTGATCTCGTCCGCGAGCACGAAGTTGGCGAACACCGGACCGAGCTCCACGTCGAACTGCTCGCTCGAGGCCCGGTAGATGCGCGTGCCGACGAGGTCGGCGGGGAGCAGGTCGGGAGTGAACTGGATGCGGGAGAAGCTCCCGCCGACCGAGGACGCCAGGGTCTCCACCGTCAGGGTCTTGGCCAGGCCGGGGACCGACTCGAGCAGGCAGTGGCCGCCGGCGATCAGGCAGGTGAGCACGCGCTCGATGGCGCGGTCCTGGCCGACGATGACCTTCTTGAGCTCGAACAGCAGTCGTTCGACGTCGGCTGCCGGGGTGTTCGTGGGGGACTGATCCACTGGTCGGTGGTCCTTCTCTCGAGTGAGTGCGGCTCGCCCGAAACGGTACGGGTTCGCGGCCCGCTCGCGTGCGCCGACGTGCGAACTTGCTGATCCACCCTTCAGCTTGGGTCCGCCTCCTCAGCCGCTCCCCACCGACGAGTGCGCTGGTGAGCACTTGTAGGCTCCCCGACGATGGAACCACTCGTGATCCTCGGCATCATCCTCGCCATCGTCGCCGTCCTGGCGGTCTTCGCCGGTGTGGCGGTGCGGTCCCGGCGCAGCACGGAGACGCTCGAGCCGCCGGACCTCGAATCGATCGAGCGGCCCGGACCCGATGCGGAGCCGCCCCGTGAGGTGACGAAGCCGTCGGATCCCGACACCCTCTCCGAACCCGAGATCGAGGTCGTCGAACCCCGCGGCTCCATGTTCGGTGGCACCGTCGAGATCACCGGCCCCGAGCTCACCGAGGAGGAGGAGGCCGCCAACATCGCGGCGGCCGAGGCGGCGGAGGCCGACTGGGAGGCGGAGCAGGCCGGGCTCGAGGAGCTGGTGCGGCCGTCGGTGCGCGATCGACTCGCTCGTGCCCGCTCCGCGTTCTCCGGCTACGTCGGCTCGATCCGATCCCGGTCGTCGATCGACGACGAGTCGTGGGACGAGCTCGAAGAAGCGCTGATCCGAGCCGACGTCGGCATCGGTCCGACGCAGGAGCTGCTCGACTCGGTCCGGTCCACGGTCAAGGAGCGTGGCATCACCACGCCTGATGAGCTCATCGAGGCCGTCAAGGACGAGATGAAGTCCCGGCTCGGCGGTTCCGTGGAACTTGCCTTCGCCGAGCAGTCGCCCACGGTGTGGCTGTTCGTCGGCGTCAACGGCGTCGGCAAGACGACCACGATCGGCAAGCTCGGCCGGCGCCTCGCCGACGAGGACCGCTCGGTGGTCATGGCGGCGGGCGACACGTTCCGCGCCGCGGCCGCAGAGCAGCTGAGCACCTGGGCGGAGCGCTCCGGCGCCGACATCGTCCGCGGCGCCGAGGGCGGTGACCCCAGCTCCATCATCTTCGACGCGATCTCATCGGCTTCGGCCAAGGGCGCCGATGTGGTGCTCGCCGACACCGCCGGCCGCTTGCACACCAAGTCGAACCTCATGGACGAGCTGGGCAAGGTCCGTCGGGTGGCGGACAAGGGCGACGGCACCGTCACAGAGGTCCTGCTCGTGCTCGACGCCACGACCGGTCAGAACGGCCTGCAGCAGGCACGCCAGTTCACCGAGGCGACCGACGTGACCGGGGTGGTGCTCACCAAGCTCGACGGCTCCGCCAAGGGTGGGATCGTGTTCGCGATCCGCTCCGAGCTGGGCATCCCGATCAAGCTCGTCGGCCTGGGCGAGACCGCGGCGGACCTCGTCGACTTCGATGCGGACGAGTTCGTCGACGCCCTGTTCTCCGACGCCTGAACGACAAGTTCTGTGTGCGGTGAGCACCGAAGGAGCGCGCTGGTTGCACACAGAACGACGGGTTCAGTCCAGGTGGAGCACCGCCGGGAGGTCGGCCACCGTGTCGAGCACGTGGTGCGCTCCGGCAGCCGCGAGCGTGGCCCGGTCGTGTGCACCGCTCAGGACGCCGGTGACCACGCCGGCACCGGATGCGAGCCCCGCGAGCACGTCGAACGCCGTGTCGCCCACGGTGGCCAGCGCCCGGACGTCGGTGCCGCCGAGGCGCAGCAGCGCGTTGAGGTTCAGGTCCGGGTAGGGCCGACCGCGGCCGACATCCGCCGGCGACAGCGCCAGGTCGATCAGGTCGCTCCAGTCGAGCGCGGCGAGGATGGCGTCGCGGGTGGTGGGGGAGAACCCGGTGGTGAGCGCCACCTTCACGCCGCGGTCCCGAAGGTCGGAGATCGTGTTGGCGGCGCCGGGCAACGGCTCCGAGCGCCCGTCGGCGACCAGGTCGCCGTAGGCCAGCTCGAAGGCGGCGTTCGCCGCCCGGGCCTGGGACTCGTCGCCGTCGAACAGCGAGCGGAAGACGGCGATCTTGGACTCGCCCATGGTGGCGAGCACGTGGTCCATCATCGGTGGGAACCGCTCGTCGTCGGGGTCGATGCCGAGCGTGCGCACCGCTTCGGTGAACGCCGCGACGACCAGGCCGTCATCCGCGACGGTCGTGCCGGCCATGTCCATGACCACGATCTCGGTCTTCATAGCTGGCCCCTCCGGTCGGTGGGTTCGGTGACGAGTGGTGTCGGGATGCCCATGTCGGTGAGCGCCTGGTCGATCGCCGCTCCCGCTGCGGTCAGGACGTCGGGGGTGATCGCTCCGATGCAGCCGATGCGGAAGGTCTCCTCGGTGGTGAGCTTGCCGGGGTAGAGGATGAACCCCAGGTCCCGCACCCGGTCGTACAGCGCGCCGAACGACCAGTTCGGATGTTCGGGTGCGTAGACGGTGTGGATGATCGGTGTGCGCAACGACTCGTCGAGGTACCAGCGGAAGCCGAGGGCGCCCAGCGACGTGCACAGGGCGTCGCTGTTGGCGCGGTAGCGGGCGAGTCGGGCCGGCGCGCCGCCTTCCTCCTCGAACTGGACCAGTGCTTCGTGCAGCGCGGCGACCACGTGGGTGGGCGGGGTGTAACGCCACTGGCCGGTGCGGGCCATGTAGGCGTGCTGGTCGCACAGGTCGAGCGAGAGAGAGTCGCAGTTGCCCGCGCTCTCGGTGAGCACCTCGGGTGCGACGAGCACGAAGCCCATGCCCGGGAGGCCCTCCAGGCACTTGCCGGACGCAGCGACCACCGCGTCGACCGCCGGATGGTCGATGCCGGTGTCGAGCACGCCGAAGCTGCTCATGGCGTCGACGATCAGGCGACGTCCTCGGTCCTGCGCCACGTCAGCCAGCGCAGTGACCGGGTTCAGGAGCCCGGTCGAGGTCTCGCAGTGCACGACGGCGACGTGGGTGGCGCGGGGGTGGCGGTCCAGCACCACCGACAACTCGCTCTGTGCGGGCGCTCGGTCCCAACCGCACTCCAGCACCACGGCCTCGCGGCCGGCTTGGCCCGCCATCGCCGCGATCCGTCGGCCGTAGGCGCCGTTGACCACGACCACGACCGACCCTCCGTGCGGGACCAGCGTGCGAAGCGCGGCCTCGACCGAGAACGTGCCCGAACCCTGCATCGGCACGCACTCGATCGGACGGGCCGTGCCGGATGCGGCCACCAGTCGTCGACGCACATCCGCGGTCAGGTCGTTGAAGTCGCGGTCCCAGGAACCCAGGTCGACGGTGGCAGCGGCCCTCGTCCGCTCCGATGTCGTCAGTGGGCCGGGCGTCAGCAGGACCGGCGCGGTCAGGGTCGGATCGGTGCCGGGCACCGGGTCAGGGTAGGTCGCCTGCGACCTTGTTCATCACCCGGAGGAAGGTGTCGACCTCCTGCGCACCCGGCACGAGCACCCGGTCGTCGATCACCACGCCGGGCACGCCGGTGATGGCGCGGTCGCGGGCTGCGGACTCGTCGTCCCGGACCTCGTCGGCGAACGCTCCCGACGCGAGGACCTCACCCGCGGCGTCGGCGTCCAGGCCGACCGCGCCGGCCAGCCCGACGAGCACCGAGTGCGCCGACACGTCGGCGCCCTCGGTGAAGTACGCGCGGAAGACCCGCTCGGCGAGCCGCAGCTGGGCGCCGTCGCCGGAGCCGCCGTTCGGGTCGACCGACGCGGTGGGCGGCCGGTCGAGCGACGCGGCCCACGACAACATGCGGTGCGCATCGAACGTGTTGACCCGTTTGGCGATGTCGAAGCGGTACGCGATCCCTTCGGGGCCGCCGAGCTCGACGAGCCGCTCGGTCATCGAGTCGAACGCACCCGGCCCGTACTTCGTGTCGATCGCGGTGCGCAGGTCGGTGACGCCGGGTGGAGCCCCGGGGTCGAGCTCGAACGCCCGGAACCTCACCGTGACCTCGGTGTCGGGGTGCTCGGAGCGGAAGCGCTCGATCGCCCCGTCCAGACGGCGAGCACCGAGGTAGCACCAGGGGCAGATGACGTCGGACCAGATGTCGATGTGCACGGGCCGTCCAACACGAGTCCGGATCGGGGTGTTCCCGAGCCGCATCAGGAGCCGGCTCCCGCTCCGCTTCCGGGGACCGGTAGCGTTGGACCCCGATGTTCGAGTCACTCTCCGACCGTTTCGACGGCATCTTCACACGGCTCCGCGGAAAGGGCCGCCTGTCCGAGGCCGACGTCGACGAGGTCCTGCGGGAGATCCGCCTGGCCCTCCTCGAAGCCGACGTCAACCTGAGCGTCGTCAAGTCCATGCTCGCCCGCATCCGCGAACGGGCGATCGGCGAAGACCTGTCGAAGTCGCTGAACCCGGCGCTGCAGGTCAAGAAGATCGTCCTCGAGGAGCTCACCGAGACCCTCGGCGGCGAGACGCTGCGGATCACCTACGCGTCCAAGCCGCCCACGATCGTGCTCATGGCCGGCCTGCAGGGTTCGGGCAAGACGACCAACTCGGCCAAGCTCGCCCGCTGGTTCAAGGCGCAGGGCCGCAACCCGATCCTGGTCGGCGCCGATCTCCAGCGGCCGGCTGCCGTGCAGCAGCTGCGCACCCTCGGTGCTCAGATCGACGTGCCGGTGTGGTCCGCCGACGACGACGTCGTCGCATCCGGCACGGGCGACCCGGTGGCCGTCGCGCAGGGCGCGGTGGAAGAGGCCCGCCGTCGTGGTCGCGACGTCCTCATCGTCGACACCGCCGGCCGCTTGGCCATCGACGCGGAGATGATGGAGCAGGTCCGCCACATCTCGGACTCGCTCGATCCCGACTACACGTTCCTCGTCGTCGACGCCATGACCGGCCAGGACGCGGTGACGGTCGCCGAATCGTTCCACCAGACGCTCGAACTCGACGCCGTCATCCTCACCAAGCTCGACGGCGACGCACGAGGTGGCGCCGCGCTGTCGGTCAAAGAGGTCGTCGGTCGCCCGATCGCGTTCGCGTCGACCGGCGAGAAGCTCGAGGACTTCGACCTGTTCCACCCGGACCGCCTGGCCGGGCGCATCCTGGGTGAGGGCGACCTCGCCACCCTCATCGAGAAGGCCGAGACCGCCTTCGAGCAGGACGAGGCCGAAGAGGCCGCCGCCCGCCTGCTCGACGGCACGTTCACCCTCGACGACTTCCTCGACCAGATGCAGGCCCTCAAGAAGATGGGCCCGCTGTCGGGCGTCATGTCGATGCTGCCCGGCATCCCCAAGGAGGTCCGCGACGTCGAGATCGACGACCGCCAGATCGCCCACGTGGAGGCGATCATCAAGTCGATGACGCCCGCCGAGCGCGTCGAGCCCGACATCATCGACGGCTCCCGTCGCACCCGCATCGCCAGGGGTTCGGGCACCTCGGCCAACGAGGTCACCCAGCTCATCGCGCAGTTCAAGCAGATGCGTCAGATGATGAAGGAGATGGGCAAGGCGCCTCGGCGCAAGAAGGGTGGACGGGGCAAGAGCGCCAAGAAGGCCAAGAAGGGCGGGCGGGTCACCGCCAAGGGGCCGTCCAAGGTCAACAAGGCGGCGTTCACTCTGCCGACGTTGGAGGAGATGGACGCCCAGATGCCCACGAGCGGCGGCTTCCCCAAGCTCGGTAGCTGAGCGCCGCCCGCAATCTGACAGGGGGTGCTGGCACCCCCGTTCCAGGAGGCCCGCACCCTTGTCGCTGTGACCCGGAGTTCGCTCCACTGATGGCGTGAGGGAAGCGATCGAAACGGAGGCGGCTGTTCCGTGAGGCCGGTCATCTCGGTCGTTCGTTCAGAGTTGACTCGTCGACTTCTGCCGTTCGTGGCGCTCGTGGTGGTCGTCACCGTCCTGGTCGCCGTGGTGGCGTTCGGTCTGGCCGGCGCCCGGCGCACTGCGTCGGTAGTCGATCGGATGCGGAACCGCCTGGCGGTGACCGACGTTGTCGTTCGGGGTCTCTCCCCCGATCTCGGCACCGACCCCCAGGCCGGGGTGCGTCTGGCTGACGCCCTGTCGGATGTCGACGGCGTGACAGACGCCTCGGTGAGTGTGGGCTTCCCGGTGGATGCAATCCCGCCGGAGTACTTCATGGTCTACGCGAGCCCCGACGATTCCGTCTTCCGGAGCGCAGACCGGCCGATCGTGCGGAGTGGGCGGCTTCCGGTCCGGGACGCACCGAACGAGATCGCGGTCAACGAGCAGGCGGCGAAGCAGCTCGGTGTCGGGGTCGGTGACTCGGTGTCCGGTCCCACGCTCACGCACGGCGCCACCGAAGGGATCTTCTCGACCGGCGACTTCCCTGGCTTCGTCGGCCCGACCCTGAACCTCGACGTCGTCGGCGTGGTCACGCTGCCCACCGAGGTCTCGGGTCGACGGGCGACGTCGGGACCCCAGGCCGTCGGCTCGCCGGCCTTCGCCGAGCGGTACGGCGATCAGATCGACTCCTATGTCACCGAAGTGCATCTACGCACCACCGATACCTCACCAGCGCTGATCGGTCGGGTGGTGCAGGCGGCCGGCGACGCGGTCGGTGAGTACGAGGTCAACGTCCTGACCACCGAGGACCTCTGGGCCGACAGCCTCACCACGATGTTGAGGACGGTGGCGTTCACCATCGCAGGCGTCGCGCTGTTCCTGGCGGCCGCCGGACTGCTCGTCGGCTCGCAGTGGGTCCGCCGGGAGGTGATGGTGGCCGGAGCCGAGGACCGAACCCTCTGTGCCCTCGGCCTGACCCGGTTCGCCCGGGCGGCCTGCGCGGCCGGCCCAGCGGTGGTCGCGGTTGCGGTCGGCAGCGCGCTCGGACTCGCCGTGGCTGCTGCGCTCAGCGGTCTCTTCCCGGTCGGTGTCGCACGATCGGCCGAGGTGGATCCCGGGCTGCGCGTGGACCCGATCGCCATGTTGTCGGCGATGGTCGTGTCGCTGTTGCTCGTCGTGGTCGCGCTGCTCGCCGGCCGTCGGGTCACCTCATCGCGTGCCGAACCACGACGCAGCCCGGGGCGCGTCTCGCAGTCGCTCGCCCGGCTCGGGGTGCGCCCCTCCGCGGCGATCGGTGCGGGGATGGCGCTGGAGGTCGATCGCGGACCGCGTTCGGTGCCCGCCCGGTCAGCGGTCCTGGCCGCGGTCGTCGCCCTCGCCGGGATCACCGCGGTGGTGGTGATCGGCTCGTCGTCGGCTGCCGTCATCGCCGAGCCCGCCCGGTTCGGCCAGACCTGGTCGGCGACGCCCGATGTGCTCGCGGAGGACCAGACCGGCCTGGCTGAGGCGACGATGGGTGTCGACGGCATGGCCGGACTGGCCGACATCGGCTTCACCCAGGTCGGGGTCGACGGTCGACCGGAACCGGCGATGGCCATCGACGTCCTCGGCGGAACGATCCACCTGGCGGTGCTCGACGGACGGGTGCCGGTCGACGTCGACGAGGTGGCGGTGTCGCGATCCTTCGCGGAGGTGCACGACATCTCGGTGGGCGACACCATCGATGTCGATGATCCCGAGGGTGGGTCGCCCAAGACGCTGGAGGTCGTCGGGATGGTCATCGGGCCGATGATCGACGACCAGGCACGGACGATCGTGCTGTCGCCGGACGGTCTGATGGCCTACGCGCTGTCGGAACCGACCGGGTACGCCGCAGTCCGCTACGACCCGTCGGCAGATGCCGAGGTGGTGGAGTCCGAGCTCACCGAGCTCGGCTACCGCTTCACCGAGAACAGTCGGGCTCAGGTTCCCGCCGAGGTGCTGCAGTTCCGCTCGGTGAACGGCCTGTTCTTGGCGGCCCTGGCCCTGGTCGCGCTGCTCGGAGCCGCCGGCATCGCCCACGTCCTGGCCATCTCGGCGCGCCGCCGGCGCGGCGACTTCGCCGTGCTCCGGGCCTTCGGCTTCCTCCGCCCCGACGTCAGGAGCGTGCTGTCGGTGCAGGCCGTCGTCGTCACCGTGATCGGCGTCGTCGTGGGGATGCCTCTCGGGATCCTCCTGGCCAGCGTGCTCTGGCGCCTGGCCGTACACCGGTTGGGGATCATGGATGAGCCGTCCATGCCATGGGGGCTGCTCGTCGGCTCAGCGCTGGTTGCCGTGCTCGGGTCGCTCTTGATCGCCGTTCCGGTCGGGGCCGCCGCGGCTCGGCGGCCCATCGCCGTGACCCTGCGGGCGGAGTGAGAGCTCCTCGGGCGACCGCGGCGACGTTCTCCCGGTCGGTGCGGATCTGCTGTCGACCAGAGGTCGTGTTCGCCTTCCTGGCGGATCCCTCGACAGCCAGGCGCATCGACCCCGCCATCCGCTCCTACGAGCCGGAAGGTGGCGTCATGGGTCCGGGGGTGCGCAATCACATCCGTCTGCGGATGGCGGGCATCCCCGTGCAGTCGGTCAGCGAGACCGTGCAGTGGGACCCTCCCCGGAAGATGGCGTTCCGCTCCGTGCGGCCCAGCCGACCGGTTCTGGTCGAGGCGGTCCACACGTTCGAGCCGTCGTCGAACGGCTCCACGCTCTACACGTGGCACATGCGCTTCGTTCCGGTGGGTCCAGCAGGGCGGGTGGTGGCGCCGGTCGCCGCCTGGTTGTTCCGCAGGAACGCTGATGCACAGCAGGTTCGCCTCCGGCGGGAGCTGGAGCCACCGGGTTGCGACGGAGTGTGATCTCGATGACCAGCGGCCGGAGGAGCTTGCCTCCGGCGCTGCGGGCGACCATCATGGACCGCTGCCCTGCGTCGGGGTGACCTGCGCGCCGCGCACCGTCACCGAGCGGGGCAACCGACCTGGGCGTCAGACCCCAGCAACAGCAGACCCTCAGCAATCAGAGAAGGACAACTCAGTGGCAGTTCGACTCCGCCTCATGCGGACGGGCAAGAAGAAGCAGCCCACCTACCGCATCGTCGCCGCCGACGCCCGCTCGCCCCGCGACGGCCGGTTCATCGAGATCGTCGGCACCTACGACCCACGTCGTGAGCCGTCTGCGATCACCGTCGACAACGAGAAGGCGATCGACTGGCTCAAGAAGGGCGCGCAGCCCTCGGAGCGGGTGCAGAAGCTGCTGCAGATCTCTGGCGCATGGGATGAGTTCGAGTCGTCGAAGGCCAAGAAGTGAGCACCGACGTCGACGACGCCACCGACGGGCCCCGTCCCACCCACGCTGCTGCGGTCCTCGAGCACATCGCGTCGTCGCTCGTGGACGTGCCCGACGAGGTGCGGGTGGACATCGACGAGAAGGGCCGTCGCCCGCAGGTGAACCTGCGCGTCGCTGACGGTGACATGGGCCGCATCATCGGCAAGCGCGGCCGGATGGCCAACGCGATCCGCACGGTGACCCGTGCCGCTGCGGCACACGACGGCGTCGAGATCGACGTCGAGTTCCTGGATTGACGCACCACGACGGGCCCCGGATGCTCGAGGTCGGTCGGATCGCCAAGGCCCATGGCCTGAACGGCGAGGTCAACGTCGCGCTCGTGTCCAACAGACCCGAACGGCTCGCCGAGGGTTCGGTCCTGTCCACCGACCGCGGCGAGCTCACCGTCGCCTCGTCCCGACGCCACACCGATCGGTGGTTGGTGCGCTTCGTCGGACACGACGACCGGACTGCGGCCGAGGCGCTGCGCGGACTGGAGCTGCGGGCCGAGCCGATCGATGACCCTGACGAGCTGTGGGTCCACGAGCTGATCGGCTGCCGCGTGATCAGCGCCGACGGCGTCGACCGCGGCGAAGTGACCGCGGTCCAGGACAACCCCGCTTCCGACCTGCTCGTGTTGGACTCCGGAGCGCTGGTCCCGGTGGTGTTCGTCGTCGACGGACCCACCGACGGGGTCGTGCACGTCGAGGTCCCCGATGGGTTGTTCGAGCTCGGTTCGTGAGCGCTCTCGGCACGGACTGGCAGGGCTCCTGATGAGGATCGACGTCATCACGATCTTCCCCGACATGGTCCGGGACTTCGCAGCGCAGAGCCTGCTCGGCAAAGCACAGGAGCGAGGGCTCCTCGACGTTCGGGTCCACGACCTGCGCGACGCCGCGACCGACGCCCACCGCACCGTCGACGACGCGCCGTTCGGCGGGGGAGCCGGCATGGTGCTGACCCCCGGTCCGGTGTTCGACACGGTGGAGCGGGTCGAACCGCCGCGGCCGCTGTTCCTGTTGGGGCCGGGCGGCCGGCGCCTGGATCAGGCGGTGGCGCGAGAGCTGGCCGACCTGGACGGCTTCTCGCTGCTGTGCGGACGCTACGAGGGCGTCGACGACCGCGTCCGCACGCACCTGGTCGACGACGAGCTGTCCATCGGCGACTACGTCCTGGGTGGCGGCGAGGTGGCGGCGATGGTCGTGCTCGAGACCGTCGGCCGCCTGGTGCCCGGGGTCATGGGCAACGACAGCTCCGCCGACGAGGAGTCGTTCTCCGTCGGTCTGCTCGAGCACCCGCAGTTCACCCGTCCCGCCAGCTTCCGGGGCTGGGACGTGCCTGACGTGCTGCGCTCGGGTGATCACGCACGCGTGGAGCGCTGGCGTCGCGCTGCGGCGCTGGTTCGCACGGCGCAGCACCGCCCCGACCTGATCGAGGCTCGCGGCGGCATCACCGACGAGGAGCGCCGGACCGTGGCAGAGTTCTCGATGGAGACGGCACTGCAGGAGCGCCGCTCGGAGGCCGGAAGGACGTCTCCGGTCCGATCGACTGGGGAACGATGATCTCCTGGGGAACGAAGCGGCATCGACGGCTGGGCACGCCGGGTCCGGTCCTCGTCGTGCTGCTCGCGCTGGTCCTGGTCGCGATCCTCGGCGCATCGTGCACCCGTGACAGCGAGGCGACCGGGCCCAGCACAGAGGTCGCCGGTGTCACCACGTCATCGGTGCCGGAGGTCTGCGAACCCGACGTCGATCCTGTCGTCGAGTCCGTCGCCGTTCCCGGGTCGCCGACCGACGTGGACGTCACCTCCTTCGACGGCACGCGGATCCGGGCGCACTGGTTCCCCGTCGAGGGCGTCGCTGGTCCTTCACCGACGGTGCTCATGGGGCCCGGATGGGGCATGGCCGGCGACACCGCAGTCGACGTGGTCGGCGTGTTCGGTGCAGTGAACATCGACACGCTCCAAGCCGCCGGCTACAACGTGCTCACCTGGGACCCGAGGGGCTTCGGTGCTTCAGACGGCACGGCGATGGTCGACTCGGTCGACTACGAGGCCCGCGACGTCCAGCAGCTCCTCACCTGGGTCGCAGCGCGACCCGAGGCGCAGTCCGATGGCCCGCTCGACCCGACGGTCGGCATGGTCGGCGGCTCCTACGGTGGCGGCATCCAGAACGTGACCGGAGCCATCGACTGCCGGCTCGACGCGCTGGTCCCCATCGTCGCGTGGCACTCGCTCATCACGTCGCTGTACAAGGACCAGACCTACAAGCAGGGATGGGCGGAGCTGCTGGGTAGCGTCGCCAGGACCGCCCGCCTCGACCCGATGATCACCGAGGCCAACCAGCAGGGCCAGCGCAACGGCGTCCTCACCGACGAGCAGGTCGACTGGTTCGCGGCCCGCGGCCCGGGCGATCTGGTGTCGCAGGTGCAGGCCCCCACGTTGGTCGTCGGCGGAACAATCGACACGCTGTTCACGCTCGACGAGTCGGTCACGAACCACCGCCTGTTGCAAGACGCCGGAACGACGGTGTCGATGTACTGGTTCTGCGGGGGCCACGGGACGTGTCTGACCGAAAGAGGTGACCCGTCGCGGATGGTCGAGCGGATCGTCGCCTGGCTCGACCGGTGGGTGCGTGAGGACCGCTCGGCCGACACGGGACCCGCGTTCGAGTTCCTCGACCAGCACGGCACCCACTACAGCTCCGACCGCGTGCCGCTGCCGGCCGGCGACCCGATCACGGCGTCGGGGTCGGGTCGTCTGGACCTGCGACCCGACGGCGGCTCCGGCCCGGCAGCCGTGGCAGAATCCAAGCGCGACGTGCTGTCGGCGTTCGCAGGCTCGATCATCCCAGCGCCGGCCGAGAACGCCGTCGACGTCGCGATCCCCGTGCGCTCCGACGCCATGGTGCTGGGTGCTCCGAAGCTCACGATCCGCTACTCGGGGACGACGCCGCCGGGGGAGCATCCCACGCGTGTGTTCGCCCAGCTCGTCGACCGTGCCAGCGGGCTGGTGGTCGGCAACCAGGTGACGCCGGTGCCCGTCGTGCTCGACGGCGACGAGCACACCGTTGCGGTTCCGCTCGAGCAGGTCGTCCACCTCGTCGGCCCTTCGTCGGACCTCGTGCTGCAGGTCGTCGCCACGACCACCCTCTACGGTGAGCCCCGCTTCGGCGGCTCCGTCGAGCTGAGCAAGGTGAGCGTCGAACTCCCGACCGTGACCGGCTACCGCCAGCTCCAGGGGTGACGGCCGACCCGGTTTCACCGCTTCGTGCCGGTCCACTATCATCGACCCGCTGTGCGCCAGGACCGCCGGACGCGGTCCACCCCTGGCGGCGACGACCGCCGCTGCGCCTCCAGGAGATCTCATGAAGACCACTGACGTCATCGACCAGGCCAGCCTCCGCGACGACATCCCCGAGTTCGCCCCCGGCGACACCCTCAAGGTGCACGTGAAGGTGATCGAGGGCAACAAGGAGCGCGTCCAGGTCTTCCAGGGCGTCGTCATCGCCCGTCAGGGCGGTGGCCTCCAGGAGACCTTCACCGTGCGCAAGCTCTCCTACGGCGTCGGCGTCGAGCGGACCTTCCCGCTGCACTCGCCGATCATCGACAAGATCGAGCTGCACACCCGCGGCGACGTCCGTCGCGCCAAGCTCTACTACCTCCGTGACCGGGTCGGTAAGGCGGCCAAGGTCAAGGAGAAGCGCGACTGATTCGCACGCGGCCTGTGGGGGCGTGCAGGTTTCGCCCTCAGCGCACGTTCCGGACGCGCTCCGGGCGGAACCTCCGGCGCCGTGCCCGTGGGGCCCGCATCGCAGCATGACCGTCGCTGCTGTGTGATAGGCACGTCAGCGACACCCGGCTGATCGTCGGGCGTCACTTCCCCTTCTCGACGACGGCGCCGATGCGCGCCGCGTCGTCGGAACCAGCCCGAGGGGAACGCGATGTCCGAGCAACCTGAACGAACGCGCCGATACGACAGCGGTCGGCTCGGCGCCTACGGCGAAGATCGGGCCCAGCGCTGGTACCTCGAGCGCGGCTACGACCTGCTCGACCGGAACTGGCGTCACCCCGATGGCGAGCTCGACCTCGTCCTCGCCATCGACGAACCGGGCGGACGCGCCGTCGTGTTCTGCGAGGTCAAGACCCGGTCGACCGGCCGCTTCGGCGCACCGTACGAGGCGGTCGGCCGGGACAAGCAGCGCCGGCTGCGCCGGCTCGCCCTCCAATGGTTGGCTGCGCACGACCTCCGCGCCGCACGCCTGCGATTCGACGTGGCCTCGGTGACGAGCGGCCGCATCGAGGTGCTGCTCGACGCGTTCTGAGCAGGGTCACGCCGCGTCGGCTTCTTCAGCGACGCGGCGCCCTGGTCAGGCGGCGCTCCCAGCAACCGCGATGCCAGTGGCGTCGAAGGTCGGGTGCGTCGTAGGGGACCGCCACGACGTGGCCGGTCCCCTTCGGGATGTCCCGATTGCAGCCAGGGCAGAGGTACGTCTTCGTCGCCTCGTACGGCTGGATCCGACGGACGTCGCACTCCGCTGTCGCGGTGTAGTCGCGCACGGCTCGGCTCAGCCGAGGAACGCCCATGCCAGCACGCCGAGCGCGACGAGCAGGGCCGCGGCGACGTACACGTAGTCCCAGTTCGACCGCCGGTGCTGGTGGTGGGGGTTCATGCCCATGGGTCAGATCATCGCGCTCGGCGGTCCCGGCATCGCAGCAGCCCAGTCGCATCGCAGCAGCCCAGTCGCATCGCAGTCACATCCCAGCAGCCGCGTGCACCGGGTCGCGGTCCCCGGAGCTCGCGTGGCCCGACCGTCGCACGCGCGTTCTACCCTGCGTGCACCGACCGCACGGGCGGTGGGGATCGCAGCCCAGCGCTGCCTCGGCTCCCTCGGAGCCGACCCGGCTTCCCCTCCGCGCCCTCGCCAGGCGCGCTCCATCAGCCGAACCCTTCGGCCGATCCTCATCGAGGAGGCACCCGTGCTCGCCACCGCCAGATCCGCCACCCTGCTCGGCGTCCGAGGCCACCAGGTCGTCGTGGAGGCCCACGTCGCCGACGGCCTTCCGGCCTTCAGCATCGTCGGTCTCCCGGACGCGTCCTGTCGGGAGTCGCGTGACCGCGTGCGTGCCGCCATGGCGTCGTCGGGCTTCGTCGTTCGCCAGACCAAGGTGACGGTGAACCTGGCGCCCACCGACCTCCGAAAGGTCGGTGCCGGGCTCGACGTGGCCATCGCGCTCGCCTTGCTCGGCGCCACCGGCCAGCTCGACCAGCAGGTCCTGACGGGCCACGCGTTCGTGGGCGAGCTCGGACTGGACGGCACGCTGCGCTCGGTGCGCGGTGCGCTGCCGCTCGTCGAGGCGATGGGGGACCTCCGCCCGGTGGTGCCGAGCGTCGACGCGCCGGAGGCGGCGCTCGTCCGACCCGACGTCCGCTGCGCCCGGACGTTGCGAGAGCTCGTCGACGCGCTCAACGGCGAGCACCCTTGGCCCGAAGCGGAGCTGCCGTCGGCCCGACCGCTGGCCGCCGACGAGCCCGATCTGGCCGACGTGCAGGGCCAGGCGGTGGCACGCACGGCTCTGGAGGTCGCAGCCGCCGGAGGACATCACCTGCTCATGGTCGGTCCGCCCGGCGGCGGCAAGACCATGCTCGCCGAGCGGTTGCCAGGACTGCTGCCCGACCTGTCGGACCAGGCCGCGCTCGACGTGTCACGGGTGCACTCTGCTGCGGGGGTCCTGGCCGACACCGCCGAGCTGCTGCGTCGGCCGCCGCTGCGCTCGCCGCACCACACGGCGTCGCTGGTGGCGCTCATCGGGGGCGGTTCCGCGGTGCTGCGGCCGGGCGAGGTCTCGCTGGCGAGCGGTGGTGTCCTGTTCCTCGACGAGCTCGGCGAGTTTCCGGCCGCACACCTCGACGCCCTGCGCCAGCCGCTCGAGTCGGGCATCGTCCGGGTCGCCCGGGCCCACGTCGGCGCCACGCTGCCGGCGCGGTTCCTGCTCGTCGCCGCCACCAACCCGTGCCCGTGCGGCCAGGGCGCCTTCGGAGCGTGCCGCTGCAGCTCGACGCAGGTGCAGCGATACCTGCGTCGGCTGTCGGGTCCGCTGCTCGACCGGTTCGACCTTGGGCTGTGGGTGGACCCACCGCCGGCAGCCGAGGTGCTCGGCCGGGCATCGGAGGGGGAGTGCACCTCTGATGTCAGGTCACGCGTCGAGCGTGCCCGTGCTGCGGCCCGAAATCGGGGCGTCGCAGCCAACCGACAGCTGAGCGGCGCCGCCCTCGATCGTGCCGCGCCGCTGTCGCCTGACGCGCTCGGCGTGTTGCGGGATCGCCTGGCCAACGGGCGACTCACCATGCGGGGCGCCCAACGGGTGCGAGCAGTGGCCCTGACCCTCATGGACCTCGACGAGATGGACGGACCGCTCGACGCCGAGCACGTCCACGTGGCGCTGTCGTTGCGGACGCACTCCCAAGCGCTCGGTGTGGCGGCATGAGCGCCGGACCGGTGCACCACAGGGGTTCGGTTCCCCACGAGGCGTACCTGGGTGCGTTGGCATCGCTCGACAGCATGGGCAACGCGTCGTTGCGCGTGCTGCTCGCACTCGGCTCGCCCGAGGAGGTGTGGTCGCGGGTCCGCTCGGGTCGGCTCCCGTCGTCGGTGTTGGCCCGGCTGCCACCGAAGGCCCGCAGCTCGGCCGCCGACTGGGCAGCTGCATCGCAGCACATCGACCCCGACGCGCTGTGGGCCAGGTGGCGCAGTCGGGGGATCGGGCTGGTCTCGATCGGATCGCCGTCGTATCCGGCGATCCTGGTCCAGGACCCCGATCCACCGGTCGTCCTGTTCCACCGGGGCGACCTCGACGTGCTGGGCGCCCCGCGGGTGGCGGTGATCGGAACTCGGCGGGCCACCGGTTACGGCCGCAGGGTGGCCCACGAGCTGGGCCGGTCGCTGGCGCTGCACGGGGTGTGCGTGGTGTCGGGACTGGCCTTGGGTATCGACGGCGCGGCGCACCACGGCGTGGTCGCTGCGTTCGACGGGGCCGATCCGCTCGTCGCTCCGGTGGGACCGGTGGCGGTGGTGGGCGGCGGTGTCGACGCGCCGGGCCCCGCCACCAATGCGGCGCTCGCCCGTCGAGTGGTCGAGTGCGGTGCGGTGCTGTCGGAGGCGCCGCCGGGGACGCGGCCGGCAGCGTGGCGGTTCCCCGTCCGCAACCGGATCCTGGCCGCGCTGGCCAGCGTGGTGGTCGTGGTGGAGTCCGCACACCGCGGCGGCTCGATGCTGACCGTGGAGCAGGCCCAGATCCGCGACCGGACCGTCCTCGCCGTTCCCGGTCCAGTGGACAGCCCTGCCTCCGATGGGGCGAACGGCCTGATCTTCGAAGGCGCCGGGGTGTGCCGAGGCGTCGACGACGTGCTGATGGCGCTCGGCCTCTCCCACCTGGACGGCCCGCAGCGGCTCGAGGACCACCGGATCGAGCCCGACGGCGATGCCGGTGCCGTTCTGGCACTGCTCGGCTTCACCCCGGTTCCGGTGGAGTCCCTCGCTCGGGACCTCGGTCTGGACGTGGCCCGTCTGTCGGTGGCGCTCGGAGAGCTCGAGCACCTCGGTTGGGCCGAGCGGAGGGGCCCGTTCGTCGAGCGGATCGCCCGTGCGTCATGAGGATGCGACGGTCCGCGTGGCGCGTTCCGCCACCCCGTAGGGTCCGAGCTCTGTCCGTGCGGATCAGGAGAGTTCACATCCAGCGTGCCATCACGGAGCGCGCTCGGTACGCTACGGAGAGCAGTTACCGACGAGGTGAGGGCGAACAGCGTGACGGACGGTTCGTGGGAGGTCGAGGAGTTCGTGGCGACGGTGCCGCTCGCGTCCTCGACGCTCGCGGTCTACGCACGCGACGTCCGGGCCTTCATCGCCTGGGCCGAGGCGGATCCGCACGCCCCGATCTCCACTCCCGCCGAGGTCGACCGGGATCGGATCCGCAGCTACCTGGCGTACCTGAACGCTGCGAAGCGGGCGCCGCGGACCATGGCGCGGACGATGGCGTCGCTGCGCCGCTACTTCCGCTGGTGCGTGCGTTGCGGGATCGCGTCGGTCGACCCGACCGCCGGCGTGAGCGCTCCGAGCGGACCGGCCCGTCTGCCGCGAGTGCTGCGCCTCGACGAGCTGCACCAGGTGCTCGACGAGCCTCAGGGCAGCGGCGACCCGGTCCTCGACGCCCGCGACGACGCGGTGCTGGAGCTGCTCTACGGCTCAGGCCTTCGTGTGTCGGAGCTCTGCGGCCTCGACGTGGACGATGTCGACCTGACCAGCGCCCGCGTCACGGTGTGGGGCAAGGGCGCCAAGCAGCGGATCGTTCCGATGAGCGACCCGGCGGTGGACGTGCTGCACTCCTGGCTCGGCCGCGAGGGCGGACGGAGCCGCTTCCGGACCGAGTTCGTCGATGAGGTGCTCCTCGATGCCGACGGCGCCGCCTTGTTCCACAACCGCCGCGGACGGCGGCTGGGCCCCCGCGATGTGCGGCGCCTTCTGGACCGGCGGTCGCCGGTGCCGACGCACCCCCACGCCCTGCGTCACACCTTTGCCACGCACCTGCTCGACGGCGGAGCGGATCTCCGCGTCGTGCAGGAGCTCCTGGGCCACTCGGACCTCGCAACGACGCAGGTCTACACCCACGTCAGCAAGGACCGGCTGAGCCGCGTCTTCCACGAGAGCCACCCGAGGGCCTGATGACCACGCGAACGCGGATCGACGACACGACGACCACCGACGAGGAGCTCGAGCGGCTCTGGCAGTCGTACAAGGACGACGGCACGGCCCGGGCGCGTGAAGCGTTGATCGTGCACTTCTCCCCGCTGGTCAAGTACGTCGCGAGCCGCCTTGCCGTCGGTCTGCCGCAGAACGTCGAGCAGTCGGACCTGGTGAGCTACGGGATGTTCGGGTTGATCGATGCCATCGACAAGTTCGAACCCGAGCGGGGCTACAAGTTCGAGACCTACGCCATCAGTCGGATCAAGGGGTCGATCCTCGACGAGTTGCGTTCGATCGACTGGGTGCCGCGGTCGGTGCGCTCCAAGGTCCGACAGATCGAGCGGGCCTACGCCAAGCTCGAGGCCAAGTTCCACCGGGCACCCACCGACGACGAGCTGTCCGGTGAGCTGCGATGGACGGCGGATCAGCTGCAGACCGCGCTCAACCAGATCGCCAACGTCGGCCTGGCCGCTCTCGACGAGATCCTGACCGGCTCCGGGGAGCGGGGTGAGTCGCTCACGCTCGGCGACACCATCGCGGATCGCTCATCGCACGGTCCCATGGGCGCCTTCGAGGTCGCCGAGACACGTCAGCTGCTCGCCCAGGCCGTCAACGGGCTCCCCGAGCGGGAGAAGATCGTCCTGACGCTGTACTACTACGAGAGCCTGACGCTGCAGGAGATCGGTCGGGTGCTCGGCGTGACCGAGTCCCGGGTCTGCCAGATCCACACCAAGGCCGTCCTGCACCTGCGCAGCCGGTTCAACAGCATGGACCGAATCCCCGGCTGACCGCCCGCCCCTTCCCGCCCCTTCCCGCCCCTTCCCGCTTTGTCATGCACTCGCCACCCGAACGGGTGGCGAGTGCATGACAAAGCTCCGATCGTCGCTTCCCCCCTCACCTCGAGCCGTGGGAGCACGCGTGCGAACACTCGCCGCCATCGTTGCGGTCCTCACCGTCGCGGCAGCGCCGCTCTGCACCGCAAGCGGTCGGTCCGCTCGGAGCGACCCGGGCGTGGCGACCGTCCGAACCGTCAGCGCCGATCAGCCGTCGGTCACCTATGCGCCACCGGTCGACGCTCCGGTGATCGACCCGTTCCGCCCGCCGGCGACGCCGTACGGTCCGGGCAACCGGGGCCTGGAGTACGCCACTGGCCCGGGCCTCGAGGCGCGGGCGATCGGCGCCGGACGGGTGACCTTCGCTGGTCAGGTGGCGGGTCGGGGCGTCGTCACCGTCGAGCACGCCGACGGCCTGCGCTCGTCGCTCACCGGGCTGACGTCGATCTCTGTTCGGGCGGGTGAGCAGGTCGCCGGCGGTCAGGTGCTCGGGACCACCGCTGCGGCACTTCACCTCGGGGTCCGCCGCGACGGGGCCTACATCGACCCCGCCTCGTTGTTCGCCGTGGGCGGTCCGCCACGCCATGCCGTGCTCGTGGAAGTCCCGTGAAGGCACGTTGCGGTCCGCTTCGCGCCCGCGACTACACTCTCCTCCGGCCCGGAACCGGGTCGACGTCGTTGCGAACAGCTGCGACGGCGTGCAACAGGATCCAAACTCGCCCGGGAGCACTCTTCGGTCGCCTCGCCGCCCAGCGGCAGGTGTCGCACTCGGGTCTCGTCGAACCGAAGGGAAGGAGAACCAACCATGTCTGCTGTCGTCAGCATGAAGCAGCTGCTCGAGGCCGGTGTCCACTTCGGTCACCAGACCCGCCGCTGGAACCCCAAGATGAAGCGCTTCATCCACGGTGAGCGCGGGGGCATCTACCTGATCGACCTGCACCAGACGCTCTCGGGGATCGAGAAGTCGTACCTGTTCGTGCGGGACCTCGTCGCCGACGGCGGCACCGTGCTGTTCATCGGCACCAAGAAGCAGGCCCAGGACTCGATCCAGGGCTACGCGGAGAAGTGCAACATGCCGTACATCAACCAGCGCTGGCTGGGCGGCATGCTCACCAACTTCGAGACGATCTCCAAGCGCGTCGCCAAGATGAAGGAGTACCAGCGCATGCGGGACTCCGGAGAGTTCGAGGCCATGCCCAAGAAGGAAGCGCTGCTGCTCACCCGTGAGCTCGACAAGCTGGAGCGCAACCTCAACGGCATCCGCGACCTCGAGCGCCTGCCCGACGCGGTGTTCATCCTGGACACCAAGAAGGAGGACATCGCGGTGACCGAGGCGAACAAGCTCGGCATCCCCGTGGTGGCCGTCGTCGACACCAACTGCGACCCCGACATCATCCAGTTCGTCATCCCGGGCAACGACGACGCGATCCGCTCGGGCAGCCTGCTGACCCGGGTGATCGCGGACGCCGTGATCGAGGGTCGTCTGATGCGCTCCAAGAAGCACCCCGAGTCCGCTCCGCGCGAGCGCTCGGCAGAGGAGCAGGCCGAGAAGGCCGCCGAGCAGGCCCGTGCCCAGGCCGAGGCCCGTCAGGCCGCAGCCGAGCGCGAGGCTCGCATGCTCGCAGCTCGCGACACGCCCCAGGACGAGGGCTCGGTCCTGAAGGAGGGTGCGGCCGACGCCGACGTCGCGGCCGAGGCACCCACCGCCAACGAGGTGGCCGCCGAAGAGCTGGCCCTCGACGGCGAGCCGGCCGAGGCCAGCCCGATCACCCCGAGCACCGAGGAGAACTGATGGCAGACATCACCGCAGCCGACGTCAAGTCCCTCCGTGATGCCACTGGCGCCGGGATGATGGACGCCAAGAAGGCGTTGGTCGAGGCCGACGGCGATCGCCAGAAGGCAGCGCAGATCCTCCGCCAGAAGGGCCTGAGCAAGGTCGCCACGCTGGAGGACCGGGAGAACAACCAGGGCGCCGTGGCCATCGCCGCTTCCGGCAGCACCGCCGCGCTGGTCGAGCTCAAGTCCGAGACCGACTTCTCGGCCAAGGCGGCCGACTTCGTCGAGCTCACCCAGCGCCTGGCCGACGCCGTCCTCGCCGGAGGCGTCGAGGCCGTCGAGTCGCTCAAGGACGACCTCGACAGCCTCAAGATCGCCAAGCGGGAGAACATCGAGCTGGGCAAGGTCGTCCGCTTCGAGGCGGCCGACGGCAACGTGCTCGATGCCTACGTCCACATCCAGGACGGCCGTGGCACCAACGCCGTGCTGCTCGAGGTGGAGGGCTCCGACATGGAGACCGCCCACGAGATCGCGCTGCACATCGCGTTCGCCAAGCCCTCCGCCATGAGCCGGGACGAGATCGACCCCGCACTCGCCGAGACGGCCCGCAGCGGCTTCGAGGAGCTGACGATCAAGGAGGGCAAGCCCGAACAGGCCGTGCCCAAGATCGTCGAGGGTCGGATGGGCTCCTGGTACGCCGAACGAGTGCTGCCCGAGCAGGGCATGTTCGGCGACAAGGAGACCGTCCAGGAGCGCCTCGGCAGCGGCCGGATCGTCCGGTTCGCTCAGGCCTACATCGGGGACTGAACGTGACGTCGCCTCGCTGGGGACGGGTGCTGATCAAGCTCTCCGGCGAGGCGTTCGCCGGCGACGCCGGCTTCGGCATCGACGGCGAGGTCGTCACGTCGATCGCCTCGGAGGTCGTCGAGGTCAAGCAGCGCTTCGACGTCGACGTGGCGGTCGTGGTCGGCGGCGGCAACATCTGGCGGGGCATGACGGGCGAGGGTGCGGGGATGGACCGCGCTCAGGCCGACTACATGGGCATGCTCGCGACGGTCATCAACGGCCTCGCGCTGCAGGAGACCCTGGAGCGCCTCGGCCAGCCCACCCGCGTCCAGACCGCGATCGAGATGGCACAGGTCGCCGAGCCGTACATCCGTCGGCGGGCGATCCGCCACCTGGAGAAGGGCCGCGTTGTCATCTTCGTCGGCGGGACCGGCAACCCCTTCATGACGACCGACACCACCGCAGCGCTGCGTGCAGCGGAGATCGACGCCGGCGCGATCCTCATGGGCAAGAACGGCACCGACGGCGTCTACTCGGCCGACCCCCGTCTGGATCCCGACGCCGAGTTCCTGGCGGAGGTCAGCTACATCGACGTCCTCAACCGCGGGCTCAAGGTCATGGACTCCACCGCCATCTCCCTGTGCATGGACAACGAGCTGCCGATCTGCGTGTTCGACCTGATGAGCCGCAACCTCGGCGCCATCCTCTCCGGCGAGCGCGTCGGAACCCTCGTCTCCTGACGAAGCTTGTCTCACCCTCGATGTCTGGGTGTGGGAGGCTGACCCGGTGAGCGAAGAGCTGATCGACGCCGTGCTCGAGGATGCCGGCATCCACATGGACAAGGCCGTGGCCCATGCCCGCCACGAGTTCGCGGGGGTCCGCACGGGCCGCGCCAACCCGGGGCTCGTGGAGAAGCTGCCGGTCGACTACTACGGAGCCGCCACGCCGTTGCAGCAGCTGGCGAGCTTCTCCATCCCCGACGCCCGGATGTTGGTGATCACCCCGTTCGACAAGGGTGCGATGGCGGGCATCGAGCGGGCCATCCAGGACTCGCAGCTCGGACTCAACCCGAGCAACGACGGCGTCGCCATCCGCCTGGCGTTCCCACCGCTCACCGAGGAGCGGCGCAAGGAGTACGTCCGGCTGGTCAAGGCCAAGGCGGAGGACGGTCGAACGGCGGTCCGCGGCGCCCGGCGCGACGCCCGCAAGGACCTGGACGCGCTCGAGAAGGACGGTGACATCTCGTCAGACGACCTTCACCGCGCCGAGGCCGAGCTGGACAAGCTGACCAAGCAGCACGAGGCGGCCATCGACGAGGCGCTCGACGTCAAGACCGTCGAGCTGCTCGAGGGCTGATGCTGCACCCGATCTTGGTAGGAGGACTGCGATGACCGATCACGACGATCCCGGTCGCGTCGAAGAGCCGCGCTCCGAAGGCGTGCGGATCATCGGTGCACAGGAGGCGGCCGAGGCCGCCGGACGCTCTGACGTCGCCCGGCGACGCCGCCGGGGGGAGAAGCGCTACGGCGATCGACCCGATCAGCCCGATCCCGCCGACGACCTCCCCACCGTGCGGATCTCCACGAGCGAGCCCGACCACCTCGGTGACGCGCCGGTCGCGCAGCCGCGCTCGGAGGAGCCCCGCTGGGCCGACGAGGAACCGTCGACACGCGGCTACGGCCATGCGCGGGCGCTGCCGGCAGAGCCCGCGGACGTCGACGACACGGGGGGATACCTCGACGACGGCGGTGATGAGGACTGGAGTCCGACCGGCGGCGGCGCCGACCCGTTCGCACTGTCCGACGACGACTCCTTCGTGCTGCCGCACTGGACCGAGCCGCCGACCGGCCAGGTGCCCAAGGTCGTCATCGGCGACGATCAGCTCGAGGACGAGCCGACCGGCAGCTTCGCCTCAGCGCCGCGCTGGCGCGACGAGGGCGAGCGCCACGTCGAGACCGACTTCGACGACCTGCTCGACGACGGTCCACGCCTGGGCGCGCTGCGTGGCGGTGACCCGTTCGACGACGACGGCGACGACTTCTTCGACTCCGAGGTGGATCGCGACCCGATCGAGGCGTTCGCCCCCGACGACGACTTCGACATGGTGGACGAGCGACGGCCGGCTCGTCGAACCCGGACGCGCGCGCGGCCGTCGGGTGGGGGCGGCGACGACGACGGCGGCGGGCCGCCGGTGGACGACGGCGCCGTCGGCGGTGACCGCGACCTGGTCACGGCGGTGATCGTCGGAGTGGTGCTGGTCGCCGTGGGTCTGCTGTGCTTCAAGCTCGGCGGGCTCGCCACCACCGCGCTGGCCTGCGTGGTCGTCGGCGCGGCGGCCTACGAGTACTTCGGCACGGTCGAGTCCCGGGGCTACGCCCCTGCCGGTCTGCTCGGTCTGGTCGCCACCGTCGGGCTGATGGTCGCCACCTACACCTCCGGCCTCAACGCCTACACGATCGTCCTGCCCCTCACCGTGGTGCTCGGCCTGCTCTGGTACCTGTGGGTGCAACCGGGGGAGCACTCGGTCCGCAACCTGGGTGTCACGCTGCTCGGGGTGATGTGGGTTGGCTTCCTGGGATCCTTCGCCACCCTGTTCCTGGGCCTCGGCAAGGTGCTCGAGGATGCGGGCGCCAAGTCCAACATCGGCATCGGCGTGATCATCGCCGCGGTGGTCGTCGCGGTGAGCCACGACATCGGCGCCTACTTCATCGGCCGGTACTTCGGTCGCACGCCGCTGTCCGCGGCGAGCCCGAACAAGACGTTGGAGGGGACCGCCGGCGGCGTCGGCGTCGCCGTGGTCGCGACGGTGGTCGTGGTCGGGATCTTCGGCATCGCCCCGATCGGCGGCGACATCTTCCGGGTGTTCGTGTTCGCGTTGCTGTGCGCGATCGTCGCCCCGATCGGCGACCTGTGCGAGTCGTTCGTCAAGCGGGACCTGGGCATCAAGGACTTCGGATCGATCCTGCCCGGACACGGCGGCGTGATGGATCGCTTCGACGCGCTGCTGTTCGTCCTGCCGACCGCGTACTTCGTGACGATCCTGTTCGGCACCTGGACCGGCGGCTGAGGGGACTCCGAAACCTCGCCGAACTGGTTGTGGTTCTCCTGGTCCCGACCGGGAGAACCCCAACCAGAACGACCTTGGGCGAGGTCGGGTCGATCAGCCCGCGATCGCTCGAACCGTCACATCGAACTTGCTCGCAGCGGTTCGCAGCGGTTCGTTGGCATCCACGTCGGCGAGGCAGATCTCGGCCCGCAGGTGACGCGCCGCGGCCAACGCCTCGAGCGAGAGCAGGTTCAGTCGGGCTCCGGGGTGGACCAGCTCGGCCATCGGCCATCCGAGCGTACGAAGGGACATGAGCTCGATCGTCTCGGGGGGCTCGACGACGGACGCGAGCACGTCGACGGCGATGTCGTCGCCGACCGCGCCGAGCCGGCGTGACATGGAACCCACGACGGCCTCGTCGGCGAGGGCGCGACACAACCGGTGGTACCAGAGCCCGGTCGTCGCGATCCTGG
>JACDJC010000260.1_pt1 | contig 67289 bp, 73 predicted proteins | sample 7454191 | NCBI WGS metagenome assembly JACDJC01 (sample SAMN14253291, study PRJNA609438) | sludge metagenome | isolation source: sludge after 25d culture with pyrite and EDTA | collected 2018-12-20 | reverse complement strand
GAGTGGGAATGATTCCGCGTCTGGCACAGCCAGGCACCTGATGGCATGAAATGCCGCTAAGCCCGCGTAATTGCGGGCTTTTTTTTGTTTGTGTTTGGCACGATCTGGCAACGGGAGGAAGCGCCAAGCACCGTTTGAGCATGGCATTAAAGCTGGTATTATGGTTTGGCGATGCCATGATTGATGCCGATACCATGCTGCGTTCTTTTGTGTGTTCATGGTATTAATATTCTATAAGTTACTGTTTCGTAAGAAAAAATACGATAAATTCGAGATTTTTTCAGCATGGTATCGGAGACGAAGAAGGACAAGGTACATGCTGACCGATACCAAGCTGCGCAATCTCAAGCCCAGGGACAAACTCTACAAAGTGAATGACCGGGAAGGTCTCTATGTGGCAGTGACTCCAGCCGGCTCCATCTCGTTCCGTTACAACTACTCAATCAACGGTCGGCAGGAGACCATCACCTTTGGGCGTTATGGTGTCGGTGGCATCACCCTGGCCGAAGCCCGCGAGCTGTTGGGTGACGCCAAGAAGATGGTTGCGGCGGGCAAGTCGCCGGCCAAGGAGAAAGCCCGAGACAAGGCGCGGGTGAAAGATGCAGAGACGTTCGGTGCCTGGGCGGAGAAGTGGCTGCGTGGCTACCAGATGGCCGACTCCACCCGCGATATGCGCCGCTCGGTTTATGAGCGTGAGCTGAAGCCGAAATTCAGCAATCAGAAGCTGGTGGAGATCACCCACGAAGACTTGCGGGCGCTGGCTGATGCCATTGTTGAGCGAGGCGCACCGGCCACCGCCGTTCATGTGCGTGAAATCGTGTTGCAGGTATTTCGCTGGGCCATCGAGCGTGGGCAGAAGGTCGAAAACCCGGCAGAACTGGTGCGCCCAACAAGCATCGCTCGATTCGAGCCACGTGACCGAGCGTTGACGCCAGAAGAAATTGGGCTGATGTACCAGTACATGGAGCGAGTGGGCACAAGCCCAACAAACCGTGCGGCGGCCAAGCTGTTATTGCTGACGATGGTGCGCAAGAGCGAGCTGACCAATGCGACCTGGAGCGAGATCAATTTCAGCGAAGCGTTGTGGACGATTCCAAAGGAGCGGATGAAACGCCGTAACCCGCACCTGGTATTTCTGTCCCAGCAGGCTCTGGATATTTTCATTGCCATGAAAACCTTTGCCGGTGGTTCCGACTTCGTTTTGCCATCACGGTACGACTCGGATGCGCCGATGAGCGCTGCCACACTTAACCAGGTGCTGACGCTGACTTACAAGGCGGCGCAGAAAGATGGGAAGTCACTTACCAAGTTCGGACCGCATGATTTGCGGCGCACAGCCAGCACGCTGTTGCATGAGGCCGGCTACAACACCGACTGGATCGAGAAGTGCCTGGCGCACGAGCAGAAGGGCGTGAGGGCTGTCTACAACAAGGCTGAGTACCGCGAGCAGCGGGCGGCGATGTTGCAGGATTGGGCCGATATGATTGATGAGTGGACTTCGGGAGGCAGTAAGGGTTGATGTTTTTGCTATCTTTGATAGCATTGAAGTTGATGCCGTGAATTTATAAATAAGGCCGCCATTGGCATCGGGCAGGTCAATTACCGATTAGCTGCTTCGCGCAGCTACTCGATGAATAGCAACTATTCATTTGAGAGGTATTGACCCATGCAAAATATAAAGACCCTCATCAACAGGAAGAAGCTCCTGGAGATGATCCCGCTTTCGACACGAACAATTTATAACCTGGAGCAGCGAGGGGATTTTCCACGCCGTATCGCGTTAACCAGTAGAAATGTCGCCTGGGATTTGTCAGAGGTCGAAGAGTGGATTGAGGCACGTAAATCATCGGGTGATCAAGCTGCGCGACCTGGCCCTATAGAGGGCTAGTTATATGGCTCTTGATCTTATGGCGGCTTTCACGGAATTGCCGCCACCCATTGATTATGTTCTGCCTAATATGGTTGCTGGCACTGTTGGTGCTCTTGTGTCGCCTGGTGGGGCTGGTAAATCCATGTTGGCCCTTCAATTGGCTGCACAGATTGCAGGCGGGCCTGATTTACTTGAAATAGGCGAGTTTCCCACCGGGCAAGTGGTCTATCTGCCTGCTGAAGATCCACCGGCCGCTATTCACCATCGTCTGCACGCCCTTGGGGCACACCTCAGCGCAGCGGAACGGCAAGCCGTGGCTGATGGTTTGCTCATTGAACCCTTGATCGGTAAATGCCCAAACATCATGGCTGCTAGCTGGTTCGATGCTCTCAAACGAGCCGCTGAAGGTCGTCGCTTGATGATCTTGGACACTTTGCGGCGCTTCCACATTGAGGAGGAGAACGCTAGCGGGCCGATGGCGCAGGTTGTTGGGCACATGGAGGCCATAGCCGCTGATACAGGCTGCTCCATTGTGTTTCTGCACCACGCGAGTAAAAGCGCAGCCATGATGGGGTCGGGCGATCAACAGCAGGCCAGTCGTGGATCGTCCGTACTGGTTGATAACATCCGTTGGCAATCGTACCTATCCGGCATGACGCAAGGCGAGGCCGAGATACTGGGGGTCGATGATTGTCAGCGTGGGTATTTTGTCCGCTTTGGCGTCAGCAAGGCCAACTATGGCGCACCTTTTCAAGAACTCTGGTTTAGACGGCACGACGGCGGCGTGTTGAAGCCTGCTGTACTGGAGCGGCAGTGCAAGGTGAAAAGGAGACAGCGTGAAGAAGCCTAAGCATGACCTGACCCACGTCCGACATGATCCCGCGCACTGTTTGGCACCTGGCCTGTTCCGCAGCCTCAAGCGTGGCGATCGCAAACGCTGCAAGCTGGACGTGACCTACACCTTTGGCGAGGACGAATCCATGCGTTTCGTCGGATTCGAACCTCTCGGGGCCGATGATATGCGTCTTTTGCAAGGCATCGTGGCCCTTGGCGGCCCGAACGGCATCTTGCTAACCCCGGAACCGACCAGTGAGACGGGGCGACAGCTACGGCTATTCCTTGAACCCCGTTTCGAAGCCATTGAGCAAGACGGCTTGGTGGTTCGTGAGAGCCTGACCAAACTGCTCTCAGAAACGGGCATGACGGATAGCGGCGACAACATCAAGGCGCTCAAAGCCAGCCTGCTGCGCATGTCGAACGTCACCATCCTTGTGACGAAGGGACGGCGGCAAGCCGCGTTCCACCTGATGAGTCATGCTTTTGACGAGACGGACGGCAGGCTATGGGTTGCCCTGAATCCGCGTATTGCCGAAGCGATCCTGGGGCATCGTCCATATGCCCGTATCGACATGGCGGAAGTGCGGGTGCTACAGACTGATCCGGCACGGCTGATGCACCAACGGCTATGCGGCTGGATCGACCCCGGCAAATCCGGGCGCGTGGAACTGGACACGCTTTGCGGCTATGTCTGGCCAGATGAAGCCAATGCCGAAGCTATGAAAAAACGCCGTCAGACTGCCCGGAAGGCACTGGCCGAACTTGCCGCCGTGGGTTGGGTAGTGAACGAATACGCCAAGGGAAAATGGGAGATCAAGAGGCCTGGCCCCACGGCAACTGCACCCGTTTACCGTCGTAACGTTCCCTTGTTACCGTCGTAACGCTCCCCTTCTGCCGTCGTAACGTTCCCCGTCCCAATTTGGAAAACCCAGACGGTGCGCTGCTTTGCGGGCAGTTTGGGAAATCCATCCAAGATTATCTAAAGATAATCCATCATGCGCGGTGCAGCTCGCGCCTTGAGGGCGCGTTCTGACCTTGCCAATAAAGCCCTGGCGGGCTTTATCAATCGGCCATAGGCCGATGGTTTAACGCCAAGAAGAGAAGGCGGCTTCAGTGGCCGCTGAAACGCCTTGTGAGAGGGGAAAACAACCCGGAGTCCCTTATTCCATGAGCTGAAGCAGAATCTGCGTCTAACGGTGCTGGAGGGCCGCTGTGTGCACTTGTAGTTATCTGTACTGAAACCTTGGCTCGAAACGTGAAATGGCTAAGCAGTGCCCATTCGTTCGGTAAGAATAATAAGAAGATTATTATTCTTATTATTACCAAGCAGGAATGAGCCGTGTGTGTTGGACGCCCATAACCAGTAACCTGCGTGAAGGTGTCAACATCAGGAAAGGTTGCCCCTCAAGTATCAATACGTCGCCTTAGTGGTATGACGGGAGGGGAGGCAAATTTCTTGTGTTCATTGACACTTGAGGGGCGGGTTATGCCCTTCTTTTTTGGCGTCCAACTCGCCCCATCGGGGCGAATGGTTTGTGTCGATTGTTGGCATTTTAGGTTCCGATTTAAAGCCGATTGAGCAGCGATTTTGAAGCGACTATGTCGATTGCAGGCCGATTTGGTGACGATTACGGTTATGTTGCCAAGAATCGGTGTTTGTTTGACGATAAAACGCTTTACGTTCGATATGCGCTAGATTTTCAATAGTGGGTGAAATGCGGGCAGGATGGGTGAAGTTAGCTAACCGGCAAGCCGGTTATCTATCTTCACTGTCCCTTATTCGCGCCGGGGGCACTCAACGGGAATCCTGCCCTGCGGGGCTGATCGGCTACCGCCGGTTGCAAGAGTATAGGTCTTGCTATTTTTAATATCTTTGATAGCATGGTTGTCGGGTACACCAAAAGGGTATTGATATGGCAAATGTGCTTATCAGGAATTTACCCGCCGAGGTGCACCGTGCGTTGAAAGTTCGAGCAGCGCTCAACGATAGGAGCACCGACGCGGAAATACGCGAAATACTGACGGCGGCAGTACAGCCGCTAGAGCTTGAAGAGATTGGCCGGGAAGTTGGCTTGTCCGAAAGCGATAAAAAAACAGAGTAGTTTTACGTTTGTAAGTCCGGGCCTCAGCGCCAAGGGCAATACCGATCAGCTAGTGGCGTAGCTCTTCGATGAAACGTTGCCGAGAACAAGCACAACGCTTGGTCAAGGCAATGCCTTCTTTTCATCGACGGAGTACGACCATGAAGTCCAAAATTTTAGCGGCTAAAAAAACCGCTCTAGCCGTTGCACTCGCAACCGGCTTTATCACCACTACCACCGCCCCTGTGCAAGCTGGTATCCCCGTCATCGACGGCGGCAACCTGGCCCAGAACATCATGACGGCCATCGAGTCGGTGGCGCAGACGCTCAAGCAGATTGAGCAGTACCAGACCCAGTTGCAGCAGTACGAAAATCAGCTCCAGAACACGATGGCCCCAGCCGCGTATATCTGGGATCAGGCGCAGACTACGATCAACCGGCTGATTGCCGCGCAAAACACGCTGGCCTATTACGAGAACCAGCTAGGCAGCCTGGATCGTTACCTGGCCAAGTTTCAGGACGTGGCCTATTACCGCAGCTCGCCATGCTTCAACGGCAGCGGCGGATGCACGCCGGCCGAAAAGGCAGCGATGGAAGAGAACCGCCGCCTGGCGTCAGAGTCGCAAAAGAAGGCCAACGATGCCCTGTTCCAGACCGTTGCCGACCAGCAAAAGGCTTTGAAGGATGACGCCCGTACCCTGGAGCGGCTGCAAGGCGCGGCCCAGGGTGCAACTGGCCAGCTACAGGCCATCGGCTACGCCAACCAGCTCGCCAGCCAGCAGGCCAATCAGCTCTTGCAGATTCGCACCATGTTGACCGCCCAACACAACGCGGAGGCAGCCCGGATTGCAGCAGAACTCGATGCCGAGGCGCGAGGTGATGCCAGGGCCGAGCAAATGCGTACCTGGACGTTTCGCCCGAGTCCGGCAGACAACTACTAGGGAGGCGGTGAGATGAAAAAAATCTTTTTTACTACCGCGGCTACGTTGCTGTTGTTGGCTGGATGTGAACAGGAAAGGATGCCCGAACCAAATGCGGCGACGTGTGCCCCCGATGCGTTCCAGGCAGCACTGAATGAAATGCGCAGCGAAGCGAACCGAGAGGCCTTTACCGAGGAATGCAGAGCATTCCAGAAGGCCAAGCAGATGCGTCAGTGGGAGTTCAAGCCCAGCCCTAAAGATGATTATTGAGGTGGTCGCCATGAGAAAGAAAATTGCTCTAGGTGGCTTGATGATGGTCGCCACAATGGTGCTGGCTGAACCTGCAATGGCGCAGGAGCTAAGTAGCAGCGGTGTTATGAATGATGTGCTCAAGCGTTTTCATGATGCTGCCGCAACATGGGGGCCAGCTATTGAGTCCGCTGCATCGCGTTTGTTCTGGACGCTGGTTGTGATTTCGATGGTCTGGACATTCGGCATGATGGCTTTGCGCAAGGCCGACATTGGCGAGTTCTTCGCGGAGTTCGTTCGCTTCACGATCTTCACCGGCTTTTTCTGGTGGTTGCTGACGAATGCGAACCAGGGCATGAATATCGCCGGTACGATTGTTCAGTCATTGCAAACTCTGGGCGCGCAGGCGGGGGGACTTTCCAATAGCAATCTTGGGCCCTCCAGCATCCTTGATCTTGGTTTCGAGTTATACAACCGCACAGTACAGGCCACCTCGGAGCTGGGATGGCGGCAGATGGCAACTGCTCTGGTCATGGAGCTAATGGCCCTGGCTGTTTTGTTTGTCCTGGCGTTGATTGCGGTCAACCTGTTGCTGTTGCTCGCATCAGCCTGGATTCTGTTGTATGCCGGTGTGTTCTTCCTTGGCTTTGGTGGAAGTCGTTGGACTTCCGACATGGCGATCAATTACTACAAGACCGTGCTGGGCCTGGCCGCACAGCTTATGGCAATGGTGCTTCTGGTTGCGATTGGCAAAGAGTTCATCAATCACTACTACACGCAAATCAGCGAGAACATGGCATCCCAGGAACTGGCCGTGATGTTGGTTATATCGGTCATCTTGCTTTTCTTGGTCAACAAAGTTCCGCCGATGATTTCTGGTCTTGTGTCTGGTGGTGGTATTGGCGCAGCCGGTGGAATTGGAAACTTCGGTGCGGGTGCGGCAGTTGGGGCGGCGGTGACGGCGGCCAGTATGGCAACTGGCGGCGCTGCCCTGGCAGGTAAAGCGGTTATGGGTGCCGCAGCCGGTGCAGCCGGAGGTGCAAGTGCACTCCAAGCGGCTTTTCAGAAAGCATCAGCGAGTATGGAAACCGGCGGTGACATGTCCAGCATGGGGTCAGTTGTCAGCAGTGGCGGAAACGGTGGTGGTGAAGCGGGTACTGCTGGCAGTAGCCCATTCGCCCAAGCGGCTGGCTTTGGTGACAGCGGCAGTAGCTCAAGCGGTGGCGGCTTTGCCAAGGCCGCGAAGCTGGCCACAGGCACGGCCTCCGAGTTAGCCAAGGGTGTCGGCTCTCAAGTGAAGCAGGGATTCCAGGAGCGAGTGAGCGAAACCACAGGCGGAAAACTGGCTGCTTCGATACGCGAAAGCATGGAGCCGAAAGAAGCAAGCCAATCTGGCCAGTTCGAGGGCAATAGCTTGGGCGCCGATTCTGGCCCAGATAGTAACGAAGTCAGGAGTTAGCACGATGACGACATCAACATACATGGCCGCATTGGCGGCCCTGGATGAAGCGCCAAGGGAAGAAGTCAGCCAGGTATTTATTTCGCCGCTGGGTGATCAATCGACCGAGGTCGATGCAGAGACAGAAACAGCCGCTTTTGTATCACGGCCAGACCCTATGAGAGAGAGCGAAACTAAGCCGATAAGTATTGAGGTTAATGGCGGCAGGAATGAGCGGTCAGCATTCGCGGAGGCGGCGGGGCTGTACCTGTAGGCGCACCGGGCTGGCCACAACCAGCCCGGCACTTTCAATCAACACCTACTGGAGAGGTGAATTATGACAACACAACATATTATCGAACCAGGGCAAGCAGTGCATCAAGCAGCGGCTATTCTTTCTTCTTTGGAGTACATCAACCAAGCGGAAGCGCGGAGCCTTGGGCCATTGGCCGAAGCCGTCGCTAATGCTTTTATGGTGGTGTACTACCAAGCTGAAACGGGCCGGGCGACACAGGCTGATTTTCAAGAAGCAATGAACGCCTTGCGCCAAGCGTGCAGCTAATGACGAAAGGGCGGCCACTCGAACTGGCCGCCTTTTTCAATCTTCACTGTTTGGCCATTCCCGACCCACAGACGGCGCATCCATCCATTCGCGTTCCTCCGGCGGCAGCGGGTAAGCCCCGGATGCTTCCGCGTCGGCCAGTAGTTCGGCCAGTGTGTAGCGCACCCGACCAGTGGAAACGGCGCGGGCCGGGTCGGCCTTCTCATGCAGCCTGTTCTCTAGGTTCTTTGGGTCTGTCATCGGGCGACCTCAGCAAGCATGGATACTAGGTGTTCCAGGTCAGTGATCGAATGCGCCAGGAAGCGGCCGGCGCGGCAATCTGCAATCATTTCCTCAGTTTTTTCCTACTCATGTTCAACCTCGTTCGTACCAGCTCTTCGAGCGATTCACCACGCGCACGACCAGCAGCATCACCGGCACTTCGACCAGGACGCCGACCACGGTTGCCAATGCAGCGCCGGAGTGCAGACCGAACAAGCTGATGGCGGCCGCCACGGCCAGCTCGAAGAAGTTGCTGGCACCGATCAGGGCCGAAGGACAGGCGACAGAGTGCTTTTCCCCCGCCCGCTTGTTCAGCCAGTAGGCTAACCCGGAATTGAAGAACACTTGAATCAAGATCGGCACGGCTAGCATGGCGATCACTAACGGCTGCCGGATGATGGCCTCGCCCTGGAAGGCGAACAGTAGAACCAACGTCAGCAGCAGCGCGGCCATCGACCACGGCCCGATCTTCTGCATGGCCCGTTCAAAGGCGGCCTGTCCTTGCTTGAGCAGATGCCGCCGCAAGAGCTGCGCCAGGATCACCGGCACGATGATGTAGAGCACGACCGAAATCAGCAGCGTGTCCCAAGGCACCGAGATCGAGGACATGCCCAGCAGCAGGCCGACGATGGGCGCGAAGGCCACGATCATGATGGCGTCGTTCAGAGCCACTTGCGAGAGCGTGAAAAGCGGGTCGCCGTTGGTAAGGCGGCTCCACACGAACACCATTGCCGTGCAGGGCGCGGCGGCCAGCAAGATCAAGCCCGCGATGTAGCTGTCCAGTTGATCGGCCGGCAGGAACGGAGCGAACACTTGTCGGATGAACAGCCACCCCAGCAGGGCCATCGAGAATGGCTTGACGGCCCAATTCACGAACAGCGTGACGCCGATGCCGCGCCAATGCTCTTTGACCTGGTGCAGCGCCCCGAAGTCGATCTTGACCAGCATCGGGACGATCATTACCCAAATCAGCAGGCCCACCGGCAAATTGACCTGGGCCACTTCCATGCGGCCTATGGCCTGGAACACGTCAGGAAGGCCCTGGCCGAGCGCAACACCGGCGACGATGCACAGGGCCACCCACAGCGTCAGGTAACGCTCGAAGCCGCTCATCGGGGCCTGGCGCGGCTTCGCGGCGATGGCCTGTGCGCCGGCGCTCATGCTTCCTGCTCGGTCTTGCCGATGTTCGCCAGCTCGCGCTTGATGGCCGTCTGGTCAAGCATTTTGAGAGGCAGATTCACGAACAGGCGGACGCGGTTCATCATGTGCCGGAAGGTTTGTTCGAAGGCCCGGCGCTTCTCGGCGTCAGTGCCTTCGACGGCGGCCGGGTCTTCAAATCCCCAATGCGCCGAGATCGGCTGACCAGGCCACACCGGACACATTTCGCCGGCGGCGTTGTCGCAGACGGTGATGATGAAGTCCATCTTCGGTGCGTCGGGCGTGGCGTACTCGTCCCAGCTCTTGCTGCGCAGATTCTCGGTCGGGTAATTCACCGACTCCACCTTTTCGACGGCGAAGGGATTGACCTTGCCGGTTGGGTGACTGCCGGCGCTGTAGGCGCGGAAGCGCCCTTGCCCCATCGTGTTGATGAGAGCTTCGGCCATGATGCTGCGCGCCGAATTGCCGGTGCAGAGGATGAGGACGTTATAGATTCTTTCGGTCATGATGTTTCGCTTTCTGGTAGTGGCTGGGGAGCAATGGCGATGGATGAAAGATCGGTGGCCTCGTCGATGACGTGGCCGGCCGCTTTCCGTTCGGAATAGCGGTCTGTCAGTGCTTCACGGTGCGGCCGTACCAGCGCCGTGAAGCGCACCAGTTCTTCCATCACATCGGCTATTCGGTCGTAGTACGGCGAGGGCTTCATGCGGCCCGCCGCGTCGAACTCTTGGAACGCTTTGGCGATACTCGACTGGTTCGGAATGGTGAACATTCGCATCCAGCGGCCGAGCAGACGCAAGGTGTTCACGGCGTTGAAGCTCTGCGAGCCGCCGGATACCTGCATCACGGCCAGGGTGCGGCCTTGGGTCGGCCGGATGCCGGCCATTTCAAGCGGCAGATGGTCAATCTGCGCCTTCATGACACTGGTAATCTGACCGTGGCGTTCCGGGCTGCACCAGACTTGTCCCTCTGACCACTCGGACAGGGCGCGCAGCTCCTTGACGGCCGGGTGATCGTCGCTTTGCACTTGATCGGGCAACGGCAAATCGGACGGGTCGAAGATGCGTGTTTCTGCGCCAAAGAATTGCAGCAGCCGGGCCGCTTCCTCGACGGCCAGCCGTGAGAACGAGCGGGCGCGCAGCGAGCCATACAGCAGCAGGATACGCACCGGCGGGGCGTCGGGTGCCAGCCCGAGCGCCGGGCGCTCGATGGCAAAGGATTTGTCCAAAGCGGGCAAAGAATCGGGGTCGGAAAGATGGCGAAGTCTCATGCCAACACCTTCCCGGCTTCCGTGGTGCAAGACAGGTTGCACACCTGGCCGCCGCAGCAGTTTTCCGTGAGAAAGGCCACCAGGTTAGTGGCCGTCGAAAAGTTCGCCTCGTAGATCACAAATCGGCCTTCTTGCCGCGACGTGACCATGCCGGCGTGTGCCAGCTCTTTCAGGTGGAAGGATAGCGAAGACGGCGGGATGCCGGCCGCTTCGCTGATTTTTCCGGCGGCCATGCCGGCGGGGCCGGCCTGGACGAGAAGCCGGAACACCGCGAGGCGCGATTCTTGAGCGATGGCCGCCAGGGCGGCTACAGCATTTATCGTTTCCATGTTTCAATAATAGTCGAAATATGGAGTGTGCTCAATAGCTCATTTAAGCTGTAAAAATGAGCTAGGCGCATTTAGATCGATATGTGATAAATTGGCCTGCCAGTTTAAGATGGGTGCATTTGAGTATGCCCAAAGGAGCCCGCAAGTATGCGCAGGACGAAGCCAGTAGCCGCGCCGATGGTGGCGCGGGTCTATCTGCGCGTCAGCACCGACGCGCAGGACTTGGAACGCCAAGAGGCGATCACTACGGCCGCGAAGGCCGCCGGCTACTACGTCGCCGGCATCTACCGTGAGAAGGCATCCGGCGCACGCGCCGACCGGCCTGAGCTGCTGCGCATGATCGGCGACCTACAGCCCGGCGAGGTGGTCATTGCCGAGAAGATCGACCGCATCAGCCGCCTACCTTTGCCCGAGGCCGAGCGCCTGGTGGCCTCGATACAGGCCAAAGGCGCACGCCTGGCCGTCCCTGGCGTGGTCGATCTATCCGACCTGGCGGCCGAGGCCCAGGGCGTCGCCAAGATCGTGCTGGAAGCCGTGCAGATCATGCTTTTTCGCCTGGCCTTGCAGATGGCCCGCGACGACTACGAGGACAGGCGCGAACGCCAGCGCCAAGGCATTGAGTTGGCCCGCCAGGCCGGGCGGTACAAGGGCCGCCGTGCTGATCCGAAGCGCCGCGCCCAAGTTGTCGCGCTGCGCAAGTCCGGCTACAGCATCAACAAGACCGCCGAGCTGGCCGGGTACAGTGCGGCCCAGGTGAAACGGATATGGGCCGAGGTCAGCCAGGCCGAAGCGAAGCAGCACGGCGCGTTCGTGGAGGACGCATTGACGGAAGCCGATGCCCTGGCCGCTGTCGGCCAGGATGAGCGCCAGGAGGAAAGGGCATGAAGAAGCCGAACCAAGACGACGAGCCGTTTTTCATCACCGAGGAGATTGCGGCCGAAATGATCGCCGGCGGCTATGAGTTCGAGCTGCCGCCCATTCCTTGCACCATCCGCCTACGCGACGTGCTGGAGCGCATGACCGATGCTGAGCTAGCATTGCAGCCGGGCGAGATCGCCGACCAGGAGCGTGAACGCTGCCGGCGCAAGCCGTGTTCAACCTCATGATCTGGTCATGGTATTTTTCATGGCACTGAGCCTGATAGTTCTTGCAAATTGTTGTCACTAAAGGGTTTTGTGTGCTTGTTTACAATCGAGTGGGAGTGACGGGCACTGGCTGGCAATGTCTAGCAACGGCAGGCATTTCGGCTGAGGGTAAAAGAACTTTCCGCTAAGCGATAGACTGTATGTAAACACAGTATTGCAAGGACGCGGAACATGCCTCATGTGGCGGCCAGGACGGCCAGCCGGGATCGGGATACTGGTCGTTACCAGAGCCACCGACCCGAGCAAACCCTTCTCTATCAGATCGTTGACGAGTATTACCCGGCATTCGCTGCGCTTATGGCAGAGCAGGGAAAGGAATTGCCGGGCTATGTGCAACGGGAATTTGAAGAATTTCTCCAATGCGGGCGGCTGGAGCATGGCTTTCTACGGGTTCGCTGCGAGTCTTGCCACGCCGAGCACCTGGTCGCTTTCAGCTGTAAGCGTCGCGGTTTCTGCCCGAGCTGTGGGGCGCGGCGGATGGCCGAAAGTGCCGCCTTGCTGGTTGATGAAGTACTGCCTGAACAACCCATGCGTCAGTGGGTGTTGAGCTTCCCGTTTCAGCTGCGTTTCCTGTTTGCCAGCCGGCCCGAGATCATGGGGTGGGTGCTGGGCATCGTTTACCGCGTCATTGCCACGCACCTGGTCAAGAAAGCGGGCCATACCCACCAAGTGGCCAAGACGGGCGCGGTCACCCTGATCCAGCGTTTTGGATCGGCGCTCAATCTGAATGTTCACTTCCACATGCTGTTTCTCGACGGTGTGTATGTCGAGCAATCCCACGGCTCAGCGCGTTTCCGCTGGGTCAAGGCGCCGACCAGCCCAGAGCTCACCCAGCTGACGCACACCATCGCCCACCGGGTGGGTCGCTATCTGGAACGGCAAGGCCTGCTGGAACGGGATGTCGAAAACAGCTATCTGGCCTCGGATGCGGTGGATGACGACCCGATGACACCCCTGCTGGGGCACTCGATCACTTACCGTATCGCTGTCGGTTCACAGGCGGGGCGAAAGGTGTTCACTTTGCAAACTCTGCCGACCAGTGGTGATCCGTTCGGTGACGGGATTGGCAAGGTAGCCGGGTCCAGCCTGCACGCCGGCGTGGCGGCCAGGGCCGATGAACGCAAGAAGCTCGAACGGCTGTGCCGGTACATCAGCCGCCCGGCGGTATCCGAGAAGCGGCTGTCGTTAACACGAGGCGGCAACGTGCGCTACCAGCTCAAGACGCCGTACCGGGACGGCACCACGCACGTCATTTTCGAACCATTGGATTTCATTGCAAGGCTGGCCGCCCTGGTACCGAAGCCCAGAGTCAACCTAACCCGCTTCCACGGGGTGTTCGCACCCAACAGTCGGCACCGGGCGTTGGTCACGCCGGCAAAACGGGGCAGGGGCAACAAGGTCAGGGTGGCTGATGAACCGGCAACACCAGCACAACGGCGAGCGTCGATGACATGGGCGCAACGGCTCAAGCGTGTTTTCAATATCGACATCGAGACCTGCAGCGGCTGCGGCGGCGCCATGAAAGTCATCGCCTGCATTGAAGACCCTATAGTGATCAAGCAGATCCTTGATCACCTGAAGCACAAAGCCGAAACCAGCGGGACCAGGGCGTTACCCGAAAGCCGGGCGCCACCGGCTGAGCTGCTCCTGGGTCTGTTTGACTGACGAGCCTGAAGGCCAACGATACCAATCAAAATGCTGCGTTCACAGCGCCGCGGCAGGGATCCGCCGTGCTGGTTGTCGGAAAAGGAGCCGCTAGTGGGAAAGAGGAGGGTAAATTTTCAGCGTTGCTGGCTCCCCGTCAGCCGGATTGGGTTGCATCGCAGGGGTGTCGAAAGAGTCAACTGCGGTCCAAAGCTGTTGGACTTGGGTGAAAAGGGCGTTTATTCTTCCTATACGTTGTCGGCAGCGGGCCAAAAAGGAATACGTCCATGCCCATCGAGGTGAAACCGGCTGTGAGCGCGGGTTCAAGCATATAGCCCGACAGGCGCGTATCCTTGCCGATCACGACACGATGGCGGTGGTCACCGCGACGAAAGACACGGCCAGCCGCCATGCCGACGCGCAAGGCGGTTTCCGCCGTCATCGCGCCTTCGTTGGCTTTGCCACGAATACCGTCTGTGCCGAAATATTTGCGCACCATAAGGTCGATTATCCTGTCGTCGGGTCGCCCTCAAAGGGGACATGCCTGCTGAACCGCGAATATAGAGAAATATCCCGAATGTGCAGTTAACGAATTCTTGCGGTTTCTTTCAGCGCCGCCAATACCGCCAGCCCGTCGCGCAAGGGGCGCGGCTCGTGTGTGCGGATGAAGTCAGCTCCACCTGCGGCGGCGGCAAGCTCTGCAGCGAGTGTCGCGGCCCCGACATCCCCCGGACCACGGCCTGTGAGCGCGCGCAGAAAGGATTTGCGCGAAACAGACAGAAGCACCGGCAAATCGAAGCGCAGCCGCAATTCATCGAACCGCGCCAGCACCGAGAGCGAGGTTTCGGGAGCAGCCCCCAGAAAAAACCCCATGCCGGGATCAAGGACAAGGCGGTTGCGTTTGATACCGGCACCCGTCAGCGCCGCGATGCGCGCGTCAAAGAACGCCGCAATGTGATCCATGATGTCGCCAGCGGGTGCCTCGCGCCGATCTGCCTGCCCGTCTTGCACCGAATGCATAACGACGAGTTTGGCAGATGATTTCGCCAATTGCGGATAGAACGCAGCGTCTGGAAAACCGCGAATATCATTGAGATAGGCCACACCACGCGACAAGGCATAGGCTTGCGTCGCGGGTTGATAACTGTCGAGCGAGACGGGAATGCCATCTGCCTTGAGCGCGTCCAGCACCGGCGCGATACGCGCGATTTCTGTGTCGGACGAAACAGGCGCGGCGTCGGGATTGCTGGATGCCGGACCGAGGTCGATCACATCTGCCCCCTCGGCCATCAGCTTACGCGCCTGCGCAATGGCTGCGTCTGGCGCCAGATACCGGCCTCCATCGGAGAAACTGTCCGAGGTTATGTTGACGATGCCGAAAATGATGAGCGATTTATTCATGGGGGCTTCTATAATAATAATAATCGAGCATGAGTCTCATACGGATGCTCGGGTCGAAAGGGAATCCCCAGGCGAGTAACCTGTTTGCGGTGATCCATTAGCTGCAGGAGCAGAAGAGCATACATCTGGAAGCAAAGCCAGGAAAGCGGCCTATGGAGCTGTGCGGCAGCGCTCAGTAGGCAATTTTTCAAAATATTGTTAAGCCTTTTCTGAGCATGGTATTTTTCATGGTATTACCAATTAGCAGGAAAATAAGCCATTGAATATAAAAGATAAAAATGTCTTGTTTACAATAGAGTGGGAGAATTTACGTCCTTCAGGGACTATCGCCAGCCATCCGAAAACCCGTCGTAACGTGTTGATTTAGAAGGAAATACGTCGCGGCAGCTATCGGTGGCTATCGCCGACCAGCAAAAACGGTTGACGGTAGAGCTGACGGTAAGAACTGAGGCCGAATTAAGACACTCTCGTTCACTATTCAGACTTTTACCGTCTTTGACGGTAAAAGCCTTCTCGGGAAAGCTTATTGCATGCGGCTTTCCGGGCATCAGTGGGTCTCCTGGTCCTTGACGGTAAAAGCCGTCGCAAAACAGGAGGTAAACCTCGATGCTGACCGACACAGCACTGCGCAATCTGAAGCCTAAGTCATTGACTTATAAGGTTTCTGACCGGGACGGGATGTACGTGACGGTATCGCCCGCAAATACCGTCACCTTCCGCTACGACTACCGTCTCAACGGCCGCCGCGAGACCTTGACCATCGGCCGCTACGGTGCAGGCGGCATTTCGCTGGCAATGGCGCGTGAACTGCTTCTGGAGGCGCGCAAGGCCGTTCTCCAGGGCATATCGCCCGCGCTGGAGAAGCAACGCGACAAGCGCCGGGTTCGCGCCATCAAGACCTTCGGCGCGGCGATGGAGACGTATCTTGCCCACACGAGATGGGCCGACAGCACCCGCGCCGTGCGCAAGCACATCATCGACCGGGACATCCTGCCGGTTTTCCAGAATCGGCTGCTGACCGAGATCCAGGCCGAAGACCTTCGGATTCTGTGCAACAAGGTCAAGGAGCGCGGGGCACCAGCCACCGCGGTGCAGATCCGGGACATCGTGAAGCAGGTCTACGTCTACGCCATCGCCCACGGTGAGAAGGTGGTCAACCCCGCCGACAGCGTGGGGCCGTCCTCGATCGCCACCTTCGTGCCGAAGGATCGTGCCCTCTCGCCGCTGGAAATCCGTTTGATGGTGCAGCAGTTGGAGACGGTGGCGACCTATCCGACCATCAAGCTGGCGCTGCGCCTGATCCTGCTGACGCTGGTGCGCAAGAGCGAACTGATCCAGGCCACTTGGGATGAAGTCGATTTCGAGCGCAAGACCTGGACGATTCCGAAGCAGCGGATGAAGGGTCGCAATCCGCACGTGGTCTATCTGTCGCGCCAGGCGCTCGACATCTTCGTGACGCTGCACGCCTGTGCGGCTGGCTCAAAGTTCGTTTTCCCTTCTCGCTACGATGCAGAGCGGTGCATGTCCAATGCGACCTTGAATCGCATCACGATGCTGGTGGCAGAAGGTGCCAAGGCCAAAGATCTGCCGCTACAGCCGTTCACCGTCCACGATCTGCGCCGCACCGGCTCGACGCTGCTGAACGAAATCGGCTTCAACCGCGACTGGATTGAGAAGTGCCTGGCGCACGAGGAGGGGCGTTCCTCGCGTTCGGTCTACAACAAGGCCGAATACGCCGAGCAGCGGCGCCACATGCTGCAAGAGTGGGCCAACCTGGTCGATGCCTGGGGTGGCGGACAGACTTACGTGCCGAAGCTGATGCCGGAGAACGTGGTCGTGCCGGCGTTGAGCGCGATCGCGTAGGAGGGCCGCATCATGGGTTGCCTTGAATCGGTCTTTGCCGGGTTGTGCCAGGTTTGTTATTTCGAGGAAGCGATCACTTTGAGTGATCGAAAACGAGGAAATCTGAACTTCTCGCTGGTCGGCGATATGTGGCCTGATCTTGTCCTGGCAAGGTTGTCACTTGACAAACTTGCCGGCCATCCTCATACTGAAGGTCACTGATGGCTCGTTCCCCTCATCCAAAGAAAGAGGTCGAGGAAGCTCTCAGGCACGCCGAAGGGCAGGGCTGGCGCGTCGAAGTCGGTGGTAGCCATGCCTGGGGGCGGATTTACTGCCCGTACAACGATGAGGAATGCCGCTGCGGCGAGTTCTGCATCACCAGCGTGTGGAGCACGCCGAAGAACCCCGGCAACCACGCTCGCGCCTTGCGGCGCGTCGTGGACAACTGCACCACGCACCGCAAGCAGCACGAGGCTGACGACGGTTCCAAGGAGTAGCGCGATGGAATACACCTTCACCCTGAAATACCAGCTTGCCGACGACGACCGCGACACGGAGGCGTTGGTGGAGCGCCTGGGCGAAGCCGGCTGCGACGATGCCTTGGTCGGCATCGGGCAGCCGGGGCGCCTGGCGCTGGAGTTCACGCGCGAGGCGGCGGATGCGGATGACGCGGTGCGTAGTGCGCTGGCCGATGTGCGCCGTGCCGCGCCGTCGGCCAAGCTGATCGAGGTGGCGCCGGATTTGGTCGGCCTGACCGATGTGGCCGACATCGTGGGCGTGTCGCGGCAGAACATGCGCAAGTTGATGCTGGCCCATCCGGGCAGCTTCCCGGCGCCGGTGCATGAGGGCAGTGCGTCGATCTGGCATCTGGCGGACGTGCTGGCTTGGTTGCAGGCCAAGGGCAGTTATGCGCTGGCCAAGGACGTGCTGGAGGTGGCGCGAGTGGCTTTGCAGGTCAACGTGGCGAAGGAGGGGCGGCGGCTGCCGCGCTCGGCGTCAAAGGAACTGCAAGCCCTGGTCGGATGAGGAACGTCGCCGGCCTCATTTCTCGCTCGAACCCGCCCGGACAGGGCGGGTTTTTCGTAGGTGGACATCCGGCTTTGAGGTGCCGCCGCGAGGCGCTTGCTTTCGTTCTTCGACCCACGCTTCTACTTCGGCCAAGTCCCACACCACGCAGCGCGGCGTCAGATTGAATCGGCGTGGAAACTCGCCGCGGCGCTCCATTTCGTAGATCGTCGTTTCGGCCAAGGGGACTATCTGCCGCAGTTCCTGGCGGCGAATGGTGCGTCGGAAGGGGAGGGCGCTGCGCTTCGGAAATTGCGGCAGTGCCTCGTAGGCCTCCGTTCCCGGCAAGGGGAGAGACCGGCCGATGTCGTTGTCGATGCCGGCCGCGTTGGTCGTTTGCGATAGATGTTCCACCTCGGACTCCATGAGCACGCTGCATGGAGACATGGTGAAGTTCCGCAGCTATCGGGACAACTTGCTAGGGCGAACTGGGGAACACTCAAGCGGATGTAGAGTTCGCGCGGAGCGTTTCGTCTCCAGCTATCCGAGCAATGCTCGTAGGTTGTCACGAATAAGGCTGGCCATGTCGTTTGCAGGTAGCCGATGTAAACAGCCCAGTTCCTCGACGACGCTTACTACATCCGTCGGCTGCGAGGGCCTGTCGCCAGTGCGAGTGAAGGGACCATCGGTTTCCGTCAGCATCCGATCCAAGGGGATAGCCTGCACCATCGGTGCGTGCCTCTCATTGCCCAGCATTGCCGCGTTGATCGAGAAGTAGCAGCCCAATTCCAACGCACGCTTCGCCTCGCTCTTTGTTCCCGTGAACCAGTGGAGAACGATTTTCCCGCGCTCGGGCGGTAGATGTGCTTCGACAAGATCGAGTACCGCCTTGGCCGACCTGATGCTGTGAACCGTAATGATCTTGTCACCGGCCTGCGCGCAACGCTGCAACACGTGTTGGAACACACGCTTCTGCGCATCGAGCGATTTGAAGAACCGGGGGCCGGCGTCCAACCCGACTTCGCCGACATAGCGCGTCTCCGCAAGGTGTTGATCCCATAGCTCGATCTCGTTCTCGCGTTCTGCGACCAACTGCGGATGCAGTCCCAGAGCCGCTCGAACATGCTTTGTGCGCTGCGCGAGTTCGTGATTGCGAGGCCAGGCGCGAGGTGTCGTCGTCACCGCCAGCGTGAACACGCCAGAGGCCTCCGCGTCCTGGACTGCCGCAGCATGGTTCGGGTAGAGATCAAGATGGCAGTGGAAGTCCACGAGGCCTGCTGTGGCGATCATGTACTCACCCTCGTCAACTCGGTCTCGCTTCGGCACCGTCGATGAGCCGTGCAACCTCATCGAGGCCGCGCCGGTAGACATCGGCGAGTTGGTCTAGGTGTGCGGCTTCGTCGACAAGCGAGCCGGGCTTGTGGATTAAGAGGTTCGCAAGCTGCGGCTTACCTTTCAAGCGCTCGATCGCGTACTGAAACGACCGAACCTGTACCCCGGTGGCTTGGCGCGTGTCCAACGGCTGCGCATGAAGGTCTGGAACGGTATACGTCGTCGGGTCGTTCCCGGCCCCCCATGCTGCCGTCAAGGCTGCGCGACGGATCAGACATGGCAGGCAATAGCCACATTGCTCAATACCATGTCCTAGCCATCGGGCCTTGGCGGGGGACGAGCACGACAACGAATCCGTCGCCAGCTTCTTCAAGAGGTCCGGGTTGCGACAGGCTGCGGCCATTTCTCCCTTCGTCTTGTCCCAGTACGGATTCCGAATCTCGCCATCTATGTCGAGTGCGATGAGCAGGTCGTTCCACCTCGCCATGTAATACGGGTGTGTGGTGCGGGTGCTGTTTGATCCCAACCGCAGGGGGTCCAAAGGCACATTCAGCGCGATCAGTCCGTTCTCGGGAACACGCAGGACAAAACGGCGCCCAAGCCCTGTGCCCGCGAACACCCCGAGCGCGAAGAACAGGAATGACCTGCCGCGCGTGCTGTCCTCCGAACCAACGTCTGCCACGAGGCCTTTCTTGAAGGTCATGCCGACCCGCAAACGCTCGAAAGATGACTGGATGTAATACTTCTTCAAACCTGCAAACAGCTTGCCTTGAGCATCGCTCGTCGCCCCTTCCCCGAAGTGGCTCACCAGCAATGGCGTCGCGCCATCCTCCAGTAGGTCGATGGCACCAATAAGGCTGTCCAGTCCTCCTGAGAATAGGCTGACGGAATCAAAGGGAGGCGCGATCAGACTTGGAGGAGCCACTTGGGTGATCGTCGTGAACCGATCTGGACGTGCCCTGAAGCCGATCGTCCAGCGATCTCCCGTCAAGAAGTCCAGAGACCTCTTGAGCGTCGGCGCTGCTGCTCCCCAGCGAGTCGGATCGCTGACCGGCACGACCAGCCGTATCTCGCGCGTCCACGAATCCTGCGACTGCTCGGTGCGAGAGATGCGTGTGTCGGCTGCATGGACATGGGCGGCCAGTACCAGCAGGTCGATGCCGATTTCCGAAGGAAATACGCCGATCTTCTTCAGACTCGTCAGCGCGCCACTGATACCGTGATCCAAGGATTTCTCGCCGGCGACGAGTTGCAGGTAGGTCGTCTGTTCATCAGCGCCCGCCGTCACATCTAAGCGGTCATCCGGGCCAAAACGACCCACCAGGAGTTGTCGCTTCATTGATTGGCCTCCGCCTCGCCGAGGGTCTGCAAGATCGCAAATGCGGACTCATACACCGCGTCCACGAAGCCTTGAACCCGCTCGGGGGTGAGATTGGGTGTCTCCGCCCGTGCTCGCGTGAGCGCATCGCTCACTCCACCTCGGATGAAGTCGCGCAACTGCTGCTCGACCCGATGTGCTGCCTGTGCATCTGTCGGCATGGTCACGGCCTTGGTGCCGATGTCATTGCAGATGCGCGCCTCGATGGCATGGGTGGCATATAGCTCGAAAACCGTCTGCATCTGATCCGGGGTGAATGTGGCCAAGTCGGTGAGACCCTCGCTCGCCAATTCAACAATGGTTTCGATGTAAGCCTCGCGGGCGATGCCTTCATCGACCGTTCCCGCGCCTGGGCAGATGTAGTCGGCCAAGCCGACGAAAATCTCAGTGATCGGGCGACCTGCCAACGATTCTAGATCCAGGGCACGCAACGCTTCGCGCACACCCCGCGTTTGCGCATCGGCCAAGAAGCCGAGGAGCCGCGCGCCGGCACCCCGAGAGGCGCCCATGCGCTGGGCAGCCTGGCGTGAACCCCCGGCGGACGTTGAGATGTACCTTGAGACCGCACGGCCCAGGTTGGCTCGATCGCTGCCACCAGAGCCAGCGAATCGCGTGAAGCTGTTGCGAGCGCCAGAGAAGCGCTGCGGGTCCGCTGTCCTGGGAATAGGTGGGCGGTTTGGCGGCACCGGCGGTGCGGCGCCGTCCGCGGGCGGCTGGCCATCCGGTCCTGCACCATTTCCCGGAGCAGCAGGGGCGCCACCGCCATCGATGTCACCCAGCCATGATGGAACAAGTGGTGTCCCGCCACCTGGCCCGCCGTAAGCTGTCGAGGTTCCCATTAGCGGCCTCCCTTCAGATCTTTGAGCGCCGCTTCGGCGCTGGCCTTGAGACCGGGGTTGTTGGTGACTTTGCTCCAGTCTCCCAGCAGCTTCGTCAGGCGAGTGGCGCATTCGGTGTCTTTGATGACGCCTTGCCAGCCGCTGACAACCCAAGGCCCGCATTTGCTACTTGGCAACACCTCCAGGAAATCCAGCAACCGGCTCTGGAGGCTGGGCTGCGCCCTCACGAGGACGGCGAGACCATCGACGCCCGCCGGTTTGGTGTCGAAAACACCCGTGCCCATGATCTTGCTGCGCATGGCCTCGAACACTTTCTCGGCTTCAGGCTGCACGAGTTGCTTCAACTCGACTTCGTAGCCTTGGACGGTCATCTTGCCGCCGAACAGCTTCTCGACCACACCAGCCAAGTGACCCAACACCGACACCGGGCCGAAGTAGTCCTTCTTGTCCTTTGTCACGAACAAGTAGGGGCGCAGATCGAGTCCAGATAGCTTCGGCAAGAGGCGCGCCCAGTCGCACACCGTCTCCGACGATTTCCATTCGATCAATACAGCGTTATCGGGTGCAGGTGTGGGCTCTGCGGATTTCTGACCTTTTGACTCGCCATCTTTAGCGTCAATCGCCGCAAGGTTCTTCTCCAATGCTTCGAGGTCTTCGCACAGTCCTTGCGGATGGATCGCTGCAACGAACGCGATCTGCTCGAACAACCGTGGGATGAAGCGTTCCGCGAGCATGAGCTTTGCGAGCACGGGTAGCTTGATGTCGTCGCCGAAACCGCGCGCGGTCGCAGTGCGTTCGCGCAGCAACAGCGTATTGAGAAAGCGCTTGATCTGGCGCGGGTTGCCCTTTGTGCCGCTCGCCAGAATGGGACCGATCTGGTCGCTGAGCGCAAGAGCGTTGTTCGCCTTCTCGGCCTGCTTGCCGAGCGCCGTCTTGATCGTCGCGGCATCCAGACCGCCGCTGGTCCAAGGCCGTTTCAGCTTCTCCCGCGCCACGGCGATCAGCTTCCCGTAGTCCGCGTCGTCCTCGCCGACTTCGGCGCCGGCCAGCAACAACGCCACGTAGATTCGCGTCTCGGCTTCTCCCAGGGCCGGGATGCGAAACGGAACCTGGATGAGCTTTTCGAGGTAGTTGCGGGCGTAGTCTCGCGGCCCGGTGCTGTCAGGCAGGTCGGGAAAGTGCTTACGCACCGCATATTCGATCATTGCCTCGTCTGCCGCAACGACGAACGCTGTCTGCGCAGTGAAAACAAACAACCGGATCGCTTCGAGTGTTTCAATGGCTGTGTCAGGCAGGCAGCGGTCAAGATCGTCGATCAGGACAACGAGCTGCTTGATGCCAGCATCTTTCAGAAGCTGGTCGAACGCCTTGCGGAAAGCCTCCACTTCCTCTGGCACGTTCTTGGACTCGCCCGGCTTGAGCACGGCCTTCGCCTGGTCGATGGCCGCCGAAATGTTTTCCTTCGTTACGAGCTTGGCAGGGTCTGTCACCAGCGCTTCGAGCGAGCCGACAATGGCTCCGATTTGCTCCGGTGTCGGAATGCCAGTGAATGCGGTCAGGGCCAAGCCGCCGGATCGCTTGGCGACCTTCAGCCAGTCGATGCGACGGAAGACGTCCTTGATGGCTACTGCCGCTTTTTTCAGCGCCGGACGTTTCTCGATCAAGCCTGTGACGATCCCCTCGATCAAGGCGATCTTCGCGTCCTCGAAGCCCTGGAAACGCCATCCATTGAACTTGAGGCACAGAACATCGTCCTGGTCTGCGAAGCCGGCCTCGATCATTTCGAGCACGCTGGATTTCCCCGCCCCCCAGTCGCCATGCACTCCGATCGTCACTGGGTGGTCGGGCTTCGCACGAAGCAGCCCGATAATCGTGGTGGCAATGGCTTCGTTATTCAGCAGATCAACTTTGGTTTCGTTATCGGTCAGGATCACTTGTCTCCTCCCTCTCTATTAGGAGTGGGGCAGGGCTGCACCTGCCTCTTTGAGGGCTAATAGTCGCCTCTTCAGTGGTGCCGCATCGCCGGGATGAAATCTTTCCAGATGCAGAACTTGTCCCATTGCCTGGGCGTATGGGCCACGCTCAAACGAAAGCGCCTCGCCTTGCGCGATGCGTCGTTCAACGGCATGGACGACTGCACGAATCTTGTTGCGCGTGGCTTTGTCCAAGCCAGGCTTGTTGTTCACTGCGAGCTTCGTGACGGCCATGCGGCTGCCCGATGTGGCAATTTCATGCTTGGCTCGTTTGGCCTTATAGCCATGCTTGAGCAGCATGCCGTACACCTGCCGCACTACGTTCGTTTTTGCCTCGTTGGTCAGGAACGTTTTAGACGACACGGCGATGTCATCGACATAGCGAGAGTAGACAAGACCTTGGGCTGCGAACTTGCCGAACAACTCGGGCTCATCCCACCAGAACACGAGGTTGGCAAGGAATGAACTGGTTATCGCCCCTTGGGGCAGTTCGCCATGCCGGGTCGTCAGTTGTGTCAGGCATCGCGCCACGTCCTCGCTGAAGCCGAAGAAGCCGCGCCAGATGCTGAACACGCGGTCTGCCGACGTGGAAGGGAAAAAACCGCTGATGTCCTCGTTGATGACGATCCGTGCGCGGGCATGGAGCGAGGCGTTGACCTTGTAATCGCAGCCTTTGATACTCCCCGTCAAATAGGCCGGGTAGTTCACGTGGTCGAGGATCTGACTCTTGATCCTTCGATGAACTTCCTTCAATGGCTCCCGTGCATCGTAAGTATTACGGATGCTGCCGTCCGGTTTGGTGATGGACTTTGCGACTCGGTAAAGGTCGTTAGCACGCTCGGCCAATGTCGGGAGGTCGCCGACAGGCATTCCCAGCGCAACATGCAGGGCTTGCAGCGTGCCGATGCGGCGCTGGCTATAGGAGGGGGCGTTGGTCGCTGACTGGCTCATTGAGCAGTTCCAGTGCCGTGCGCGCAAGGTCTCCTTGCAGCGACTTGTCGATGCCCGTCAGATCATCCCCTTCAGCGCCGAGAAAAAAGATGATGCCCACGGGCATATGCAACGCATGGGCGATTTTGGTCATGGTGGAAAGCGTCGGATCACGCTTATTGTTTTCCAGCATGGAAAGATAGGAAACCGAGCATTCAGCCTGTCGCGCCAGATCAGCCTGGGAGATGCCCCGCCGAGTGCGGCATAGCTTGATGGCTTGTCCAACGTTCATGATCGACTCCGGTAATCAAATATTGGGCTTGCTGCGTCTTGGCCCACTTCCATCACTTCATCCAGTCAGTGAGATTGCTCACTGCGCGGATGACGATGTCAGTGATGCGCAGAGTCCGATCCAGGAGTTTCCCGTGATCGTGCTCCCGCTTCTCAGAGCTTTCAGACATATCGCGCAGTTGCCACAACACGTCATCCAGTTCAGCCAGAGCGCCAGCATCGAGTTGGCTGTAATGTGCATCGCGCAGCTTTTGGAGCGTTGCGATGCTGTTCTTCAAAGTTTCAAATTTCATGGATTGCTCCTTCTAAACCCGGCACAACGCCGAAGCCCCGTAACAAGGCGATTGGCCGAAAGGAGCCAACTCGATGCGCAAGCCCAACACCAGTCGTCGCGGTGATGAAGCCCCGTCCGAGCGTCTATCCGATTGCGCTTTGTGATTAGCAGATTGCATCTGGCTAACCGTGGTGCGCGGGACGATGCGAGGGCGAACCTTCGCGGCGGACCGATCGTTACCGGCCTGCCTCACCTCAAAATCTCCAACACTGGATGAAGGAGCGGCCTGAATCACTTCAGGCAATACACTGACCTTTCGCTTTTACGGTAAGAGCAACACTTCAAAGAACGTGTACCTAGGCGATTCGCCTAGCCGAGGGCATTACAGCACAAGTCTGCGCGTAATGTCAATAGAATTTCACTGATGGTGAATTTATAGGTGTAGTAGTGGCGTCTCCGGCCAAGAAGCATGGCCGGTCGCGCTGTCGTGCTGCGCATCGAGCCGCCTGCGGCGTCTCGCCCCATCGGGCTTCCATCGTTCCCTCGCTCCGCTCGGCTGACGCCTCCGGCCCGACTTCATTCGGGCCTGCGCGCTCCGCTTGCCGAAAACCGGGGAGCGTGGAGGCGCGAGGGATGCGGTCTTGCTTTTCCCTTCATCGTGCCACGGCGTGCTCGCCGTCAAGGGCGGCGCGCCGATGGCGCTTGCGGCCTGCGGCCGTCGCTGTCCCCTGACTGCTTGCGCTGCGCCGTGCCTCGGACGGGTCGGGCAATTCCGCCCGGCAACCTTTCAGGAGTTCACCATGATCAACGCACTCATCACTGACGAACAGCGCATCGTGCTGCTGGCCAACGGCCGCGAATCTCTCCAGAACCCGGACTTCGATCCGGCGCCCGTGGTCAAGTTGTTCACGCCGGACGCCGGCGCGACCTGGCTGCTGACCGAGATTGATCCCGATGACCACGATCACGCCTTTGGTCTTTGCGACCTGGGGCTGGGTGAGCCGGAAGTTGGCTGGGTCAGCCTGGGCGAACTGGCGACGGTGCGCGGCGGGCTGGGCCTGCCGATCGAGCGCGACCTGTCGTTCCGCGCCGAGAAGCGATTGAGCGCCTACGCGCGCGATGCGCGGCTAGCCGGGCGGGTCATCGTCTGACCCGGCCTTGGGGCGTCGCGGGACGCCCCCTCGCATCGCGCCCATGTGGCGCGATGCCTGCACGCCTTCGGCTTGCACTCCAGGGGAAAGCCCTGCGGGCTATCCCCGCCGCGCAGGCTTGGCGCCCCTGAACACCGCCGACCCGGCTGCGCCGGATCGGCTAGACCGCATTCGCAGCAGATCCACGATGCCTTGCGTGGATTCGTCCTGATCTTGCATTGAAGGCTGGGCGTCCCCGGCCACCTGGGAGATGGCCGGTCGCGCTGTCGTGCTGCGCATCGAACCCCCTGCGGGGTTTCGCCCCTGTCGGGTTTCCATCGTTCCCTCGCTCCGCTCGGCTGACGCCTCCGGCCCGGCTTCCAGATCCGGGCCTGCGCGCTTCGCTTGCCGTGCGGTCGGCGTGTGGAGGGGCCGTTGCCTTGTCCAGCCGTCTTCCCTGACCTCATCACCTTGTCCGCGACTGTAGCCCGCGCCCGTGCGCCGTCAAGGCGCGCAGGGCCGTGTCCTCGGCTGCGCCTGCGGGCCGCACCAACCCTGCGCTTGCCTCCTTGACGGCGCCCGTTCGCGCGCTCCTGACCGTCGCGGGCGATGAACTCAGGAAAGACGGTGGCAACAGGGCCAACCGGGTTCCTCGTGCCGACCGCACCGAACAGCCGAAAGGCTGGGCTCCGAATCTTGGAATCCGGTGTGCGGTTTTCTTCAACAGCCTTTTTGTTCAGGAGAAAGACATGCAACTCGCATCCCGTTTTGCTTCCCGTTCCCCTTCGCTGCGCAGCGATTACCCGCTGTCCGATGACCAGATTCGCAGGGTGGCCCCGTCCATCTTCGCGGACGCCCCGCATGAGAGCCGTTCCGAGCGGTACAGCTACATCCCCACCGCTGCCGTCCTGACCGAGCTTCGCAAAGAAGGCTTCCAGCCGTTCATGGTGACGCAAACCCGCGTGCGTGATGAAGGCAAGCGCGACCACACGAAACACATGCTGCGCCTGCGCCATGCCAGCCAGATCAACGGCGCGGAGGCTAACGAAATCGTGCTGCTGAACTCGCACGATGGCACCAGCAGCTATCAGATGCTGGCCGGAATGTTCCGCTTCGTGTGCAGCAATGGCCTTGTGTGTGGTGACACCGTGGCCGATGTGCGCGTGCCCCACAAAGGCGACGTGGCCGGTTCTGTCATCGAAGGCGCTTTCGAGGTGTTGAGCGGCTTCGAGCGGGTGAAGGAATCCCGCGATGCCATGCGCGCGATCACGCTGGATGAAGGCGAAGCCGAAGTGTTCGCCCGTTCCGCGTTGGCCCTCAAGTACGACCCCACCGACAACAAGCCCGCGCCCATCACCGAATCGCAAATCCTGATGCCGCGCCGGTTCGACGACCGCCGCCCCGACCTGTGGAGCGTGTTCAACCGCACCCAAGAAAACCTGACAAAAGGCGGTTTGCATGTCCGCAGCGCCTACGGACGCCGCAAGCAGACCCGACCCGTGCAGGGCATTGATTCCGATGTGCGCCTGAATCGCGCCCTCTGGATGCTGGCCGATGGCCTGCGCCAGTTGAAAGCCTGAATCCCCACGCGGCAGGGGCAGGCAGCAGCCCTTGCCGCTTTCTTCGCTGCTGCATTTCCTAACCGCAAGGAGTTATCACCATGAACGCCATCACCCAAACCGAAGCCCGCGCCATCCAAGCCCCTGCGCTGGAAGCCGCCGACCCGACCAAGAATCTGATTCTGGTTCCGCTGTCGCGGCTGGTGCTGCGCCCCACGGGCCGCAACGTGCGCAAGACCCCGCGCATGTCCATCCCCGAACTAGCCGCGAGCATCCAGCGTGTCGGCCTGCTGCAAAACCTGATCGTGATTGCATCCGCCGATGGCGAGCATTACGAAGTCGTGGCCGGTGGCCGTCGCCTCGTGGCCCTCAAGCTGCTGGCGAAAAAGCACCGTATCAGCAAGGAATGGGAGGTGCCTTGCCTGCTGGTGGCCGATGGCACGGCCCGCACTGCCAGCCTCACCGAGAACGTGCAGCGCGAAGCCATGCACCCGGCAGACCAGTTTGAAGCCTTCGCGGCACTGGTGGCCGAAGGCCGGCCCATCGAGGACATTGCGGCGGATTTCAGCGTCACGCCGCTGGTGGTGCAGCGCCGCTTGAAGCTGGCGAATGTCTCCCCGCGCTTGATGGCCGACTATCGCGCCGATGCTGTCACGCTCGATCAGTTGATGGCCCTGTCCATCACGGACGACCACGCCGCGCAGGAAAGCGCGTTCTACGATGCGCCAACGTGGCAGCGTCACCCGTCCAACCTGCGCGAACGCCTCACCGAGCGTGAGATTGACGCCTACCGGCATCCGCTGGTGCGCTTCGTCGGGCTGGACACCTACGAAGCCGCAGGCGGCGGCATCCGCCGTGACCTGTTCGCGGAAGATGATGCGGGCGTGTATCTGACCGATGCCGCGCTGCTGGAACGGCTGGCGCAAGACAAGCTGGCAGGCATCGCTGCCACTGTCCGCGCCGAGGGTTGGGCGTGGGTGGATGCCACGCCGGGCATGACCCATGCCGACCTGCACGCTTTTCAGCGTGCGCCGAGGGAGCGGCGCGAGCCGAACAAGCGCGAAGCGGCACGCATCGAGAAGTTGCAAACCAAGATGCACGAACTGGCCGAAGCCGTGGATGCCGCACTGGACGCCGACGACGAGGAAAAGGCCGACGCCTTGCAGGAGGAAGGTGAAACCCTGGGCGAGCAGTTGCAGGCGCTGGAAGATGGCTTGCAGGGCTACGGCGCGAATGTGAAGGCCGCAGCCGGTGCCATCGTCACCATCGACCGCAACGGCGAGGCCGTCATTCATCGCGGCCTGCTGCGCGAAGCCGAGGCCAAGGCACTTCGCACGCTGGAACGGCTGCGCCAAGGGTTCGGCAGCGAAGGCGAATCCGCGAATGACGACGAAGGCGAGGACGGAGACGACGACAGGCAGCCCAAGACCGCCGCCATGTCCGACCGGCTGGCGCAGCGCCTGAGCGCGCACCGCACCGCCGCGCTGCAAATCGAAGTCGCCCGGCATCCGCAAGCTGCGCTGGCCGCTGTGGTGCATGGCATGGTGCAGACCGTCTTGCAGGACAGCCGCTACGGCCGCAGCCGTGATTCTCTGCCGCTGGGCGTGGGCCTCAAACTGCAAGACCGGCTGGAAGGCATGGCCCCGGACTGGCCCGAATCACCCGCCGCCGTGGCGCTGCGCGAACTGCAACAGGTGGCGGGTGAAGCCTTGCCGGAGGACAGCGCCGAACTGTTCGCCGCGCTGCTGGCGAAGCCGCAAGACGAACTGGTGCGGTTGCTGGCCGTGTGCGTGGCTTCCACGGTGGACGTGGTGACGCCTCGCACCACGCCGCACCAGCCCGGCGAGGAACTGGCGCAGGCCGTGGGCCTCGATATGGGCGCATGGTGGAAGCCGACCGCAGAAGGCTACTTCAAGCACGTTTCCAAGGCCGTGATTCTGGATGCCGTGGGCGCGTTTGCACCGGAATCCGTCACCCGGCTGGCGAAGTTGAAGAAGGCCGACATTGCCAATGAAGCCGAACGGCTGGCCGATGGCACGGGCTGGATGCCCGCCATCTTCAAGACCGCAGGCTCGCAGGATGCCGCGCAGGAGGCAGGCCCGGAGCAGGACGCCCCGGAGGATGCCGAAGCAATGGCGGATGAACCTGCCGAGGCGCTGGCCGCTTGACCCGCGCCGAAGGCGAGCGCCCCGGCCTCGACCGGGGCGCTTTGCTGGAAGGAGAAGCCCCCATGACCCGCACCACCACCAGCCGCCCGCGCATGGCGGCGATCTACGCGCCCGGCACGGTACGCGCCCGGCGCTGGCACGGCGCAGGCGACGTGCGCGGCTACCGCCCGCCCTCGGGCTGGACGGCCTGCGCCGACCTCACCGACATTCATCCCATCACGGGCCGCGCCTTGCCGCGTGCCGTGTGGTGGCTCATCGAGACGAAGGAATAACCGCGTTCAGCACCGCGCCCAGGCCGTGCCGTCCTGGGCGCGGTGAAACGCAAAATCCGGGCGCGGCGGCGGCCGCGCCCGGTGTTCAAGGCCAGCAGCCTAGTCAGAACGCCGCCGCCTTCGCGGCGGCTCAGGCGGCGGCGTTGAAGGCATCGCTGTAGCGCGCGATGCCTTCCGGCACTGGCCCGTGCAGGGCCAGCGCCATGAAGTAGCCGGGCGGCACGCCCGGCAGTTGCAGGCCCGCATGGGCCTGAAAGCCAAAGCGCCCGTAGTACACGGGATCTCCGAGCAGCACACAGCCTGCGGCCTGCATGGCCCGCAGTTCAGACAGCGCCTGTTCCATCAGGCGCGAGCCGATGCCGTGTCCCTGCCTTTGCGGCAGAACGGAGATCGGCCCCAAACCGTACCAGCCTTCGGTCTTGTGGCCGTGGCCGTCGGTGATGGTCACGGGCGACAGGGCCACATGGCCGACGACCTGGCCGTGTTCCTCGGCCGCGATGGAAAGCGTCAGTTCGCCGGCGGCGCGCAGGGCGCGCACGATGAACTGCTCGGTGTGGCTGGTGTGCGGCGCATCGGCGAAGGCGGCAATCGTGACGGCCTCGATGGCGGCAACGTCGTCAGGTGTTTCGTGTCGTAGATGGATGGTCATGAACTTCTCTTGGATGCCTTCCTGAAAATATAGAACGGCCTGGGCGTGTCGGCGCGGTGCGCCGCCGGGCTTTCGGGCTGCGCCCCGTGCTTCGTGCCGAATCACGGCCATTCGGCATCAATCCCTCACGCCTTCGCGCCTGCGGCGCTGCGCGCTTCGCTTGCCTCCAGGGGAAAGCCCTGCGGGCTATCCCCGCCGCGCGCAGCTTGGCACCCCTCGATGCCGCCGAACCGGCTACGCCGGATCGGCCCGGCCAGCGCCCCGCCGCGATGGACGGGGCTTGTGAGGCTACGCCCCGGCTTGCTGCGGCAGGTTGTGCAGATGCGTGCCGTCCTCAACGCTGGCGGTTCCTGCCTATCACGTCACGAAGGACGGTTCACGGACAACCCGCCCGGCATCGCTATGGAGCTTCCACGCCACGCCTCAAGGCCGGCGCCGCAAGGTGCGGCAGGGGCGTTCTCGCCTGTCGTCGGGCGGTTGACTTGGCCCGCGTCAGCGGGCGAGCCGGAGAAGCCTTCGGGCGGGGATGCCGAGTCGGCCCCATCTCCTTTCGGAGCGGTTCGGCCCAAGGCGTCCTTGTCTCGTTGTGAATCCTGGCAGGGGAACGGCTGCGCCTCGGGCGTCATGGCTGCAACCGTCCGGCGAAAACAATTTCCCCGCCGCTACGCGGCTTCCTCGCGCAGCAAATTCTTTTCGCCTCCCGGCTCTCCACTGCGTTGCGACCGCAAGCGGTGCAGCCAGCCCGTCCCCCGCCGGCCGGATCACAACAAGGACGCGATGGGCGCGAACCTTGTTCAACCGAAAGGAGAAAACATCATGGCCAACATCGGCACCTTCACCGCAGACAAAGACGGCTTCGCCGGCACGCTTCGCACTCTGACGCTCAACGTCAAGGTCAAGCTGGTTCCCAACGACAAGGGGGACAACGAGAAAGCCCCGGACTTCCGCTTGCAGGCCGCCAGTCACGACATCGGCGCGGCGTGGAAGAAGACCAGCGAGGCCGGGCGGGATTACCTGTCCGTGACCCTCGACGATCCTTCGTTTCCGGCACCGGTCTATGCGCGCCTGATCGAAGGCGAGAACGGCACGCACGACCTGATCTGGTCGCGCAGCAAGCCCCAGGCGGTGTGACCGCCGCAGCGCCCCGCTATTGCGGCGGGGCGCATCCTTCCAAGGATCGATCTGTGGCCATAGTGACGTAGACTGAGTTGAACCTGCTAGAGGCGTTGCTTTTCCACAAGGCGGCGGTAGTGCTCGCCGAGCACTGTGAGTTTGCAGGTCTTACTTTGCATTGCGGCGTGCCACATATGCGGCGCATCCACGGGTACAACCAGATTCAGGCGGTTGTATCGTTGCAGCAGCGCGAACTTTCTTGTGTTTTCTGGATTTGGGGGAGGCATGTCCGGATCTCTTCCCTTCAACTCCGGCTCAAATGTGGGGTCGAGTTTATATTCATAGCCTCGTTGAGGGAAAAATTCCGTTATACGCCGAAGATCGTCAAGGGAGATGGGTGGATTGACTTTTCTAAGCGAAACGAACTGCCTAACGTTGGTCTTGAAAATAGGACGCTGCTCCCAGGCTCCCAAAGATTGGTCAACGTGCGCGTAAATACTGCCTGGAGTGATATCACCAGTGAGATTAGCTGCTCCACCGTGAAGCGCATCTACTAACAGTGTTGTAAATACTCCTCTGCCATTTTCTTCCGTCGCATACTGATCGGCAGCCGAGGCGGTAAGAATAGTCAATCCTTCAGATAGACTGGCAAGTTCCCCAGCGGCAGGGGGAGTCCCGGCGATACCTGAGTGGCAACTATCAAGAATGATTATCTTGTTTCGAGCCGGAGATTTATTGGCCACGGTGAGAACTTCGGAGAGCGATACCCCTTCGTCACCACGGCGAGAGTCGGTTGCAAGTAGATATCCACCCGTTGCTTCAATGTGCCCATGGCCGGCGAAGTAAAATAGCGCAATATCAGCCTGCGCCTTGAAAAGCTCCTCTACTCGATCTTTTAACAAAGCCCGATCAACGCGATCCGTTGGGCCAGTGCCAGTGAACATCTTGCAATCGAAGTTGACTGACCCATCGCCATGCCGGGCCAGTACAGCTTGCACAGCGTGGGCGTCATCAACGCATCCATACAGAGAGCCACCATGCTCGTAGTGATTGATGCCGACTATAAGAGCTATACGCACGACATCACTCCTTACGTATCAAAGACCATTGATAAAGTTTTTGATGGCATCCCACGTCCACACAACAGTGTTAACGCCTTCAATTCTGGTTCGATCATCGGTGTAGGCCCAGATGCCTAGTACCCTTTTTCCTTCTTCTCGCGCGCACGCAATCTCCCATTTTTGCCCGCTTGATGTCAGGGAGTTTTTGCTAATGAGAGCAATCACGCCGTCTGATCGGCGAATGCGAGTGCGGACTTTTTCCTTCCACTCCGACGCATAGGCTTCCTTGACGGACATGTCTATATACTCAAATGGCGAGTTCGTAAGGAGTGATTGGCCTTTCAAGAAGTCTCTTTGCCTTTCGTCTTCAATTGCGAATGCAACAAAAATAACTTTCTTATCTGCCATGTGATCTCCTCTCATTGAAATGGTTTGGGAAACTTCTCTCGCATGTTGCGAATCGAATGTAACAGAAGTTTTTTGCCTCAGACCGGGGGCTACGCTTGGCCAGGGTCGCCGACTTCATCTAGTTCCCGACGCACCTGCGCCAGCAGCTCCTCGGCCTTGTGTGGGCTGTCGCCGATGTAGGCCAGCGTCAGCAGCGTCAGCGGATGCACACCCATCACCTCGCACAGCTCGGCCAGCTTGTTCAAGGTCGGGCTTTTGAGGTCGCGTTCGAGGGTGCTCATATAGGTGCGGCTGGACACGTCAGAGAAGGCTTCCTGGCTCAAGCCACGCGCCTTCCTGACCGTCTTCAACGCCTTTGCCAATGAGTACCGAGCCGCCACCTATGGTTTCCCTTCAAAAACCAAGATGACAACCTATTGCGCTCTATAGGGCTACAATCTATAGTGTTCACTAGGTGCCGCCCTCCGCTTTCGTGTCTTTACAGAAATCCGCATCGGCGGGTTCCTGTAGAGCCATGGAACCGCATCCGTGCTTGCGCACGAAGGCGTAAATCCGGTGTGGCGGTTCTGCGCTTCGGCGTGAAACCGCATCCGTGCATCATTGGATTTGTGGGATTGCCGACCATGCCCCAGCCACTTGCCACCGTCCCGGAGCGCGCGCAACTGCTCGCCAACGGCGAGGCCCGCGCCGCTGGCCGGGCCATCGACCCTGTGCCTGTGGTGCGGCTGTTCACCCCTGACGCGCACCTCATCTGGCTGCTGGCCGCGCTCGATCCTGCGGACGGCGATACGGCCTACGGCCTGATCGACCTCGGGCTGGGGATGCCGGAGCTGGGAACAGTGAAGCTGTCCGACCTGGCCGGCATCGTCGGGCCGCTCAAACGACCCGTGCTGCGCGACCTCTATTTTCGGCCAGTGCGCACCCTTGCGGAATACACCCGGCTGGCCGAGCGCGACGGGGCTATCCCGGACTGAATACGGCCTACTGTGACTTTTCCAGTCTGGTGTCATACCGGGTAAGTCTCAATCGGGATTCTTGCGGCGTAGCCGCACCAGTCTGATCCAAATAGACATGATGCCTGGCGTGGGCTGCGGCAGGCTGGCCTGTACGGCGCCCCACATCGGGGCGCTGCCGCCGCAGCATTGAGACGAATACCGCAACGCATCGGAGCCAATCGGTCTTGACAGCCTCAGCCACCATTTTTACCCATGACGTTCTGACGATGGCGATGTAGCGCGTAGCCCAGCCGTGGCGGCGATTCCTGTTCCCAGGAGGTTGCGTCATGGCCGACCGCGCCGCCGAGCCTTGGTATCCGACTGCCGCGTATCTGTACGTGCTGCATCTGGACAGCCTTGCGCTCGCCTGGGAGTACCTGCGCAGGCACCCCGACTACCGGCTCGACTGGCTGCGCCATCGTCGCCGGCCGCAGGCGGCACAGGAAGCGGCGCAACGCTGGGGCTTGCGCCTGCTGGAAGACCCGGCCCTGGATGCGCGCGACGCGCATCCGGCCTGGCTGCCCGGCCACGCTGCGATGGTGCAGCTTTACCCGGACGAAGATCCACCACCCGATGCCTCGATCTTCGCGTTCTGGCGCATCCCCGGCCATAAGCAACTGCTCCATGACGGCAAACGGCTGGCGCTGATCGCTCGCAGCCCAGGCCATTGCCTGCGCTTCGCGCTGGCCCCCGGCCTGGAAGACGGCATGGCTGTCGCCTATGCCGTGCGGGCCGCCACGGCATCGCCACGCTATCGCGCTTGCGGCACCGCACTGGCTGCTCCCGCAGCCGTTGCGTTGCCCAGGCCGGCACCGGCGGCGCTACTGGAACTGCACACCTTGCAGGCGCTCGACGCGACCCTGGCGGGCGCGTCCTTGCGCGAGGTGGCCGAAGGGCTGTTCGGTGCCGACGCCGTGGCCGACTGGTACGCCGACGGCGGCCTGCGCTCCAAGGTGCGCCGCCTGGTGCGGCGCGGCGATGCGCTGATGCGCGGCGGCTATCGCCGCCTAGCACAGCTTCCGCCGCTTGAGAAGGGTCGTTTTGACGGCGACGCAAAACGACCCTGAGCCGCAGAGCTTCGTTTTCTGAGACTGCCTCCATCCGGTTGCGCTGTGTGGCCGGAGCTTTGAAAGCTATGGAGGTTCACACCATGCGTCCCGCTCCCTTGCGGCCTGCCGCCGCTGTCTCGACCGCTGCCGCGCAGCCCCAACGCTATCTCACCAACGACGAAGCCGCCGAGTACCTGCGGCTGTCGCCGCGCACGCTGGAAAAGCAGCGCGTGATCGGCGGCGGGCCGCGCTTTCGCAAGTTCGGCCGACGCGTCATGTACGCCGTGGCCGACCTCGATGCCTGGGCCGCCGACCGCAGTTTCGAGACGACTTCCGATCCCGAATACGCCGAGCACCACTCGGCTGACAGCCGTGCGCGCTGATCGGTGGCGCGCGGCAGGCCATCGTCATGTCCAGCACCGCGCTGCCGTCCCGGCAGCGGCCGATGCAGGAGCGCGAACAGCTCGACCTGTTCCGCGCCTTGCCCGGCGATATGGCGCCGCGCGACAGCCAGGACTTGATGGCCTATCCGTTCTTCTCGCTCGGCAAGTCCAAGCGGGTCAAGCCCATCGACTTCCGTGCGGGCAACGTGACGATCCGCGTGGAAGGCACGCAGGAGCACGGCATCGCCACGATTTGGGATGCGGACGTGCTGATATGGGCGGCCTCGCAGATCGTGGAAGCGAAGGACGCGGGCCTGCGGCCGTCGCGGCTGATGCGCGCGACGCCCTACGAGATCCTGCGCTTCATCGGGCGCGGCAAGTCGCTGCGCGACTACCAGCGCCTCAAGGCCGCGCTGGATCGCCTGCAATCGACCACGGTGGCCACGTCCATCCGCGAGACGACCGGGCGGCGCCTGCACCGCTTTTCGTGGATCAACGAATGGAAGGAACTGGCCGATGCCAGCGGTACGCCGCTGGGCATCGAGCTGATCCTGCCGGACTGGTTCTATGCGGGCGTGCTCGACGCCGCGCTGGTGCTGACCATCGACCCGGCATATTTCCGTCTGACCGGCGGCATCGAGCGGTGGCTGTACCGCCTGGTGCGCAAGCACGGCGGCAAGCAGGCATACGGCTGGCAGTTCGACTTTCGCTATCTGCACCAGAAGTCCGGCAGCACCGCCAAGCCCTACGACTTCGCCTGCGACCTGCGCGCGCTGGTCGCGCGGCAGTCGCTGCCCGGCTACGTCCTGGGTATCGAGCGGATGCCGGACAACGGCATGGAACTGCTGACGTTCCGGCCCGTGCCGCAGACGGCACGGGGATAACTCCGGGACAGCCTGTGAATGGTGTCGTGCTATCAGGCGTGCGGGGTATCGTGCTATCGGGCGTGGGACTATCGTGCTATCAGGCGTGCCGATCGGCTGCAAACCCGTGCCAGCATTGGGTTATCTCGCCCTCTAACTTCCCTAACTTAAATTCTCTAACTTTTAGTAGAAGCGCCGCGCCACGGTGGATAACCGCCACGCGGCCACAAGCGCAGCAGCAAAAGCCCGGCTTTCCAACACGGAGGGCCGCGCCATGATCGTCGCTCTGCTCAACCAGAAAGGCGGTGTCGGCAAGACCACGCTCGCCACGCACATCGCCGGCGAACTGGCGATGCGCGGCCAGCACGTCGTCCTGCTGGACGCCGACCCGCAGGGTTCCTCACTCGACTGGACGCAGCGCCGCAGCCAGCAAGGTCTTCCAAGGCTGTTCAGCGCGGTGGGCCTTGCACGCGAAACGCTGCACCAAGAGGCGCCAGAACTCGCCAGACGGGCCGATCACGTCATCATCGACGGCCCGCCGCGCATCGCGGCACTGGCGCGCTCCGCGCTGCTGGCGGCCGAGCGCGTGCTGATCCCCGTGCAGCCCAGCCCCTACGACCTGTGGGCCAGCGCCGAGATGGTGGCGCTGATCCGCGAGGCGCAGGTGTTTCGGCCTGCGCTGCGCGCGGCCTTCGTCATCAATCGGCGCGTTAGTACCACCGTGATCGGCCGCGAAGCGCGCCAGGCGCTGGCCGACCAGCCGCTGCCTGCACTGCGCGCGGAAGTGCATCAGCGCATCGTGTTCGCCGACAGCGTGGCCGCTGGCCGGCTTGCACGCGAGACGGCACCGGACAGCGCCGCCGCGCGCGAAATCACCGCGCTGGTGGACGAACTGCTGCGGTGGCCGACATGACAGCGAAGCCGCCACCGAACAGCAATCGCGCGGCAAAGCGCGTCGGCATCGGCGCGCGTCCGCCCACGAATCCGCACGCCGAGGCGTGGATTCGCCAGGGCGATGCCGATGCACTGGGCAAGGGCGACCTCTACACGGCTCGCCTCACCCTCGACATCACGCCCGCCATGCGGGCGCGCATCAAGGTATCGGCCTTCACGCAGGGCGTGACCGTGGCCGACCTGCTGCGCGGCCTGCTGGAGCGCGAGTTTCCAGAACACCGCAGGGAGAACACCCTATGACCGCATCCGCTTCGCCTGCCCCCGCGCCTGTTGTCCTCGCGGCCACGGCTGCGCTCGCAGCACCTTCCGGCCAGCCTGCCAGCGCGCCGCTGACGCGCGTGGCGCAGGCCTACATCGAACCGCGCTTCAAGCTCTACCTGCGCTTCGGCGAACCTGCGCGCACGCTCCAGCTCGACCGCTGGCGGCGCTGCGCGGTGTTCCTGCCGGGTGCCATGTTGTGCCGCATCCGATGGCAGGCCAACGACTACGGCACTGTTCGCTGGCAGCTCATGGTGATGCAGGCTTGCACGCCACTCGATGCGGCACAGCGCATCCCCGGCGTGCAGCCGGGCGCGCGCCTGCTGCTGCACGCCGAGGGCGAGAACCAGGTGCGCGCCGTGCTGGAGCGCATCGACGCCATCGAGGCTCTGGGTATCGCCCCCGCCGCTGTCTCGCCCGCGTACTGGCGCACGCTCGCCAACCGTCTCGCTGCGCGCTTACCGCTGCCCGAATACACCGCCGAGCGGCACGCCGCCTGGCTCATCGGGAGGGAACTACCATGACCGCCGTTTCGACTGCCAGCACCGCGCCGCGTCCTCGCTCGCGCCTGCGCGCTCACATCGTACTGGCGGGCCTGTCCGCCTGCGGCCTCGCTGCGCTGGCCTGGGCGTCCTTCGTTCATCCGCTGCCGCGCCTGATCTACAACCCGTCCGACAGCGTGGCGGTCGGCTGGTATCGCGTCGATCCGCTGGGCCACGGCACCGGCTCGCTGCCACGTCCTTTGTCCGTGGACAGCATCGTCCTGACCACGCTGCCGCCAGACGCCGCCGCGCTGGCCGCGCGGCGCGGCTACCTGCCGGCGCGCGTGCCGCTGCTCAAGCGCGTGGGCGCCGTCGCACCGCAGGAGGTGTGCATCACTGGCCGCGTCGTCCGCATCGACGGCGTGCCTTCGGCCGCCGTGCTGCCTGCTGACCGCTGGGGCCGGCCGCTGCCATCCTGGCAGCAATGCCGCCGCCTTGAACCCGGCGAATTGTTCCTGCTCAGTGTGACCAACCCGGCATCGTTCGACAGCCGGTATTTCGGACCGGTCAGCGCATCCGCCGTGATCGGCGTCGCGCATCCGGTCTGGCTGGAATCCCGCCCATGATGGCCGCCGACTCGCTGCACGTTGCCGTGCATCTTGTCGTGCCATCGGGCGTGTCGTTCTGCTGGCCGTCGCAGTGTCGTCGCGCGTGCAGTGCAGGTGCATCCGCACCGCACTTCGCGCTGCCTTCGGCGCAGCCGTCCCACGTGCAGGCGTCTTGCCTCGAACGCGCCCGGCTTGCGGCCGTGTCCGCGTTCGCCGGCGCGCTGGCTGCTCGCGCAGCAGCGCCGCCGGGCCGCCGCTGCCCGGAGCGACAGCGAAGGGCAAAGGCGGAAGGCAAGACAAAAGGGGGCGGCACCTGTCGGCCCGCAAAGCCAGTCTGCACGTGGGGGTGGCGCGGCACGGAGCGGCTTCGCCGCCGTGCCGCGTGGGGCGCGAGGCCCGCGCCGATGCAGGCGTGTCCGCGTGCTTCGCACGACCGGACACGCCATAGCTTGCGGGGAGCGAAGCCATGACCGACCGCCGCGACGATGATTTCCGTATCCGCCCCAGCGCCCCAAAGAACCGGGGCCAGGGCTTCGTCTCCAAGGTGCTCAAGCAGGCAGGCAAGGCCAGCAGCGGCAAGTCGTCGGTGCGTCGTCCTGGCGCTGCCAGCGGCACCGGGAAGAGCACCGGCCAGCGGCCCGGCTCGCGCCTGGGGCGCGGCCACACGGCGGCGCGCTTTGCGGGCGCGAAGCTCACGCCCATGTCGCGGCGCGTGACCATCAAGACGCTGCTGGTCAACCAGCGCCAGGCCAGCCCGCAGTCGCTCGCCAAGCACCTGCGCTACATCGAGCGCGACGGCGTGGGCCGCGATGGCGAGCCGGGCCAAGCCTACGGGCCGCAGACCGATGCCGCCGACCTCGACGCTTTCAAGGAACGCTGTGCCGACGACCGGCACCATTTCCGCTTCATCCTCTCACCCGAGGATGGCGCAGAACTCGAAGACCTGCGCACCTACACGCGGCACCTCATGGGCCGCATGGAGGCCGACCTGGGCACGGGCCTCGATTGGGTGGCGGTCAACCACTGGAATACCGACAACCCGCATACGCACATCGTCGTGCGCGGGCGCGATGACACCGGCAAAGACCTCATCATCGCGGGCGACTACATCGCCGATGGCTTCCGCCATCGCGCCGCCGAACTGGCGACCGAGTGGCTGGGGCCACGCACCGAGCTGGAGATCCAGCAGACCTTGCAGCGCGAGGTGGAACAAGAGCGGTGGACGAGCCTGGATCGCACGCTCAAGCGCGAGCTGGGCGACGATGGCCTGGTGCATGTCGAACGGCTCAACGAGCCGAGGTTGCAACGCCAGCGCCTGCTGCTGATCGGCCGGCTGCAATGCTTGCAGCGTTTGGGCCTGGCCGACGAAACGCAGCCGGGCACCTGGGCCGTCCATACCGACGCCGAAAAGACCCTGCGCGCCCTGGGCGAGCGTGGCGACATCATCCGCACCATGCAGCGGGCCATGAGCGGCCAGCCGCGCGAGCTGGCGGTGTTCGAGCCGGGCGAGGATGGCCGAACCATCCTCGGCCGCGTGGCTGCGAAGGGGCTGGCCGACGAACTGCGCGACCGGGGCTATCTGGTCATCGACGGGGTGGATGGCAAGGCCCACTACGTCGCGCTCAACGCCCGCGACGAGCTGGCGAACTACCCAGCCGGTGCCGTGGTGGAGGTGAAGGGATCGGCCGACGTGCGCGCCGCCGACAAGAACATCGCCGCACTGGCGATCGGTGGCCTGTACCGCACCGATCATCACCTCGCCATCGCGCAGGGTCAGGCCGTACCGGGCCGCGATCCGCAGGAAGTCGTCGCGGCCCACGTCCGCCGGCTGGAAGCCCTGCGCCGCGCTGGCATCGTGGAGCGCGTGGCCGAGGGACTATGGAAGGTGCCGGACGACCTGGCCGAACAGGGCCGCCGCTACGACGCTCAGCGCCTGGGCGGCGTGGCCGTGGAACTGAAATCGCACCTGTCCATCGAGCGGCAGGCCCGCGTGATCGGGGCCACCTGGCTTGACCAGCAGTTGATCGGCGGCGGCTCGGGCCTGGGCGACCTGGGCTTTGGCGGCGAGGCCAAGCAGGCAATGCAGCAGCGCGCCGACTTCCTGGCCGAACAGGGGCTGGCCGAGCGGCGTGGGCAGCGCGTGATCCTCGCGCGCAACCTGCTTGGCACGCTGCGCAATCGGGAACTGGCGCAGGCCGCCAAAGACATTGCGGCCGAGACGGGCCTGGAGCATCGGCCTGTGGCCGACGGGCAGCGTGTGGCCGGCATATACCGACGCAGCGTGATGCTCGCCAGCGGGCGCTACGCGATGCTTGATGACGGCATGGGATTCAGCTTGGTGCCGTGGAAACCAGTGATCGAGCAGCGGCTAGGGCAACAGCTTGTCGCGACGGTGCGCGGTGGCGGGGTGTCTTGGGAGATTGGGCGGCAGCGAGGACAGTTGGGGATTTGATCGGTTCACCGCTTGGTGAGCACATCCCGACCGACAGCATCTACGAGCGCCAGTAGTGGCTTTGAAGGCACTTTGTTCAAACAAGATGCCCGAAATGATTGACGAAAACGCTGGGTGGATGTCTTGTGCATTGATAACCTTGAAAAAACACAAAATCCATTGCGATGACGACTTCAGATTCCTCTATTGATTCGGTGCGAGCACGCCTGCTACAGGCTGCGCAGGATGGTTTCCTGTCGGATGACTACCACCAGGTCAGCACGCGGCAGATTGCCGAGCGGGCGGGCGCCAACGTGTCGATGATTCGCTACTACTTCGGCAGCAAGGAAGGGCTGTACGAGGAAATGATCCGTGAGACTCTCGCACCGCTGCTGAATGTGCTGGACAGTTCCATGTTGGATTCGTGTGCTGGGTTCGCCGACTACCTGAGGCTGTACTACGAGACGATGACGGAAAAGCCCGAGTTTCCGAAATTGATTCTCAAAGTTCTGGCACTCAACCAGGGACCTGGCCGGCGTTTCATCCACCAGTTGCTGGAGCGCGGGCGTACAAAGGGCGCGCGTAGGGTGACCACGCTCAAAGCTGAAGGGCAACTGCCCGCTGATGTCGATCCAGATATCTTGCGGATGGCCTTCGTGAGCTTGGCTATGACGCCCATGCTGCTCAAGAACATTTTCGAGGAGCAGATGGAGCGGCCGATGGACGAAGATTTTCTTCGTCAATTAGCTACTTTCAACGGCCAGTTGTTCTCGACAGGATTGGGAGCGGGCCATCATCCGAGCAAGGAAGATGAGACATGAATTTTCAGAAAAATATTGGTGCCGTGCGCAGGTATGCCAAAGTGATGCGGTTTGGGACGTGGTTGCAGCGCTTACCCCAGCGCATGATTCCGCCGCCGTTCAGGCTGATGCAGGTTGGTTCCGCCTTCTGGCAGTCGCGGGCGTTGTATGCTGCCGCACAGCTCGATATCGCTGGAGTGCTGGGTGACGACAGCTTGGATGTGCAAGAGATTGCCACTCGGGCCGGCTGTGACGCCGATGCCGTGTCGCGCCTGTTGCGCTTCCTTTCCTCCTTGGGCATCTTCGAGGAGACGGGAACTCGCTGCTACCGCAATAACAAGACCTCCGCTCATCTGCGTCGCGACCACTCGCAGTGCGTGCGGTCGATGATCTTGATGCACAACAGCGAGACCATGAGCCGCCCCTGGTACGAGCAGTTGGAAGCAGGCGTACGCGAGGGCGTCCCCCCCTTTGTTCTCGCACACGGCGAAGCTTTGTTCGATCACCTCAACCATCAGCCGGAATTCGACAGATTGTTCTCCGAGGCGATGGACAGCGTGGAAGCCTTGACCGGAGACACCTTCGCTACCGACTTCAACTGGAGCCGCTTCAGGCGAATCATAGATGTCGGTGGATCGCGCGGCGCCAAGTCGCTCGCAATCCTGCGTCGCCATCCCAGTCTGGAGGCGTTGATTGTGGATCGCCCGCAGGTGATCAATGAAGCCAGACGCTACTGGGGAGAACACCCAGTGCCCGGCTCAGAGCGCTTACAGTTCGCTGCTGGTGATGTTCTGGAAAGTGTGCCGGCAGCGCGCGCTGATAGCGATGTCTTCCTTTTGTCGGCCGTCCTGCACGCTATGGATGACGAAACCGCTGCTCAGGCGCTGCGCCAAGTGGTCGCAGCTTGCGGCCAGACGGGGGCACGCATTGCCGTACTGGAAATGGTTATGCCGAATACTGGCGCTGACCAATCCTTCGCCTCGTTCGACATGCAGATGTTGATGGCTTGCCGCGGGCGTGAACGTACGGAAAGCGAGTGGCTTCTGCTGTTCGAGCGATCTGGGCTTGTTAGAGAAGAATGGGTGAGGCTGCAATCTTTTGCGAGCATCCAGGTTCTTCAGGCCAGTAGGCGATAGTCGGCTCACTTGGGCCGCTCCGATTCCTGATGGAATTGCGTCACCTCCGATGCTTCCTTGCCGTAGCCGAAGAACTCCACTTCGCCCGCGCTGCCGAGCGATTGCACATCGAGCAGTCACCGCTGTCACGCGCCATCAAGGAACTGGAAGAAGATTTGGGTGTGGTGCTACTCGCACGCACCACGCGCAGCACGCGGCTGACCCGTGCCGGCGCATTGTTCCTGGAGCATGTGCGCCGGGTGTTCGCCGCCTTGGAACAGGCACGCGATAGCGTTCAAGCAGCAGCCAACGGATTTCATGGGCAGTTGCGTGTGGCCTTGTCGGACGGCATCACGCCATCACGCCTGCCGACCCTATTGGCGCTCTGCCGGCAGGAAGAACCAGAGGTCGAAATTCGTTTCTTCGAGGTGCCCCTATCGCAGCAGATCAAGGGGTTGCACGACGACTTTTTCGACGTGGGTTTCGCGCAGTCCGATGAAGTAGGCGACGGCATCGTGGCCCTGCCGGTCTGGAGCGATGCGCTGATGGTGGCGGTGCCAGCGCGGCATCCACTGCTGGCCTACAAGCGCATCCCGCTGGACGAGCTGCTGCGCTATCCGTTGGTGCTGTGCGATCCGAATGTCTGTGAGAGTCATGCCAAGCACGTCGAACGGGTGCTGCGCCGTGCCGACATGGAGCCGCTGGTCGCGGAGCGCGTCGCATCCTGCGATTTGATGATGGCACTGGTATCGGGAGGCATTGCACTCGGCTTGACCGGCGCGGCCCACATTGCCACGAGCCGCGAACCCGGTGTGGTGGCGCGGCCATTGGCAACGCGCGTGCCGCCGCTGACCACTTTCCTTCTGCGCCCCGAAGGCGAACCATCGGAAGTGCTGGCGCGCTTCATCGAGCGCGTGCAAGCCATCGACTCGCCGGAGTCTGCCCGGCCCATGCCGGGCCTTCATCCCGACTCCCCGGAGGAGCCTGCGCCATGAAGAAGATCATCCCGTTCTTGCTGGTAGCCGCGGTGACTGCCTGCGGCCAGTCAGAAACGCCACAGAAGACCACTGATTCGACAGCCATCCCGACAGTGGAGGAACTCGCGGCCAACCTTGAACGGCTCAAGGAACTGCGTCGGCAGTGCAAGACGGATCGCCCCAAGCTGGGTGACGTACTGTGCAACCGGGTCGCCGAAGCCACGCGCAAGCGGTTCTACGGCGACGGCGAAACGCCCTATACACCGCCGAAAGAGTCGCCAAAGTTCTGATTGTTGGCCGCTCGCCGATTCGCCTTCACTTTATTTCTCGACACGCCGCAATGCGCCCGCGCTTGCGGCGTTTTTCTTTGGCTCGCCACCGCACTCATTCTTTCTTTTTCCTCGACCTTTCTGCTCTAAACGGTCTTTGACCGGCACTGACCCGGCACCGATCCTGACGCCTGCGGCACGCCTTTGTGCCGCTTCTTCCATGAGGAATCAGCGCAGGAGAAATCGGAGGCCAGGTCATGCAAGGGACGAACGTGCTGTTCGGTCAGATTGCCGTGGTATTCGGTATCGTGATCGCCGGCGTGTGGGGCGCCACACAATGGACAGCAGCCGCCCTTGGCTACCAAGTACGCCTTGGCTCGCCCTGGTTCGACTTCCTTGGCACGTCGATCTACCACCCGTGGAAGTTGTTCGAGTGGTGGTTCTTCTTCGATGCCTATGCACCCCGCATCTTTGACACCGGCGGCGCCATCGCGGGCGGTAGCGGCTTGCTGGCGGTGGTGGTCGCCATCTGCATGTCGATCTGGCGCTCGCGTCAATCGCGTCTGGTCACGACCTACGGCTCAGCCCGTTGGGCCAACGCGGAGGACATTCGCAAAGCGGGCCTCACGCAGCCGGCCGGCGTGTTCCTCGGCCAGCACGAGCGCCAGTACCTGCGGCATGAAGGGCCAGAGCACGTCCTGACGTTCGCGCCTACGCGCTCGGGCAAGGGCGTCGGCCTGGTGGTGCCTACGCTGCTGTCCTGGCCAGCCTCGGCTGTTGTCCACGATATCAAGGGCGAGAACTGGCAGATCACGGCAGGCTGGCGCTCGCTCTTCTCGCACTGCCTGCTATTCAACCCCACGGATGCAAAGTCGGCGGCCTACAACCCGCTTCTGGAGGTGCGGCGCGGCGCGCATGAAGTGCGCGACGTGCAGAACATCGCCGACATTCTGGTCGACCCAGAAGGTGCGCTGGAGAAGCGCAATCACTGGGAGAAGACCAGCCATGCGCTGCTGGTCGGGGCCATCTTGCATGTGCTGTATGCGGGCGAGGACAAGACGTTGCGCGGTGTCGCCAACTTCCTCAGCGATCCGGCCAGCCCGTTCGAGCTGACCTTGCACCGGATGATGACCACGCCCCACCTGGGCGATGGGCCGCATCCTGTCGTCGCTTCGGCGGCGCGCGAAGTTCTCAACAAGTCGGACAACGAGCGTTCCGGCGTGTTGAGCACCGCCATGTCGTTCCTCGGCCTGTACCGCGACCCGACGGTGGCCGAAGTCACCTCGCGCTGCGATTGGCGCATCGCCGACCTGATCGCGGCCGAGCATCCGGTGTCGCTGTACCTGGTGGTGCCGCCTTCGGACATTTCGCGGACGAAGCCGCTCATTCGCCTGATCCTCAACCAGATCGGGCGGCGCCTTACCGAATCGCTCGATGGCTCCGACGGCATCGAGCGCCGCCACAGGCTGCTGCTGATGCTCGATGAGTTCCCGGCGCTGGGGCGCCTGGACTTCTTCGAGACGGCGCTGGCCTTCATGGCGGGCTACGGCATCCGTAGCTTCCTCATCGCGCAGTCGCTCAACCAGATCGACAAGGCGTATGGGCAAAACCACTCCATCCTCGACAACTGCCATGTGCGCGTGACGTTCGCCACGAACGACGAGCGCACCGCCAAACGGATCTCCGAGACGCTGGGCACGGCCACCGAGTTGCGCGCGCAGCGCAACTATGCGGGCCACCGGCTCGCGCCGTGGCTCGGGCATCTGATGGTGTCGCGCCAGGAAACCGCGCGGCCACTGCTGACGCCGGGCGAAGTCATGCAGCTTCCGCCTGACGAGGCCGTGGTGATGGTGTCCAGCGTGGCGCCCATCAAGGCCAAGAAGCTGCGCTACTACGCGGACGCCAATTTCAAGCGCCGCGTGCTGCCGCCGCCCGCGCTGGCGGACGGACAGTATGCCGACGCGCCGCCGGTCCGCGCCGACGACTGGAGTGGGCTGGCGATTCCTGCCGTGCCCGCCGCACCAGCCACGGCATCCGCCGATGGCCTGGAGAACTTGGGTTCGACCGACGACGGCGGCCCGCGCCGTCAGCCCGAACTCTCCGAAACCGTTGCCTACGACCCCGAGCTGGCCGCGTCTGCGGCCGACCTTGGGCTGCTCGATGACGACGACGACCTGCCGCTTCCCCTTCCTCGCCAGCTTGATCCGGCCATGCAGCGCACGGCCCGGCTGGCCTCCCTCGACCCCAACGACGGCATCGAGCTATGAGCCACTATCGCCTGAACCTCTTTATCCAGCCCGAGCACGCCAAGCGCCTCGATGAGCTGGCCGCCACCAAGGGCGTGTCCAAGTCATCCATCGTCGCGGCGGCGCTCGCGTCGTGGCTATCGCCCGATGCAGCCGACCAGCGCGAGGCGGCCATTGCGAAGCGCCTGGATCGCCTGTCGCGCCACGCCGAGCGCATGGAGCGCGACCAGAACATCGCCATCGAAACGCTGGCGCTGTTCATCCGCTACTACCTGACCGTGAGCACGCCGGTTCCCGAGGCGCACCAAGACGCGGCACGCGCGCAGGGCAAAGCGCGCTTCGAGCAGTTCACCGAGCAGCTTGGCCGCCACCTGCTGCGGGGCCGCAGCCTGGTGCGCGACGTGGTGGAGGAGCTGCATCCCGACCCGATGCGGATGGAAGACGCGGCGGCAGCCGCGCAAGCGCAGGAGCGTGCGTCATGAGCGCCGTTCCGCAGTCCATGAGTGCCACGTCGCTCGACCGCCGCATCCAGATGCTGCGCACGGCGATGGGGCCGCTGATCGCCGCCGCGCTCGAAGACCCGGACGTGGTGGAAGTCATGCTGAATCCTGATCGCACCCTGTGGGTGGATCGGCTTTCCAGTGGACGCGCGCCGATGGGCGTGGAACTACCCGAGGCGGACGGCGAGCGAATCATCCGCCTGGTCGCGGCCCATGTCGGTGCAGAAGTCCATCGCGGCCAGCCGCTGCTGTCCGCCGAGCTGCCCGAAACCGGCGAACGCTTCGAGGGCATCTTGCCGCCGGCAGCGCCAGGGCCGGCCTTCGCGCTGCGCAAGCGCGCCATCGGCGTGATTCCGCTGGAGCGGTACGTCATCGACGGGATGATGACCAGCGCGCAAGCGGTCTTTCTCGTTCGCGCCGTGCGCGAGCGGCAGAACGTGCTGATCGCCGGCGCCACCAGCAGCGGCAAGACCACGCTCGCCAATGCTTTGCTCGCCGAAATCGCCGCCACCGGCGACCGCGTGCTGGTGCTCGAAGACACGGTGGAACTGCAATGTGCGGCCCGCGACCACGTTCCGCTGCGCACCCGCGCAGGCGTGGTGTCCATGACCGAGCTGGTGCGCTCGTCCATGCGCCTGCGGCCTGATCGCGTCGTCGTCGGCGAGGTGCGCGGCGCCGAGGCGCTGGATCTCATCAAGGTGTGGGGCACGGGCCACCCCGGCGGCATCGCCACGATCCATGCCGGCTCCGCGCTGGGCGCGCTGCTGCGCCTGGAGCAACTGATTCTCGAAGTGGCGGTGAATCCGCCCCGTGCGCTGATCGCCGAGGCGGTCAACGTGGTGATCCACATCGCCGGGCGCGGGCGCAAACGCCGCATCGAGAGCATCGCCCGCGTCATCGGCTTCGACGGCGTGGGCTACCAACTGGCGGACGCGCTGGAAACGCCGTTTCCCGCGTTGCCGCCACTTCCCGATGCCGCATCCGCTGCGGCGAATTCCCCATCCCCTGACTCACTTGGAGAACTGCCATGACGCAGATGACCGTTCCTGCTTTCCGTTTTTCTGTAAATCCGGCTTTGCGCCTTACACGGCTGCGCAGCCTGGCCCGCCCCGCGGGGCAAGGGCTGCTGCTGGCCGCGCTGCTACTGTTCCTGGCCGGAACCGCGCAGGCCGCCGGTTCCTCGATGCCGTGGGAAGGCCCCTTGCAGTCGATCTTGGAGTCGATTCAGGGGCCGGTGGCGCGCATCGTGGCCGTCATCATCATCATCGCCACGGGCCTCGCTCTCGCCTTCGGCGACACGTCGGGCGGTTTCCGCAAGCTGATCCAGATCGTCTTCGGTCTGTCCATCGCGTTCGCGGCTTCGAGCTTCTTCCTGTCGTTCTTCAGCTTCTCCGGCGGGGCTGTCGTATGAGCGGCCCGGATAGCTTCGCAGCCGGGTTCGAGGTGCCGTTGCACCGCTCACTGACGGAGCCGATTTTGCTGGGGGGCGCACCGCGCACTGTGGCAATCGCCAACGGCACGCTGGCCGCCGCCGTTGGGCTGGGCCTGCAACTGTGGATTCCCGGCGTGGTGTTCTGGATCGTCGGCCATTCGCTGGCGGTGTGGGGTGCGCGCGTAGATCCGCAGTTCATGCAGGTCTTCGCCCGGCACATCAAGCACCGCCCGCTGCTGGACGTGTGAGGGGAGGACGCCGCGATGCTGAACCTCACCGAATACCGCCAGCGGCCCGCGCTGCTTGCCGACTGGCTGCCCTGGGCCGGACTGGTCGCACCGGGCGTCGTCTTGAACAAGGACGGCAGTTTCCAGCGCACGGCGCGCTTTCGTGGCCCCGACCTCGACAGCGCGACGCAAGGCGAGCTGATCGCCACATCGGCGCGTTTGAACAACGCGCTGCGTCGCCTGGGTTCGGGCTGGGCGCTGTTCATCGAAGCCGAGCGCCGGTCTGCCGCCGACTACCCGCACTCCGATTTCCCCGAACCGCTGTCCTGGCTGGTCGATGAAGAACGCCGCGCCGCCTTCGAGGACTCGGGTAACCACTTCGAGAGCGGCTATCACCTGACGCTGGTGTACCTGCCGCCCGAGGAATCGCGTGCCCGCGCGGCGGGGATGCTGTACGAGAACCGGCCCACCGAAGGCGTGGACTGGCGCGGCCGGCTCGATGCCTTCGTGGCGGAAACCGATCGCGTCTTTGACCTGCTCGACGGCGTGATGCCGGAGATTGCCTGGCTCGATAACAGCCAGACGCTGACCTTCCTGCACGCCACCATCTCGACGCGGCGCTATCCGCTGGCGGTGCCCGAGGTGCCGTTCCACATCGACGCGCTGCTGACCGATTCCGCACTGGTCGGTGGCCTGGCGCCCATGCTGGGCGACCTGCACCTGCGCGTGGTGTCGGTGCGGGGCTTTCCGACTTCGACTTGGCCGGGGATTCTGGACGACCTCAACCGCCTGGGCTTTGCGTATCGCTGGTCAACCCGGTTCCTGTGCCTCGACAAATCCGAGGCGGAACGGGAATTGGGGCGCTTGCGCCGCCAGTGGTTCGCCAAGCGCAAGAACGTCATCGCGCTGCTGCGCGAAACGATCTTCCAGCAGGAAAGCCCGCTGGTCGATACCGACGCCAACAACAAGGCCGCCGATGCCGATGCTGCCTTGCAGGAACTGGGCAGCGATCAAGTCGCCTTCGGCTACCTGACGGCGACCGTCACTGTCATGGATGCAGACGCTGCTGTGGCCGACGAGAAGCTGCGCATGGTGGAGCGCGTCATCCAAGGCCGGGGCTTCGTCACCATCCCTGAAACGCTCAACGCCGTGGATGCGTGGCTGTCGTCCATTCCGGGCAACGCCTACGCCAACGTGCGCCAGCCCATCGTCTCGACGCTGAACCTGGCGCACATGATGCCGGTGTCGGCGGTGTGGGCCGGGCCGGAGAAGAACGACCACCTCGACGGCCAGCCGCTGATCGTCACGCGCACCGATGGCGCGACGCCGTTTCGCCTCGTGACACACATCGGCGACGTGGGCCACACGCTGGTCGCGGGGCCGACCGGCATGGGCAAGTCGGTCTTGCTTGCCACGCTGGCGATGCAGTTCCGCCGCTATCGGGGCTCGCGCATCTTCGCCTTCGACATGGGCCGCTCCATGCGGGCCACGATCCTGGGGCTGGGCGGCGAGCACTATGACCTCGGCACGGATGGAGAAATCGCCTTCCAGCCCTTGGCCCGCATCGACCGCGAGGGCTACCGCACCTGGGCCGCCGAATGGATCGAAGGCCGCTTGCTGCACGAAGGGGTGGCGGCCGGCCCCGACGAGAAGGCGGCCATCTGGTCGGCGCTGGGAAGCCTTGCCGGTGCGCCGGTGGAGCAGCGCACCATGACCGGGCTTTCCGTCCTCTTGCAGTCCAACGCGCTGCGCCAGGCGCTGTCGCCCTATGTGCTCGGCGGTGCCCACGGCAAGCTGCTGGACGCCGACCATGACCGGCTCGGCATGGCCGACGTGCAGTGCTTTGAGATGGAGGAACTGATGCACAGCAAGGCCGCCGTCATGGCCGTGCTGCATTACCTCTTTGCGCGTTTCGATGAACGCTTCGACGGTGCGCCCACGCTGCTGATCCTCGATGAAGCCTGGCTGTTCCTCGATGACCCTGTGTTCGCTGCGCGTATCCGGCAATGGCTCAAGACGCTGCGCAAGAAGAACGTCAGCGTCATCTTCGCCACGCAGAGCCTGGCCGACATCAAGGATTCGAGCATCGCGCCCGCGATCATCGAGAGCTGCGCGAGTCGCATCTTCCTGCCGAACCCGCAGGCGACCGAGCCGCAGATTCGCACGATCTACGAGGGCTTCGGCCTCAACAGGCGGCAGATCGAAATCGTCGCCACTGCGCAGCCCAAGCGCGACTACTACTACCAATCCCGCCTCGGCAATCGCCTGTTCGACCTCGACCTGGGGCCGGCGACTTTGGCGTTTGCGGGTGCCTCCGCGCCGCAAGACCAGCGCGACATGGACGCGGTGCTCGCTGCGGCTTCACCCACTTCCACCTCGTTCGCAGTCGCCTGGCTGCGCCATCGCGGCCTCGATTGGGCGGCCGACCTGCTGCCCGCGTTCCCCGGCCTTGCGCCGGGTTCCCTCGCTGACCAACCCCTGGAGAACCAGCCATGAAGAAGCACCTTCTTGCCGCTGCCGTCGCGGCCATGCTTTGCACCGCCACCGCCCATGCGCAATGGGTCGTGATCGACCCCACCAACCTCGTGCAGAACACGCTGACCGCGATCCGCACGCTGGAGCAGATCAACAACCAGATCCAGCAGCTCCAGAACGAAGCTCAAATGCTGATGAATCAGGCGCGCAACCTCGCCAGTTTGCCCTCCAGCGTGGTGAACCAGTTGCGTGCCAATCTGGCGACCACGCAGCGGCTGATCGACCAGGCACGCGGCCTGGCCTACGACGTGACGAATCTGGATCGGGAGTTTCAGCGCCTGTACCCCGAGCAGTACGCCGCCACGGTGAGTGGCGACCAGATGTACCGCGACGCGCAGGAGCGGTGGAAGAACACGCTCAACGGCTTGCAGACCTCCATGCAGATGCAGGCGCAAGCATCGCAGAACCTTCAAGACGACGAAGGCGTGCTGGCCGATCTGGTGAGCAAGAGCCAATCCGCCGTCGGTGCGCTGCAAGCCATGCAGGCCACCAATCAATTGCTGGCTTTGCAGGCCAAACAGTCCATCCAGACGCAGCGCCTGCAAATCACGCAGGATCGCGCGGCCTCACTGGAGCTGGCCCGGCAGTCAGCGGCTACGGAGCGCGCCCGCGAAGTGCGCCGACGCTTTCTGGGCGACGGCACGCCGTACACGCCGCAGCGCGTGGATTTCTACGGCAACTGACGGGAGGCTGCCATGCGATGCGTCCTCGCTCCGTCTGTTCTGGCTCTTGCTGCATTGCTGGCCGCTTGCAGTGAGCAGCCTTCTGATTCTCTTGCCGATGCCCTGGCTGCCGATCCGGTGCGGCTCAAGGCATTGCGCGCGCAATGCGCAGACGACCGGCAGGCCACGGGCGAGGACGCTTGCCGTGCCGCCGCCGAAGCCTTCCGGCGGCGCTTCTTCTCCGGCGCGGCCGGGCCGGATGAATACCAGACGCTGGCCGACCTGCCGCCGATCCCGCCGAGTTTCGAGGAGCCGGCCGAAGGCATTGCGGCGGACTTGCCTATTGAACAGGAGGACACGCCATGAACGACGTGACCATCATCGACCAGTTCCTCAATACCTTCTCCACCTACATCGACTCGGGGTTCGGGCTGTTGCAGGGTGAAGTGGCCTTCCTCACGGCCACGCTGATCGTCATCGACATGACCATCGCTGGCTTGTATTGGGCCATGAGCCACGCGACCGGCCAGGGCGACGACGTGATTGCCAAGCTGCTGCGCAAGGTGCTCTACGTCGGTGCCTTCGCCTACATCATCAACAACTTCAACTGGCTGGCGGGCATCGTTTTTCGCTCGTTTGCCGGGCTTGGCATCACTGCCACGGGCTCGGCCATCACGATGGAGAACTTCTTGCAGCCGGGCCGGTTGGCCAAGACCGGCATCGACGCGGGGGCGCCGATTCTGGAGCAAGTCGGCGACATGGCGGGCTTCCCCGAGGTGTTCGTGAACCTCGATCCCATCATGGTGATGTTCCTCGCCTGGCTGGTCGTGGTGCTGTGCTTCTTCGTGCTGGCGATCCAGCTTTTCATCACGCTGATCGAGTTCAAGCTGACCACGCTCGCAGGCTTCGTGCTGGTGCCGTTCGCGCTTTGGAACAAGACCAGCTTTCTCGCCGAGAAAGTGCTGGGCAACGTGGTCTCGTCGGGCATCAAGGTGCTGGTGTTGGCCGTGATCGTGGGCATCGGCTCGGGCCTGTTCGCGCAGTTCCAGGTGCATCCCGATGAGCCGTCCATCGATCATGCGCTGGTCATCATGCTGGCCTCGCTCACCTTGCTGGCGCTGGGCATCTTCGGCCCTGGCATCGCCACGGGCCTTGTGTCCGGTGCGCCGCAACTTGGCGCGGGCGCAATGGCCGGTGCGGCTGTCGGCGCTGCCGGCACGGCCGTCGCCATCGGTGCTGCCGCAACGGGTGTAGGCAGCGCGGTAGCCGCTGGCGCACGCATGGCACCGGCTGCCGCCAAGCTGGCCGGCGCTGGTGCACGTGCGGCCACGTCGGCGGCTGGCAGTGCGAAGTCGGCGTTTCAGGCGGGCTCCGCTGCCGCAGGCGGTGGTGCGAAGGGAGCAATGGCGGGCCTGGGCAACGTCGCCAAGACCGGCGCGCAGGCAGCCGGGCGAGGCGCTGCATCCCGCGCTTCCGCTGCCGGGCAGCGCATGGCCGCACCGTTTCGTGCTGGCTGGAATGGTTCTGCGGCTGACGGCGGCACTGGCGTAGCTTCTGGCGCTGCTGCCGGTGAAACCGCCAGCCCGCAACAGCAGCCCGCCTGGGCCAAGCGGCTGCACCGCCGCCAGCAACTCACCCATGCCGCGACCACCGCTGCGCACACGCTGCGCGGTGGCGATGGTGGCGGCTCCGGTCAGGGGCCGAGCCTGCGCGGCTCAGACGAATAACGCGATTCACAAGGAGAGAGACCATGCGATTCAAGAAACCGCAGGTGCGCTACGCCGACACGCCGCAGCCTGCCACGCCTTATCAAGCTGCCGGCCAGGTGTGGGACGAGCGCATCGGCTCGCCGCGCGTGCAGGCGAAGAACTGGCGGCTGATGGCCTTCGGGTGCCTGACGCTTGCGCTGCTGATGGCTGGCGGCCTGGTGTGGCGCTCGGCGCAATCCATCGTGACGCCCTACGTCATCGAGGTGGACAACGCAGGCCAGGTGCGCGCCGTGGGCGAAGCCGCCACGCCCTACAAGCCCAGCGATGCACAGACCGCGTACCACCTGGGCCGCTTCATCGGCCTGGTGCGCTCGCTGTCCATCGACCCCATCGTGGTGCGGCAGAACTGGCTCGATGCCTACGACTACACGACCGACAAGGGTGCCGTGGTGCTCAACGACTACGCGCGGGTCAACGACCCGTTTGCGCGCATCGGCAAGGAGTCGGTGACGGTGCAGATCACCAGCGTGACCCGTGCCAGCGATACATCTTTCAACGTGCGCTGGACGGAACGCCGCTACGTCAACGGCGCGGCGGCTGGGCTGGAACGCTGGAACGCCGTGATTTCCATCGTGCAGCAGACACCACGCACCGAAGAGCGCCTGCGCCAGAACCCCTTGGGCATCTACGTCAACGGGCTGTCGTGGAGCCGTGAGCTGGATTCTTCTGAAGGAGCAAAACCATGAACCTGTCTTTCCGCTTTTACGCTTTTCTGTTGATGCTCGCTGCCTTGGCGGGCTGCGCCACGCAGGGCAAGCCACCGCCGATCATTTCGCTCGATGAGCCGGTGCAGGCCCAGCCGCTGCCCGAGCCGCCCGCGCCGGTGGAGGTGGTGGCCGTGCCTGAGGTGCTGCCGATGCCAGCACAGTTGAAGCCAGTGCCCGAAGCAGAGGACGCCAAACCCGTGCCGGAACCGGCCGACGAGAAGGTGCGCGTCTCGCGCGCCAATGCCGAGGCCCGCGTCGCGCCCACGCGCGAGGGTTACGTCAATGCGATTCAGGTGTGGCCCTTCACGGATGGCGCCCTGTATCAGGTTTATGCGGCCGTCGGCCGCGTGACCGTGGTTTCGCTCCAGCCGGGCGAGGAGCTGGTGACGGTGGCCGCCGGCGATACCGTGCGCTGGATCGTGGGCGACACGTCCAGCGGCAGCGGTGCCGACCTGCGCGTGAACGTGCTGGTCAAGCCGATCCGCTCGGGCCTGAAAACCAATCTGGTCATCACCACCAGCCGCAGGACGTACCTGTTGGAGCTGGCGTCCACCGAGAAAACGTGGATGGCGTCGGTGTCGTGGGAGTATCCGCGCGACCGGATGCTGGCCTTGCAGCGCCAAGCGCAGGCGGCCAATGCCGCCGCGCCAGTCGATGCGGGCTTATCACTGGAGAACATTCGCTTCCGCTACGCGATCAGCGGCAGCAATCCATCTTGGAAGCCGCTGCGTGCCTTCGACGATGGCGAGAAGGTCTATATCCAGTTTCCAGCAGGCATCGCGCAAGGCGAGCTGCCGCCGCTGTTCGTCATCGGTGCGCAGGGCGATGGGCAACTGGTGAACTACCGCTTCCGCTCGCCGTACTACATCGTGGATCGGCTGTTCGGCGCGGCCGAACTGCGCCTGGGAGGTGACAAGGGCGACGTGGTGCGGATCGAGCGCACGGATGGTGTTGTCGGCGCATCGCGGAGGAAGTGACCATGAGCCAGGACGACACCCCCGACCTCGCCATGCCTTCGGTGGGCAAGGTCGCGCCCGAGGCGGTGGCGCTGCGCGCCCAGCCACGCCCGGTCACGCGCTTGAACCGGCGCACGCTGGCCATCCTCGCCGGCGGCCTGTCGGTCGCCGTGCTCGGGGCCACGATCTGGTCATTGCAGCCGCAGCGGCGTGGCGCGGGCGAGCAGACCGAGCTTTACAACGTGGATCGTGTCTCGAAGTCCGAAGGGCTGGACGGCCTGCCGGCCGACTACTCGAAGCTGCCGCCGAAGGTGCCCGAGCTGGGGCCGCCGCTGCCGGGCGACCTCGGCCCGGCCATCGTGAACTCGCAGCAGCCAGCCGTGGCCGCCTACGCGGCCCCCGGCCACGATCCCAACGACGCCTTGCGCAAGGAAGCGGAGGCCGCTGCGGCTTCGTCGGTGTTCTTCCGCTCGGGTGGTCAAGCCGCGGCCACGGTGGCGCAGGCAGCGCCGGGCGTACCTGGCGTGGCAAGCACGCTCGCGGCCTTCGATCCGCTCGCCGCCGGGCCGGCCTCGACGGCGGCCCAGCCCGCCGACCCGACCGCCGTGCAGAACCGGCAAGACCAGAAAGAGGCGTTCCTGAAAGCCGGTTCTACGGAAACCCGTAATTCCGGCAATCTGGCGCTGCCGACGTCGCCGTATCAGGTCATGGCTGGAACGGTGATCGCCGGGGCGCTGGTGACGGGCATCAAGTCGGACTTGCCGGGCGATGTGATCGCCACCGTCACGGAGCCGGTCTATGACACGGCCACGGGCAAGTTCCTGCTGATCCCGCAGGGATCGCGCATCCTGGGCAAATACAACAGCCAGGTCAGCTATGGGCAGAGCCGCGTGCAAGTGGTGTGGAACCGGATCATCCTGCCGGACACGTCATCGCTGACGCTCGACAACCTCGTGGGCACTGACCCGGCCGGCTACGCGGGCCTGGAAGACGACGTGGACTGGCACTGGAAGCGCATCTTTGCCGGTGCGGTGCTGACGACGCTGCTGGGCGTCGGCGCCGAGCTGGCCGCGCCGGAGAACCGCCAGGACGGCAACCGCATCGTCATCGCCGGGCGCGACAGCGCCCAGGACAGCATCAATCAGGTCGGGCAAGAGATCACCCGGCGCAACATGAACATCCAGCCGACGTTGACGGCACGGCCGGGCTTGCCGGTTCGGGTGATCGTGGCGCGCGACCTCGTGTTGCGTCCTTACCAACCCATGTTCTATCAGCTTGGAGGTGCGCGATGAGTACCGCCCGAAAACTCCGCCTCGGCCCGTTGCCGTCCAGCGGTAGCACGAAGCTGACGTTCACCTGCCCGGCCAGCCTGAAAGCCGACCTGGACGCCTACGCCGCGCTGCACGCGCAGGCGTATGGCGAGGCCGTCGATGCAACGACGTTGATCCCGCACATGCTGGAGGCGTTCATTGCTGGGGATCGAGGATTCCGGCGGGGCAGGGGAGACGACACCCGATCGTCTTCCCGCACGGCTGCGCCGAAGGGATGAGATTTTGAATATGTTGCCGTTGTCGTATCCAAACTACGACTGGGTTCACCATATCAAATTGACTTCCGCTTGGGAAAGTTGTAAAAATCGTAGTATGACTACGACTAATTCAAGCAAGCTAAACGCGCTCTACACCCGGCTGGCACCGGGAGCGCCGCTGACCTCGGAGGACTTGGCGGCGTTGGGCATCTCTGCCGACCTGGCCGTTCACTACGTCCGGGCAGGGTGGCTGACGCGCTTGGCGCGGGGGGTTTTCTGCCGCCCGAACGATTCCCCGGCGCTCCATCCCAGCCTGCTGCTGTTGCAGCGCCAATTCGAGGGGCTGCACGTCGGCGGCAAGTCGGCGCTGGACTGGTACGGCGTGCGCCAGTACGTGCCGCAGCAGCCGGTGCTGCATCTGTATGGCTGGAAGGCTGCACGCTTGCCGGAATGGTTCACCGAACGCTTCCCGGCCGAGTACCACCGCAAGCGCCTGTTCGATGAGCAGCCGGACGCCATGCTGCACGTCGGCCCGTTTGAGAAGCGCGGCGGGGCGCCGCAGGTGTCGGCGCCGGAGCGCGCCTTGCTGGAACTGTTGAGCGAGGTTGGCGTGCGCCAGCCCTTGCAGGAAGCCCGCGAACTCGTCGAAGGCGCGTACAGCCTGCGTGCCGATGTGCTGCGCGAGCTGTTGCAGCACTGCACGAACGTCAAGACCGTGCGGCTGTGCCTGCAACTCGGCCGCGAGGCGTCATTGCCCTGGGTGGCCAAGCTCGACTCGGCCTCGCTGCCGACGGGCAGCGAGCGGCCTTGGGTGTCTCGGTCGGCCGACGGCCTGCTGGTGCTCAAGCCATGAACCAGACCTATCTCGATACCGCGCGCCTGCTGACGCAGGTGGCGCCACTGGTGTTCGTGGATGACACCTTCGCCTTGAAGGGCGGCACGGCGATCAATCTGTTCGTGCGCGACATGCCGCGTCTGTCGGTCGATCTCGATCTGGTTTTTCCCGATCACACGCTGCCGCGCGACGAGGCGTTGGCGCGCATCAACGAGGCCATCCGGCAGGCTGCTGAGCGGCTGAAGAAGCGGGGATTTCAGACGCACGCGCCTGCTGCGGCAGTAGGGGAGACGAAGCTGCTGGTGCGTCGCGGCTCGATTCAGGTCAAGGTCGAAGTCAACTTCGTCATGCGCGGCACGGTTCAGCCGGTGCGCCGCGCTTCGCTGACGCCGGTTGCCCGCGACGTGTTGATGGCCGATCTGGAGATTCCGGTGGTGTCGCTGGAGGACGTGTACGGCGGCAAGCTGGTGGCGGCACTGGATCGGCAACACCCACGCGACCTGTTCGACGTGATGCAGCTCTTTGCGCATGAGGGCATCACGCCTGGCATCCGGCGTGCCTTCGTGGTCTATCTGTCCAGCAGCAATCGGCCGATCCATGAAGTGCTGTTCACGCCGTTGCGAGACATCCGGCACGACTACGAGCACAACTTCCAAGGCATGACGGCCGAGCCCGTGCCGCTCGATGCACTGCTTGCTGCCCGCGAGCGCATGGTGCGCGAAATCCAGCAGGGCTTGGACGACGACGAGCGGCGCTTCCTGCTGTCGCTGGCCGCCGGTACGCCGGAGTGGTCATTGCTGGGCATCGCGCACCTCGAACATCTGCCGGGCATCCGCTGGAAGCTGCGCAACCTGGCGCAGTTGCAGAAGGTCGATGCGAGGAAGTTTGGCGAGCAGGCTGACCTGCTCGCCAAGCAGCTATCTGCGCTATGCTAGAAGGCGATTGATGATGGTGCCGCCAGCGTCGTCACCCCGCTAATCGCCCCATCTCCCGCGCCAGCAAAAGATGTCCGATGCAGACGGTAAAGACGACGGTAAGGCCCCATTTCGATCATCGCAAATCCCTTTAACCACGCGGACTTACGTGATTCATTGATGACCGAGTGGGAGTGATTTTTCAAAATCAGCCGTGAATGATTGGTTTGGAGCATTGAGATGATTGTGACTCGTCTGAGACTGACCAATTGGCGTAATTTCCGTGATGTGGATATTGCGCTAGGGCCGCGTGCCTATGTGATTGGTGCGAATGCTTCCGGCAAGTCGAATCTTCTCGACGTCTTTCGGTTTCTTCGTGCGGTTGCTCAAACCGAAGGAGGCGGACTACAGAAAGCCATCAAGGAACGTGGTGGTATGAGCAAGTTGCGCAGCTTGCATGCGCGCACTAATCCAGAAGTCAGCATCGAAATCAATATTTCAGAATCCACTGATCCTGATTCAAATCAGTGGGTCTATCGATTGGCGTTTAAATCCGAGGGTAAAGGGGCGCAGCGGATATTTATTTCGGAGGAGACGGTCATCAAAAATGGCGAGATACAGCTGTCTCGTCCAGATAAATATGATGAGAGAGATACCGTTAGGCTGACACAAACCCATCTTGAGCAGATCAACAATAATTACAAATTCCGTGAGTTGGCTGAATTTTTTTCAGCAACTACATATTTGCATCTTGTGCCTCAATTGCTCAAATTTGGCGATGAAATCAGTGGTCGCATGATTGAGCATGATCCATTTGGCCAAGGACTTCTGCAACGAATCGCGCGTGCATCGCCTCGAACGCGCGATGCGCGGCTCAAGCGGATTGGGGATGCGTTGAAGGTAGCTGTGCCACAGTTTTCGGAACTGCGATTCAAGAAAGACGAAACCACTGGGACGCCACATCTGGAAGCACGTTTTCAGCATTGGCGAGAACACGGTGCATGGCAACGCGAAGAGCAATTTTCTGATGGCACCTTGCGTTTGATCGGGTTGTTATGGGCCTTGCAGGACGGTAATGGTTTGTTGTTGCTGGAAGAACCCGAGCTGTCGCTCAATGATGCAATCGTTGAATATATTCCTTTGATGATCGATCGTGTGTTGCGCCTTCGGGGGAAGGGCGTCCGACAAGTCATCAGCACGACACATAGCGATAATCTCATTGGCGAGGTCACAGATCCGAGTGCTGTCGTGTTGCTTGTTCCGGGAGGGAATGGCACGATGGTGCGCGCGCCTGACGTGGATGAATGTGAGGCCATGCAACTCGGCCTGAATGCTGCTGAAGTGCTGCTTCCAAAAACTCGCCCTGATCGTATCGATCAGATGGGGCTGTTCTGATGGCGAAAATTTATGTCATTGGTGAAGATGTTCTTTGCTGTGCGCTGGGTGTCAATCTGGTGAAAAATGTGTTGAATTGGCAACTGGCTCAACCTCCTGTGGATACGAAAGGTATTACCAATTTGCGAAAAAATTTGACTCGATATGCGCAAATTGCCTATTCTTTCCCTGTTCTGTGCATTGCCGATACGGATGGACGTTGCATCCTTGATGCGCGTCGTCAAGCAGCACCCTTAGGCATGCCTGAGCAATTTCATCTTCGATTTGCAGTACCCGAAATCGAGAGCTGGCTGATGGCGGACAAAGAGGCATTGGCGGAATTTCTTCAGGTATCTGCAGCCATCATTCCGGATCATCCGGATGAAGCACAAGATGCAAAACGATCAATGCTCAATGTGGCGTTCCGCTCCAGACAGCGTTACCTCCGCCAGGAGGTCGTTGCTGTGGATAATCGTAACAAGCCTGGATCCGGGTATAACGTTCACTTACGCAATTTTGCCGCCGGTCATTGGCGGCCTTTGGTTGCTGCGGAGCGGTCTCCAAGTCTTGCGCGAGCAATCCGGCGCTTGAGTGAAATGAGGAACGGTACTCTCTGATTCGAACCCGTTCGAACTGGCGGGTTCCGCTGAGTCATTACAGTGGGGCATAAACACAGTAAGCAGTTCTTGACTACAGAGTACAATGCACGTAACAATTATTTTCTGTAGTGAGGGCAACGCGTGGCTAGGCGAAAGAAGGGAGGCCTTGGCACAGTCGTCGTGGGGCTGCTGGCGCTGCTGTTCGCCGTTCCCCGTGAAATCTGGATGGAGGTTGGTGTGCTTGTCGCCATTGGCGTCGGCGTCTATCTCTATCTCAAGCCCAGAGGCAGTGGGCAAGATGCACCACAGAAGGCCGCTCGCGTTGTTCCGCGTCCCGGAAGTCGCGCACCAGATGCGCCGAGTCCGGCGATCAAGTCACGCGCGGCCAGCCGGATCCATGATGCGGAGCAGCCCGTACTGGTTGCGGCGGGTTCAGCGCCTGCTGTGTCGTCGTTTCGCATCCCGGCCGCACCGAAGCACTTTGGTCCTGCGGCCTGGCTCTCTGCCGGAGACGCGATAGAGGTTGGCGGCGTTTCGATTCCAGGAGGTCTCATCTATGTCGGCACGTCGTTGCCGACGCCCAGGGGTGGCAATGACCCGTGTCTCATCGACCCCTCGAAGTCTGTTGCATCGAATGGCGATTACACCGAGCGACAGATGGGCTACTGGCCGAGTTATTCGGAGATTTCGCCTTCCGCCCGGCGTGCCTATCTGAATTGGCTGGCCGACGGCAGGCAGGATCCCGAGGCCGATGTTGGATACGTCTTCATCTTCTTCTACGGGCTGGAGCGTCGTGCCATTTTGGATGCTTCAAAGGACGATGCAGCTAAGAACGACTGGCCCGTCATTGCCGCAGAGTTGCGCCGTCTGCTGGATATCTATGGCACCAAGTCGGGTTCATTTCGAAGCTACGCCGGTTCGCTGCTCGATTGGGTTTCACTGGCCGAGTACCCTGAAAAGGCCTATCTCAAGCCCGTTCCGAGTTTCCCCAAGACCAACGAGCTGCCGCTCTACATCCGCGTTGCACTGGGACAGGCGGCGGTCGATGGCGTGCCGGTGCCGGTGCAATTAGCGCTGGCCTGGGCCAAGCTGGACCCGACCAACTGCTTGCGAACGCCGGCAACGCGTTGCGCTGAGGAGTTCGACAAGCTGTTCGTGTCCAAGTATCACGAGATGTTTGGGCAGGGCTTGGTGCTTCCCAGGAACAAGACCAAGATCAAGCTGGTTCACCGTCCGGCTTCCGCAGGCTTTCATGGGTATTCGGATTTGAGCCTGTCCTTTGGGAACACGCCTGACGTCACCGTCCTGACAGCACCCATCAACAAGTTGCGTCAGGTTGTCGAGGCAACCACGAAGGAACTGGAGCCATACAGCCGCTACGTGGGGCGCAATCCGGATGCCAGGCATGCGCTTGAGGGGCTGCTGCAGTTGCCAGCAACGCTGTGGCCCGAAGGTGCCCAGAAAGCCTTGCATACCATGAAGGCGCGCATGGATGAGGGGACGGCCGTCATGTCGTTCCAGGAACTGCTTGGCAGCCTGGGAGCGGTGACGGCGCTGACGCGCGATCGGACACTGGCGTTGGCGCGCGCGCTCGAATCCCTGAATATCGGTATCGAGCCTGATGTCCTGGGCGGGGCCAAGCTGCCTAAGCCAGGCGACAAGGTCGTGCTGTTCACCGTGCCGCCTGGTGAGGAGACCGACCGTTTGGCGCCGGTTTATCAGGTCGCCGTGCTGACGTTGGACCTGGCATCGGCCGTGGCTGCCGCTGATGGCGATTTCAGTGCCCAGGAAATGGGACATCTCCGGGCATTGGTGCAGTCCTGGACGCATCTTACTCCGAACCATGTCCGCAGACTCCTGGCGCACCTGCACCTGCTGCTGATGACACCGGCATCACTGACCGCACTGAGAAAGAAGTTGGAGCCACTGGACGCTGGCGCCAAGGAGACCATTGCCGCCTTCATGGCCACGGTCGCGCAGTCCGATGGGGACGTCTCTCCGACGGAAGTGAAGCTATTGGAGAAGATCTACAAGGCCCTCGGCGTCGAGCCCGGAAAGGTGTTCTCCGACGTGCATGCCGCGGCAGCGGGAGCGAAACTGACAGTGGTGGCCGCCAGGGGCCGGGGCACTGGCTTCAAGCTCGATCCTGCGCGCATTGCCGCACTGCAAGAAGACACTGAGGCTGTATCAGCGCTGCTGTCGGGGATTTTCAAGGAAGAGAGTCCACCCGAGCCCGTGCCTGATGAGCCCGAATCTGAAAGCGATGTAGAGGTGTCGCCCCCTGGACTGCTCGGCCTGGACGAGGCGCACAGTGCACTGGCGCGCCTGCTGCTGTCGCGGCCGGAGTGGACGCGGGATGAGCTTGGCGATGCCGCAGCCGATCTGGATTTGATGGTCGATGGTGCCATCGAAACTCTCAACGAGGCGGCCTTCGACCTGCACGATGTACCGTTCACCGAGGGTGAGGATGTCGTGATTGTAAACCCTGAATTATTGGAGAGGCTGGAAGCATGAACGTATCGATCCGCCCCAGAGACCGCGATGCGGTCATCCAATCGTTGCGCGCGGGTGTCGTACCCCGCAGCGGCCAGCATCTCATCCAGGTCGGTCGCGGTCGGGAAATCGAGACGTTGGTGGCCGACATCACCCGTGTCGCCGATGGGGGCTCGGCATTCCGTGTCGTCATCGGCGAGTATGGCGCTGGCAAGACATTCTTTCTGAATTTGGTGCGTGCCGTGGCGCTGGAGAAAAAGCTCGTGGTGGCGACGGCTGATCTGAACCCAGATCGACGTCTTCACGCCAGTGGCGGCCAGGCCCGTTCGCTCTATGCTGAACTCATGCGCAACTTGGCGACGCGGACGAAGTCGGATGGGGGGGCGCTTGCAGGCATCGTCGAAAAGTTCATCGCTACGGCCAAGACGGAAGCCAAAGTGTCGGATCAATCAACCGAGGCGGTCTTGCGCCAGAAGCTCGACCAATTGACCGAGCTGGTGAACGGTTACGACTTCGCGGATGTCATCGCGGCCTACTGTCGTGGCTATGAGGAGGGCAACGAGAAGCTCAAATCCGATGCCATTCGCTGGCTGCGGGGGGAATTCGCCACTAAGACTGATGCCAGGCAGGCGCTGGGCGTGCGGAGCATTGTTGATGACTCGGAGGTCTATGACCAGCTCAAACTGATGGCGCGCTTCGTGCGCCTGGCCGGTTTCGCGGGCTTGCTGGTCGGCCTGGATGAACTGGTCAATCTCTACAAACTGGCCAACACGCAGGCCCGCAATGCGAACTATGAGCAGATCCTGCGTATCCTCAACGATTCGCTGCAGGGCACGGCCGTCGGCCTTGGGTTTGTGCTGGGCGGGACACCGGAGTTCCTATTGGACCCCCGGCGGGGGCTCTACAGCTATCCGGCCTTGCAGAGCCGCCTCGCGCAGAACACTTTCGCCTCGAACGGCTTGGTCGATTTCAGCGGACCGGTCGTCCGTCTGTCGAGCCTGACGCCTGAAGATTTCTATGTCCTGCTGCAAAAGATTCGATCTGTCTACGCCTTTGGTGACGCCGAGAAATTCCTCGTTTCGGATCAAGGCATATTCAGCTTCATGGAGCACTGCTCCAAGCGCATTGGCGACACGTATTTCCGGACGCCGCGCACGACCATCACTGCCTTCATCAACATGCTCGCCGTGCTCGATCAGAATCCGGGTGCGGCATGGCAGGACTTGCTGGGTGACATCGAGATTACTGCCGATATGGGCGGTGCGACCGATCAGCAGGTCGAGACGGACGAAGGCGATGAGTTCGCCTCGTTCAAGATGTGATGGGCTTGGCTTGACGCATGTCTGGCGACAGCACGTCCTTTCTCTTGCTCGATGAGCGGATCCAGCACTTCATATGGACCGAAGGCTGGGACTCGCTGAGGGAAGCCCAGGAGGCGGCCATTCCGCTGATCGTCAAGGCGGACAGGGACGTCATTGTGGCGGCTGCCACAGCCGCCGGCAAGACGGAAGCCGCATTTCTGCCTGCGTTGACCTATCTGCTTCAAACAGAGTCGCCGGGGATCGTCGTCTACATCAGTCCGCTCAAGGCGCTCATCAATGATCAGTTCGGGCGCCTCGATCGGCTGTGCGAGCAACTGGAGATACCTGTCTGGCCCTGGCATGGCGATATCTCTTCTTCGGTTAAGGCACGTTTTCTGTCGAAGCGGCAAGGGGTGTTGCTCATCACACCGGAGTCTCTTGAGGCGACGCTGTGCCATCGAGGCACGTCGATTGGCGCTGTGTTCAATTGTTTGGCGTTCTTCGTCGTCGACGAGCTTCACGCTTTCATTGGATCGGAGCGCGGCAAACAGCTTCAGTCGCTGATGCATCGCATCGAGCGGGTCATCGGGCGTCAGATACCGCGCATTGGCCTTTCAGCAACACTAGGGGACATGCGCTTGGCGGCGGATTTCCTGCGGCCGGGACAGGGGGCGTCGGTCGCCTTGGTAGAGTCGAAATCCTCGCACAGCGAGCTGAAAATCCTGGTCAAAGGCTACGAAGAGCCCCTCGTCGTGCGCAATGAGCATAGCGATGAGGAGCCGGAGCCTGTCACACCGGCGAAGATCGCCTTGCATCTTTTTCAGGGTTTGCGGGGTACGAACAACCTGGTCTTCCCAAACTCGCGTCGTGAGGTTGAACGGTACACGCATCTTCTCAACAGACTTTGCGATCAGCAGAAAGTACCCAATGAGTTTTGGCCGCATCATGGCAGTCTCTCCAAAGAGATCCGCTCGGAGACCGAGGCAGCCCTGAAGCAGAAAGAGTTCCCGGCGACGGCCATCTGTACCAACACACTGGAGTTGGGGATCGATATCGGTGCCGTCAAGAGTGTGGCCCAGATCGGGCCGCCGCCCCTGGTGGCAAGCTTGCGGCAGCGCCTGGGGCGGTCTGGCCGCCGCAAGGGAGAGCCGGCGATCCTGCGTGGCTACAGTGTGGAGAACGCGCTGGGTGGCCAACCTTCACTTGCCGACGAACTCCGGCTGGAGACGGTGAAGATGACGGCGATGATTTCGCTGCTTCTGGAGGGCTGGTTCGAGCCACCCATGGCGCATGGCGTTCATTTATCGACGTTGGTCCAACAGATGCTGTCCTATGTGGCGCAGAACGGTGGGGCTTCCATCGGGCAGCTCTATGCGATGTTCTGTGCATCTGGAGCCCCTTTCGTTGGGCCGAGCAAAAGCGAGTTTGCCGAACTCGTTCGCCATCTTGGCCAGAAAGAGTTGCTGATGCAGGAGTCCAGCGGTCTTTTGCTGCATGGCCGTGTCGGTGAAAAGTTCGTCAACCACTACACCTTCTATGCGGCGTTTGCCGCTGACGAGGAGTTCCGCATTGTCTGCGGCGGGAAAACGCTTGGCACTTTGCCGGTATCGCAGATGCTCAGTGTGGGCCAGCGCATCCTGTTCGCCGGCAGGACCTGGCTGGTGGAAGACATCGAGGAGGAGCAGAAGACCATATTCGTCGTACGCGCCGGTGGCGGCGCTCCGCCCCTGTTTTCAGGGGGAGCGGGGCGCACGCACACGCGCGTTCATCAGAGAATGCGTCAATTGCTCGAGTCTTTCGATATGCCACCGTTTCTTGATGAAGTGGCCAAGCGGTTCCTGGCTGAAGGCCGGGTCAACTATGCCGAGCGAAATCTGGCGAACGACTTTGTGGTTGATCAAGGACGTGAAGTGGTGCTGCTGACCTGGCTTGGAGATAACGCCAACGAGGCTTTGGCCTGCCTGCTTCGCCGGCGCGGCTACACAGCCAATGCGGCCGGCCCAGGTATTGAAGTGCTCAAGAGGGATTCAGGGACTAAGGGTATCGTCGACGCCCTCGTCGATGCGGCGGTGGACGAGCCGCCGCCTCTTGACATGCTTCTGGCCGACGTCAGCAATCTGCAACGCGAGAAGTGGGATTGGGCTTTGCCCGATGGACTTCTACGCAAAGCGTATGCGAGCCTGTACCTGAATATCGAAGAGGCGCTGTCCTGGGCGAGCACACTTCCTGTTGATCACGCATTCCATCGCCGTGAGTCGCCGCGTTAGGCTAGGCAATAAATTACGCCTCCGTCATCACATCTGGCGTCAGCGGAGAAATCACTCCACTTCAATCAGCCGGAGCAAGAGTGGCACTGCGCGGTTCAATTCCGTTCGCTCTTGAGTAGACAGCTGGGTACTGATTGCATTTGCCAGTCAAATGGAGTGGGTCTGCCGATCCTGCTGTGCAGCGCGGCGCCCCTCAACCGTCAACGCTATCAGCAGCCAGCCGCCCACTCGTAAGCCTCCGCTGAAGGCACCTTGAGGGAGCGTAGTGGTTAGGGCGATAGTCCCCACCTGTTTTTAGTGGGGACTATCCATGGATACGGATGCTTTGGTGCAACGCCCCGCGCGGCGTTTGCACAGCGATACCTTCAAGG